>ENA-OUNI01000066-OUNI01000066.1-human-gut-metagenome-genome-assembly--contig:-NODE-66-length-39225-cov-12.887718_pt1 | contig 39225 bp, 45 predicted proteins | sample MGYA00242499_ERZ504580 | MGnify/ENA primary metagenome ERZ504580 (study PRJEB26092, sample SAMD00036315) | human gut metagenome | host: Homo sapiens | study: EMG produced TPA metagenomics assembly of... | reverse complement strand
TCCTAAAACGGTGTTGTTCAAACATTTCTACTTATTTGTACTTGCCAGTTGAACCTACGCTTCCCTAATAAAATGTCTATGGTAAAAAGTTAAAAAATCCTCCCACTTTTGTTAGATATATTTTTTTGTGTAATTTTGTAATCGTTATGCGGCAGTAATAATATACATATTAATACGAGTTAGTAATCCTGTAGTTCTCATATGCTACGAGGAGGTATTAAAAGGTGCGTTTCGACAATGCATCTACTGTAGTATATTATTGCTTAATCCAAATGAATATTATAAATTTAGGAATTCTTGCTCACATTGATGCAGGAAAAACTTCCGTAACCGAGAATCTGCTGTTTGCCAGTGGAGCAACGGAAAAGTGCGGCCGTGTGGATAATGGTGACACCATAACGGACTCTATGGATATAGAGAAACGTAGAGGAATTACTGTCCGGGCTTCTACGACATCTATTATCTGGAATGGAGTGAAATGCAATATCATTGACACTCCGGGACACATGGATTTTATTGCGGAAGTGGAGCGGACATTCAAAATGCTTGATGGAGCAGTCCTCATCTTATCCGCAAAGGAAGGCATACAAGCGCAGACAAAGTTGCTGTTCAGTACTTTACAAAAGCTGCAAATCCCGACAATTATATTTATCAATAAGATTGACCGTGCCGGTGTGAATTTGGAGCGTTTGTATATGGATATAAAAACAAATCTGTCGCAAGATGTCCTGTTTATGCAAACTGTTGTCGATGGATCGGTTTATCCGGTTTGCTCCCAAACATATATAAAGGAAGAATACAAAGAATTTGTATGCAACCATGACGACGATATATTAGAACGATATTTGGCGGATAGCGAAATTTCACCGGCTGATTATTGGAATACGATAATCGCTCTTGTGGCAAAAGCCAAAGTCTATCCGGTGCTACATGGATCAGCAATGTTCAATATCGGTATCAATGAGTTGTTGGACGCCATTTCTTCTTTTATACTTCCTCCGGCATCAGTCTCAAACAGACTTTCAGCTTATCTCTATAAGATAGAGCATGACCCCAAAGGCATAAAAGAAGTTTTCTTAAAATAATTGACGGAAGTCTGAGACTTCGAGACGTTGTAAGAATCAACGATTCGGAAAAATTCATCAAGATTAAAAATCTAAAGACTATTTATCAGGGCAGAGAGATAAATGTTGATGAAGTGGGTGCCAATGATATCGCGATTGTAGAAGATATAGAAGATTTTCGAATCGGAGATTATTTAGGTGCTAAACCTTGTTTGATTCAAGGATTATCTCATCAGCATCCCGCTCTCAAATCCTCCGTCCGGCCAAATAAGCCCGAAGAGAGAAGCAAGGTGATATCCGCTCTGAATACATTGTGGATTGAAGACCCGTCTTTGTCCTTTTCCATAAACTCATATAGTGATGAATTGGAAATCTCGTTATATGGTTTGACCCAAAAGGAAATCATACAGACATTGCTGGAAGAACGATTTTCCGTAAAGGTCCATTTTGATGAGATCAAGACTATCTACAAAGAACGACCTATAAAAAAGGTCAATAAGATTATTCAGATCGAAGTACCACCCAACCCTTACTGGGCCACAATAGGCTGACTCTTGAACCCTTACCGTTAGGGGCAGGGTTGCAAATCGAAAGTGACATCTCCTATGGTTATCTGAACCATTCTTTTCAAAATGCCGTTTTTGAAGGGATTCGTATGTCTTGCCAATCTGGTTTACATGGATGGGAAGTGACAGATCTGAAAGTAACTTTTACTCAAGCCGAGTATTATAGCCCGGTAAGTACACCTGCTGATTTCAGACAGCTGACCCCTTATGTCTTCAGGCTGGCTTTGCAACAGTCAGGTGTGGACATTCTCGAACCGATGCTCTGTTTTGAGTTGCAGATACCCCAAGTAGCGAGTTCCAAAGCTATTACAGATTTGCAAAAACTGATGTCTGAGATTGAAGACATCAGTTGTAATAATGAGTGGTGTCATATTAAAGGGAAAGTTCCATTAAATACAAGTAAAGACTATGCCTCAGAAGTAAGTTCGTACACTAAGGGCTTAGGCATTTTTATGGTTAAGCCATGTGGGTATCAAATAACAAAAGACGGTTATTCTGATAATATCCGCATGAACGAAAAAGATAAACTTTTATTCATGTTCCAAAAATCAATGTCATTAAAATAATGGAGCGGTCAGGAAATTTCTATAAGGCAATACGGTTGGGATATATACTTATCTCCATTCTTATCGGATGTATGGCATATAATAGCCTCTATGAATGGCAGGAGATAGAAGCATTAGAACTTGGCAATAAAAAAATAGACGAGCTCCGAAAAGAAATAAACAATATCAATATTCAAATGATAAAATTTTCTCTATTGGGTGAAACAATACTGGAATGGAACGATAAAGATATCGAGCATTACCATGCACGGCGTATGGCAATGGACAGTATGCTCTGCCGTTTCAAGGCCACCTATCCAGCAGAGCGCATCGATAGTGTGCGCAGTCTTTTAGAGGATAAGGAACGACAGATGTTCCAGATAGTCCGGTTAATGGATGAACAACAATCTATTAACAAGAAGATAGCCAATCAAATTCCGGTTATTGTACAGAAAAGTGTGCAGGAACAGTCCAAAAAGCCAAAACGAAAAGGTTTCTTAGGCATATTCGGCAAAAAAAAGGAAGTAACTCCAGCAGTATCAACCACTATCCTTCATTCGGTCAATAGAAACGTAATCAGCGAACAGAAAGTGCAGGATCGCCAATTGTCGGAACAAGCCGACAGCCTTGCAGCTCGTAATGCAGAACTTAACAGACAACTGCAAGAATTGATTTGCCAAATAGAAGAAAAGGTACAAACCGAACTGCAAAGCCGGGAAAACGAAATAGTTGCCATGCGTGAAAAGTCATTTATGCAAGTAGGCGGTTTAATGGGATTCGTTCTTCTATTGTTGTTAATTTCCTACATCATCATACATCGTGATGCAAAAAGCATTAAACAATACAAGCACAAGACAACTGATTTGATAAGGCAACTGGAACAATCCGTACAACGGAACGAGGCACTGATAACGTCAAGGAAGAAGGCGGTACATACTATCACCCATGAACTGCGCACACCGCTGACAGCAATAACAGGCTATGCCGGACTGATACGGAAAGAACAGTGTGAGGATAAGTCCGGGCAGTATATCCAAAACATACTGCAATCCTCCGACCGTATGCGGGATATGCTTAACACTTTGCTTGACTTCTTCCGCCTGGACAACGGCAAGGAACAGCCCCGTCTGTCACCCTGCCGGATTTCAGCAATCACGCACACACTTGAAACGGAGTTCATGCCTGTTGCCGTGAACAAAGGGCTGTCCTTGTCCGTGAAGACTGGACACGATGCCATTGTATTGACCGACAAAGAGCGAATAATACAAATCGGGAATAACCTGCTGTCAAACGCTGTCAAGTTCACAGAAGAAGGCGGTGTTTCTTTGATTACTGAATATGATAATGGAGTTCTGACACTGGTCGTTGAAGATACAGGTACAGGCATGACAGAAGAGGAACAGAAACAAGCGTTCGGTGCGTTTGAACGTCTATCAAATGCCGCCGCAAAGGAGGGTTTCGGGCTTGGGCTTGCCATAATGCGTAATATTGTGTCGATGCTTGGCGGAACAATCCGTTTAGACAGCAAGAAAGGGAAAGGCAGTCGTTTCACAGTTGAAATTTCTATGCAGGAAGCTGAAGAACAGCTTGGATATACAAGCAATACACCTGTTTATCATAACAATAAATTCCATGATGTTGTCGCCATTGACAATGATGAGGTATTACTTCTGATGCTGAAAGAGATGTATTCCCAAGAAGGAATACACTGCGACACTTGCACCGATGCTGCGGCACTGATGGAAATGATACGCCAGAAAGAATACAGCCTGTTGCTGACAGACTTGAATATGCCCGATATAAACGGTTTCGAATTGCTGGAACTGTTGCGTTCGTCCAACGTGGGCAATTCACCAACAATCCCGGTGGTTGTGGCAACCGCTTCGGGCAGTTGTAACAAAGGGGAACTATTGGCAAAAGGCTTTGCCGGATGCCTGTTCAAACCGTTCTCCATATCGGAACTGATGGAGGTTTCCGACAGGTGTGCCATAAAAGCGACACCGGACGGGAAACCGGACTTTTCCGCCTTATTGTCCTATGGCAATGAAGCCGTCATGCTGGAAAAGTTGATAACTGAAACAGAAAAGGAAATGCAGGCGGTACGGGATGCAGCAAAAGAAAAAGACCTGCAAAAGCTGGATTCCCTGATCCACCACCTGCGCAGTTCGTGGGAGGTGCTCCGTGCCGACCAACCGCTGAATGTACTTTACGGATTGCTTCGTGGCGATGCTCTCCCGGATGGTGAAGCGTTAAGCCATGCCGTGACTGCCGTGCTGGATAAGGGAGTGGAAATAATACGGTTGGCAGAAGAGGAAAGGAGAAAATACGAAGATGAATAAGACAAAAATAATTGTGGTGGAAGACAACATCGTGTATTGCGAATATGTCTGCAATATGCTGTCACGGGAGGGCTACCGCAATATGAAGGCTTACCACCTCTCAACCGCGAAGAAACATCTGCAACAGGCAACAGATAATGATATCGTGGTTGCCGACCTGCGTCTGCCTGACGGCAGTGGCATAGACCTTTTGTGCTGGATGCGAAAGGAGGGAAAGATGCAGCCCTTCATCATTATGACCGACTACGCCGAAGTTAATACCGCCGTGGAAAGCATGAAACTCGGCTCGATAGACTATATTCCCAAACAGCTTGTGGAGGATAAACTTGTCCCCCTGATCCGTTCCATACTGAAAGAACGTCAGGCAGGACAACGCCGTATGCCTATATTCGCCCGTGAAGGTTCCGCCTTTCAGAAAATCATGCACCGCATAAGGCTGGTAGCCGCCACCGATATGAGCGTGATGATATTTGGTGAGAACGGCACGGGCAAGGAGCATATTGCCCACCTGTTGCATGACAAGAGCAAACGTGCAGGCAAGCCATTTGTGGCGGTGGACTGCGGTTCACTCTCCAAAGAGCTTGCACCGTCGGCTTTCTTCGGACACGTCAAAGGTGCATTTACAGGTGCGGACAATGCCAAGAAAGGATATTTCCATGAGGCGGAAGGCGGCACGTTGTTTCTGGACGAGGTAGGAAACCTCGCGTTGGAAACCCAACAGATGTTGCTCCGTGCCATACAGGAGAGGCGGTATCGCCCGGTCGGAGACAAGGCAGACCGGAATTTCAATGTCCGCATCATCGCTGCTACCAATGAAGATTTGGAGGTATCGGTGAATGAAAAGCGTTTTCGGCAGGATCTTCTGTACCGCCTGCACGACTTCGGGATAACCGTTCCTCCGTTGCGTGACTGTCAAGAAGACATTATGCCGCTGGCAGAGTTCTTCCGTGATATGGCAAACAGAGAGCTGGAGTGTAGCGTGAGCGGGTTCAGTTCCGAAGCACGTAAAGCGTTGCTGACACACGCATGGCCGGGCAACGTGCGGGAACTTCGGCAGAAAGTTATGGGTGCTGTATTGCAGGCGCAGGAAGGTGTTGTCATGAAAGAGCATCTGGAACTTGCCGTGACGAAACCGACCTCTACTGTCAGCTTCGCCTTGCGCAATGACGCGGAGGATAAGGAGCGGATATTGCGTGCGTTGAAACAGGCAAACGGCAACCGGAGTGTCGCCGCAGAACTGCTCGGCATAGGCAGGACAACACTATACAGCAAACTTGAAGAGTATGGACTTAAATATAAATTCAAGCAATCATAGCCCGTAATTCACTGAATTTGGCTATCTTTGCATAACATTTGAGAAAAACGGCGATTGGCAGGAGCTTTTCGCCGCCAACATATAGGATAAGACCGCAAGGCGTTTCAAGCGAAAATCTGGTAAATTGGAACTACGGAGACGATTGCGTGATGCTTATGCTATGCTTACGCATAGCGTGCATTCACGTACTCTCCGTAAAGGCTTTACCAGAGCCATCGCTTGAAGGTAGTGTGAATTGCACGCTACTTTTTTACCCTTGCCTAACGAAAGGAAACGATTATGGGTAAAGTTCAGATTCTCGCCGTACTGACGATGGACGGATGTCTTTCTTCAGAGTTATATGATAAAGCACATCAGGATTTGTGCCTTGACCGTTGCGGTCTTGATGAAATCAGGAAGAAAGCCTTTTACCGTGTGACACCGGACTATTCCATTTCAATGCTGCACGAATGGAGAAAAGACTGCACAAACATCCGTTACCTCGCGGAAGCCACACCGGACACGGCAGACTATATAAACGGACTGCTGCGGATGCACGCTGTGGATGAAATCATACTATACACCGTTCCTTTCATATCCGGAAGCGGACGACATTTTTTTAAGTCGGCTCTGCCAGAGCAACACTGGACGCTTTCCTCTTTGAAAAGCTATCCCAACGGTGTATGTCGCATTATCTATATCCTTGATAAAAAAGCAAGATAGCCAAAATGTGCGGCAAGCATACATTTCTATTTTCAGGAATAGAATAAATGTTCCGATTACAAACAATTTAAGTCGGAGATAATTTGTCCTTGTGAAAAAATACTGAATTTTATACCTCTGAAATCCAGCACTTTGTAAAATTGAGTGTTGGATTTTTTATTTTCTGCCGCGTTTTTTGCCAATTATATTCATGTGCGCACGCAGAAAACAAAGTGTAATTTTCAAAATTGACAGAACCATGAATTATTTCTTGCTGGCGGAAACCGACTTTTTCCGCCTGATAAACGAAGCCGGCGACTGCAATATGGAAACGGCATACACGGCTTTCGCCACCCAAGTGATCGAACTGTGCAACGGCGGCATGGACATGAACCTTACCGTCATCGCGCTTGCCTACATCGAAATCGAGTTGCAGCACCATCCCGTACGTAATCTGTCAGAAGAAAAAAGAGAGATTGCCGCCTACGTCAGCAAGGCTCTGTCTTTCGTAAGAAAGATGCAGAAATTCCTTGCCACGCCCCAAGTGCCACCACTAATATCCGCCAACAACGCAACAGAAACCACCGCCAGCCTTCTTCAATGGACGGGCAATGCCATCGACCTCGTGGAACTTATCTACGGCATAGACGTGATGGGCTGCATCAACAACGGCAATATGCCGCTCAAACAGCTCGCCCCACTTCTCTATAAGATATTCGGGGTTGATTCTAAAGACTGCTACCGCTTCTACACTGATATCAAACGCCGGAAGAACGAAAGCCGCACCTATTTCATTGACAGGATGCAGGAAAAACTGAACGAGAGAATGTTGCGTGATGAGGAGTTGGAGCGGATGAGAAAATAAAAAAATATCCATTACATATGAGAAGACAGGAATACTCGTATCCTGTCTTTTTATTTTCATTTAATTATATATTAATTAGCACAATATATGTGAGTTTTTCATTCCTATAAGGACAAATTTCAGAAACGTATGTCTGGTAAATTATTGAGTCATCATAGTATGAACATATATCATTACTAAAAACAATGAAACAACTTCCATAAGATTGTGGTTGTAAAAATCGCCATTTAATAGCCCGTTTTTTTTGTAAAATTCGCCAATTAAAAAAATATGATTATCTTTGCATTATATTTTATAAGGTATGGAAACAGTAAATAGAATACTTCAAGAGAAGATTACAGCACGAATCGCGCCCAATAAAGCAGTACTGATTTTTGGTGCTCGCCGTGTTGGTAAAACGGTAATGATGCGTAAAATTGTGGACAACTATTCAGGTAGGACGATGATGCTCAACGGCGAAGACTACGACACATTAGCACTATTGGAGAATCGCTCAATAGCCAATTATCGGCATTTATTGGATGGTATTGATTTGCTGGCTATTGATGAGGCACAGAACATACCACAAATCGGTAGTATTCTGAAGTTGATAGTTGATGAAATACCGGGAATAAGTGTCTTGGCAAGTGGTTCTTCGTCATTCGATTTGCTGAATAAGACTGGTGAACCGTTGGTCGGCCGCAGTACGCAATTTCTCCTTACACCATTCTCGCAACGGGAAATCGCACAGACGGAAACGGCACTTGAAACCCGCCAGAACCTCGAAGCGCGCTTGATTTACGGTTCCTATCCCGAAGTAGTAATGATGGAGAACTATGAACGTAAAACAGACTACCTACGTGATATTGTCGGTGCATACCTGCTTAAAGATATCTTAGCAATTGACGGCTTAAAAAATTCGAGCAAGATGCGCGATCTACTGCGATTGATAGCTTTTCAGTTGGGCAGCGAAGTTTCTTACGAAGAGTTAGGTAAACAACTCGGCATGAGCAAGACGACCGTTGAAAAATACCTCGACCTATTGGAAAAGGTCTTCGTTATCTATCGTCTGGGGGCTTATTCGCGTAACCTACGCAAGGAGGTTACAAAAGCTGGCAAGTGGTACTTCTACGACAACGGCATTCGCAATGCCATTATCGGGGCTTTCTCACCGCTGGCCATTCGGCAGGATGTCGGTGCGCTGTGGAGAACTACATCATCGGAGAGCGGCGCAAAGCGAACTTCAATGAGGGACTGCACAGGGAGTTCTATTTCTGGCGCACCTACGACAAACAGGAAATCGACCTGATTGAGGAGAGTGCCGACAGTCTTACCGCCTTGGAGTTCAAGTGGGGAAATAAAATGCCGGCCGCACCGAAAGCCTTCCAAGAAGCCTATCCCTATGCCGAGTTTCATGTGGTAAATCGGGAGAATTATTTGGAGTTCGTATAATCAATAAATTACGTATATGGAAACAAAACTACAATCCAAACAGCAATATCCGCGGTTTATCCAAAATAAACCGTGTGGTATTGACAAATTCGATGGAGGTTCGCAAGAAAGGTTGGCAAAAACTATTGCTCGCCATTTTTGTCAGAATGATTCATTGGATGAGGAATGTACTTTACCTCGAATTATCGGCATCGAAGGTATTTGGGGATCTGGAAAATCCAACGTGGTTAAAATGTTGGAACGTGAATTATCAGACGACTATTACTTTTTTGAGTATGACGCATGGGGACATCAAGAGGACTTGCAACGCCGCTCTATATTGGAATTGCTTACAAGCAAACTTATTGATGATGGTATCCTATCTGGAAATGCAACAATAAAAGTCAAAGGTGGAGGTACGAAAACCGTATCATGGTCTGAAAAGCTGAAATATTTATTAGCCCGTAAAACGGAGACCGTAACCGAAAAATATCCCCTTATCAGTAATGGTATGGTTGCGGCATTTTTGGTTGCAGTTTTAACTCCGATATTTACATTTATTGCGTATGCAGTAAAACCTACACCCACAACATGGTGGTTTTCTTTATTGTCTATTATCATAGCTGCACTGCCAGTTCTTATTGCATTGTGCGTTTGGAAATGGGCATATAGCAAAGATCATAAATATGGATGGAGTTATATGTTAGCTATTTATCAAGATAAAGTCGAAAAGGACGTTTGCTATGAGACTTTGAGCGAAGACGAACCAACGGTTTACGAGTTCAAAACATGGATGCAAGACATTTCTGATTTTATCAAGGAAAAAGGACAACGTAAATTAGTCCTTGTTTTTGACAACATGGATCGTCTCCCCGCTGAAAAAGTAAAAGAATTATGGTCTTCTATCCATACGTTCTTCGCCGATAGCGGTTTTGAAAATGTTTGGGCTGTTATTCCTTTCGATGAAACACATTTAGCTTGTGCATTCGGAGATGAGACCGACGAACAAACGAAACAACTGACCAAGTATTTTATCAATAAAACTTTCCCTATTGTTTATCGTGTTGCTCCTCCTGTTATTACCGACTATCGAAGTATATTCAACAAACTGTTTGTTGAAGCATTTGGAGAAACAGAAAATGAAGCGAAAGAAACTATAAATCGGATATTCAGATTGGTAAATCCTAATGCCAATGTTAGGGAAATTATATCATATATCAATGAGATGGTCGCTCTTAAACAAGAGTGGTGTAACGAAATTTTGATGATAAACATAGCATTGTTCTGTTTGAAGAAGACGGATATTCTGGCAAATCCAGTAGAACAAATATTGTCCGGCGACTATCTGAATGGCATTCAAACAATAATTAACAATGATCTGCAAACACAACGCGAAATTGCAGCTTTGGTATATGGTGTCGATGTTGAAGATGCTCGACAAATTCCATTGAAAAAATATATTGAAGGCTGCATCAACGGAGAAGAAGACCACGACATAAATCAATATGCAGAGACTAATAAACAATTTGACACTGTATTAGAAGAAGTTATACAATGTATGGACAATGCGCTTATCGATAAGATTATACATTGTTTGCATAAATTAACTCGAAAGAGCGATGTTATTCTGCGTGTATGGCAAAGAATAGCACAATTGAAATTAAAAGAATCCATAGAGAAGCAGGTGTTCCCTGTCGAATACCAAGAACTGCTGTTGCATTTAGACACGGAAAGCCAAAACCATGTGATTGCTCAATTATATAAGAAGATAGTTCGGTTCAATGACTTCAATGGCGGCGACTATTTCAAAACGTTAGATGCAATAGACAGGTTTATTGCGCAAAATAAGTTGGCGTGCGATTTTACGTCATTGATTGAAGCAAAAACAGTCAAGCCAAATACATTTATCGATTATATTCAAGCTGCAAATGCAACAGATGCTGCCTATCGGGATAACGCGACAACTAAAGCATATAAATATTATCAAGTAGCAACAAATTCGGAGGCGCTCGATAATTATTTGGCAAACTTACTACCCGATAATTTCGACCATGCAGATATTGTAAAAACGTTAAAAGATAATTCTACCTATACGTTTCCAACGCTTTTGCAAGCGATCACGAATTGCATTGATGAACAGAATGTAAATAAAGATAATATAGGGGCTATATTTACAACCTATCGTTTATTGGCATCTGACGAAGAAAGACCTTTACCTGTAACGTTAGATTCAACCTACATAAATCAGTTGCATTCTGAATTAGAAACTGATGGCCGAAACATTAAAGAGTCTGGATATTACGATTTAGTCGCCATGCAATTGGCACATGGTCATTCCGTTTCCTTAATAGAGGGTGGAGATATAAAATATGTTGCAGAACTCATGGACTATTATGTGGATCATGGAGACTTATTAGTAAATAGTGTGGGATGGAATATACCGCTATTAAATGAAACACTACAATACATGGTAAATCATAAACTTGGCTATAAATTATTGCTCTCAGACATATTGCCCCAATTTGAAGATATTAAGAACAGAATAGGTGTAACGGATGAGGTATTTATCGAGCATTTAGCAGAGTGGAATACCGATTTGGATAAGTATATCACTAAGAACAATATTAAAGATGTAATTCCTGACGCATCTTTTTACGATTTGACCACTAAAATAAGCAATGTCCTGACCGATCATATCAATAAAATAGCGTTCGAAGCGTTGTCTGAAATAAGTGTTGATACATTATACGCCCAAAGAACAGCACATACATCATATTATTGGTTTGTCGCAATAAAACATTTACTGGCTAAAATCAAATCCTTGCCAGATAACTTGACTGAATTTGGCAAAAAGATTCTGATGGATATTGCTTCTGGAACTCAAAGTTTGAATCCTTTCCCTAATTGTTTCAAGAATATAGTTGAAAGATTGGATAAACGAAAAATTAAATCGACAGTTACCGATATAAGAAATGATTTCTGCATCGGTAAAAAGACTATCAATGCAATAAAGTTTCAATTTTTCGAAACATGGCTTAGATCGCATGGTAATTTGAAAAGTCAAGCTGGAGACGTTATTGATAAAATAGTGAAACCTGTAATTTCCGATGGGGCATGCCGTTCATTGATTCTGCAAAACAAAGATTTTTATATGGATTTAATAAATACAGCAGGGATGATGCTTATGAATTGAAAAAGAGTCTCCGAAACCTCATACAAAAAGATTCAGATCCGCAATTGGTTAAATTTGTCAATTCGATAGATTCAGTACCTGAGGTTGAAACCGCGTAAGTATTTGTCTAACAAGTCCGAATTTTACGATTTTACCCGTCAGAACTGAAGTGCCCCCCAAAAAATTGTATCCAACTTTTGGGGGTCACTTCAAACTTCGATAGGGATAATTTTCAATTTTGGGGACTTGTTAGACAGTCTCATTATCTGGTAGCAGTTTACACAGCACCGGATCGTTTTTGATACGCTCCAGTTCCTCCTGCACAATCTGCTTCACCTCTTCCTTGATGCGCCGGTAGTTCGCCTGCACCGTTTCCTTCATGCGGTCGTTGCCGTCCTCGTCCGTGAAGTTTGTAATGACGGGAATTTTCTTGTAGGCACTTTCTTCCCGTTTCACCTTTTCGGCATCCACCACAATCTCGCAATGAAAAATCTTCTGCTCGATACGCTCGTTGAAGTTGTCGGATACAGAACCGACAAACATTCCCTGCGTAAGCCCGGAAATCTTACTCGGTGGAATGAGCGCGTCCATCTGCGTGTTGATGGAGGTGGAAACATCCTGCCGGTTGATGGAGATGGACTGCCGTTTCTGCAACACCTTACCGAACCGCTCGGAGAGCGTCTTGGCTGTTTCCCCCACCACCTGACCGGAGAAAATATTGCCGACAGTGTTCATCACCACTTTCGCCTCTTTGTCCCCGTAGTCACGCACTAACTGGCTGAAATCCTGAAAGCCCAGACACACGGCAACCTTGTTGCTTCGGGCGGTAGCTATAAGATTGTCCAACCCTTTGAAGTATATTGTGGGCAACTCGTCGATGATGACCGATGACTTCAGCATCCCCTTCTTGTTGATGAGCTTCACGATACGGGAATTATACAGACCGAGTGCCGCACCGTAGATATTCTGACGGTCGGGATTGTTACCCACGCAGAGGATTTTCGGCTCTTCGGGATTGTTGATGTCCAGCGTAAACTCGCTGTCTGACATCACCCAGTAGAGCTGCGGTGAAATCATCCTCGAAAGCGGGATTTTTGCCGACGCTATCTGACCCATGAGCTGCTCCGCAGCCCCTCCAAGCCACGCATCCATGAACGGCGAAAGGTAGTTCTCCAGCTCCGGATAAGAGGTCAGTATCGGAAATATATCCTCGTAACGGCGGTTCAGAAACTCGATAGCATGGGGAAACGTGCAAAACTTCCCGTTCTGATAGATTTTGAGATACCAGATAATACTGGCAAACAGAATGATAGGTGACTCCACGAAGAAGTCGCCCTGCTTTTGCACATCGGGTAAGTCAAGGGCATTACTGCCCCCTTCTCCCCTAAGAACCGTACGTGAGAGTTTCCCCTCATACGGCTCAAGCAACTCAATATTTCTATTTATTGTTAGAAATCGGCTCATACTTTCAACAGTTTCGTTTATTTCGCTTGTAGCAGTTGTTATGGACAAGTTGCCGTACAATTGAACCACCAACAGATATTTCATTGACGTTCCATGCTTTTGTACAATCTATCTCCTTGCCGCATAACGGACAAGTCCGCTTCTGCTTGTTCCATAAATATAAGAGTGACTTACGTCCTTTGAGAGATTCCAGCATTTGTTGCTCCTTTCGCTGAAAGAAATAATCATCGTATTCCGGGTCGAAAGGGTTTGCCTCCCCCTTGACTTGCTTGTACGGAGTATAATGTATATCCGACAACCTTTTAAGGGTCAGGTAGTTCACTTTCTTGCTTTTTGTTTCATATTTCCATGCAAACGTCCATTTACGCCCCCGAATTTCATGCCAATACTTATCTGCAACCCAAGACTTGCGTTTCTTTGGGTGGCGACGTAAAGCCCATTTCTTTGTGAGGTTGTAAATGTGATTGTCGCAACCGTGAAAAGCATTGGTTGATGCACCATATCGGTAATAGTTTCCCCAACCTGTTATCACAGGATTGAGCATTCGTATCAGCGATTCCTGCTTACACATTTTATGTCCTTTAACGATGTCACTGATTTTTGCCCTAAAGCGTTTCTGTGCATCTTTGGACGGAGATGTGTACAGCCTTTTGCCGAACTTCCTTACATTGAAACCTAAGAAATCAAATCCATCGTATATGTTCGTAATGGTAGTTTTCTCTTCGGATAAGGTAAGACCCCTTTCTTTGAGAAATTCTATCACCATTGGTTTGACCTCGTTTTCCAATAATTCCTTATCTCGACCTGTGATTATAAAGTCGTCCGCATACCTGATAAGATTCACTTTGTAGTGGAATGTCTTATAGTTGATGAAACGTCTTTTGAATCTTTCAGCCAAGAGTGGTTGAAGTCCGTCAAGTGCCATATTTGCAAGTGTCGGTGATATGATACCTCCTTGTGGTGTACCCTCTTCTGTCGGGAACAGTTTACCATTGAATACAGCTCCACATTTCAGCCATTTTCTGAGTATTGTTTTATCCATAGGGATATTTTCAATAAGCCAGTCGTGACTGATGTGGTCGAAGCAACCCTTAATATCTCCCTCCAAAATCCATTCGGGGGAATGCTGGCGATTTAGAACCGTATCAATCTGACGAATTGCGTCCATTGTCCTGCGCTTCTTTCGGAAGCCGTAAGAAAAACGGTCGCCTGTCGTTTCGGCTATCGGTTCCAATGCCATGAGATATAATGCTTGCATCGCCCTGTCTTTCATGGTCGGTATTCCCAACGGTCGGAGTTTACCGTTCTTTTTCTTGATGTGAACCCTACGGAGCGGCTGTGGATGGTAGCCACGACGTCTAAGTTCACCGATTGCTTTGTACTTGCGCTTGGGAGAGTCCCAAAGCTGTTTATCTACTCCAGACGTATTCTTCCCTTTGTTGGAAGTAACCCTCTTTACTGCCAATGCCTTGGCGTAAAAAGAGTGAGTAAGCATCCACTGCAAGGTTTTCACCTTGTTATGTCTGCCTTCTTTCTGAGCCTTTACAATACGCGCTTGTAGCTTTCGGACATAGGTTTCACACTTAGACCAGTTCATACCGTCCCAAGTCAGATTCCTGCTGTCAGCAGGCGCACACGATGTTTTAATCTCGTTCATTTGCTTTCCTCCTTTTGAAAGTTCTAAAAGTTATCTTGTAAAGAGTTACCATATACGGAAGTCTGCCCACTTTCGTGTCGGATGATGTTACCCTCATTAACTCGTGATGTTGGTTCAATCCGTATCCTCCCCATTACAGGGCGGCATTTGCTTTCTCCGTTATCTCATACCTGCACCCCATTCGGCTTGCCTTGCGGTTCGCTTACTCGCATTCTTACGAGAGAGATACAGGCTTGCCCTGTTCCACGCAATTGACAAACGGATAGTTTAGGTTCTGCCAAGTCCGCCGGCAGTGCTATGTCCGTGTAACCCCAACATGGGCGAGGGTTATCCGACTGCTTACCTTTTGGTGAGAGCTAAAGTATCTTGCGCTCCTTCAAACCTTACGACGGCTAAAGTCAGTTCACATTACGTTAACCATGCTATCCAGCCTCGCCACTCGACGGTATGATACTAACCGCCCTTGACGTTCCCTCACGGTTCAGTCTTGTCCTTTCGGAAAGTGTACTTTGTCCTATAAGCTTAGCACAACCCATCACTGGAGATGCACCTTATAGTAGGCTACCGCTGACGGAACAGCGGGTTAAATCTTGCAATATACATTGCTGTTTAACAATCAATTACGTGACTTTTCAGGTCACACCCACGTTTTATTGAGGTTGAGCATTATTGTGTAGGCACTCTCATAGGCATCCGTAATATCTTCCATAAAATCCGGGTGAATGGGATTGCACCGATGAGAGCGTCGCGGGTCGTCGAAGTTGATCACATAGAACTTCGGCTTTACCTTGTAGCCGTCCGGGTGGTTCAGCAAATGGTTGTAGGCAATAGTAGATAGGTCGGGATACTTGAAATCGTAGATGTATTGACTAAAGCCCTTTTCAATCTGTTGCTTGATAAAATTGTTTACCACGGCATAGGACTTGCCGCTGCCCGGCGTACCCAACACGATGGACGCACGGAAGGGATTAACTACATTGATCCAACCGTTGTTCCAGCGTTTCCTGTAATAGAAACGTGTCGGCAGATTGACCGAATACTCGCTTTCGATAAGCCTCGTTTCCTGCATGAAACTCTCGTTCTCGTTGTTGAAAACATCCTCCATCAAATTGTGTTTCAACAGGCGGCTCATCCACAGACCACCCATCAACAGGCAGACATAGCCCGTTCCAATGGTAAGGACATACAGTCCCGTCACCGCTTCAAGCGGCAGCGGCAGGGGCAGCAACCACCAGTCAGGAAAAACAGCACGAACCCGACGGCAAATGCTGTCCAGATTCTCCCCCAAGTGATTTTCTCACCCTTGACACCCTTCGTACCCAGACAGGACAAGGCAAGCAAAAGGACGGAAAACAGCTTCGTGTAGAGAATGGAATGGAACAGCCCCGCCGTGCGGTCGAAGTTCAGAAGGATTTTGTCCACCACGCCGATGTTCACGCCCCACAGCCGGATGGCTTCGTAGCAGAACCAGTACACGTTCATGACCACTAAAATGATACTCACGGCACGCAGAAAATCCATGATTTTCGCCAATGCCCTCAAATCGTCTTCTTGTTGTGACATACATTGATTTTTTAATTGTTGATACTCTGATTACATACCCAAGCCCTTGCGTTTTTTCTTCTTTTTGCGCTTCATCGCCCGGATGAAAGCCTCTTCCTCGGCATCTACCGCCGGACCTTCGGGAGTGAGCAAGCCCATACCGCCCGATATATCTTCACTGTCGTAGGCGGTCTGCCCGTGTGCCTTGTCCGCAGCATCCACAGGGATGGATAGCGGTATCGGCGGTTGTCCGGCGTATGGCAGGGTGAAGTGTTCCTGCAAGGCATTCGCCGAAAGCTCCTTACCCATGCGCGAACCGTTCAGCACGCATCCCGTGCGGTGGTCGATGAAGGTAGCCCCATAGATGCGCCCTTCCTCTGTGTAGCGCAGTACGGTGTCGATGCCCTTCTCTTTGAGTTGGGATACAAATTTGTCCTTGTCATAAGTGCCTTGCAGCACGGAAAGGACGGTGCGTTTCGTCATGTCTGCCAGTTTCCTATCCTTGATTTCCGATTTGGAACGGACAAACTTCTTCTGTACGGCTTCATAGCCTGCGGACTTCCCGAAAAGCGAGGATTTGAACGGGTTGCCCACCTTGTTACCCTTGTCGTCCGTGACGGAATAGACCAGCCCGTGATACTCCCGTCCGCGCACGTTGCCCCTCGCTTCCTCCACCGTCATATTATATAAGGAAAGGAGCGCACGGTATTCGCCCATCGTCTGGAAACGGTACTGCCCATTCAGAGCCTTCACGGTGTTGCCTACCTGCTTCTTCACATCACCTGCCGATGCGGCCACCTTGCGCAACGGATTATCCAATCTCTGATTTTTACGTTCTGCCGGATGCAATCCGTACTTCTGTTCCAGTTCCCTGCGGATACGGTCGCTGCGGCGGTAGAGAAAATCCCGGTTGAGCCTTTTCCCGTTCTCGTCCACGTTGACCGTCACGATGTGCAGGTGGTGGCGGTCGATGTCCTCGTGCTTGAATACAAGATAAGGCTGGTTTCCGAAACCGAGTTTTTCCAGATACTCGCGGGCGATATTCTGCAACTCAATATCGGTCAGCACATCCTCCGGGTGCGGGTTGAGAGAGATATGCACCACCGGCTTCTCGATCTTCATCTGCGGTGGCAGGAAGGTGAGAAAACCCTCCATCGCCTTGCCTATGTCCACCGTTCCCGAACCGTCATTGTAGATGCGGTTGGTGGTGAGAAGCCGCCCCTGCGCCTCGTTAATCTTCTCCCCGTTGTAGGCAATCGCGCCGTACAACGAACTTCCTACACTGATTTTTGCGACCATTTTGCCTCCATTTCCCTTGAAAGTTCCACAATCCGGCGGCTCAGTTTCACGAGTTCGACGGTGTGTTGCTCTAATTTGTAGAGCAACGCCATCGCCTTTTTCTCTGAAAAATGCAGCCTCAGTTCCTTCACGACTTGGTTGTAATTCGTACCCACGGCACGGAATTGTGCATGAAAATCCGACAGTTTGGTGTAATAGTCCACCAACGTCTTGTCCACCTTCAGCACCTTGAACGGTTGCCCGAAGAAGTGCGCTTTGAGGAAAACAGACCGTGCATAGACACCCGATTTTCCGAACATGGCGAGGAAACGGTTGTGTTCCTCCTCGTTGAAACGGACGGTGTACCGGTACACCGCCGGATCAAGTTTGGGATTTCTCCCTGATTTGCTTTTCCTTTTCTCTTTCATATTACTTTGGATTTAGCGGATTGACGGCATAAGCCGCCGCTTCGGATTACAGCACCGCAGTTCTGAAAGGCTTCCCGACTTCGGAGGGAAAGCCCGCCCCCTGCAAGGGCAAGTGCTTTTCGTGGCTGCTCAAAATATTTTGAGCGGCTGAAAAGACATCTTGCTATGTTCAGGTGAACATAAAAATCCGTCAGGGGACGGATTGGGAAAATACCTTTCAGGACTCCGGGCCGCGCGTCATCGGCGAACCCTGCTGTCCGGGTGCAAAGTTACGCCCTTAAAGCGGTATCGGACAGATGCTTGACCCGGTCAATGACTGCCAACCGGCGCAACGTGCCGCCACTTGCCGGAGAAGTGATACAGGTTCCAAAATATACTTGTTTATTTGCAGCATGATTCAAGAAACGAACGATTTGAAGATATGATAAACGGAACATTCAAATACCCGGAAATCCGCTTCTTCGGATACTTGCCGAAACGGATACCCGAACCGTCGGAAACCCGGTTCTCCGACAATTCGGTGACGTATGGATTCAATGACTTCATGACGCAATGTCGTCAATCACCATTTGTCCGACGCACCGCTTCACCACAGAACCGGATACGCGACGACCCGCCTGCGTGTGTAGTCACGGAAGCGGATGGTGCGACAGCCAAATCCGTATGGAAACAGAAAAACAAATCATCAACAATTAAAATAAATGGAACTATGAGTAAGGAAATCTTCGTTGCATTCGCAACACAGAAAGGTGGCATCGGCAAATCCACTGTCACGGCACTTGCCGCCAGCTACCTGCACAACGTGAAAGGCTACAATGTCGCGTCGTGGACTGCGACGACCCGCAGCACAGCATCCACGGGCTGCGCGAACACGAAATGGGGCTTATCGACAGCAGCACCTACTTCAAGGCTCTCGCTTGCGACCATTTCCGCCGGATCAAAAAGAACGCCTACACCATCGTCAAAAGCAATGCGGTGAACGCCCTCGACGATGCCGAGAGGATGATTGCCACTGAGGACGTGAAACCCGACGTGGTGTTCTTCGACATGCCCGGCACACTCCGAAGCAACGGCGTGATAAAGACGCTCTCGCAGATGGACTACATTTTCACTCCGCTGAGTGCCGACCGCTTTGTCGTGGAGAGTACCCTGAAATTCGTCACGATGTTCCGCGACAGGCTGATGACTACCGGACAGGCGAAAACAAAGGGGCTGCATCTGTTCTGGACGATGGTGGACGGCAGGGAGAGGAACGACTTGTACGGCATCTACGAGGAAGTGATAGCCGAAATGGGCTTTCCGGTACTTTCCACCCGCTTGCCCGACAGCAAGAAGTTCCGCCGTGACCTTTCGGAAGAGCGCAAGAGCGTTTTCCGCTCCACCATCTTCCCGATGGACACGGCACTGCTGAAAGGGAGTGGCATCCGGGAGTTTTCCGAAGAGATAAGCGACATCATCAGACCGCAGTGAGCATGGGCAGCAGGAAAGTGAACACGGAAGGCATCGACGAGGAACTGCTGTTAGCCTCCATCGGGCGGCGCACACAGGACGGGACACTGCGCCCCGCACAGGAAGTACCCGCAGCTGCACCGACCGAAGAGGACACCGCCGCACCGGAACCATCTCCTGTGCAACCCGTAACACGGGAAAAAGCGCAGAGGGAAAGTGGACGCCGGAAAAGGCAGGACGAGGACTACAACGAGCTATTCCTGCGCCGCAACGAGATAAAGACCCGCCAATGTGTCTATATCAGCCGTGACGTCCACGGCAAGATCCTCAGAATCGTGAACGACATCGCCGGAGGGGAAATCTCAGTAGGCGGATATGTGGATACCGTGCTGCGCCAGCATCTGGAACAGCACAAGGAGAGAATCAACGAACTGTACAAGAAACAACGTGAAGATCTGATTTGAAAATGGAAAAAGAAATGACACCGAATGAAAAAAGACCACAGCAAGACTGCGGAGGTATGTTTACCCAAGTGCAGGCGAGTGTGGAAATACTGTCGCCTGTCCCGGTAAGCGGCAAATGCAGTGAGAAGGACTATGAACGCCTGTTCATCCGCGACCCGGAAGTAAAGGCACGTGAGGGGAAGATGGCGTATGTGCGCCCGGAGTACCACGAGCGTATCATGCGTATCACCCGTGTAATCGGGCATGACCGGCTTACGCTGTCCGCTTACATCGACCATGTGCTGACGCACCACTTCAACCAGTGCGAAGATGCGATAAAGAGCCTTTATGCCCGAAATTACAATTCAGTATTCTAACCAAAAACGGAAGGATATGAATTACACAATCAGCATGACAGACATTCTGCTGGCGGTATCGGTCGGCTGCAACCTCTGGTTCCTGTTCCTGCTCCTTTACGAGCGCATCATGGACACGCGGATTGTCCGCTTCTTCAAGGGCATTGTCGGATTATGGCGGTCACTGGACGGGAATGAGGCTAAACGCATAGCGGCACACGAGGAAGTCCCTGCGGAAAAGGCGGACATCATCGGCAAGAGCCGTTTCAGGATGGCATCCACCCGGACAACCGCTGCCATACCGACGCAAGAAGCCGCCACTATTGAAAAAGGCATTGAGCTGTCGGAGGAAGAGGCTACTTTTGACGACGGAAAAACGGGAAACGCATCCCGCCCGGCACAAGTCCCGGAGGAAAAACTCGATGAGACCTTCACGAGCATACCGCCGGAGGAACTGGGATACGGGGACGACGAACCGGAAGAGGACGCCTCGGACACGCCACGGGCTTCGGGCAGCAGCTTTGACGAGATTGACGACGCCTGCAAGACCGCCAAAAACCCGGACGCGACACAGGCGGAACGTGAAAAGGCGGCTAAGGTGTTCACCGACATGGAGGGCACGGAGTTGTACGAGAAAATGATGGAAGGCTCTTCGGAGATAGGCATCCGCATCAAGGGGCTTATCGAGATTCGGCTGAAGAAATCTGAAAAGGAGTTCGTCGTGCCGGACAACATCGAGGAGTTCGACATTCGCAACTATGTATGACAACAATAAAAGAAATGAACATGAAAGAATGACATCAACCCACGCGGCGAGGAAACGCAAGGCGCATCCCCATCCGCAACGGACACGCCCACGTCCGTGGAAACAAACGGGCATCCACTAAAACCAAAGTAAAGAAACAAAGTATCAACCGCCCGACAAAGGACCATCCACCCTTTTGACGGCAAAAAACAAGAACAGTTTATGAACAAGAACATCTTGAAAAACAGAAAAGCAATCCTCTCCGCGGCACTTGTCATCGCCGCAACCGCCTCCGCTTTCGCGCAGGGAAACGGCATCGCGGGCATCAACGAAGCCACCTCTATGGTGAGTTCTTATTTCGACCCCGGAACTAAACTGATATACGCCATCGGTGCAGTCGTCGGGCTTATCGGGGGCGTAAAAGTGTACGGCAAGTTTGTGCGACGTGAAGTTGCGTAAGTGATTGTGTAACATTCTGATTACACCTCCAGTTCCGTCTGGAGTAGCCTACGGACACGTGCATAGGGAGTAATTCCTTTGTACGAAGCTGTCCCGACAAGGTAGCCTTTCCGAAAGGAGGAGACTGAACCGCGAGGGGAGGTCAACGGCTGATAATACCATTCAGCACGAGGAGCTTGGCTTAGCGGTATGGTCAACGAAAGTGAACTGTCCGATAAACATCGTAAAGTACAACGAGCCAAAGGTATTGACAGGCTCGAACCAAAAGGTAAGCAGTCGGCTGTTCCCTTGAATTTTGGGGACACACGGACATGAAGCACTGCCGGTGGAATAGACAGGACCTAACCCGCTTATTTGTCACTTATGTAAAACACGGTAAGCCCGTATCTCTCCCATCTTAATGGGTAAGCAAACCGTAAGGTGAGCCTACATGGGGTGCGGGTATAGGAAAGCGGAAAAAGCGAATGCCGTTCTGTAATGGAGCGGATACGGATTGAGCCTCGGTCACGTGTGGCAAGGGCGACATCATCCGACACGAAAGTGGGCAGACTTCCGTATGGTAACACTTTACAGAATAGTTTACAGAACTTTTAAAGCAAGGAATGCAAATGAACAAGACGAAAGAATTGTGTGCGCCTGAAAACAGAAACCTCCACACACTCTGGTCGGAAATCGACTGGACACGGGCGGAGATGTATGTTCAAAAGCTGCAAGCACGTATTGTAAAGGCTCAGAGGGAAGGCAGACATAACAAGGTGAAAGCCTTGCAATGGACGCTTACCCACTCGTTCTACGCCAAGGCATTGGCTGTAAAGCGAGTTACTACCAACAAAGGTAAAGACACCGCAGGCGTTGACAAGGCTGTATGGTCATCACCGCTTGCGAAAGCCAAAGCCATCGGTTCACTCAAACGCCGTGGTTACCAACCGCAACCACTACGCAGGGTGAACATCGAGAAGAAAAACGGCAAACTACGCCCCTTGGGCATACCGACAATGAAAGACAGGGCTATGCAGGCTCTCTATCTCATGGCACTCGACCCGATTGCAGAGACCACGGGTGACACCCACTCATACGGTTTCCGCAAGCACAGATGCACTCATGATGCCATAGAGCAATGCTTCATCCTGCTCTCTCGGACGTGTGCGCCCGAATGGATACTCGAGGGAGACATCAAAGGCTGCTTCGACCACATCAGCCACGAGTGGCTTCTCAATAATGTCCCAACGGACAAGGAGATACTGCGAAAATGGCTCAAATGCGGGTTCGTATTCAATGGTGAACTTTCCCCACGGAAGAGGGTACGCCACAAGGAGGCATCATTTCACCGACCCTCGCAAACATGGTTCTTGACGGCTTACAATCGCTTTTGGAAAATTGTGTCAGAAAATATCAGGTGAACTACAAGAAAATCGTTCCCAAAATACATCTGACACGCTATGCAGACGACTTCATCGTAACGGCAAAGGACAGAGAGACCATTGAAACGGTCATCCTGCACTTGTGCGCAATTTCATGGCGGAGCGTGGATTGACACTGTCGGAAGAAAAGACGAAAATCACACATATTAGTGAGGGTTTTGACTTCCTCGGTTTCAATATCCGCAAGTTCCCCAACAACACACTGCTCACACAGCCGTCAAGCGATGCCAAGAAACGCTTCTGCGACAAAATCCGCAAGGTGATAGAAAGCAACAAGACTGCCAAACAGCATTCACTCATCAAAATGTTGAACCCGATTATAACGGGCTGGGGCAACTACTATAAATATGGTACGTCCGCAGAGACATTTCATCGGGTGGATTGGGAAATTCATCGAAAACTATGGCAATGGGCAAGACGCAGACATTCAAACAAGAGTAAGGGTTGGATTAAGGATAAGTATTTCAAGACCGTAAACGGACGGAAATGGCGTTTTATGGCAGATATGGAGGAACGCTCGAAGATGCGTCAAATCACATTAGCATATCTTCCTGACATTCATCATGAAAAGTTCGCCAAGGTCAGACACTACGCAAATCCCTATGACCCTGCCGATAAATCCTACTACGAATGGCGTGAGACCTATCGTATGAAGCAAACGCTCAAGGGCAGAGAAAGCCTCGTAAGGATTTGGACAAGGCAGAACAGAACATGCCCTTTCTGTGGTGAACGTATAGACAGGGAGAGACCTTGGAGCATAACCGAAAGTATCATCGGGGGCAAAAAGGATTACAAACTTGTCCATACATCTTGCAAAACAAAAATGTCTAAACTAAAAATTGGTAGGAAATGAGACACTTGAATGAATATCAACATCATTTACGTGTGTTGCTTGAGCCGTATGATGCGAAAGTATCACGTACGGTTCTTAGAGGGGAAAGCCCCAGCAATGGGGCTGACCTACTCGACTCATCGGGCGACCCCGACACCAGCAAGACAGCCGCCTCGTGGTTCGGCGCGTGCATCTTCCTGATTGTTGCCGCCACCATCCTGCGCTCATTCTTCCTTTAATAAATAATGTATGGCTGAATACCCAATCAACAAGGGTATCGGCCGTCCGGTAGAGTTCAAGGGCTTGAAGGCACAGTACCTCTTCATCTTCTGCGGAGGTCTGCTGGCTCTCTTCGTCCTGTTCGTCATCCTCTACATGGTCGGTATCGACCAGTGGATATGTATCGGCTTCGGCGCGGCATCGTCCTCCCTCCTTGTATGGCAGACCTTCGCGCTGAACGCCCGGTACGGTGAACACGGGCTGATGAAATTAGGAGCGGCACGGAGCCATCCCCGATACCTTATCAACCGGCGGCGGATAACCCGTCTGTTCAAACGACAACGAAAGGAAGAAAGACAATGAGGAATACATCGAAAATGACAACACTGGAAAACAGGTTCCCACTTTTAGCGGTGGAGCATGGCTGCATCATCTCAAAGGACGCCGACATCACGGTGGCTTTCGAGGTGGAACTACCGGAACTTTACACCGTGACGGGTGCGGAGTACGAGGCGATACACAGTTGCTGGTGCAAGGCTATCAAGGTGCTGCCGGACTACTCCGTCGTCCACAAACAGGACTGGTTCATCAAGGAACGCTACAAACCGGAGCTTCAGAAGGACGACATGAGCTTTTTAAGCCGCTCTTTCGAGCGTCACTTCAACGAGCGTCCGTACCTGAAACACACCTGCTACCTCTACCTGACCAAGACAACAAAGGAGCGTAACCGGATGCAGAGCAATTTCAGCACGCTGTGCCGGGGACATATCATCCGAAGGAGCTGGACAGGGAAACCACGACCAAGTTCTTGGAAGCCTGCGAACAGTTCGAGCGCATCATGAACGACAGCGGGCTTGTCAGGCTGCGCCGCCTCTCCACCGATGAGATTGTGGGTACTGAGGGAAAGACGGGACTTATTGAACGCTACTTCTCGCTCATGCCGGAAGGTGACACCACCTTGCAGGACATCGAGCTTTCGGCAAGGGAGATGCGCATCGGCGACAACCGCCTGTGTCTGCACACCCTCTCCGACGCGGAAGACCTGCCGGGCAAGGTGGCTACCGACACCCGTTACGAGAAGCTCTCCACCGACCGGAGTGACTGCGACTGTCATTCGCCTCCCCGGTGGGGCTTCTGCTCTCCTGCAACCATATCTACAACCAGTATGTGCTGATAGACAACAGTGAGGAAACCTTGCAGAAGTTCGAGAAGTCCGCCCGTAACATGCAGTCGCTATCTCGCTATTCAAGGAGCAACAGCATCAACCGCGAGTGGATAGACCAATACCTGAACGAAGCCCATCCTACGGACTGACCTCGGTACGGGCACACTTCAACGTCATGGCGTGGAGCGACGATGCGGAGGAACTGAAGCATATCAAGAACGACGTGGGCAGCCAGTTGGCAAGCATGGAATGCGTGCCGCGCCACAACACCATCGACTGCCCGACACTCTACTGGGCGGCGATACCCGGCAATGCGGCGGACTTCCCGGCGGAAGAGAGTTTCCACACCTTCATCGAACAGGCGGTGTGCCTGTTCACAGAGGAAACCAACTACCGCAGCTCGCTCTCGCCCTTCGGCATCAAGATGGTGGACAGGCTCACGGGAAAACCGCTGCACCTTGACATCTCCGACCTGCCCATGAAGCGAGGTATCACGACCAACCGCAACAAGTTCGTGCTGGGTCCTTCGGGCAGCGGCAAGTCTTTCTTCATGAACCACCTCGTGCGCCAATATTATGAGCAAGGCGCACATGTGGTATTGGTGGACACGGGAAACTCCTATCAGGGCTTGTGCGGCATGATCCGACGCAAGACAGGCGGAGCGGACGGTGTGTATTTCACCTACACGGAAGATAAGCCCATCAGCTTCAACCCGTTCTACACCGACGATTACATCTTCGACGTGGAGAAGAAGGACAGCATCAAGACCCTGTTGCTGACGCTCTGGAAGTCGGAGGACGACAAGGTGACAAAGACGGAGAGCGGCGAGCTGGGCAGTGCCGTGAGTGCTATATTGAGCGCATCCAATCCGACCGTAGCATCGTGCCGTCGTTCAACACCTTCTACGAGTATATGCGTGACGACTACCGCAAGGAACTGGCACAGCGTGACATCAAGGTGGAGAAGTCCGACTTCAACATCGACAACATGCTCACCACCATGCGGCAGTATTACCGGGGCGGGCGTTACGATTTCCTGCTCAACTCCACGGAGAACATCGACCTGCTCGGCAAGCGGTTCATCGTCTTCGAGATAGATTCGATTAAAGAAAACCGCGAACTGTTCCCCGTCGTGACCATCATCATCATGGAAGCCTTCATCAACAAGATGCGGCGGCTGAAAGGCGTGCGGAAACAGCTTATCGTGGAAGAGGCTTGGAAGGCCCTCTCATCGGCGAACATGCTGAATATCTGCGCTATATGTATAAGACGGTCAGAAAATATTACGGCGAGGCAATCGTGGTGACGCAGGAGGTGGACGACATTATCAGTTCTCCGGTGGTCAAAGAGAGCATTATCAACAACTCGGATTGTAAAATCCTGCTTGACCAAAGGAAATATATGAACAAGTTCGACCAGATACAGGCGTTGCTCGGACTGACGGAAAAGGAGAAGTCGCAGATACTCTCCATCAACATGGCGAACAACCCTTCACGGCTCTACAAGGAGGTGTGGATAGGCTTGGGCGGCACGCAGTCGGCGGTCTATGCCACGGAGGTCAGCGCGGAAGAGTATCTGGCGTACACCACCGAGGAAACGGAAAAAGTGGAGGTTTACCGTCTGGCGGAGAAGCTGGGCGACGACATCGAAGCCGCCATCCGGCAGCTTGCCGAAAGGCGGAGAAACAAGGAATAACTAAAAAACAGAATGTATCAACCAAAAAAGAAAAACGCGTATGAATTTACCAAAAGTGAAAATGCTGCAAGTCAGCAAGTGCCTTATCGGATTGGCGGTCATGATGCTGCAATCCTGCGACGTGGCCGACAACCGCCGCGACATGCTGTGCGGGAACTGGGAGAGCGTGGAGGGAAAACCTGACGTGCTTATCTACAAGGAGGGCGAAGCCTACAAAGTGACGGTGTTCCGTCGTAGCGGTCTGCGCCGCAAGCTCAAGCCGGAAACCTATCTCTTGCAGGAGGAGAACGGCAACCTGTTCATGAACACCGGCTTCCGCATCGACGTGTCCTACAACGAGGCCACGGATGTGCTGACTTTCTCGCCAAACGGGGACTATGTGCGGGTGAAGCCGCAGCCGGGACATCCGACCGAAGAATAACAACCACTAAAATCCAAAGTAACATGAGAACAAGAATAACAATGATTATCTGCCTGTGCCTGCTTTTCGCGGGCAGGGCAAGCGCACAGTGGGTCGTAAGCGATCCGGGCAATCTAGCGCAGGGCATCATCAATGCCTCCAAAAACATCATCCATACCTCCAAGACCGCCACGAACATGGTGAGCAACTTTCAGGAGACGGTGAAAATCTATCAGCAGGGCAAGAAGTATTACGATGCCCTCAAATCGGTGAACAATCTGGTCAAGGACGCCCGCAAGGTGCAGCAGACCATCCTGATGGTGGGCGACATCACAGACATCTATGTGAACAGTTTCCAACGGATGCTCCGTGACGGGAATTTCAGACCCGAAGAGCTTTCCGCAATCGCTTTCGGCTACACGAAACTGCTGGAGGAAAGCAACGAAGTGTTGACGGAACTCAGGAACGTGGTGAACATCACCACGCTCTCCATGACCGACAAGGAGCGCATGGACGTGGTGGAACGCTGCCACTCGAAGATGAAGCGTTACCGCAACCTCGTGAGCTACTACACGAACAAGAACATCTCCGTGAGTTACCTGCGTGCGAAAAAGAAGAACGACCTCGACCGCATCATGGGGCTGTACGGGAACATGAACGAAAGATACTGGTAGCCTATGAAGTTCGACAACCTTCATCAGATTTTACGTTCACTTTATGAGCAGATGATGCCGCTGTGTGGGGACATGGCTGGTGTGGCGAAAGGCATCGCCGGGCTGGGTGCGCTGTTCTACGTCGCCTACCGGGTATGGCAGTCGCTGGCGAGAGCTGAACCGATAGACGTATTCCCGATGCTCCGTCCTTTTGCCATCGGTCTGTGCATCATGTTCTTCCCGACTGTGGTGCTGGGCACGATAAACAGCATCCTCTCACCCGTCGTACAGGGCACGGCAAAGATGCTGGAGGCGGAAACGCTGGACATGAACCGATACCGGGAGCAGAAGGACAAACTGGAATACGAGGCGATGGTACGCAACCCCGAAACCGCCTACCTCGTGTCCAACGAGGAATTTGACAAGCAACTGGAGGAACTCGGCTGGTCGCCCTCCGACATGGTGACGATGGCGGGAATGTATATCGACCGGGGAATGTACAACATGAAGAAGAGCATCCGCGACTTCTTCCGCGAGATACTCGAACTGCTGTTCCAAGCCGCCGCCCTCGTGATAGACACCGTCCGCACCTTCTTTCTCGTGGTGCTGGCGATTCTCGGTCCGATAGCCTTCGCCCTGTCGGTATGGGACGGTTTCCAAAACACGCTCACGCAGTGGATATGCCGCTATATACAGGTCTATCTGTGGCTACCGGTATCGGACATGTTCAGCACCATACTGGCGAAGATACAGGTTCTGATGCTGCAAAACGACATCGAGCGGATGCAGGCAGACCCGAACTTCTCGCTGGATTCGAGCGACGGGGTGTATATCGTATTCCTCTGCATCGGCATCATCGGCTACTTTACCATTCCCACCGTTGCGGGCTGGATTATCCAAGCCGGAGGCATGGGCGGTTACGGTCGCAACGTGAACCAGATGGCGGGACGAGCCGGAAGCATGGCGGGCAGCGTGGCGGGTGCAGCCGCAGGAAACGCAGTCGGACGTGTCGGCAAATTGCTGAAATAATCAATGTGCAATCATAAATTGGAAAATATAAATGGAATTCAAATCACTTAGAAACATCGAATCGTCGTTCAGGCAGATACGCCTGTTCGGTATCGTCTTCCTCTCGCTGTGCGCCGTGGTGACGGTGTGGAGCGTGTGGAACTCCTACCGTTTCGCAGAGAAGCAACGGGAGAAAATCTATGTGCTGGACAACGGCAAGAGCCTGATGCTCGCCTTGTCTCAGGATTTGTCGCAGAACCGCCCGGCGGAGGCACGGGAACATGTGCGCCGTTTCCACGAGATGTTCTTCACGCTATCACCTGAAAAAAGCGCGATTGAACACAACGTGAAACGTGCCTTGCTGCTGGCGGACAAGAGCGTGTACCACTATTATTCGGACTTCGCGGAGAAGGGGTACTACAACCGCATCATCGCCGGGAACATCAACCAAGTGCTGAAGGTGGACAGCGTGGTGTGCGACTTCAACGCCTATCCCTACCGTGCCGTGACCTACGCCACACAGAAAATCATCCGGCAGAGCAACGTCACCGAGCGCAGCCTCGTGACCACCTGCCGCCTGCTGAACGCATCGCGGTCGGATGACAACCCGAACGGTTTTACCATCGAGGGTTTCACCATCATTGAGAACAAGGATTTACAGACTATCAAACGGTAACAGGACATGAAAAGTATCAGAAAATCAATGTGGGGCATGTATTGGAAACTCCACGACAAACGGAAACGCTTGGCGGCAAGTCTCAAAGGGTATCTGGACGGCTTGCCGCCGGAAACACGCCGCCGCATCGTGCTGGGGATGTTCGCCGCCTTCGCGGTGCTTGCCCTTTACACCTTCGGCAGAGCGTCTATGACATCGGCAGGAACGACGGCTCACATATGGAAACGGGACACGCCGGACGGGTGGAACTGCCGACCCCGGCGGAAACAGGCAATCACTTAACACCTTATTTATATGGAACAGACAAAGAATGAACCGACGAAAGAGAACAAAGCTGCTCCCGAAACGGGGAAACCGAAAAAGGAGCGCGAACCGCTGACAGAGGCGCAACGGCTGAAACGGCAGAAGATGATCGTGCTGCCCGCTATGGTGTTGGTGTTCATCGGGGCGATGTGGCTGATATTCGCCCCGTCCTCCGGCAAGGAGCAACCGCCGGGAACGGACGGATACAACACCGAGATGCCCGACGCTGACAAGGCGAACCGGCAGATTATCGGCGACAAGCTGAAAGCCTACGAGCATGGGGAGATGGAAGAGCGTCAGGAGAGCCGCAACCGTGCCATCGGGCAGCTGGGCGACATGTTCGACCGCGAGATAGCGGGAACGGAGAACGGAGTGGACTTCGACCTCGCCAATCCGGGCGGCAAGGAAGAAAGGGCAAAGCCAGCCACGCCGCAGACCATCCAGTCCTCCGCAGCCGCCTACCGTGACCTGAACGCCACGCTCGGAAACTTCTACGACCAGCCGAAAAACGACAATGCGGAGATGGACGAATTGTTGGAGCGCATCGCATCGCTGGAGTCGGAACTGGAAAGCGAGAGGGGCAAGGCTTCCTCTATGGACGAGCAGGTGGCTCTTATGGAGAAGTCCTACGAGCTGGCGGCAAAGTACATGGGCGGTCAGAACGGAGGACAGCCATCGGCGGAACAGAGGCAGAGCCAACTACCGTGCAGAAAGGGAAGAAGAACAAGGCAATGCCTATCAGACAGGTGGAGCATCAAGTAGTTTCTTCACTCTCACAGCCTATGAGTAACGCGGAGTTTGTCGCCGCCTTATCGCAGGAACGCAACCGGGGTTTCAACACGGCTGTCGGCACGGCGGAGGTATTGGACAGGAACACCATACCGGCGTGCGTGCATGGGGCGCAGAGCGTGACGGACGGGCAGACGGTAAGGCTGCGCCTGCTGGAGCCTATGGCGGTGGCAGGCAGGACAATACCCCGGGGTGCGGTGGTGGTCGGCACGGGCAAGATACAGGGTGAGCGGCTCGACATCGAGATTACCTCGCTGGAATACGACGGCACGATTATCCCCGTGGAGCTTGCGGTCTATGACACGGACGGACAGCCCGGCATCTTCATCCCGAACTCGATGGAGATGAACGCCGTCCGGGAGGTCGCCGCCAACATGGGCGGCTCGCTGGGAAGCAGCATCAACATCTCCACCAATGCCGGGGCGCAGCTCGCCTCCGACTTGGGCAAGGGCTGATACAAGGCACGAGCCAGTACATCGCCAAAAAGATGCGAACCGTCAAGGTGCATCTGAAAGCCGGGTACAGGGTCATGCTTTACCAAGAAAAATATTGAAAACAATAAAAATTACCACTAAAATCCAAAAGTAATGAGAAAAGTAATCATCATGTTTGCCCTCGCTATGGGCATCATAACTGCCAACGCGCAGGAGAATGTAACCGTTGAAACGACCAACGGAAGTGAACAACCGACCTTGACGAAGGAGGTCTATCCGCAGAAGGAGGCGGACGGCGACCTATATCACGGGCTGTCACGCAAGCTGACCTTCGACCGCATGATACCGCCGCACGGTCTGGAAGTGACCTACGACAAGACCGTCCACGTCATTTTTCCGGCGGAGGTGCGCTATGTCGATTTAGGCTCGCCCGACCTGATTGCCGGGAAAGCCGACGGAGCGGAGAACATCATCCGTGTGAAGGCTACCGTAAGGAATTTTCCCAACGAAACGAATATGTCCGTCATCACGGAGGACGGCAGTTTCTACACCTTCAACGTGAAGTACGCCGCCGAACCGCTGTTGCTCAACGTGGAGATGTGCGACTTCATCCATGACGCAGCACGGTGAACCGCCCGAACAACGCGCAGGAAATCTATCTGAAAGAGCTGGGCAGCGAAAGCCCGATGCTGGTGCGCCTTATCATGAAGTCCATCCACAAACAGAACAAGCGCGAGGTGAAGCATATCGGCTGCAAGCGTTTCGGCATCCAATACCTGTTGAAAGGCATCTACACGCACAACGGCTTGCTTTATTTCCACACGGAGATAAAGAACCAGAGCAACGTGCCTTTCGATGTGGACTACATCACTTGGAAAATCGTGGACAAGAAGGTTGCGAAGCGTACTGCCGTGCAGGAGCAGATTATTCTGCCGCTCCGCGCGCAGAACTACGCCACCCTCGTGCCGGGCAAAAAGAGCGAGCGCACGGTCTTCACGATGGCGAAGTTCACCATCCCCGATGACAAGTGCCTCGTGGTGGAATTGAACGAGAAGAACGGCGGCCGTCACCAGTCCTTCGTGATTGAGAACGAGGATTTGGTACGCGCGGGTACCATCAACGAACTTCAAGTACGCTGACCATGAGAAAGTACATCGCAATAATCATCGCGTCGCTTGCCCTTTTTACAGGGCAGGCGCACGCCCAGCGGTGTCTGCCGAAGATGCAGGGCATCGAGGTGAGGGCGGACATGGCGGACGGCTTCAATCTCGGCGGCAAGGACGGCGGGTACAGCTTCGGGGCGGCTCTCTCCACCTACACGAAGAAGGGGAACAAGTGGGTGTTCGGTGGCGAATACCTGTTGAAGAACAATCCCTACAAGGACACCAAGATACCCGTGGCGCAGTTCACGGCGGAGGGCGGCTATTACTTCAAGATACTGTCGGACGCCCGAAAGATTGTTTTCGTCTATGCCGGGGCTTCGGCTCTCGCCGGATATGAGGCGGTAAATTGGGGGAAGAAGGTGCTGCATGACGGCTCCACGCTGCACGACCGGGACGCCTTCATCTACGGCGGTGCGCTGACGCTCGATGTGGAGTGTTACGTGGCAGACCGTATCGCCCTGCTTGCCAACCTGCGGGAGCGTTGCCTTTGGGGTGGCGACACACGGAAGTTCCACACGCAGTTCGGGGTCGGTATCAAGTTCATCATCAACTGACACGGGCATGGAAAGGACGGAAATAGATGCTGTCAGAAGGATGCCGCTTGCGGATTTTCTCGCACGGCTGGGGCATGAGCCTGTCAGAAGGAGCGGTAACGAGCTGTGGTATCTTGCCCCGTACAGGGGCGAGCGCACATCCTCTTTCCGTGTGAACGTGGCGAAACAGCTCTGGTACGACTTCGGTTTGGGCAAGGGCGGCGACATCTTCACGCTTGCCGGGGAGTTTCTGCAAAGCGATGACTTCATGAAGCAAGCGAAGTTCATAGCGGAAGCCGCCAATATGACGGTTGCCGGATGGGAAAAGCCCGTCTATCTCTCGAAGCCGACCGAATCCGTTTTTGAGGATGTGGAGGTCGCTCCGCTGCTCCGCTCACTGCTGACGGAGTATTTAGAGGAACGGGGCATCCCTTACGCCATCGCATCCCGTCACTGCTGCCGCTTGAACTACGGTGTGCGTGGGAAACGGTATTTTGCCGTTGGCTTTCCGAACATGGCAGGTGGCTATGAAGTCAGAAGCGATATTTCAAGGGTTGCATACCTCCGAAGTCTGTATCACTGGTAAAGGCGAATGACATCCCGGCTGACGAGTGCCTCGTGTTCGAGGGCTTCATGGACTTTCTCTCTGCCGTGACGCTTGGTGTAACCGGTAACGCTGACTGTCTTGTGCTGAACTCAGTCGCCAACGTGGAGAAGGCGGCGGGATTGCTGGACGGATACGGGCGCATCGGCTGCTTCCTCGACCGTGACGAAGCCGGACGGCGGACGCTTGCCGCACTTACCATGCGATACGGGGAACGTGTCACCGACCGTTCCTCCCTCTATGACGGTTGCAAGGACTTGAACGAGTACCTGCAACTGACAACGAAAAAACAGAAAAACAACCATCTAAAAATCGAAGAACAATGAACATACTGAACAACAGAAACAAGAGAACATCAATATTCAAGGCAGTGGCGTTATGCCTGATAGCCGCCATGTCATTCACCCTCGTGTCATGTGACGATGACATGGACATCCAGCAGTCCTATCCCTTCACGGTGGAGGTCATGCCCGTGCCGAACAAGGTAGTAAAGGGGCAGACAGTGGAAATCCGCTGTGAACTGAAAAAGGAGGGCGACTTTTCGGGTACGCTCTATACCATCCGCTATTTCCAGTTCGAGGGGGAAGGCTCGCTCAAAATGGATAACGGCATCACCTTCCTGCCTAACGACCGCTACCTGCTGGAGAACGAAAAATTCCGCCTGTACTACACGGCGGCGGGTGATGAGGCGCATAATTTCATCGTGGTGGTGGAGGATAACTTTAGCAACTCCTACGAACTGGAATTTGACTTCAACAACAGGAATGTAAAGGACGACGATCTTACCATCGTTCCCATCGGCAACTTCAGCCCCTTGTTGAAATGATGCGTGTATTCATGACAATGCTCTGTTCACTTCTGACGGTCTGTTCTGTGTCCGCGCAGATCAGCCGCCAAGAGGGAACGGACGGGCAGGCGGCAATCTACCGACTGCCGCTTATGGAACGTGCTTTTTTATGCTGCCGCTACTTTGAAGGCTGGCACTCAGAAAAACACTACCCATACGTCGGTTGGGGTCACAAACTTTTGCCAAACGAGAAGTATTCGGCACGAACCATGACAAAACGGGATGCGGATGAACTTTTGCGGAAAGACCTGCGCAAATTTGTCGCCATGTTCCGTAAATTCGGGGTTGATTCGATTTTGCTTGGCACGTTAGCTTACAATGTGGGACCGGCGAAGCTGTTAGGCAGCAAAACAATCCCCAAAAGCACCTTAATCAAGAAGCTGGAAGCTGGTGACAGGAACATCTACCGTGAGTATATAGCCTTCTGCAACTACAAAGGAAAACGCCACGCCATGCTGCTCAAACGGAGAAAGGCGGAGTTTGCGCTGTTGTATATCCCATAAAAGGACTGACAAAACTGGCAAAAGACGTGCCATATTTAACTTGGCACGTCTTTTGCTCTATCACTTGATAGATTATCGTAGGATTTTCTCGTTAATTGACATCGTTGAGCCATTTTTGCCTATCGGTTTCCAAATAACACTTCAAGTTGTAAGTGTTGTGAGAGCAATACAAAACATAGTTATTAACCATAAAAAGTATAGCGAAATTATGAAGAAAGTATTTAGGAAAATTCAGAAAGGAACAACAAAAATGATTGAACGTATCAAATCGTTGGGGGAAATGGAGACGAAGCAGAAATGTGTAGTTCAACGGTTCGAGATTATCATTCCCCTCCACCAAAAAATAACGACCCAATATATAGCCTCCGCAAGTTTTACTTGCGGATTTTTTAGTTATCGCAGATTGGACAAAGGTTTCTTTGCTACTTTCTTTGTCCGCCATCATGCTCACTGAAAGAAAGTAGGGCGCTCTCGCCGCCCCGCCACTCAAAAGCGTGTGTAAAGTCCCGTCACCATCGTGAACATTTCCTCCAGCATATCAAAATAGATACCCTCGTGTACGGCAATGTCCTTTGTCTTGCACTCAAAGGTCTTTTTGCTGAACGTCCTGCGGTAGAAGCGCATATTGTAGAGGTCTGCCCCTTCGTCATAGATGATGTCAAGGCGGTTGGCACTTGTTTTGTTCCTTGCAAGCTCATCCGTAAGCCGTTGCCCATATCTATGAAATCACGGCTACCTGTCATGGCGGTGAAGCGTTTTCCGCCTATCTGCTGTAATATCGTCTTGGCTATCATATCTTTTGTTTTTAGGGTTTTAAGTATTGGCGGTGCGGACACCGCATCCCGTTCAAAATTCTCGCATTTCGGAAATGGGGGTCTGCCGTTGTAGCCACTCTTTCACACATTCCATATTGTACTCGCTCGTGATGACTGCCGTATGGCTGTCGGTGGCGGTGAAACGTGTGCTTTCGTAATCATCTATCCACCCCTTGAGGGTGTCCGTTCCCCACGCTCCGGTATCGTCAAAGATACCGTCCAATGCCGTGATAGGTTCGCTGAACTTGACTATCAGCGTTTGATAGGTCGTGTTCATAGTCTGTCCTCCTTTCCCTTCTTTGCGTTCAGCCACTTGTCCCGTGCGGCTCGGCACTCGTCCAACGTGGGTTTGACACAAGAGAACAATTCTCTGTCTATGGGGTGGCGGTAGTCGTACTGCACAAGTGTCCGCCTGCGTCTTCCGATACCCGATTGGAAACGCTCGTATTTCTCCGTACCTGCTTCCGCGCAGGTGCTTACTCCGTTGATGGTCATTCGTGTTGTCATAATGTTGCTTTTTAGATGGTTAAAAATGTACTGACAGAACTCTGTTCTTCATCACCATTTCGGGGTTGCTTGTGTAGCGTTGGTGCAGGTAGAAATGGTGTGAGCCGAAGCCGTAAAGGAAAAACTTGTCAAGTTCGTGCTTCTCGGCAAACTCCTTTACGCTCTTTCTCAATTCCCCCTCACTCGTTGTGAGAGTGAGGAGGTTCACAAATTCAAGGAACATCGTGGGGATTGCATCATCCCACACACAAATCATACTTTCAATTCTTACTTCCATATCAATGTTGTTTTAGGGGTTATGCTATGCCGCTTTCATCCGCTCACGGATAAGGTTGGCGTTCTTGTTCACAAGGTCTATGATGCGCTCGTGATATTCGGTGTCCTGGTTGTGCTTGCCGTGGCACTGCACCACTTCGAGGGTTCGCAAGTCCACCTCTACGGTTTCAATAATCTCATCGCCAATCCTTGCCGATAGTATGAGGGTGTCGGCTTTCTTGTAGTATCCACTGCCAAACACGCAGATGCCCTGCGTCTTGCCCTCGTTGTAATACTCGTCTATGCTTTCAAGCACCTTGACGATTATTTCCTCGTCCGTGATTACCAAGCCGAAGAATTTGGATTTGTTGGCGATGAAATCCTCCGCATCTTTCTTTCGTTGGAGTTGTCGCTGTTGCTCACGCTCACGCCTTTCAATCTCCCAACGGCGTTGCTCTGCGGCTCTTTCCTTCTCGTGTATGGCTTCAATTTTTCGGGTTGCGTTGTCGTGTGCCGCCATGAAATCTTCGGGACAGATGTTCTTCGGGTTACGGAGGTCTTGACCGAGTTTTTTGAGCATACGCAGATAGTCGCACCACATTGAGAGGTTGTCTATCTGATACTTGTGACGCTTGGCAATCAGATATGATGCCCAACATTCATCGGCAGTACGGGTATTGAAAAGAAAGTGTTTCATGACCTCAATCTCACCGCCTTTCATAAGGGTTTCAATTCTTGGGTCTGAAAGCAAGGCTTTGAAAAGACGCACGGGGGAGATGCCGTGGAAATCGCCCTTGAAGCCGTTACGTCTGAGTTGGGGCAATATCCTCATCTTTGGATATGCACAGCTTCTTGCCACCACATCATCGTATAGGCTGTTGTGCGGTCTTACCTCCATATCGCTGCCTAATGCCCACACATCGCAATAGCAGAAAAGGAAGCCACGGAGCAACGCCATGTCCGTAACCTTGCCGTCGGGTGAAATCCAACGCTGCACGACCTCGTGGCAGTAGAAACGCATCGGTTCGCCTTTCCTGCTCTCGCATCTGACCTGCGCCACGCGGATTACCTGATACCCTTTGCAGGTGGTTATCACGCTGAAATTCTGCGTTTCCTTGTAGATGCGTCTGCGTGTGTCCTGCACTTTGAGTTCGGCATGGCATTTGGGGCAGGTGCAGCCTTCAAGGGTGTCGCATAGTCCGCTGTCGCTGTGCCACTCGTGACCGCAGTCGGAACAGGTGATGTTCCCTTTCTTGGTGCGGTAGCCGATATGCTCAACGCAGTGGCGGTATGCCCAATCTATTTGTGTCGCTGATATGGGGCGAAGGTTGGCGGAAAGTCTTGCCACCTCTTTCTGTATCTTGGTCTTCGGTTTCATAAGCCTAAATCAAATAATGAGGGTTGGGGTTGGTTTTCTTTTCTCGCTGACGGTCTGTGGCGGTTCTGCAACTTGCGGAGTTCCTCCTCTTGGTATTTGCGGACAGCGTTCTGACGTGCCTCCGCCTTTTCCTCTGCCGTGAGTTTCACAACGTGGTTCACAACCACTTGGCAGTCCATCGGTTTGCCCACCTCTATCTCGTTTTCCTCATAGTAGTGGATGGCTTGCCCGAATATCTCTCCGTCCGTGAAACCGTTGCAACCGCTTTTCTGCACATAGTTCAGAATGTGGGTCACGCACTCGTCCATGTTCTTGGCAGGGTTGCGGTACTTCTTTGCAAATAGCGCATCTTCCTCCGCACGCTGTTCCAAGTACATATATATCGTTCTCTTGAAATGGTCTGTTCCTTTCATATCGCTGTCATTTTTAGATTATCTGTTTCAGTATCTCTCTCCAATAGGTCGGCTCTACCTCGCTGAGAAGGAAGTCCATGAAATCCCTCCGTGCGTCCTTGTTCAGTTCGTGGTACAATCTTCGGAAAGTTTCAAAATTGCCGTTGATGTACGTTTCCACCATATACACGAAGATGTTGTCCACCTCGTAATATCTGCACTGCTGCGCTGCCGTCTTGCTGTTTCTTTTTGCCATGTCGGTAAGGGTTAAAGGGTGAATAACCAAAGGATGAAGCCAAAGAAGGCAATGGTGGAAAGGATAGCCACGATTACACCTATCGCCACTCGGAACACTCCGTTTACAATCTCTCTGATGATGCCCCAAAGGATGCCGAACACCCCGAAGGCGGTGCGCATCATCAAGCCGCATATCGCCAACCCGATGTGTTGCGCCATTTGTCTGAAATTTGCCGTTGCCGTCATATCTTCGCTGTTTTTGATTTTTTTGTTTTTAATGCGGATTCAAGAGCTGAGGGAGTTGAGTTTCAAACTATCTTATCTGCCTCTCGTTTATCCGACATTTTTTTATGCGTCTTTCTGTCGCATCGGTCGTTTTCGTTTCGGGTGCTTGAAAAGGTAGGGATTAGGGAATGCAAGGTTTTTCGGTACAATACCTACCGCACTGGAGATTTTACGAAAACAGGAGGCTTGACCTTGCTTTCCCGTCCAATCCCGGAATTACCTTTGCGCCCAGAACGAAATGACTGACTGATGCGGCTTACTGAAAGGCGCAAAATGGAGGTAAACGAAAACAGAGGCAGATTGTGTAGAAAAAAACTTCAGGGGAAAATCCGTA
>ENA-OUNI01000065-OUNI01000065.1-human-gut-metagenome-genome-assembly--contig:-NODE-65-length-39267-cov-10.325779_pt1 | contig 39267 bp, 53 predicted proteins | sample MGYA00242499_ERZ504580 | MGnify/ENA primary metagenome ERZ504580 (study PRJEB26092, sample SAMD00036315) | human gut metagenome | host: Homo sapiens | study: EMG produced TPA metagenomics assembly of... | reverse complement strand
CAAAAACAAAGACAAATGTAAATAGAGCCGGAAAAGCCTGATTTCATCGGCGTTTCCGGCTCTTGCACTTTGGCGCAGAAATTGGTATAATAATAAAACAAAGACAAACGTAAAAGAAAAAAGATGCCAAAAGGAGGGAGAACAGCAGGATGTATGGCATCCCGGACAGTGTAAAGCCGCTTTCGGCGGCAGAGGAGCAGGTGATGCTGGCGGTGTGGGCCTGCCGTGCGCCCGTCACCCGGCGGGATATCGACGAAAAGCTGCGCGCAAAGGGCTGGGCCCCGGCTACCGTTCTGAACTTTCTTTACCGGCTGGAAGAAAAGGGCTGGGTGAAAAGCGGCAAGGAGGGCAACCGCAATACCTACACTCCGGCCATCACCCAGCGCGCCTACAACGTGTGGAGTATGCGCGAACGGCTGGACACCCTCTTTGGCGGCGACCTTGCGGCGGCGGTGCACGCGTTGGTCAGCGAGAGCGGCTGCAGCCAGAGCGAGCTGGAACAGGCCATGAAGGTGCTGGAGGAAAAGCATCTGGAAGCGGAAGAATATGATCTGTATGACCCTTATGGGTAAAAAGGAGAGCGGAAGATGGATTGCAAACTGCGTGCCAAAAACTGCGGCGGCTGCCCGATGCTGGGCATGGACTACGCCGCACAGCTGAAACAGAAAGAAGAAACCGTGAAAAAGCTGCTGGGAAAGTACGGCCCGGTGGAGCACATCCGGGGCATGGAAACGCCGTACCACTATCGGAACAAGGTGGTCTCCACCTTTACCACCGGCTGGGGTGGAAAACTTACCTCCGGCATCTACGCGGCAAACAGCCACAAGGTGCTGCCGGTGGAAAGCTGCCTTTTGCAGGACGAAGTGCTGGACAAGACCATGCTGGCCGTGCGTGCGGCAGCGGGCGCCTGCCATTACCAGCCTTTCAATGAGGATAAGGGCACCGGCCTTCTGCGTCACTGCCTGCTGCGGCGGGGCGTTATGACCGGGCAGGTGATGGTGGTGCTGGTGACAGCTCAGCCGGTGCTGCCGGGTGCCAAGAACTTTGTCAAAGCCCTGCTGACCGAAGCCGGAAAGCAGGGCGTGGCCATCACCACCATCGTCCAGAACGTGAACGACCGCAAAACCAGCGTGGTGCTGGGCGATATGGAAAAGGTGCTGTACGGCAAGGGATTCATTCTGGACGAGCTTTGCGGCAAGACCTATGCCATCAGCCCACGCAGCTTTTATCAGATCAATCATACCCAGACCGAAGTGCTGTACGGCCTTGCGGTGGACGCGGCGCATCTCACCGGCAAAGAAGTGGTGCTGGATGCCTACTGCGGCATCGGAACCATCGGCCTGACCGCCGCCGACCATGCAAAGCAGGTAGTGGGCGTGGAGGTGAACCGCGAAGCGGTGCACGATGCCATAGGCAATGCAAAGCACAATGGCGTGAAGAACGCCCGCTTCTTTGCCGCAGATGCCACCCGGTGGATCGGCGAAGCCGCTGCGGCTGGTGAACGCGCAGACGTGATCTTTATGGACGCCGCGGGAGCTCTACGCCGCAGTTTATCGAAAGCGTGGCCCGCATGGCCCCGAAACGTGTGGTCTACGTGAGCTGCAACCCGGTCACGCTGGCCCGGGATCTGGAGCTGCTGACCCGGAAGGGATACAAAGTGGAGAGCAGCACGCCGGTGGATATGTTCCCCCACAGTGAGCACGTCGAAGCGATAGTTTCGCTACAAAGAGAAATCTAGTAGAAATCCTCCGTTTTACGTTATTTTCTCGTCATGTTGTGTTCGATGGCGAGGGCGATAAACTCCGCAACAAACGCATTGAAAATCACATTACTGTTTCGGTGGTAATTGATATGGAGTGCGGAAACACAAAGAATTGAATATCTAACAATCGGCATAGCCGCAGACTTTCACAAAAAGCCTGCGGCTTTTTCTTTGCCCAAAAACAGAAAGGAGGCATCCGTGAAATGGCAGTTTTTCGGGTAGAAAAGAACAGCGGCTACACGGTCATGTCAAACCACCACCTGCGGAACCGGGCCTTGTCCCTGAAAGCCAAAGGCTTACTCTCCCAAATGCTCTCCCTGCCGGAAGATTGGGACTACACCCTGCAAGGCTGGCCCGTATCAACCGGGAAAGCATCGACGCGATACGGCAGGCCATCCGGGAACTGGAACAGGCGGGCTACATCCAGCGTTCCAGAGAACGGGACGAGAAAGGGCGGCTGCGTGGTGCAGACTATGTGATTTTCGAGCTGCCGCAGCCCGTTCCTGCATCGGTTTCACCTACATTGGAAAATCCAACGTTGGAGAATCCCACGCAGGAAAACCCTACGTTGGAAAATCCAATGCAATTAAATAAAGATAAACTAATTACAGAAAAACAAAAGAAAGAGAGATTAAATACCGATTCCATTCCTATCCATTCCCCAAACCCCTTGCCTTTAGACGAGGACGAGGCAGCGGCACCGCCGCCGGAACGGACAGGAAGCCGAAAGGAAGCGGCCTATCAAATCTACCGGGACCTGATTTTGGAGAACATCGAGTATGACACCCTCATCCAAAATCCCCGGATAGACCGGGAGCAGCTGGACGAGATCGTGGACATTCTGCTGGAAACCGTCTGCACCAACCGCAAGTCCATCCGGGTGCCGGGGACGATTACCCGGCAGAGTTGGTCAAGGCCAAGTTCCTGAAACTGGACAGCCATCACATCGAGTTCGTCATGGACTGCCTGCGGGACAACACCACCAAAGTCCGCAATATCAAGCAATACCTGCGGGCCATGCTGTTCAACGCCCCCAGCACCATCAACAGCTACTATGCGTCCCTTGTGGCGCACGATATGGCGCAGCCCGATTGGGGCCGCCCGCCCAACACCTGACCGAAAGGAGTACCCATCCATGAGAACACTTTACCTGCGGCGGCTGGTGGTTCCACCCTAGCTGCCGCTCTGAATTTTCTGCAACAAGGAGGGATTCATATTGCAGGAAGAAGTCACCCAGAAAACTATTGCCCTGTCCATGAAAACGGGCAAGCTCACCGCCCAAGCGTTGCAAGCTGCCCTGAAAAAATATTTGCAGCACCGGGCCAAGGGGCCAAAGCTGCACCACGGCAAGCAAAGCCTGAAACAGCTGAAAGCCCACGGCGCGGCCCTGACCAACATTGAAGTCACGGAAGCGAACATCGAGCGTTCAAGCCCTGCGCCAAGAAGTACGGCGTGGACTTCACCTTGCGTAAGGACAAGACCACCCAGCCGCCCCACTACATCGTGATCTTCAAGGCCAAGGATACGGACAATCTGGAACAGGCGTTCCGGGAGTTCACAGCCAAAACGCTCTCCAAGGAGCAGCGGCCCTCCATCCGCAAGGTGCTGACCGCAGCCAAGCAGAAAGCGGCCCAGCAGCCGAAACGTGCGAAAGAAAAAATCAAGCAAAGGGAGCTGGAACGATGAAGCCTGAACTAAAAAAACTGCTGGTGCTGAATCTGCCATATCTGCTGTTCGTGTACCTGTTTGCCAAATGCGGGCAGGCGTACCGTCTTGCGGCGGGCGCAGATGCTTCGGCAAAGCTGCTTCACCTGACAGGTGGCATCTCCGCCGCCTTTGCAAGCCCGCTGCCCAGCCTGCATCTGTTTGACCTCTGCGTTGGCGTTGTTGGTGCGGTGGCTGTCCGGCTCATCGTGTACAGCAAGGGCAAGAATGCCAAGAAGTACCGCAAGGGTGAAGAATACGGCTCTGCCCGGTGGGGCACCGCCAAGGACATTGCCCCCTACATCGACCCCAAGTTTGAAAACAACATCCTGCTGACCCAGACCGAACGCCTGACCATGACCGGGCGGCCCAAAGACCCCAAGACGGCCCGGAACAAGAATGTGCTGGTGATCGGCGGCTCCGGCAGCGGCAAGACACGCTTCTATGTGAAGCCCAACCTCATGCAATGTTTTCCTACTTCCGACTATCCCACCTCATTCGTGGTCACAGACCCGAAAGGGACTCTGGTTCTGGAAACGGGCCAAATGTTCCAGCGGGCAGGCTACCGGGTGAAAATCCTGAACACGATAAACTTTTCCAAGTCCATGAAGTACAACCCCTTTGTCTACATCCACTCGGAAAAAGACGTGCTGAAGCTGGTGAATACCCTTATTACCAACACCAAGGGCGAGGGTGAGAAATCAGCAGAAGATTTTTGGGTGAAGTCGGAACGACTGTTCTATACCGCGCTCATCGGCTACATCTGGTACGAAGCCCCGGCAGAGGAAATGAACTTCACCACCCTGCTGGAAATGATAAATGCCAGTGAAGCCCGCGAGGACGACCCGGAGTTTCAAAGCCCGGTGGACCTCATGTTTGAACGGCTGGAACAGAAAGACCCGGACCACTTCGCTGTCCGGCAGTACAAAAAGTTTTTGCTGTCGGCGGGCAAGACCCGTTCCTCCATCCTGATAAGCTGCGGTGCCCGTTTAGCCCCATTTGACATCCGGGAGGTGCGGGAGCTGATGGAGGACGATGAAATGGAGCTGGACACCATCGGGGATGAAAAGACCGTACTGTTCCTGATTATGAGCGACACGGACACCACCTTCAACTTCATTCTTGCCATGCTCCAAAGCCAGCTTATCAACCTGCTGTGTGACCGTGCGGATGATAAATACGGTGGCCGACTGCCTGTCCATGTACGGCTGATTCTGGACGAGTTCGCCAACATCGCAGATTCCCAACTTCGACAAGCTGATCGCCACCATCCGCAGCCGGGAAATCTCGGCATCCATCATCTTGCAGAGCCAGTCGCAGCTGAAAGCTATCTACAAGGATGCGGCCGAAATCATTTCGGACAACTGCGATTCTGTTCTCTTTTTGAGTGGGCGCGGCAAAAATGCCAAAGAGATCTCCGATGCGCTGGGGAAAGAGACCATCGACAGTTTCAACACCAGCGAGAACCGGGGCTCTCAAACCTCCCACGGACTGAACTATCAAAAATTAGGAAAGGCGTTGATGTCAGAGGACGAAATCGCAATCATGGACGGCGGCAAATGTATTTTGCAGCTGCGGGGCGTGAGGCCGTTCTTCTCGGAGAAGTTCGACATCACCAAGCACCCGCACTACAAATACCTTGCGGACGCGGACAAGAAAAACACCTTTGATATGGACAGGTTCTTATCCACCCTGCGCCGGAAACGACAGCAGGTAGTCGCACAGGACGAAAGTTTTGACCTGTATGAAATTGATCTGTCGGATGAAAGTGCAGCCACCGAATAAGGCGGTATTTTTTGAAAAAACAATTTTGAGTGCCGCAGAACAAGCGGCAGAAGTGAGGACCTTATGGAATTTTTCAACAGCGCAGTCGATACTTTGCAGACGATCGTGGTCGGTCTGGGCGGTGCCCTGTGTGTCTGGGGCGGCATCAACCTGTTGGAGGGTTATGGACAGGATAACCCCGGCAGCAAGAGCCAGGGCGTGAAGCAGTTGGTCGCGGGCGGCGGCGTTGCCCTGATCGGCGTGACCCTTGTCCCGCTGCTGTCCGGGCTGCTGGGCTAACCTCAACTTATCCGAACATCCATCTTTGAGACCCCACCGCGCTCTCCCAGAAAAGTGGGAGGGCGCGGGAAAGGAGGTATCTTTGCTTGATTAGTGAGATCATCGAGAAATGGATAAAAGGCATTTTGATCGATGGCATCACGGGCAACCTCTCCGGCCTGTTCGATAACGTGAACGCCAAGGTAGGCGAAATCGCTTCGGACGTTGGTTCTACCCCGCAGGCATGGAACAGCGGCATCTTCAATATGCTGCGCAGTCTTTCCGAAACGGTGGTGCTGCCCATTGCAGCGGCCATCCTTGCCCTTGTGATGTGCCATGAGCTTATCCAGATGATTACCGAAAAGAACAATATGCACGACTTTGACACCTCCATGTTCTTCCGCTGGATTTTCAAGTCTGCTTTTGCCATCCTCATTGTCAGCAACACATGGAATATCGTTATGGGTGTGTTCGATGCCACCCAGAGCGTTGTCAACCAAAGTTCCGGCGTTATCATCGGCGAAACATCCATCCACTTTGACCGCCTGATACCCGGACTGGAATTTCAGCTAGAAAGCATGACCATCGGTAGTCTGCTCAGCCTGTGGTTCCAGACCCTTGTGGTGGGCCTGACCATGAACATCCTGTCCATCTGCATCTTCCTTGTGACCTACGGCCGCATGATTGAGATTTACGTTGTGACCGCACTGGGGCCTATCCCGCTGGCGACCATGGGCAGCAGCGAGTGGCGCAGCACCGGGCAGAACTATTTGAAATCGCTTTTGGCGTTAGGCTTCCAAGCGTTCCTGATTATGATTGTCGTGGGCATCTATGCGGTGCTGATACGCAACATTTCAGGTGCAGCGGACATTGCCGGGGCCATCTGGGGCTGCATGGGCTACACCGTGCTACTCTGTTTCTGTCTGTTCAAGACCGGCAGCATCAGCAAGTCGGTGTTTGGTGCCCACTAAGGCCGAGAAAGGAAAAACGTATGGCGTATGTGACCGTTCCCAAAGATTTGACCCATGTAAAATCCAAAGTCTTATTCGGGCTGACCAAGCGGCAGCTGGTCTGCTTCGGCGGCGCGCTCCTCACGGGCGGCCGCTTTATTTTTTGACCCGGAACTATCTTTCCAACAGTGCAGCGGCCCTGCTGATGATTTTTGCCATGCTGCCGGGGCTGCTGTTCGCTCTGTTCGAGCGGCACGGCCAGCCCCTTGAAGTGGTGATTCAGCAAATGATTCAGTGCTGCTTTATCCGTCCCAAGGAAAGGCCCTATCAGACCAACAATGCTTACGCCGCCCTTGTGCGGCAATACAAAATGGAACAGGAGGTAAAGGCCATTGTCCAGAAAAACGATACCCCGCGAAACCGAAAAGCCCAAAAAGCTCACCCGCGCCCAGAAAAAAGAAATTGATGCCGTTATCCGCAAGTACAAGGGTGACGGCAAGCCCCGCACGGCGCAGGCCACCATCCCGTATGAGGCCATCTACGGACGGTGTGTGCCGCATTGACCGACGCACATTCTCCAAGTGCATTGCCTTTGAGGACATCAGTTATCAGCTGGCTCAGCCGGAGACCCGGACCGCCATCTTTGAACATCTGTGCGACCTCTACAACTATGTGGATGCTTCCATCCATGTGCAGCTTTCGTTTTTGAATCGCAAAGTTGACCCGGTGCAGTACGCAAAAAGTTTTGAGATCGCACCACAGGGAGATGATTTCGACGACATCCGCGCCGAGTACACCGCCATCCTGCAAAAGCAGCTTGCCAGCGGAAACAACGGCATTGTCAAAACCAAATATCTGACGTTCACCATCGAGACCGACAGCCTGAAAACCGCACGGGCACGGCTGGCCCGCATTGGCCTTGACCTGCTGGGCTATTTCAAGGCCATGGGCTGTGTGGCACACGTTATGGACGGGCAGGAGCGTTTGGAAGTTCTGCACGGCATCTTCCACCCGGACGGCGAACCGTTCCGCTTTGAATGGGACTGGCTGGCACCCTCCGGCCTGTCTACCAAGGATTTTGTGGCTCCATCCTCCCTCTGCTTCGGCACGGCCAAGACTTTTGGCATGGGCGGCAAGTATGGAGCGTGAGCTTTTTACAAATCCTTGCGCCGGAACTTTCGGACGAAATGCTGGCCGACTTCCTCAAAACGGAAAGCGGAATTCTCGTCAATCTCCATGTGCAGGCCATCGACCAGACCGAGGCCATCAAAACCATCAAGCGGAAGATCACAGACCTTGACGCCATGAAGATTCAGGAGCAGAAAAAAGCTGTTCGTTCCGGGTACGACATGGATATACTGCCCAGCGACCTTGCCACCTACGGCGAGGATGCCAAAAAGCTGCTGAATAAATTGCAGACCCGGAACGAGCGGCTTTTCATGCTGACCTTTTTAGTGCTGAACGTGGCCGACACCAAGCAAAAGCTGGGCAACGATGTGTTCCAAGCGGCGGGCGTGGCGCAGAAGTACAACTGCTCTCTTGTCCGGCTGGACTACCAGCAGGAACAGGGCCTTGTATCCAGCCTTCCGCTGGGTATCAACCAGATAAAGATTCAGCGCAGCCTTACCACCTCCAACGTGGCGGTGTTCGTGCCCTTTGTCACGCAGGAGCTTTTCCAGAGCGGTGCGGCCATGTACTACGGAATCAACGCAAAATCCCACAACATGATCATGCTGGACCGCAAGCAGGCCCGGTGTCCCAACGGCTTGAAGCTGGGCACGCCCGGCAGCGGCAAATCCATGAGCTGCAAGTCTGAAATCGTCAGTGTGTTTTTAACGACTGCTGACGATATTTTTATTTCAGACCCAGAGGCCGAGTATTATCCGCTGGTCAAGCGGCTGCATGGGCAGGTCATCAAACTTTCGCCCACCAGCAAGGACTACGTGAATCCTCTGGACATCAACCTGAATTATTCCGAAGATGACAGCCCGCTGGCCTTGAAGTCGGATTTTGTGCTGTCGTTCTGTGAGCTGGTCATGGGCGGCAAAACAGGTCTGGAAGCGATTGAACGCACCGTGATAGACCGTGCCGTGAAAGCCATCTACCGCCCCTATCTGGCGAATCCCTGCCCGGAGAATATGCCGATTTTGTCTGACCTCCACCAAGCCCTGCTCGACCAGCACTTGCCGGAAGCGGACCGGGTAGCGCAGGCATTGGACTTGTATGTGTCCGGCTCGCTGAATGTGTTTAATCACAAAACGAATGTGGACATCCATAATCGGCTTGTGGCCTTTGACATCAAAGAACTGGGCAAGCAGTTAAAAAAACTGGGGATGCTCATTATCCAAGACCAGATATGGGGCCGCGTTACCCAGAACCGTAGCCAAGGCCGGGCCACATGGTATTTTGCGGACGAGTTCCACTTGCTCTTGAAAGAGGAACAGACCGCCGCATACAGTGCCGAGATTTGGAAACGCTTCCGCAAATGGGGCGGCGTACCCACAGGCGCCACCCAGAATGTGAAGGACCTTCTTTCTTCCCCGGAGATCGAGAACATTCTGGAAAACAGCGACTTCATCACGCTGCTGAATCAGGCATCCGGCGACCGCAAAATCCTTTCGGAACGGCTGAACCTCTCCGCAGACCAGCAGAAGTACATCGACAATTCCGAACCGGGCGAAGGACTGCTGATTTTTGAAAATGTGGTGCTGCCGTTTTCCAATCCCATCCCGAAAAATACCCAGCTCTATAAAATCATGACCACCCGGCTCAGCGAGGTGGTGGAGCTATGAGCCTAACGCATTTCAGCTTGTTTTCCGGCATCGGCGGCATTGACCTTGCCGCGGAAGCGGCGGGTTTTACTTCGGTCTGTCAATGCGAGTGGGCGGCCTTTCCCGCCGCTGTTCTGGCAAGCCACTGGCCGGAGGTGCCCCGATTTCAGGACATCACCACCGTAACAAAGGAGGCTTTCTTTGAAAAAACAGGACTTCGCACCGTCACCCTCATTTCAGGTGGCTTCCCGTGCCAGCCGTTCTCCACCGCAGGGCGGCAGCGCGGCTTCCACGATGAACGCTACCTGTGGCCCGAAATGCTGCGGGTCATCCGGGAATTGCAGCCCCGTTGGGTGCTTGGAGAAAATGTTGCTGGCTTCCTCCGTATGGGGCTCGACAAAACGCTCATTGACTTGGAGCAGGCAGGTTACGATGTTCGGGTTTTCGTATTACCTGCTGCTGCCGTTGGCGCGTGGCACGAACGGAAACGGGTATTCATCATCGGCTCCGCTGCTTCCCACACCCCTTGCCAGCGACACCGGGGATGTGGGCAAGGGGCTGGACATCCAAATCTCTGCGAATGGCAGTTACCGCAAGATGAACAAGGATGGCAAGGCGTGGACGGCGCGGCTTTCCCATGTGGTCTACCGGATGACCCCCACCACGCTGGAAAAGCCCTACCTCAACCCGGACTGGGTAGAGTGGCTGATGGGTTTCCCGCGCAAATGGACGGACATTCCCTTTGGGCCGAAGAACCCGCCGACATCCCGCGCCTGACCGAAGATGTGCCGAACCGCAGCAAGCGGATGAAAACGCTGGGCAATGCAGTTTCGCCGCCGCAGGTGTTCCCGATTCTCAAATACATTGCGGACATTGAAACGGGCCGCTGTCCGATGGGAGGTGAAGAACTTTGAAAGAATTGCAGGCAAAAGCCAAAGTCACCCAGACCATGACCCGTGACGGTCTGGTGGTAGAAAATCAGGCGGACGGCACTGTGGAGAACGTTTCCAGCCGGGAGGCGGAACAGGATTATTCTACGGATTCCGAGGCAAGACCGAAAAAATTCTGGAACGGGCCGGGGACATCAAGGACGGGCATAAAAATAAAAAGAAAGCGAAAAAGGCAGCAGAAACAGCGGCCACCGCCGAAAGCGAAAATGGCCTGCACCGTTCCGCTGCCCGTTTGGAATTGACCGAGGAAGAACGGGCAGACCCGGCGTTGCAGCCGTATATCCAAAAGGCGGGAGCGAAAGCCGACAAACTGGATGCAGCCCGCGCCGCTCTGCCGAAGAAGCGTGTCCCGGTCAAGGAAAAAGTTTACGATGCAGCCAGCGGCAAGGCAAAATCCACCCTGCGGTTTGAGCAGCAGGACAAAGGCCCGCCCAGCCTGAAACCAAACCTGGCCAGCCGCCCGCTGTCGGAAGCATTGCTGTTCGCTCACGGAAAAATCCACGAGGTCGAACACGAAAATGTGGCGTGGAGGGCGGCCACAAAGGTGAAGAACTGGTGGAGCGTCAGACCGCCAAGGTCATCCGCAGCGGCATCCGGCACCACAAGATGAAGCCCTACAAGGCCGTGGAAAAGGCAGAGCGTCAGCTCATGTCTGCCAATGCAGAATACTTTTACCAGAAATCCTTGCGAGACAATCCGCAAATTGCACAGGCGGCCAGCAACCCCATTTCCCGGATGTGGCAGAAACGGCGTATCAAACAGCAGTATGCCAAAGCTGCACGGCAGGCCGGACAAGCCGCCGCGCATGGTGCAGCCACCACCGCAGAGAACGGTTTCCGGGTAACAAAGCTGGCGGCCGAGGGCGGCGAACGGGTAGCCGAATTTGCGGCCCGGAACTGGAAAACTATTCTGATCGTGGCGGTGTTCGGTCTGCTGGCTCTGCTCTTGATAACGGGTTTGCAGTCCTGCACCGTGATGGCGGGCACCGCTGGAACCGGCGTGACGGCATCCTCTTACTTTTCCAAGGACAAGGATATGCTGGGTGCGGAGAAAGCCTACGCCAAGCTGGAACAAAAACTGCAACGGTATCTCGATACCTACGAGGCCACCCACAACTACGATGAATACCACTTTTATCTGGACGAAATCGAGCATGACCCCTATGTGCTGATCTCGATTTGTCCGCACTCCATGACGGCGTTTTTACATTGGCGAGGTGCAGAGTGAACTTGAAATGCTCTTTGAAAAGCAATATATCCTGACCGAAACCGTGACCATGCAGATACGTTACCGTACAAAAATGATGGTCATTATTGGCCCGTATGGTGTGCCGCAAGTTATCACCTACCAAGAACCGTATGAATACTACATCTGCACGGTCAAGCTGAAGAACAAGGATTTATCCCACCTGCCCGTGGAAGTACTGACCGAAGAACAGCTTAGTGCCTATTCGCTCTATATGCGCACGCTGGGCAACCGGCCGGATTTGTTTGGCAAAGCGCAATACCCCAATGCGTCCACCATCAAGCAGCCCACCTACTACGATATTCCCCCGGAAGCACTAAAGGATGATAGGTTTGCCGCCATGATGGAGGAAGCCACGAAGTACATCGGCTACCCGTATGTGTGGGGCGGCAGTTCGCCCAGCACCAGCTTTGATTGCAGCGGCTACATTTCGTGGGTGCTGAATCACTCCGGCTGGAACGTGGGCCGCCAGACCGCGCAGGGCCTCTACAACCTTTGCACTCCCGTTTCGGCTGCGCAGGTCAAACCGGGCTATCTTGTGTTTTTCAAGGGAACCTACGATACCCCCGGCGTGAGCCATTGCGGTATCTATGTAGGCAATTCCATCATGCTGCACTGTGGCGACCCTATCTCTTACACAAACCTCAACTCAAAATATTGGCAGGAACATTTTTACAGCTATGGGCGTTTACCGTGACGCCAGAAAGGATTTTGTATGGCAAAAAGACTTTCCCGCATTGAGCGCGATATTGAACGGCTCAAAGAAAAAATCTCTGAATACCAGCAGCAGTTGAAAGAACTGGAAGCTGCAAAGACTGAACAGGAAAACTTGCAGATCATTCAGCTGGTGCGCAGCATGAATATGAAGCCGGACGAGTTCGCGGCCTTCCTGCGCAGCGGTGCGCTGAATGCTGCACCCACCGCCACCCCGTACCACAAACAGGAGGATGCCGCCAATGAAACCTGATTGGAACCGCCGTTTTGCAGCTGGGCTGCTGGCTATCCTGCTCTGCCTCTGCTCCTTTTCCATGCCCGCTTTTGCAAGCGGCTCTGACCCTGCCCCGGAACCTCTGCCAGAGATTATCGAAGAAGAACCCACCACGGGCGGCATGGAGCCGGAGGGTGTACCCATCACGCCCAAGGGCAATGCAACACTGGTGGATGATTTTTATGGCGACAAGCAGCTTATCACTGTGACCACCAAAGCCGGGAATTATTTTTACATTCTCATTGACCGTGCCAACGAGGACAAGGAAACGTCAGTTCACTTCCTGAACCAAGTGGACGATGCCGACTTGCTGGCCCTGCTGGATGAAGAACCGCAGATCGCCGAGGTCTGCACCTGCACGGTGAAATGTGAGCCGGAAACGTCAACGAAAACTGCCCCTTGTGTGAAAAGAGCCTGCGTAACTGCACGGCCCCGGAAGCTGTGAAAACTGACACCGAAACGCCGCAGGAAAAACCCAAGTCCAGCATGGGCAGTCTGATGATCCTGCTGGTGCTGGCTCTGGCGGGCGGTGGTGCAGCACTCTACTATTTCAAGTTCCGCAAACCGAAAGCCGATACCACCGGGCACGATGATCTGGACGAATACGATTTTGGCGAGGACGAGGGTGCAGACGAGGAACCGGCTGAAATCGAAATTCATTCAGAGGACGGAAAGGAGGACGAAACATGAGCTTTCAGCTGGTAATCGCCGAAAAGCCCAGTGTTGCCCGCAGCATTGCCACCGTGATCGGGGCCGATGAAAAGCAAAACGGCTACTGGCAGGGTGGCGGGTATCTGGTCAGCTGGTGCATCGGGCATCTGGTGTCCTTTGCCGAGGCGGGCCAGTACGATGAAAAATACTGCAAGTGGCGGTATGAGGATTTACCCATTCTGCCCCAGCCGTGGCAGTTCATCGTCCCGGACGAGAGGAAACAGCAGTTTGAAGTTCTGCGCACCCTGCTCAACCGCCCCGATGTGGATAGTGTGACCGCTGCGACCGACGCAGGCCGGGAGGGAGAACTGATTTTCCGTTTCGTCTACCAAATGGCCGGTTGCACAAAACCTGTGAAGCGGCTCTGGATTTCCAGCATGGAGGATGCGGCTATCCGGGAGGCTTTGCAAACCTGCGCCCGGATTCGGATTATGATGCTCTGTATCAATCGGCCCTCTGCCGTGCAAAGGCGGATTGGCTGGTGGGAATCAATGCAACGCGGTTGTTTTCGGTGCTGTATCACAAAACCCTGACGGTAGGCCGGGTGCAGACCCCGACACTGAAAATGCTGGTGGACCGGGATGCAAAAATCCTGCGCTTCCAGAAAGAAAAGTATTATACGGACGGCATCCAGTCCGGCAGCCTGAAAGCAGACAGTGGGCGCATTGCGGATGCAGAAACCGCAAATTCTCTCAAAGAAAAATGCACAGGCACAACTACCGTTTGTACTTCTGTCAAACGGGAGAAAAAGACAGAACAGCCGCCCAAGCTCTATGACCTGACCACCTTGCAGCGGGAGGCAAACCGCCTGTTCGGTTTCACGGCAAAGCAGACCCTTGATTATGCCCAGCAGCTTTACGAAAAGAAACTGCTGACCTATCCCCGCACCGACAGCCAATATTTGACCGAGGATATGGGCCAGACAGCACAACATCTTGTGTCTGACCTGCTGGAACTGCTGCCCTTTGCCCAAGGGCTTGACTTGACCCCGGAAGTGGGCCGGATTCTGAACAGCAAAAAGGTATCGGACCACCACGCCATCCTTCCTACGGCCGAATTTGTAAAACAGAGCTTCACCGGCCTTGCGGAAAGTGAGTGCAAGCTGATGAACCTTGTCTGCTCCAAGCTGCTCTGCGCCGTGGCTGCACCCCATGAGTACGAAACTGTGACTACTGTGTTCTCCTGCGCCGGGAACGAGTTCACCGCCAAGGGAAAGACGGTGCTTGTCCCCTGTTGGAAAGAGATCGACCAGAGGTTCCGCTCCACCCTGAAAGCAGATACCGAGGAAGAAGTGCTGAACACCCTGCCGGAACTGGCCGAGGGGCAGAGTTTTTCCGTGACGGCTAACGTTTCGGAACACTTCACATCCCCGCCGAAAGCCTACACCGAAGATACGCTCCTGTCAGCAATGGAGCGGGCCGGGGCCGAGGATATGCCGGAAAATGCAGAACGCAAGGGGCTGGGTACGCCCGCCACCCGTGCAGCGATTCTGGAAAAGCTGGTGCAAATGGGCTTTGTGCAGCGCAAGGGCAAACAGCTTATCCCCACCAAGGACGGCATCAATCTGGCGGTGGTTCTGTCGGAAAGCCTGACCTCTCCCGCCCTGACCGCCGAATGGGAAACCCGCCTGACCGAGATTGCCAAGGGCAATGCAGACGCGGACGAGTTTATGGCCGAAATTGAAACGCAGGTACGCCAGCTGGTCAAAACCTATTCCTGCATCAGCGCGGACAAGCAGAACTTATTTCAGTCGGAACGGGTCATCATCGGCAAGTGTCCCCGGTGCGGTGAAAACGTCTATGAGGGTAAAAAGAATTTTTACTGCGGGAACCGTGGCTGTCAGTTCGTGATGTGGAAGAATGACCGCTTCTTTGAGCAGCGCAAAAAGGCGTTCACACCGAAGATCGCCGCTGCTCTGCTCAAAACGGTAAGGCAAAGGTCAAGGTCTCTATTCCGAAAAGACAGGCAAAACCTATGATGCAACGGTGCTTCTGGCAGATACGGGAGGCAAGTACGTCAATTACCGGGTAGAGCGCAAAGAGTAAGGCAAAAATACGAGGGCCGGTTATGGTAAGGTGAAGCATTCATTTTGCCATAACCGGCTCTCTCTATCCGTAGGATAGCAAAATAAAGGAGTTTACATCATGGAGCAGAAAGTTATTCCCATTATCCTAAACGGCAAAGACAGCGTAGAGCGCATGAAAGAAATCACGGACCGGCTGGAAACAGGGATTCAGCAGTTGTTCGGCAGCGACCGCTACAAAGCCTATCTCACCACGATGGCAAAATTCCACAATTACAGCTTCAACAACACCTTGCTGATCGCCATGCAGGGCGGACAGCTGGTGGCGGGCTTCAACAAGTGGAAAGACACGTTCCACCGCACCGTAAAAAAGGGCGAAAAGGGCATCAAGATTCTTGCTCCCGCGCCCTACAAGGTCAAGCAGAAGATTGAAAAACTAGACGAACAGGGCAAGCCGATTCTGGGCAAGGACGGCAAGCCGCTGACCGAAGAAAAGACGGTGCAGATTCCGGCTTTCAAGGTGGTGTCCGTGTTCGATGTCAGCCAGACCGAGGGCGAACCGCTGCCTCTATCGCGGTGAATGAACTGTCCGGCAGCGTGCAGGACTACCAAGATTTTTTCAAGGCATTGGAGCAGTCGTCCCCGGTGCCCATCGGGTTTGAGGGCATCGAGGGCGGCGCGCATGGGTACTTTCATCTGCTCGACAACCGCATTGCCATCCAAGAGGGCATGAGCCAACTGCAAACCATAAAGACGGCTATCCACGAGATTGCCCATGCAAAGCTGCACGCCATCGACACAGACGACCCGGAACAGGCCAACCGCCCGGACAGCCGCACCCGCGAGGTGCAGGCCGAAAGCGTGGCCTATGCCGTCTGCCAGCATTACGGGCTGGACACGTCCGAGTATTCCTTTGGCTATGTGGCCGGGTGGAGTTCCGGCCGGGAACTGACCGAACTGAAAGCCTCTCTGGAAATTATCCGCAGCGCAGCCCATGAACTGATCTCTGCGCTGGACGAACATCTGGCAGAACTGCGCCAGCAGCGGGAAGCAGACCTTTCCGCTGCACAGGAGGCCGCATTTGCATTGGATAACGGCAGTACCCTGTTCATCCAGACCTGTGATTCCGGCTATGACTACACCCTGTACGGCCCGGACAATAAAGCTCTGGACGGCGGGCAGTTGGACGCGCCCGGTTTGACCCTGCCGGATGCCGGGCAGGAAGCGCTTAATCTGTTGGGGCAGACAGCCGCAGTGTCGGAAGTCCTGTTGGGCGACAAGCTGGCGGCGTTCCAAGAGGCGGCGGAAAAGGCCAACGAAATTCCCGCACCCGTTAAAATTCCAGACCCCGCCGCAGAACCTACGGTCACGATTCTTTGGAGCGAAAGTGACAAGCTGCAGGACGGCGAAATCATGCCGCTGTCCGTGGCAAACCGCGTCTTTGAAGAACTGGACACCGCCCAGCACACGGACCGGGAAAAGGACGGCTACACGGGCGGCTGGTACGACAAGACCGCATTCTGTATTGATTTTACCCTGAACGGCCAACCCGACAACTACGAGGGACGGCAGGATTTTGGTGACGGGGACGGCTCTCTGATTCAGCACATCCAGAGCTACCACGAATACTACGCCAAAGACGAGAACTGGAAAAATTTTGTTCTGCACAACAAGGCCCGGAAGCATGGGAACAGGACAAGGCAGAGCGGGAAATGGTGCTGACCGAGTTTATCCCGTACCTCAAACAACATTGCAATCTTTCGGCCATGGAGCAGGCAGCCACCGCCGCTTTGCGGGAGGAACAGAACATTTCGCCGGAACAGGCTGCCTATTACAACACTGTTGTGGCCTATGTGCAGGACTGCCGCCCGCTGCTTAACCAAGGCCAGTATAACTTGCCGGAACCGCCCAAGCTGGCTGACTTTGACCAGAGCTTGCAGGACTACAAGGCGCAGGTGCAGGCAGAGATCGCGCAGGAAGCGGCCGATGCTGGAATAACGGTAGAGGAATACGCAGCGGCAGGCTTTGAAGCACCGCAGCAGGACAGCTTTTCCATCTACCAGCTGCGCAATGAAGATTTCACCCGCGATTACCGTTTTGAGCCCTACGACCGCCTGCAGGCTGCCGGTTTGACCGTGGACAAGGCCAACTATACGGAAGTATACGCTGCGCCGCTGACTGCTGGCACCACGTTGGAGGACATCTACCGCACATTCAATGTGGAGCATCCGGCAGACTTCAAAGGACATTCGCTGTCTGTTTCGGATGTAGTGGTGCTGCACCAGAACGGGCAGGACACCGCCCACTACTGCGACAGTGTGGGCTTCCAGCAGGTGCCGGAGTTCTTACGGGAAAATCCGCTGCGCACCGCAGAGCTTTCCACCGAACAGAACGAAAACATGATTGACGGTGTGCTGAACAATGCGCCCTCTTTAGGTGAGTTGGAAGCCAAAGCAAAGGCCGGAGAACAAATTTCTCTGACGGACCTTGCCGCCGCAGTCAAGGCCGAGGAAAAGGCACCGAAAGCCAAGAAGTCCTGCGCCGCAAAACCGAAAAAGCCGTCCATTCGGGCACAGCTGGATGCCGCAAAAAAAGAGCAGAGCAAACAAACACCGCCACGGGAAAAGGCAAAGGAATTGGAGGTCTGACACATGAATTTCAGTGTAGAAGAAGAAAATTTGATTTGTATGTACCACACTTCTGACCGCCGCCGGACAATAGCGCGGATGCTGGCCGCATTGCCGGACATGGACACGGAAATGCGGTGGCTGGCAAACGGCACCATTGCAAAATTGGAGCGCATGACCGATGCTGACTTTGACGGACAGAGGTTTGATTTTGCGAGTGAGTGATACTGCCAGCTTGACAACGACACATCATTTTCAACAAAAGTAATGTGTCGTTGTCAACACAGAAATAGCCGGACACGGTGGCCTTGTGGCTGCTGTGTCCGGCTGTTTCTTGCTTATGCAGGTAATGCTCCAGAATTTTTTAATAAGGTTACTTGTGTGACCAAATCACTCATAATAAGATTTTTTACTTCTGCCCATGTAATCGCATGATTAGATTGATATTCCGCCTTGCAACGCTCGATGCATTTTTTTAGTACTTCTCTTGTTACATTTTCCAACTCTTTTAGTTCTGTGTCTGTAATATTAGAGCCATTACCATCATGAAGTGACTCGGAACGAAATCTATAAAAATTCAGCATTTTTTGATGAACTTGTTGGATTTCCTGTGATGTTCCTCCTAACAATGCACTAACTCGATTCGCCAACATTTGCTTTTTCCCTTGTTGATTTTGTGGTAAGAGGGTCATTTCCAATGCCGTTGTGTATTGTTCAAATCCCGTCGCCAAATCTACTTGTTCCAATCCCCAAGAAAATTCATGAATGCTATTTTTCAATAACGTATACGGCTCATTTCTATAATCACAAAGCCACTGATTACATAATGCAGTTTCGGGAACGCTTAATGTGAAGCGCTCATTCGCAAGAGTGTTTCTAGTTTGATAATAGCTAGTATGATTTACACTATTGGAAATGAACCCTCCGATCGTAAATTTATAGTTAAAGAAGATATCCCTAAATCCAATATTTCCTGCCTTAAAAATCCGAAGCAGATTGATTTGCTCGTTTAGATACTGCGTTTCACCATCCATATAGGGCTTAAGCTGATCTTCACACATACAATCGATGTTCGACATACGATATGTACCATCGGCACTTAGGTGAGGATGGGGTTCTTCAATTTGTATTGTGTCCATTTTCTTTAAGCAAATGAAGTATATTTTACCATCCTCAATTATTCTTGAAGTCAAATAATCTATACTCAAATTATTTCTTCCATCCATGATTGCATTTTTGAAGGGCAATTCATCAAGAGGACATTTTTCAATAGTGTAACCTCTTCCTAAATTCACGTTGCAAACGCTTTCATCACAGCACATGATTATACCAGAGACCGTTACATTTACATCAACCATATCCATCCTCCCGAATTTTATTTTTTCTTGTTTTGATTATCTGAAATTTCAGCGGCATCTTCTACAATGTCCGTTACAAGCTGCTGGAAGTCAAACGCATTCTTTTCTGTGATAACAGGCTTGCCGGTTTCCGCTTCAAGAGCCTGCCGCGCAATGCCGGCCACCTTGCCGCCGCGTTTGGCAACCTGCTTGTTTTCTTCAAAGGTCTGTGGCTTTGCAGTTTTGGAAATATCCGTGGTGGAGGCTTCCGCCAGCATGGTCAGCACAAGTTCCAAATCAGTCATATTGTCCCGGAGATTTTCTTTCGTCAGACCTTTCAGCCGCTTGTACTGCCCTGTGGTCATGCCAGACCATGCGCGGGAGATTTCATCGGTCAGGATAGCATACTCCTTGCCCTTTTGTACTCCGCGCTTCTTCCATTCATCCGTCAGTTCATTGCGGATGCGGATTGCCAAAAGCCGCTGGTGAATCCATTCTTCGGAGTAGCCTTTCTTCAAATAGGTATCAAGCGCACGGTCAATAGCTTGCTCCGGGTCGATGGTTTCTTCGATGCGTTCCTTGCCCACCATTGCCAGCCATGCCTTGAACGGTTCAGCTTTCGGAGACGGAATAGACTGGATAATGCGTAGGAGCTGTTCAGTGTTAGCAACATCCGTCTTATACCGTTTTCCATCAGAGGATAACATTTTCAGTTGTACGATTTTTTCGTACAACTCATTTGCCCCCTCAGCTTTCAGCTTACGTTTCAGGTCACTCCAATATCGCCGTGGATTTGCTGTTCCAGTTAAAACAGAAATAACATCAATAATTGAAAAATACCATTCTTCCTTTTCTGCATCCCATGCAGTACGGATTTTCTGATCTTCAAAAAGCTGGATAGAGCCGTTATCGTTCACTTCTGCCATAGAGGGTTCCTCGCTTTCGTTGTCTAAGTCTATTTTACATGATTTCGGGCGGAAACGCCACCCGGTCTAAGCGTTTGGGATTCAAAAATCCGAACAATATTTTGTGCAGATTTACCGTTCCTGCATCTGCTCCTTTCCCGGTGCTGTCCGCAGAATGCCGTCCACATTCTGCTTTATGATGCCATACTCCTGCATCTGGCGTTTGGCATCATTGTACTGCCGCTGCATCTGGTCTTTCTGCTCGGCCAGTTGCTTATACTCGTTTTTCAGGGCGTAGAGGTCGGGTAGCTTTTGAAAGCCCTGCTCTTTTAGAGCTTTCGCCGCTGCTTCATAGAGAATCAAGGTTCCTTCATGTTTACGTCGGAACTGCTTTTTGTCAGCAGCCCGCTGATACTCCTGCAACAGTGGGCGCAGTTCTTTACAGGTGGTGACATCCTTTATCAGCACGGCCATTTCAGCAAGTCGGCGCTCTGCTGCTTTCAATGCGGCGGCAGCTTCGGTGCTGGCGGCGGTGATCTCGGCCACCCGGCTTTCCAAATCCGGGTAGCTTTCGATTTCATGCTCGGTCAGGAAGTTCAGCGTCCGGGCCGCCTGTTTCAGATTGTGGAGTTTTGCCCACTTCTCATACCCTGCGGACTGCTGGGCCTTGATGCTGTTCTCCAAATCAATCCGCAGCGAAATTTTGCGGTTTTCTTTGGGCTTCCGCTCCACGAACCGCCCTTTGATGCGTTCGATGATGGCTTCCTCGGTGTAGGCTTCGCCCAGCGTTTTGCAGCGGGTGAACCGTTCCTGTCCGGGCGCACGGAACGAAACATACTTGCCACGCTTGGCCTCGTAGCCCTGCTCCTGCAGGAGCCGCAGAAAATCGTCAAAATCCTTGGCCTGCGGGATGGCTGCATCTATGGCAGCTTTCAGCTTCGCTTCCAGCTTGTACCCTTGCGGTGTGCGTCCCACTCGGCATAGCTCTTGCCTCTGTCTTGGCCGGGCATTACCACGGACAGGCCGTGTTCCTTGCAAAGTCGGTCACTGGTGCGCCGGATGTAAGCATAGCTCCGCCGGTTGGAAACATACTTCCGCTGGTTCACCATGTCCACAGCACAGAAAATGATGTGGTTGTGGACGTGCCCCTTGTCAATGTGCGTGGTCAGTACATAGGGATATTTTCCTTGCAGGACTTCATCTGCAAGCTGTCGACCAATCTCGTGGGCCTGCTCCGGCGTGGTTTCGCCCGGCGCAAAAGACTGTATCAAGTGGTGGGCCAGATTGTTGCCTTTCTGCATGGCCTGTGACAGCAGCAGTTCAAATTCGATGTCGGCGGTTTCGTAGGAGCAGGCAAAGGAGGACACCAGCATTTTTTCGTCCGTCTTGGCTGGATTCTCAATGTAGTCCAGTGCCTTTTTCAGCGTTGACTTGATAGGATGTATCTTTGTAACTGCCATATCTGTGCCAGCGCTCCTTTAATGTCCGCAACGTCTTGTGTGTACAGCGGCCCCATGCTGTTCAGCCGCCGTGCGATCTGATTGACGTTGACACCAATCTTTTGCAGTTTGGCGGTCTGCGCCCGGATGTCGGTGGTGTCGATGTGGACAACATAACCATCTATCGCCATCTTTCGCAGATAGGCGGCCATATTCCGGGTTGGTATCAATTTCATTTTTTCTCGAATCAACCTCCGTTCTTCTTCCGTCACATAAAATTTGACCTGCACGGTTCGTTTTCTGCCTTCCATTCGTTTTACTCTCCTTTCCGTTTTGAGGGTTTGGGACACTTCCCAACAAGCTGTTTTGCAGAGCAAAATACGGAAGTGGGTACACACTTCCTATGCTTGCTACCGTAACTCTTTCCTCGTATTCTCCCTCTACTAATACTACAATCCTTAACAAGAGAAATGGCTTAGGCAGAATAAAATAAAAACACAAATTTCATAAAAATAAAGAAATTCACTCAAGCAAAATTCAAATAAAAAGAAGGCGTCTGGTTGGAACAAAAAAGGCCGATTGGAGCGGAAAAGACTTTTCAAGTCTGCTATAATAATTACTGAAAACGCCGAAGGGCGCTTTCAAAAAGTCTATGAGTTAGCAAGCCCTAACTAAAAGGAGGAATTTTCAATGTCTGAAGTGAGTACGGACAAAAAACTGAAAGGAAAAGACCTTATTACCATCGGTATCTTTTCCGCAATCTACTTTGTCATCAACTTTGCCTTTATGCTTCTGGGAGGTATTCACCCTGTTCTTTGGATGCTGATGCCTGGCTTTATCGCTGTGTTTGCAGGCATTCCCTTTATGCTGATGGTCGCAAAGGTTCAAAAACCGGGTGCAGTTTTCCTGATGGGGCTTATCACGGCTCTTATCTATTTTGCCACAGGACAATTTACCCTGGTGATCCTGATCTCGATGGCTTCTACTTGCATTTTGGCTGAAGTTGTCCGAATGGTGACTAAGTATAACAGCTTCAAGGGAAATTCGATTGCCTATGTGATTTTTTCTCTGGGGATGGTTGGTTCTCCCCTTCCCATCTGGTTGTTTAAGGCCGATTTCTTGGCACAGATTACAGAACAGGGAATGCCCGCTGATTATGTTGCGGCAGTTGAAGCTCTGTCATCCAATGCAATGCTAATCGTTCTGTTTGTTGCTCCAATCATCGGTGGTATCATCGGCGCATTTATTGCCAGAGGTCTGTTCAAAAAGCACTTTGTAAAGGCAGGAATTGTGTGATGAATGGGGAGGGCAAAAAACATACATTAAGGTTCGATCCACGGACGGAATTGCTTTTGTTGGTGCTGGCAAATATTGTGGCCTTTACCCAGCACTCCGTATGGGTTGAAATTACATGGGTTATTTTTCTGCTCCTGCTGATCGTTGCCTGCGGATGCCAAAAATCCGCAGGCAAACTGGCAATCGCATTTGGAATTTGTCTGGCGCTACAATACTATGTATTTCCAAACGGACCGAAAATTTTAGCCAGCAGCTTCACAATCATTGTATCTTATGCAAGAAAGATTTTCCCTTGTTTGATTGTCGGTACGATGGTTTTACAGAAAACGCCCGTCCGGGAATTGATGGTTGCGCTTCGGAAATGGCATATCCCGCAGGGATTGATTATTCCTTTGTCTGTAACCGTCCGGTACTTCCCAGCCTTGAAAGAAGAAATAGGTTATATTCGAGATGCCATGAAGCTCCGCAATATTCATGGAACGCAAAAAATCGAGTGCCTGTTAGTGCCGACAATGATTTCTGCAACTACAACAGCAGAGGAACTCTCTGCTGCCGCAGTTACACGGGGCATTGAAAATCCTGCTCCTAAGACAAGCATGATTGAAATGAAATTCGGCGTGCAGGACTTTGTGTGTTTGGCAATAGGCGTTGCTTTTTGCGTAGTTTCCATTATGGTAGGATAAGGAGGTGTTTCCTATGATTGAAATTCAAAATGTATCTTTTGAATATGAGAAATCGCAGGGGACGCTTTCTCATATAGACCTGAACATTCAGCAGGGCGAGTGCATTGTTCTTACTGGTGAATCAGGCTGTGGTAAGACAACCATAACAAAACTTATTAACGGTCTGATTCCTCATTTTGTCGAGGGCGGAACCTTATCTGGTACAACGATTGTAAACGGTATGAATGTAGCTCAAACAGAAATGTACCGTTTGGCAGAACAGGTTGGTTCCGTGTTCCAAAACCCAAAATCGCAGTTCTTCAATATAGATTCTGACAGCGAGATTACTTTTGGTTTGGAAAACGCAGGCGTTGAGCAAGGAAAATCAAAGAGCGATATGATGCTACGGTTTCTGCTCTGAAAATTCAATCGCTTTTGGGAAGAAACATTTTTTCCATGTCTGGCGGGGAAAAACAAAGTCTTGCGTTTGCCTCTGTATATGCCATGAACCCGTCCGTTTTTGTGCTGGACGAGCCGACGGCAAATCTGGATGCTGACGCGATTGACACCTTACGCCAGCAGATTATCCAGATCAAAAAAGAAGGACGGACGGTTGTTATTGCCGAACACCGCCTATATTTCCTGATGGATCTGATCGACCGGGCAATCTTCATTCAAAAGGGAAAAATCGTTCAGATATTTTCCGGGAATGAGTTTCGCAATCTTTCGGATGAGCAGCGTATCAGGATGGGGCTTAGAAGTCTTGTCCATCCTGTGCTGGAGCTGCCTCCCGCCGATCCGTCAGGAGCGCAGGAAGGCTTATCCGTAGAAAACCTTTCCTGTGCCTTTGATAAGCAGCCGGTATTCAGCGGCCTTGGCTTTTCTGCAAAACGGGGCGAAGTGTTGGGGATTGTCGGTCATAACGGCGCGGGAAAAACGACGATGACACGCTGCCTGTGTGGGCTTTTGAAAGAAGTGGATGGAACGGTCCGGCTGGACGGACAAACACTGAAAGCAAAACAGCGTAATAAGGCTAGCTTTTGTGTTATGCAGGATGTGAACCATCAGCTTTTTTCAGACAGCGTATGGAACGAATGTGAACTGGCACAGCTGGATTGTCCGTCGGAGCGGATTGAAGAAATCCTCAGATCCTTTGATTTGCTGGATTTCAAAGACCGTCATCCGATGGCCCTGTCAGGAGGTCAGAAACAGCGCCTTGCGGTGGCAACCGCTATTCTCTCCGACAAAGATGTGCTTGTCTTTGACGAGCCGACCAGTGGGCTTGACTATCATCGTATGCTGGAAGTGAGCGACATGATCCGCAAGTTGAATGATGAAAATAAAGTTATCATCATCGTTTCCCATGATTTTGAGTTTTTGGGCCGGACTTGTGATAAAATATTTGATATGGAGGGATGCTCCAAAGAAAGGAGGTAGCGTCTATGCCGGAATTATTCCAGAAAATGTACTACGGCCCGAATGTTCAAAACCTGGTTGAGTCCGATGATTGTAAGGTCATGCGTTTAAGTGATAACTCTGGTGAAGGCATGATGACACTCTATCATGTCTTTCCTGGTGTGTTTCTCATGTATAATGATTTCCACATGAAGGAGTGCGTTTCGGGTTTTCAGACAGATATGGATCTGCTTTGTATCGACCACTGCCGGGAAGGGCGCATTGAACAGGAAGTTGGCCAAAATGCCTTTAGCTATTTAGAGGCTGGCGATCTTCGGGTGGATCGCCGCATCCATCATTCGGGCAAGGTGGAGTTTCCGCTTTGTCACTACCACGGAATTTCCATTGGCTTTCAGGTGGAGACTGCGGCAAAAGAAATCCCAGCCTCTATGAAAGGCTTTTCTGTGGATCTTTATGAATTGCAGAAAAAGTATTGCAGTGACCGTACACCCTATGTCATTCCAGGAGAACCGGCAATCGAGCATATTTTTTCGGAACTATATAATGTCCCAATCAAAATCAAAAAGGACTACTTTAAGATTAAAGTGTTGGAACTACTTCTATATCTGGATGCGTTGGAGCTGTCGGGACATACAGAGGAACGTCCATATTTCTACAAGGGTCAGGTCGAAAAAATTAAGGCAATTCAATCACTTTTAACACAAGATTTGACAAAGAACTACACGCTGGAAGAACTCTCCGCAAAGTTTGATATTGCATTGACACCGATGAAAAATTGCTTTAAGTCTGTTTATGGCAGTCCGATTTTTACATACATGAGGAACTACCGAATGAACTATGCAGCGGCTTTGCTGAAATCAGATAAGTCGTTGAAGGTGGCTGATGTTGCTGGTCTTGTAGGATATGACAGTCCCAGCAAATTTACCGCTGCTTTTCATCAGACGATGGGAAAAACGCCATTGGAATATCGGAAATCAATTATCTGATTGGCACAGAAAAGGCCGCGTGGAGCGGAAGAAAAAACTGAATCATGATAAATTAAGGATGGTTAGTAGGACTTAGCCATCCTTTTTTCTTTACTGACCGAATAGAACGAAAGAGGTGAATTACTATGAAACAACAAAAAAAGAGTTGGGTCAAAACTCTACTTTCCTTTGCAGAACCCTGCAAGGGAAAGATGATCCTCTCGGTTTTATGCGCCATTTTTAGTGTCGCTGGTGGATTTATTCCGTTTTGGGCAGTTTATAAAATTCTGCTTCTGTTTATCAACCGTACTGCCACAGGAAATGATATTCTGTTATGGTGCTTGGTTGGCATAGGCGGGTACCTGATCCGTGTGTTTTGTTTTGGTATCTCCACAATTTTGGCGCACATATCCGCGTATACGATACTGGAAGGTATTCGTCTAAAAATTGCAAATCGTCTAATGAAAGCCCCGCTTGGCGAGGTAATGGGACGGAGAATCGGCTATCTGAAAAACATCATCATGGATAAGGTGGAGGACTTAGAGCCGCCCTTGGCTCATGTGATTCCAGAACTGACTTCTAACCTGCTCCTGCCGCTGGCTATTTTCGTCTGGATGCTGGCAATAGACTGGCGTATGGGACTTTCGATTTTGATTGCTCCTGCGTTGGCTATGATTCCGATGTTCTTCCTTATGAAAAATTATAACAGCCAGTATGCAGCCTACATGGAGGCAAATAACCATGTCAACAACATTATTATCGAGTATGTAGAGGGCATTGAGGTTGTTAAGGCGTTCAACCAAAGTACCAGTTCCTACGAAAAGTTTGTAGGCGCTGTGAAGTCCTTTAAGGATTTTACTCTCAACTGGTTCAAAAGCACATGGAAAACCATGAATTTAATGATGGCGATTATGCCGACTACCTTGCTTGGGGTACTCCCTGTTGGTTTGCTGCTGGTGCGTGGTGGAAGTATTACTCCCGCTGAACTTGCAATGGGAATTATCCTCTCACTTAGTATTGTGGGGCCACTGATGAAAGCTACGACCTTTATCAACGAAGCAAAATCTATGGAGTATGCGGTTGAAGCAGCAAATGAGCTTTTGAATCTTCCAAATTTGCCGGATTCCGGGGAATTTGTTCCAATCAATCATACCGATATTGTCTTGCAGGATGTGTCCTTTTCTTATGACGGTACAACACAAAATGAAGTGTTGCATGGTATCAGCTTAAATATGCCACAGGGGAGTTTTACTGCACTGGTCGGACCGTCTGGAGGAGGAAAATCAACGGTGGCTCGCCTGATTGCACGGTTTTGGGATGTAACTGGTGGCAGCATCTCCATTGGCGGCAAAAATATAAAAGAGCTTTCAATTCACCAGCTTTCTGAATTGGTCAGCTTCGTGACACAGGACAATTTCCTGTTCAACTGCTCGCTCAAAGAGAACATCCGCCTGGGTAATCCAAATGCTACAGATGAGGAAGTATATGCCGCCGCAAAAGCGGCTTGCTGCGATGATTTCATTGCTCGGCTGGAAAAAGGATATGATACCCCTGCCGGTGATGCCGGCAAGCGGCTATCTGGCGGAGAAAAGCAACGAATTGCTATTGCGAGAGCAATCTTGAAAAATGCGCCTATTGTGATTTTGGATGAGGCAACTGCCTTCACTGACCTGCAGAATGAAGATAAAATCCAGAAATCCATCATGGCCCTTTCCAAAGGAAAGACCCTGCTGGTGATTGCACATCGTCTGTCTACCATTCAAAACGCAGATCAGATTGTTGTTCTGAAAAAAGGGCAGATTGTTGACTGCGGAAAGCAGGGGGAACTCTTGGAACGCTGCCCGCTTTATGCAGACATGTGGCAGGCGCATATTGGCGCAAAGAACTGGTCTGTGGGCGAGAAAAAGGAGGTGGCTGGTAATGTTTAAGTCAATGAAACGCATTATTCGATGGGCTGGCAAGTACAGAGGTCGTCTTTATCTTGGCTCTGTATTCTCTTTTTTCAGTAGTTTATCTACAGCCATCCCGACAATGGCTGCTGCTTATGCGCTAGATAAATCTATTCAGGCATATTGGGCGCATACCACAATTGACGCTTCTTTGATCTGGAAAATGCTGTGGATTATTGTTGGCTCTATTGCGTTGAATTTCCTGTTTTCTTATCTACGGGCAATTTTGCAGGAAGTATCGGCTATGAAGTTGCCGCAGGACAACGCATCCACTTGGGGGACGTTCTGAAACGAGTCCCTCTTGGGTACTTCTCGCAGAACAGTGTAGGGGACATTCTGGCCGGAGTTACCACAGAATTATCTACTTTGGAATTACAGGGCATGAAAATGGTGGATGTCATCATCAACGGTTATGCAAAATTTATTGCCATTGTTCTGTGCCTTATTTTCTTTAGCCCTGTGGCTGCGGTCATTGCTGTTGTTGGCGTTATCCTTTCTGCTTTTGCTTGCAAGGGATCAGCAGACACAGCGCCGATACTGCCGCCGCAACACATAATGCAATGGAGGATATGTCCAGCGCAGCGATTGAATATATTAGAGGGCTGTCCATTGTAAAATCCTTTGGACAGGAAGGTGCTTCTATTGAGAATTTTCGTAATGCCAGTAAGGAATTGAAAGATATTCACATCAAGGTAGAAAAGGGCTATACACCATATAACTGCCTACACCTGTTTGTGTTGAAGCTGGCATCTATGGGGATCGTCTTGGTATGCGCGTGGCAAGCATTGCAAGGGCAAATGAGTATATCTGTTTTTCTGATGTTTGTTCTTTTCTCCTTTGTTCTTTTTGGCAGCGTGGAAAATATCAATGATGCTGCGCACACTCTTGGGGTTATTGATTCTGCCATGAACAAGTTGGAAGCATTAGAGAATGTAAACTATATCGACCAGGATGGCACCGATATAAAACCGGCAACCTATGATATTGAGTTTAGGGATGTTTCTTTCGGATATGACAGCCGGATTGTTCTGCATGACCTGAACTTCAAAATTCCGCAAAATAGCACAACGGCCATCGTGGGGCCATCTGGTAGCGGAAAATCTACGCTGTGTAACCTGATTGCTCGTTTCTATGATGTGAACAGCGGAGAGATTACCATAGGTGGGATGGATATTCGCAAATTCACTTGTGATAGCCTCCTCAAAAATATCAGCATGGTTTTTCAGAATGTCTATTTGTTCCGGGATACTATCAAGAATAACATTAAATTCGGCAGCCCGGACGCTACGGATGAACAGATTATCGCCGCCGCAAAAGCAGCCCGCTGTCACGACTTCATAATGGCTTTGCCGGACGGTTATGACACAGTGATTGGTGAAGGGGGTTCTTCGCTTTCCGGCGGTGAAAAGCAAAGAATTTCTATCGCCAGGGCGATGCTCAAGGATGCTCCCATTGTTATCTTGGATGAGGCAACCGCAAGTATTGATTCAGAGAATGAGCATTTGATCCAAGAAGCGATTTCTGCTCTAACACACGGTAAAACTATTATTACGATTGCCCATCGTCTGGCCACGATTGAGAACGCCGACCAAATCCTTGTGATTGATGGCGGAACTGTGGCTCAGAGGGGTACGCATAAGGAACTGCTGCAACAGGAAGGGACTTATAAAAAGTTCATCCAGATTCGCGAACAAGCCGAAGGCTGGCGGATTCAGTAATGGGTGTCCCTATGAAACTTCATGCAGCCGGGGAGGACTATTTAGAAGCTATACTGGTTCTCCAAAAGAAACAAGGAATGGTGCGTTTCGTGGATGTTGCTCGGTACGTGGAGGTTTCAAAGCCCAGCGTGTACCATGCGATGACGACCCTGCGTGAAGGGGGCTTCCTGACAATGGACAGCGACTATTTCCTGCATCTGACCGATGCGGGCCGGAAAGTGGCGGAGCAGATCTTCGAAAAGCACTGCTTCTTTACCGACCGGCTGATCGAGGCCGGCGTAGACCCGGTAACGACGGAAAAGGACGCCCTTCCGGATGGAGCATGTCATCAGCCAGAAGTCCTTCGAGCGTCTGCGCGATGCCTATAAAACCAAAAAGGAATGATCCGCCCGCATAGCAAACGGGTAAAACAGTAACGCGCGGGCACATCGAACCCGGCCGCGTTATTCGTCTTTTTGAAATGCTTCCGCCTGCTTGCAAAGCGCAATATATTTTTCAATTTCCGCCTCACTTTTCCCGGCAAAGAAGTCTACAACTGTTTTTGAAACCGTCTGATTTACCATGTCTGGAAAAATGGCAGCATCCACGCTGATATTTAACTCTTTGGCGACAAGAGCCACCGTTTCAAATTTGGGGTTACTCTGGCAGGTTTCCAAATCTATGATTGTACGGGCGTTCATATTGAGCCGTTCAGCCAATTTTCTCTGTGTCAAATGCTGCCGCTTACGTTCTGACCGCACTTTCCATGCAAACAAGTCAAGAGGATTGTTCACTATACATCACCTCTACCTCATTGTAGGGTGTGCTATCGCTCATATAAATAACCATACAACTCACATTGTGTGAGTTATAGCTCATAATTTGAAGCAAAGAGCTATATGGATAAGAGTATCAAAATAAAGGAGCGCAAAATAAAATGGGGCTTACCGCCCACTCGAAAAGCCCTAACACCAATTAAAAAAATATTCAAATAACCTAGGGGCGAGCATACTCATAGAAGTGAGTTGTGGCTCGCTTTTTATATACTTCAATTCACATCCGATAAAGCCCCGCATTTTTACAACCTACGATTGGGTATCGGATGCCGTTCTCCGCCTCGTTTTGCTCCGGCCTATAAACCCGAACAGAACGAAAGGAATAATTCTATGAACGGCAGGAAAAATTTTCATATCAATCTTAAAAATCAGCCAAATGAACCCGTTGGTGAACGAGTAGTGAGCGAAAGGGGAAGAAAAGAGCTGCCTCCCAGCACGAGGGGAGGTGAAAACTTGAAACCAAACCGCTACTACGAACACAAGCAGCACGCCTTTGACAGCTACTGCAAAAAGGTGTTGAAATGCGAGGCATGTAACGGCTATCGGCAGATCAGCCGTCATCAAAAACGTTTTGCATCTTTGGAAGAACTGTCCGAGGCAGACGTGGCCCAGCTTGCAGTTTACGATCGTTACTCATGGGAGTATACGGCTTTTCCCGTGGGAAATGCTGTTGTGCTAATCGAGAACGACCGATTGGCCACAGCACTTCTACGGCTGTCACCAAAAGACCGGGAAATTTTTATGATGCACTGGTTTCTATGGATGACAGACGAACAGATAGCAAAGTGCATGGGCATGGCCAGAAGAACGGTCAATACTCGCAGGTATAAAGCCTATCGGCTGCTGAAAAAGCTGATGGGAGGTGAAGCGGATGACTAAATCTGCGCACACACGGGCATCGCTGCTTCCTTACCCGATAATCGCTGCCGCTGTTGCAGGAGACGCCGAAGCAGTGAGCCGGGTAGTCCGGCATTATTCTAGCTACATTGCTGCACTGTCAACTCGGACGAGCTATGGCTCTGACGGCTATCCTCGTCTGCAAGTTGATGAAGAACTGCGCAATCGTCTGGAAGCAAAACTGATAATTGCTATCCTTGATTTTGACTTGACCTGATTCAACGTAGGCATCGTGTGCTGTTCCCCTTTCCATACGATGCCTTTTCTAGTTCTTTGACAAAGAAAGCCCGCAGGACAATGGCGGTGCATCATAGGGCAAACGGACACGTTGCTGTCTGTATCGAGCCGGACGGCGGGTGCGCCAAGATGCTTTTCTTTGAAAAGTGGAGCGATCATCACCACGCCGCAATGCAAGTACGGCTGCTTGCGGGCCATGACATACCGACAGGCTGATACTCCCTTACCGTCAAAGTCCGAGCGTTCAGAGCGTCGCAGGCAATGAGTAGGGCTGCATGAGAAATGCAGGGGTGAGATTCCCGTGGGCTGCTGCCAGCAGCCGTCCGTTGGCTCATTTTTTGATTTTTAAGAAAGGGGATTTTACGATGCAAGCGAAAAAGACAAACCCTGAAAAAACAAAAAATCCAGAGGTGCTTACTCTGGATTCAACTTATCGTATTGGCAATCGCTCCTTTATCGTTGAGCCGGTGTTCAAAGAAGAAAGTTCCCAGACCTTAGGAGAAGTTCTTCTCCGGCTGATGAAATCCGAAAGCGAAAAATTATAATGACCTTTCGGGAGGCAGCGGACAGAGAAAGCGGATCGTGTTATAATATAGGTGTACAAGTGAATTTGCTATTCGACTGTCCCAAGAAAGGAGCGAGTATGAAACAGTCGAGTAACAAGAAATCCCGTGAAGCAACCGCTTTTCTCTATGAGCGTCTTTCCCGTGATGATAATTTGGAGGGCGAGAGTTACAGCATCGTCAACCAAAAGAAGCTGCTCACCAAAGTTGCAAAGGAAAAAGGCTATACCAATCTGGTTCACTTTCTGGATGATGGCATTTCCGGCGTGACCATGAACCGTCCCGGTTTCGTTGAAATGATGCAGCAGCTTGAACAAGGGAAAGCCGCCGCTGTGTTCGTCAAAGACCTTTCCCGTCTGGGCCGAAACTATATTGAGGTCGGACGGCTGACAGAAGAATTTTTCCCGGACCATGACATCCGACTTATTGCCGTTTCGGACAACATCGACACGGCCGAGGGAGAAAACGAACTGGCACCCATCCGAAACCTGTTCAATGAGTGGTATGCCCGCGACATCAGCAAGAAACGCCGTATCAGTAATAAAATCAAAGGCAACTCCGGCGAACCGATGGGACTTCCTCCCTATGGGTATATCAAGGACCCGAACAATCCCAAGCATTGGGTCATTGATGAAGAAGCTGCACAAGTTGTCCGGCGCATTTTTGATATGACGTTGGAGGGCTTCGGCACAGAACAGATTGCCACCCAGTTTGAAAAGGAAGCCATCCTGACACCGCAGGCCTACTGGATTCAGAAAGGCATCGGCGTCCCGGAAAGAGCAAAACACGGCCCGCTACCAAGTGGAATGGCTCCACGATTACCCATCTTCTGTACCAGCAGGAGTATTGTGGTGATGTTCTGAACTTCAAAACCTACTCCAAGTCCTACAAGAATAAGAAGCGGATTCATAACGACCCGGAAAATTGGGTAGTGTTCCAAAATGTTCACGAGCCAATTATTGAGCGTGCCGTGTTTGAACAGGTACAGCAGAAACGCGGAAAAATGCGCAAACGCCGTACCAGCAACGGAGTACACAATATGTTCTCTGGCTTGCTTGTCTGCGCAGACTGCGGCTGCAATCTGCATTTCCACTTCAATCAGGGCAACCCGGAAATCAAGTATTTCAACTGCTCCAACTACAAGGGTAACCGTGGCACCTGCCAATCCACCCACTACATCAGGGTAGACTTTCTGGAAGAGTGGTGCTGGGCGAGATTCGGCGTCTGACCAAGTTTGCCAGCCTCTATGAGGACGACTTTTTGAAGGCTGTTATCGGACACTCCCAGCAGTCGGACGAAGCCGACCGCAAGCTGAAAGAGAAAGAGTTGAAAGCACTCCTTGCCCGTGACGAAGAACTGGATGGCCTTTTTGAGCGCATCTATGAGGACAATGTTTCCGGCAAAATCTCTGACGAACGCTTTTCCAGAATGTCCCGGAGATATGAGGACGAGCAAAAGGAGCTGACCGAGAAAATCAAACAGCTCCGCGCCGAAATCGAAAAGCAGAGCAGCCGTACTATGACAACGGATATGTTCATCAGTCTAGTTCGCAAGTACACCAGAGCAAAAAAGCTGACACCCCGGATGCTGAATGAACTGGTGGAAAAAATCGAAGTGTTCAATGCAGAAAAGGTCAACGGTGTATGGGAGCAGCGGCTCCGCATTCACTACAACTGCGTGGGCACCATCGAGATTCCAAGCGCACTTCCTTTGCCGACACCCGATGTGTCGGTGAATACAAGAAAAGGCGTAGTTGTGAACTACGCCCCCTGTGATGTCGCTATTTAGCAAATAAAAATGACGAATGTTCTTTGACAGCTAAATGCTGTAAAAACATTCGTCATGGTGCGGATAAGAGGACTTGAACCTCCACCGAGTTGCCCCGATTAGAACCTGAATCTAACGCGTCTGCCAATTCCGCCATATCCGCATATTCTGTTTTGTTTGCGAGCTGTGTTGCTCGGAACGATAGTTATTATACCAGATATGGCAGAATTGTCAAGCATTTTTTCAAAAAAACTTTTTCCTCACTACAAAACGTCATACTTTCGCGAAAAAAGCCCTCTGCAGGCCGATTTTCCGGCGGTGCAGAGGGTCGGAGTTTCTTTGTTTTTTTCTTCAGCAGGCAGCCGTTCCGGAGGCCAGAAGATCAGGCTTTGCCCCACACCAGCCACAGGTACGCATAGCCTGCCAGCACGGCGGCCAGCGTAAAGGGCACGCCGATACGCAGGAAGTCGCGGGTGGTGACGGTCTCGCCGTTTTTGCGCAGAATGCCAATGGCCGCAATATTGGCCGAAGCACCGATGGGGATCAGGTTGCCGCCCAACGTTGCACCGGTGAGCAGGCCGAAGTAAAACACATAGGGCTCCATCCCCCGGCCATCATTCATCAGTGCAGCAATGCTTTGCACCACCGGCAGCATGGCGGCCACGTAAGGGATGTTATCGATGAAGGCCGAAAGCACCACCGACACCACCACCAGCAGGGTGAACAGCCGGAAAGGGCTTTCCCCTGCCACGGCATGGAACAGCCGGGCTGCTGCGTCGATAACACCCGCCGCGTGGATGCCCGCGATCACGATGAACAAGCCAAACAACAGCAGCAGGGTATCGCAGTCCAGCTCGCCCAGCACATGCGCCAGCGGCTTTGCCGACCCTGCCCGCAGGCAGCGCGCGCCACGCCAAACAGGCACAGCCCCATGCACACAAGACCGCTGCGCAGCTCGTACACCGTGTGCAGCGGCCCGGCTGCAGGCTCCGGCAGGAAGGATGCCGCAATGAGCAGACCCACCGTCAGCAGCATCAGGGCAGTGGCACATCGTCCTCCACCTCAGTCTCCACCTTTGCGGCGATAGGCTGGGTCTCGCGGCGGAACAGCCACAGCAGCACTGCCAGCGAAGCAAGTGCGCCCAGCTCTACGCCCCAGAAGATGCCCGGACGGCCCCGCATCCAGAAGAAATCGAAGAAATTCATGTCGGCAAAGCTGCCCAGCAGGATGCTGGTGGTGTCGCCCACCAGCGTGGCCGCGCCCTGCAGGTTGGAGGACACCGCAATGGCAATGAGCACCGGCACCGGCGAGATCTTCAGCTTACGGGCAATGGCAAGGCCCACCGGTGCCACCATGAGCACCGTGGCCACATTGTCCACAAAAGCACTGATGACACCGGCGAACAGCGCCAGCATACACACCGCCCACTTGACATCCGGCACACGGACGATAAGCATTTCCGCCAGGCGGGCAGGCATTTTGCTCTCGATGAACAGTGCCACCGTACCCATGGTGCCCGCCATCATGAGCAGCACATTATAATCCACGGCCTGCAGCGCGGCGCGGAGTGAAAACTCGTAGACCCCTGCCTCGCCCAGCACAATAAAGAGCACCGCACTGCACAATGCCACCCACGGGCGGTACTGCTGCAGCCGCAGCATCAATACATAGGTAACAGCAAACAGGATCAGTGCAAGTATCATTCGTTGATCTCCCCGCTGCGGGCATCCTCGTCGATCATGCGGTAGCCCACGCCCAGCTCATTGAGGATATAGCATTGCTGCCCGGACGGCTACCCAGCTTTTTGCGGATATTGGCCATGTTCACCTGCAGCTTTTTGGTGCTGCCGATGTCGGTATCGCCCCAGATGGCCTTGACGATGGCCGCATAGGTCATCACGCGGCCCGCATGCTGGGAAAGAAACGCCACGATGTTGTATTCGGTCTGGGTCAGCTTGATCTCCTGCTCGTCCACGAACACCTTACGGCGGTCATAGTTGATGCGCATTCCCTGTGCGCGGAACTCACCCGCCGGGGCATTGCCGCCGTGCATGGCACTGTAGCGGTTCAGCCGCAGGGCAGCGCGCACGCGGGCCAGCAGTTCGCCGGTGCTGAAGGGCTTGGTGATGTAATCATTGGCACCCAGATCCAGCGCTTCGATCTTATCCATCTCGTCGGTGCGGGCCGAGAGCACCACGATGGGGGTCATATACTTCTGCCGCACGGTACGGATGAATTCCAGCCCGTCCCGGTCCGGCAGGCCCAGATCCAGAATGACCAGATCCGGGTTGTGGGAGGCGAACAGAGTCAGGCCCATGGTACAAGGTATGAGCCACCAGAGCCTGATAATCGTTGGTGGTGAGCAGCGTTTCGATAAAGCTACAGATATTTGCCTCATCCTCTACGATCAGGACCTTGAATTTGTTATTGCTCATCTTCTGCATCCTCCATTTCAATTTCTTCGGTCTCCAGCCAGAAGCGGATGGTCGTTCCCTCACCCAGACGGCTCTCGGCCTTGATCTCGCCGCCGTGCGCCTTGATGATGGCCGCACACACCGAAAGGCCGATGCCCATGCCGTGCTTGCGGCTGTCTGCCGGTACATCCGTCGGTGCCGGAGAACAGCGTTTTCAGCCGTTCTCTGGGGATGCCGCAGCCATTGTCCGTCACCTCGAACACCGCACGATTGCCCACCGTGAACACCTTCAAGGTCAGTTTTGTCATGCCCTCGGCGTGCAGAGCGGCATTTTCCAGCAGGTTCATCAGCACCTGCTGGATCAGCATGGAATCCATGGGGATCACGATAAAGGCATCCGGCGTTTCCAGCTCCACCGGGATCTCCGGGTAGCGCTTGCGGAACTTGACCAGCACCGTATCCAGCAGTTCGTCCAGCACAGTGGGGGTCTTTTGCACCGTCACCTTCTCGCTGTCGATGCGGGTGACGGAAAGCAGATTCTCCACCATGCGGGTCAGCCACTGGGCATCACTGCAGGCTTCGCCAAGCAGTTTAATGGTCTTTTCCTTATCCAGCGAGTCATAATTTTCGATCACAGTGGAACAGGCACCGTAGATGGAGGTAAGCGGGGTGCGCAGATCGTGAGAAACCGCGCGCAGAAGGTTTGCACGCATCTTCTCCTTCTCGCTTTCCATACGCAGCTGTTCCTGCTTTTTGATGCGGGTGGTGAGGGTGCTGGTCATGATGGACACCACCAGCATCACAAGGCCGGAGAACAGGTTTTCCGACAGGGTAAAGTTGAAGGCGAAATACGGTGAGAGGAAGGCAAAGTTCACAGCCAGCACGCTGATGAGCGAAGCCGCCACACCCCACGCATAACCTTCTGTATACATAGAGGTGACGAATACCGCCAGCATAAAGATAAGCATTGCTACGCCCTCAATGCGACCCATAACGGCCTGTGTAAGCATCACCATGGCATAGGCGGCGAACAGAGCCAGCAGCATTACGGTGGCATCCCGCACAAGCGTCTGTTTTTTCATGCACATTCCCCTTCCCAAATAATATATTCCGTTTCCCGCATTATACCATAGAAAAACTAAAGATACAGTAAAAATCCTTTGCCGTAAAGAGGGACGCGATTTGACACTCCCTCTCCCCCGTAGTAGAATAGCCTTATCAACACTTTATCTCACTGGATCAGGAGTAACGATATGCTGTATTTCGAGAACGACTACTGTGAGGGTGCACACCCTGCCATCCTGCAAAAGCTGGCCGAGACCAACTTTGAAAAGGTGCCCGGCTATGGCACCGACCCCTACTGCGCCAGCGCCAAAGCAAAGATCTGCGCTGCCTGCGGCTGCCCGGATGCAGACGTGACCTTCATCTCCGGCGGCACCCAGACCAACGCCATCGTCATTGCGTCCATGCTGCAGCGCTGGCAGGGCGTGATGGCTGCTGCCACCGGCCATGTGGCTGCACACGAAGCCGGTGCCATTGAGTATACCGGCCACAAGGTCATTGCCCTGCCCGCCCACGAGGGCAAGGTGAGCGCCGCCGATGTGCGCGACTGGTGCGCCACCTTCTATGCCGATGCCAACCACGACCACATGGTGTTCCCCGGCATGGTATATATCTCTCACCCGTCCGAGTACGGCACCCTGTACACCAAGGCTGAGCTGGAAGAGCTGCACGCTGTGTGTCAGGAGTACCACATGCCCCTGTTCATGGACGGCGCACGCCTGGGCTACGGTCTGATGGCCAAGGCACCGATGTTACCCTGCAGGATATCGCCCGCCTGACCGATGTGTTCTACATCGGCGGCACCAAGGTGGGCGCGCTGTGCGGCGAGGCCGTGGTGTTCCCCCACGGCGCACCGGCCCACTTTATGACTATGGTCAAGCAACAGGGCGCGCTGCTTGCCAAGGGCCGTCTGATGGGCCTGCAGTTCGATGTGCTGTTCACCGACGATCTGTACACCCGCATCAGCCGGAACGCCATCGAAACCGCAGACCGTCTGAAGGAGGGCCTTGCTGCCAAGGGCTACCGCTTCTATATGGAGTCGCCCACCAATCAGGTGTTCCCCATTCTGGAAAACAGCCAGCTGGAAGCGCTGGAGCCACTGGCAAAGTTCGGCTTCTGGGAGAAGTACGACGACACCCACACCGTGATGCGCATTGCCACCAGCTGGGCCACCCGCATGGAGGAGATCGAGCAGCTGATCGACCTGATGTGACCCTGCCGAAGATTTTCTGCCGGTTTTATGCGGGATACCAATTGCAATTCCTTTCACAATGTGGTATCTTTTGGGTAGACCAATGGGTTGGAGACGGTGGGCCTTGCAGGACAGCGTTCCGGCCGGCTGGCTCTATGAAATGATCGGAAAGAAGGTATTTTAACATGGGCTTTTTTGATAAGCTGTTCGGCGGCAAGACCGAGCAGGAAGAGACTGTCAAATTCTTCGGTCAGAGCAAGACCGTTCTGACCCCCATCCGCGGCAAGGTGCTGGCACAGGCCGACATCCCCGACGAGACCTTTGCACAGGGCATCCTTGGCCCCGGTTGCGGCATCGAGCCCACCGGCAAGACCGTGTATGCTCCGTTTGACGGCACCGTGGAACAGGTGGCTTCCACCCTGCACGCCGTGGGCCTGACCAGCGAGGACGGCATCGAGATCCTGATCCATGTTGGCATGGACACTGTGGAGATGCAGGGCAAGGGCTTCAAGGCACTGGTCAAGGTGGGCGATAAGGTCAAGGCCGGCACCCCGCTGCTGAAGGTGGATCTGGACGCCATCCGCGCCGCAGGCCATCCCACCGCTACCGCCATCATCGTGACCAACGGCGATGACATGGGCGAGCTGAAGATGCTGGCCGAGGGCGATGTGCTGGCCGGCACCCCGCTGTTCAAGTTCTGATTTCTGCACAGCAAAAAGGCTGTTCGATGTACAGCTTACGTACGTCTTGAGCATCGATCGATGTACAGCTTACGTACGTCTGAGCATCATCGATGTACAGCTACGTACTCTGAGCATCGATCGATGTACAGCTACGTACGTCTACATTCGATCGATGTC
>ENA-OUNI01000064-OUNI01000064.1-human-gut-metagenome-genome-assembly--contig:-NODE-64-length-39392-cov-5.291990_pt1 | contig 39392 bp, 47 predicted proteins | sample MGYA00242499_ERZ504580 | MGnify/ENA primary metagenome ERZ504580 (study PRJEB26092, sample SAMD00036315) | human gut metagenome | host: Homo sapiens | study: EMG produced TPA metagenomics assembly of... | reverse complement strand
CGCGCTGCTTCCTGCGGGCTGTAAATATCATAAAGAGCAGGATGGAAACCATACTCAAGTACAATGCCCAGCGAAGCGGCGGCTGCGAAAGGAAATAGCGAAAAGGAGACATCTGTACCTGGCTGTTTCTTTCATATAGCCTTCGGTACGGACAATGGGAAATCCACCATCTGGGACAATATACGAAAAAGATAAGCCGCATTCTTCCCATCCAGCACACCATAGTTCGTAAAAAGCAGGGGAGTGGAAGCCAGTATAACTTCCCCTTTTCCCCAAGAAACCGACATGGCAACCGGATGAGCAGCTTCTCCGGTAACAGTTTTTTCCGCCAACACTTTACTAGAAATGGAATCTGCAAAGAAATAAGACTGACAAAGTTGGGGATAGAAACAGAAAGTCTGCTGCGGATAAACCGCCGAATCCCCCACCCAGCACAAACTGTCTTTCGAAAGCAATGCAGTGGCATATTTTTTCAAAGCCGACGGACTGAAATAGGAATAGCTGCACTCAAATCCCAGCGTATCTTTCAAAATACGGCTGAAAGAGCTCCCCGCCAGCATAATCCGGTCTCCCCGTCCCGCCATCTTCAACATCGCCTCCACATCTACATCCGTCAAATGCAGGTTATCGGTAACAACCAGTATTCCGCGGCGGAGCGTCGTATCTTCCTGCTCCAGTTCATAAAAAGTCTTTCTCGACAACGAATATCCCTTCGGCAACGATGAAGACAGCAGGCTATCGAACACGGCACAGCCGAACGGTTGCTTGTCATAATGGCTGAACGTAGGTTCCAGACAAACTTCTTTGGCAGACGGCACTCTATCGCAAACATCAACACCAGAAAAACAATGATACCGGCTATAAACCAATGGTTCCCCTTCATGCCGCCCCTCCTTTCTCCACTTCTTTCTGCAAATCCCGCATCGCATGGAACAAAGTTTCGGTCGCTTCAAAATTTCCGTAACGTACTCGTAGAAAATGGTTGGTCATTTGGCGGAAAGCTGGCAGACGGACTTCATAGATATATTGTGTAGGCGTTTTATATAACTGCCAGTCTATACGTTTTCCATCGCTGAGCTGTTTCAGCGTCTGCAGATAGAGCAAACGCACCGCCTCCCGATAATCCGTCCGGGCAAGCGCATCGGCAATTCTTTCCGCAAAATCCACTCCATAGATGGTATCCTCCCCCACTGTATAGCAGGTACTCTTGCGCGAACGCATGAACAGTTCCGGACGCTTCTTGTACACAAACCAAATGACCAATACCAGGATAAGAACGGCAATGCATATCAATACGACTTCCGAATATTCTGCCACCAACGTATTCCCGAATATCTTGTCCAGCAGCTTGCCGAACCATCTGCTGAACCACTCAAGTACATTAATTTCGGGAGCTATCAACTCACGACTGTAAGCAAACGCCGGGTCAGACTGCCAAGCGGCAACCTGTGCAGTATCACAAACCAGTGTATCAGCCGGAGCCATATTCATAGTCCGTTATCAGAGTTTATCAAAATTGTCAATATCACTCTCCACCATCACATAATCTATCTTTTCCGAAGCATGACCGTATTGATAAGCCAGTCCCAGCAATGAGAAAATCATGGACATATAAACGCCGAATGCCTGGACCACCGCCAGCAGATAAAGCACAAAGCTATAGGCTGCCGATACAGTGGCACCGCCACCTGCATCAGTCATTGCAAAGATATATTTCACAATAGTCCCGATATACCATGGAATCATCGTCACTCCCTGCAAGATGGCGGCGATGAATCCCATAACAATGGAAATCAGTACGATACCTCCCCAGGTAGCGAAACCCAGTCGGTAGGCCTTCTTCAAGGCATCTATGATATAGATATCTTCGAACAGATAGACTGGAGCCCAAATAGCAAGTGGCACAGACACCACCACAACGAGCAGAACGAACAAGAACGCAATCGCCATGAACGGAATGACGGTGGCTATAAAACCAACAATAAGCCCTACAAACAGCACCAAAAGCACACCGACAATCATTATCAGAAATACCCTTCTGACATTACGGAACAACAAGGGCTTCAGCATCCCTAACGTCACTCCCTCCAAGCGTTTTTCCCGTTCATTGTAAGTACGGACCAATGCGTAGACCAAAGAGGTCAGCATGACAGTTCCTAGCAGATAGAGAACGGCATACAGACTGTAATAAGTCACCAGTGCCATGATGGACGCTCCGACAACAGAAGAGTCGAACGAGCCTCCGGTCATATCACCCAGAGCCATTGTACCGCTCATCAGCCCGTTCAAGCTCAGTCCCTGAAGCAGACAAAGCGGCAACATCAGATATGTGGTGAATTTCATCAACGGCTTCCAATTCTCTTTGATAAAATCAAAGGTAGCAGTTAGTTTCTCTCCAAAAGAACGTTGTACATACAGTGCGATTTTAGGTTTCTGTGCTTCCATGCTTCTTTCTGTTAGGTAAATAAATATAATAAAAAAAGATAAACGACAAAGAGAGTAGAATAAAGCCGAACCTCAAAGCATCCGGAAGTTCGGTATGGCGGGTAACGAATCCTTCTATAAATCCTGCCATGATGAATACGGGTACCGTACCCACCACTATTTTCAGTCCTTTTTTGGCTCCCCGTTTGAAAGATTCCAGCCTTGAATAGGTTCCGGGAAAGAGCCATCCGTTGCCCAGGGCAAGACCGGCGCACCGGCTACAATAATCGCCCAGATTTCGAGTGTCCCGTGCAGCCAAATGGCAAGGAAGGACTCCCAAAGCAAGTCGTGCTGATAAAAGAAGGTTTGGAAAGCCCCTATCATGATACCATTGTTAAGGAGCATGTATCCGGTGCCAAAACTGGTCAGCAACCCCATGGCAAAGCAGTTGAAGGAGACCATGATATTGTTCAGCGTGATACTCAGAAACATGGGGAACTCGGAGGAACCGTTATATACAGCCATAGGTTCACCATTAGCGATATTGTTCAAAGTCATATCCACATAGGAGTTTCCTAAAATCAAACGCACAAAATCGGGGTCTCCGGCAGCGGATACCACTCCTATCAATGCGCTGACCACAAATATAATGAAGGAAGCCACCAGCTCACGGCGTGCATCGTGCATGGCCGAAGGCACTTCACGGGTCCAGTAGGTGATAATTCTTGACCATTTCTCGCGCTTGTTTCTATAAATGCGGTTGTGCAATGCCGAGGCAAGATTGTTCAGATAGATAGTGATGCGGGAAGCGGGGAAATGCGTTTGGGCAAAAGCCAGATCTGCCGTAAGCTCCGTATATGCGTCGGCAAGTTCATCGGGAGACAGACTTTCCGCCTGCTCCACCATTGTTTCTGCTCGTTTCCATTTTTCGATGTTCTGCCGGATAAACGTCACTTCTTTCATACCCCATGACTATTTCAGAGAAGTTTTGTCTGAAATAGGTAACAAAAATAAGAGAATAATGATATATTTGCAATGAAATACTAAAAATGTTTTATCAGGAATGGCAGAATCTACAATTATCACCGGACAATTTGTCCGCATCAGTCAAACGCCTGCCAGTATCGGTGAGCGGCTCATTGCACTGGCCATAGATTATATTCTGCTCGGATTCTATGTATTTTCTACTTTGGCCTTGTTTTCACGGATTCATCTACCCTCTGATTTCACGATGCTTTTCTTTTTTACCATTGTCTACCTGCCAGTCTTGCTTTATGCATTTCTCTGCGAAATGTTCAACCAGGGACAAAGTTTCGGCAAGCGGCTGATGAACATTCGTGTCGTAAAGGCAGACGGCTCCACGCCCGGCATAGGCTCGTACCTGCTCCGATGGCTTCTCTTCCCTATCGACGGACCGGTGACCGGTGGTCTGGGACTTCTGGTCGTCCTTTTGACCAAAAACAGCCAGCGAATGGGAGACCTTGCCGCCGGCACCATGGTAATCAAGGAAAAGAATTACCGCAAGATACACGTCAGCCTCGATGAGTTCGACTACCTGACCAAAGACTACCGACCTACCTATCCACAAGCTTCCGACTTGTCATTGGAGCAAATCAACGTCATTACCCGGACCCTGCAATCGGGTAAGAAAGACCGTACACGCCGCATTGCCTCCCTTGCGAAAAAAGTGCAGGAACTTCTCTCCATCACTCCTCATGACAGTAACCCGGAAAACTTTCTTCAGACCATTCTCCGGGATTACCAGTATTATGCCTTGGAAGAAATTTAATACGAACTTCCAACAAAACCAAAGAAGTGTTAAGTCTTACGCTTATTTAAGATTCAAGCTGCATCTTTTTGGTTTTTCATTTGTTAATTAACCAGAAGGTCTTAACTAAATAACAAAGAACAATTATGAAACGAATCATTACATTAATCACACTGGTGTTGGTAAGTGCATCGACCCTGATGTATGCACAGAGTAGCAGCGAAACACGCCAAGCAGAGCGTAAAGCCCAACGCGAAGCCCAGAAAGCACGCGAAAAAGCGGAAAATGAAAGGAACTATGCCATTGCCGTCCAGGCATTGAAAGAGGGCAAGTTTGTATTGGAAGCAGACCAGCTGGTGTTCAAGAGAGGACGGAGCGCATTTGTTTCATCGACAACAAACTTCGTTCTGATGGACGGTGAACACGCATCCGTACAAATAGCTGCCAACAATGCCCTTGCAGGCCCCAACGGAATAGGCGGCATCACAGTGGACGGCAGCAGAAAGGAAATGAAAATCACGACCGACAAAAAGGGAAACGTGAATTGCAGCTTCAGCGTACAAGGCATCGGAATATCCGCACAAGTGTATATCACACTGACCAACGGCGGCAATAATGCATCGGCAAGAATCAGCCCGAACTTCAATTCGAATACCCTGACGCTGAACGGAGTCCTGGTTCCATTGTCCCAGTCAAACGTTTACAAAGGGCGGGCTTTATAAAACACCCCCTTTGTCCGTACAAAGTATAAAGAAAAGAAGATATTCATATCGTGTTCGCAGGATACGAATATCGTGTAGACACGATATTAACAAAATGCGATACAAGGAATTAATAAACTGTTATACAGAATATTAATTCCTTGCATCGTACATAAAGGGAGCTAACAGAATGTGGACATTTATTCTTTTATCTGTTGACACGTTGGGCAATAATATACTGAACCACCCATATAAGCCTCTTTTATGATGGTACTGCCACAACGGAGACAAGGATTCTTCCATGTTTTGGCAGAAAGAATGGTTTTGTAACCTCCGGCGTTGCATAAAGATCTGTTTGCGTATCGCGTCCGCCCTCGAACGTCATATCCACCAATGTTTCTTTTAGAGCATTAAAAAGAACGTCTTTCTGATTATCCGACAGAAGTAGCACTTTCTGTTTGGGATTTATCCGTGCATTGAACAGAATATCCTGCGTTACGCCGTTACCTACACCGGGAATACGCTGATTGGTTGCTAATAGAGCTTTAGCAGAGAGGGTCTTCTTTGCTTCGGCAACGAGTTTCTCAAATTCCGCTTCGGTGTATTTATCGCTCAACGGCGAAATGCTTTCCCGACTCAATTTATAGTACTTATTGTCGATATAGCTATCAGGATAAACATTGATAAAACCATACATTACAACCGTGAAGACAAGGAATGAATCATCATTAAACGTCAGCAACAACTGGTAATTGGCAGGAATCTTATCTCCCGCATTGTAATAACGGACACTGACTCCGTCGCCTATATTCATGATCACATTATCCGAAAGATTGAAATTGACAAACATGCCATATCCTTCGGATGAAAGGATGGTTTTGCCTACGAGCAGTTTACCATACTCCGACGGATTGCCGTTATAGAACGTAAACTTATGCGGTTTGGTGGCATTGAATACCTGCGTGATTGTTTTACCGCTCAAGGCGTTGTTCACTTGTTTGCTCAGGGTGATAACTTCGGGTAATTCCAACATATTATCTTACTTTTATTTTCGATAGGGATATATATTTCCGTTAATAACTCGTCAATAGCTAATCAATATCGTTCATTATTTTAACCGGACCACTTCCCCTATAATAGGCATCAACACGTTCAAAGAGTCTTTCTCTTTCAGATTCATGGCATTCTTCAACGGTTCGTCCCAGCGGTGTCTAGCCAAAGCATATTTGGAATGATGGACAGTCAGAATCTTTTCCGCATTCAAGTCCCTGGCCACTTGTCCCAAATATTGGGGCATGGTATGGATATATTTCCAATCTTCGTTATACTGCCCATTCTCCAATATGGCAAGGTCAATGCCAGGATATTGCTTGCCTATTTCGGCAAAATGCGTATCATATCCACTATCACCGCCCATATAAATCTTCTGCGAAGGGGTTTCGATAAGGAAAGAGGCCCATAGTGCCTGATTCGCTTTCAACGAGCGGCCCGAAAAATGCCGGGCGGGCAAGCAATGAAGCAGAAATCCCTTATCCAGTACAGTATCTTCAAACCAATCCAGCTCAACCAGGATGATTTCTCAAATCCCCAATACTCGAAATGTTCACCTACCCCCAAAGGACAGACCACCTTATCTACCCGATTTTTCAGCTGCATCACCGTTTCATAATCCAGATGATCCCAATGGTCATGTGATATCACCAGATAGTCAATCTCCGGCATATCGGCAGGCTTGTAGGCATCTGCCCCCTTGAACGGCTTGTTTACAAACGAAACCGGAGAAGCCCCACAAAATACGGGGTCTACCAGTATACGCTTTCCGTCTATCTGGATAAAATAGGATGAATGTCCGAACCATACCAATACATTCTCGTCCTTGCTTATCTTGCTGAGGTCCGTCTTTATAACCGGAATCTCTTTTTCAGGACGTAAATCGGTTTCTTGCTTAAACAAGAATCCCCAGAAAGCTCCCAAACGTCCCTTTTGGGAAGTCATCATCATCGTACTGTGCAGATTCCGGAATTCTCCGTCTTTGTAATGAGGCGACTTCTTAATCCTCTCCAACCGTTCTCCTTGAGGAGCCCTCCCGAAACTCGGCTGATTGACAAAAACGAATCCCACTATGACCGCAACAGCCACAATACCCACTATAATGCCAACTATCATACGTACTCTTTTCGTTTTTAATGAATTCATATTCAATGAGGCTACATTTACAGCTGCAAATATAGTCGAATTGTTATTAAATCACTATCTTCGCGCCCAATTTACGGAATCAATACAATAAAGCAATAAAAAGCCAACAAAGAAATGAACACACACAGTCTATGTTGCATCGGTTATATTACCCAAGATAAAGTCGTAACCCCTAAAAATACCATATATATGCCGGGAGGCACCTCCTTCTACTTCGCACATGCCATCAAGCACTTGAATGCTAACGATTTTTTATTGGTAACAGCTTTGGCTGATACTGACATGGGCATTGTGGAAGACATTCGGAAAGAAGGTATTTCCGTCAAAGCCTTGCACAGCACACATTCCGTCTGTTTCGAGAATATTTATGGAGAAAACCAGAACGAACGTACACAACGTGTCACGGCAAAAGCAGACCCTTTCACCGTGGAAGGTTTGAAAGATACCGATGCACGGATTATCCACTTGGGCAGTCTGCTTGCCGACGACTTCTCTTTGGAGGTCATCAAGTTCTTGTCCGGAAAGGGACTCCTCTCGGTAGATGTGCAGGGATTTCTCCGCAAAGTGGATAATGAAAAAGTGCTGGCAGTAGACTGGCCGGAAAAGAAAGAAGCATTGAAGTATATCCATATTCTGAAAGCCAACGAAGCTGAAATGGAAGTACTGACCGGATGCAGTGAACCGCACGAAGCCGCATTGCTGATTGCAGACTGGGGCGTCAAGGAAGTGCTGCTGACCCTGGGAGATAAAGGTTCGCTGATATATGCCCAAGGAGAATTTCACGAAATCCCCGCCTATCCTGCCCTTCAGATTACAGATGCAACAGGATGTGGAGACACCTATATGGTGGGGTATCTGTATATGCGCAACAAAGGTGCATCCCACCGGGAAGCGGGATGCTTTGCTGCCGCCATGTGCACCATAAAACTACAATCACACGGGCCATTCTGCGGAACGGAAGAAGCGATAAATAACGTGATAAAAGGATAAAGTGATAGGGTGATATAACACCCTACCATCTTTATTTATAATCCGAATTTTTTCAAATCATCTTCCACACTACCGATACCTGCGATATGAAACATATCAACCAGTACCTTCACAACATTCGGAGAAAGGAAAGCGGGCAATGTGGGGCCTAAGTGAATATCCTTCACCCCGAGACTCAGTAATGCCAACAATACAATAACCGCCTTCTGTTCGTACCATGCTATGTTGTAGACAATGGGAAGTTCGTTGATGTCATTCAGCCGGAATACTTCTTTCAGCTTCATGGCTATCACGGCCAGTGAATAACTGTCATTGCACTGTCCGGCATCCAATACACGGGGAATGCCGTTGATGTCTCCCAAACCAAGTTTATTATAGCGGTATTTGGCACAACCTGCGGTCAGGATAACGGTATCTTGCGGCAAGGCTTTGGCAAACTCCGTATAGTAATCGCGGCTCTTCATACGTCCGTCACAGCCTGCCATTACGATAAAGCGGCGTATGGCTCCGGTCTTCACGGCATCTACCACCTTGTCTGCCAGTTGCAGTACCTGGTTATGGGCAAAACCACCGATAATCTCTCCATGCTCTATCTCCACCGGCGGCTGGCATTGTTTGGCAATCTCTATGATTTCAGAGAAGTCTTTCCTGCCTTCCGCATCCTTATCAATATACTTGCAACCCGGATAACCGGTAGAGTTGGTGATGAACATACGCTCTTTATACACTGCATTAGCCAAAGGAGGAACGATGCAGTTGGTGGTAAACAGAATCGGTCCGTTGAAGGAAGTGAATTCTTCACGCTGTTTCCACCAGGCATTGCCATAGTTGCCTACAAAATGAGAATATTTCTTGAAAGCAGGATAATAGTGGGCAGGCAGCATTTCACCATGTGTATAGACGTCTATCCCCGTACCTTCTGTCTGTCTCAATAATTCTTCCATATCCTTCAAGTCATGGCCGCTAATCAAAATTCCCGGACGATTCTTCACACCGATATTCACCTTTGTAATTTCGGGATTACCGTAAGTACCGGTATTGGCAGCATCCAGTAGAGCCATTGTCTTTACTCCGAACTCACCAGCTTCGAGAACCAGCTTCACCCATTCCTCTGCCGATAGAGACTCAACGCAATGGTAGCCAGTGCACGCTGCATGAAAACATGAACTGTATCATCATTGAATCCCAAGCGCATAGCATGCTCCAGATAAGCTGCCATACCTTTCAAACCATAGACAAGCAATTCTTTCAACGAACGGAGGTCTTCATTCTGTTCACGCAGAACACCTACTGTCTTCGCTTTCTCGGCATAGTCGTCACGCGTTCCCTGCCAAGTCAGTTCATCTACTTGGGGTAGGAATACTTTGTTGTGCTTGGCCTCTTGAATCAATCCATTACGCAAAGCAAGTCCCCTATCCACCCGTTTCAAGATGCTTTCATCATCGAAATTCGCATTCGTGATAGTACAAAACAAAGCATCCGTCACAAAAATATTCACTTCTTCAGAGACTGGAGAATCTGCCTTGCGTAATGTATCGGCAACAACAGAGATACCCCTGACTACAAACAGTAACAAGTCCATAGCTTGAGCCGTATGACTTTCTTTTCCACATACACCTTTCAATATACAGCCGGTTCCTTTGGCTGTCTCCTGACATTGATAACAAAACATGTTTGGTTCCATATTCCTATTCATTTAAAAGTTTACATTATCTTTCCATAAAAGAAGCGGCACCTTAGCAATAAAAATAAGCAAGCTTATTTTCTATTACTTTCGGTTTGCATTATCTTTGTGCAAAGATGAGAGTTCTACAACGCGAAAACTGTCACGAATGTTACATCGAATCACAAAAAAGTAAAAAAGAGAATGGAAATCCATACATTATTGAAAATGCCTCCTTTTCAAGGCATAACAGAAGAAGAATTATTATCCCTCATCCTGGCACCCGAACATGCACACAGGCAATACAAACCTGCTGACTTCATTGCCATGCAGGGAGAAGCATATCGTTCTCTATTCATATTGTGCAACGGCAGTGTGCGTACCCAAATGGTCAGTGCGGAGGGGAAGCAACTCACCATCGAAACGCTGAAAGCCCCGCAACTGCTTGCCCCGGCTTTTGTCTTTGCCTCCGAAAACCGCTTCCCGGTAAATATCGAAGCTAAAGAGAAATGTGAGATACTCGTTATAAACAAGAACATTTTCCTGGAATTCCTGCATCAACACCCCGCTGTGATGCGCAACTTTCTGCAACTGGTATCGGACAGAACCCTATTTCTCTCCAAAAAGCTAAATGCCTTTGCCCTACAAAGTCTGAAATCGCGTATACTGAACTATCTACGCATGCATGGCACGATACTCAACCAGCAGGAAGTGGCACAAATACTGGGAGTGGCGCGTCCCTCGCTGGCACGTGCCTTATCGGAACTGGCAAGCGAAGGGTGCATCCGAATGGAAGAGAAGGAAATGCGGATAAATGCATCTCCGCCCAAAAGTATTTATAAAAACGTCCGCACTTATATATTATTCTTACCTTTGTCCAAGAATAAAAAGCTATGGAAAAGATTCTACTGGATGAAAAGTACGAACAGTTGTTGTTCCAAATCCCTCTACTAAGGGATTTGCCACATAATATCAAGCAATCGCTGCTTGAGAAACTGGAATATTCAGTCTATTCTATAGACAAGAAAGATATAGTTGCCCGGCAAGGCACCCCCTGCAAGAAGCTATATATACTATTGGAAGGTAAATTGCGTGTAGATATTATAGACGGTCTGGGCAATAAAGTTATGGTAGAATACATCGTTGCCCCCCGGGCCTTTGCCACTCCCCATCTCTTCGGCAGCAACACCACACTGCCGGCAACTTTTACTGCCATTGAAGACTGTATCCTATTCACTGCCACCAAAGAATCCACCTTCAAGCTTATCAGCCAGGATCCCAAAGTGCTGCACAACTTCCTTTGCATAACGGGAAATTGCAATGCCTGCACGGTTTCGCGATTAAAAACCCTTTCCCGCAAAACAGTCCGCGAAAGGTTTGTCGTCTATCTGTTTGAAAACAGAATTTCCAACTCTACCAGCATCACCATTGCGCATACCCAATCTGAGCTGGCAGAATACCTCAATGTAACCCGCCCGGCACTTTCAAAGGAAATCAATAAGATGACCAAAGAAGGTATTATCCTAATGACGGGTAAGAAAATTGAGGTATTGAATGAAGCAGCTCTGAAAGAGTATATCTAAACTACCATTTTACAAACAAGATTCTCGGATTGATGTTGACAGATACCCAGCCCCAATCCTGCCAGCGTTTATGGTCGCCGCCTTTCACCACGTCCATAGACTTCGTACCCCGCATAATGGAGTAACCGGCAGAAAGCTTCACGTCCTTCATCACATTCCAGTCAAGCTGATAGTCCATCTCCGAACCCAATCCCTTTTTTACATCATCCAGCTTGGCAGCAGTAGCAAAATAGTGATAATTCAGTTGCATACTCACCTGCTTGGATGTCTTGAAGTTAACACCCAACTGGGCATCCTGCAAACCGGGAGCTACTCCCTGCCAAGCAGAAGCATAGAAATAGTCCATCGCTCCATAGAACTTATGATGTGTTCCGTAAAGAGGATCGAATGCTTTGAACTTGTCACCTTTCCCGTCACTGCCACTCAGATAATCATAACCCAAGCTCACACTCCATTGCTTGTCTATGGCATAGGCAGCCTTCACGCTTACCATAAAGGCAGATACACTCTGCGCATTCTTGTTCTTTCCGGTCTGGTAATAGAAAGCAGCCTGCACGGGCAGCCAGTTTCCCGATTCCGGTTGATAAGTCACGTAAGTACCGAACGTCTGCAAATAGCGGGTATGGGAAGTTTCTGTTTCTGCATCACCGGTTTCCAGGCCCAGATTCATGAATAACAAAGAGACATCAAGGTTGGGGGTTTGCGCCGCATAATGATACCAAAGGGTCTGCATATTCTTATAAGGTTGTGCACCGTCATAATAATAGGTACCGCCTTTTGCCTTTTCCTTGTTCTGGTTGAAGGCAAGAATGAAATGCAGTTGGTGGGCATTCTTGCATAGCCCAACTTCAATGCATCGTGATAGCGACCGGCCACATTCCAGTCCAGCCCTCCCAAAATACGTTCGTCGTCATAAGACAAGGTCTGGCGCCCCAGTTGTGCAAAGAAACCGGCACCAAAGTTGAGTTTTGCCCATGCTTCGTTCATAATGAAACGCCCGTTAGTGTCTATCTGCGGGTCCTGCCCTTATACGCCTACATGTTGGGCCGAAATCTTCATACTCAAATCCGAACGTTTATACTCCATGGAAAGACGTGCACGGTTGTTGATAAATGAAGCAGCCTTGTCTCCCTCGAAACGTGGTAACTGTGCTCCGTTACGGTATTCTGCACGGGGTCTGATTTGCATCGACATGGTGAATTCGTTCTCTTTCTCCGAACCTTGTGCCCACAACATTCCGGGCAACAGCAATAAGCCTAATGCCAAATAAACTGTTTTCATAAGTATTTTAATTTAAGTTATACGTATGTACACTCACTCCTTGTGCCGAGGGCAAGTAATTGATGCCATACCAACACATTTGCAACAACAGAAAAGATACAAGCAAGCCAAACAGTGCCTTACGATAGGCCGCGGGGCATCCCAATCGGAAATGGATATATGCCAGATAGGAGAACCAGGTAGCCGCCGCCCAAGTCTCCTTGGGATCCCATGCCCAATAGTGTCCCCAAGCAGCTTTCGCCCAGACAGCACCGGACAGCATACCCAGTGTCATGAAGGCAAGTCCTACATAAGTCAGATTATCGCACAAAGCCATCTCATGCCGTTCAATTCCTTTTTTCTTGAACCACAGCAGGTAGACAGCCATCACCGTAGCGGCACCCAGCATGGCATAGGCAAACATATAGACAATGACATGAGGAGTGAACCACGGACTCTGCAAAGCGGGCATCAACGTCTTGTTGTGTATTTCGGGCCTAAAAATATTGATGCAGACAAACACCAAGGACAAGACGGAACTGAAACCGAGAATCCATTTGTACCTCCAACGACTGTAAGTGATGATTCCTGCCAATGGAAGAAAGAATGAATACCACAAACGCGTCTCCCCCATCGTCCGCATCGGAGGACGCTCCAAAGAAATCCACATGCCGACAATGAAGCTGAAAAAGACAGCCAAGCCCAGACAAGTCAAAGTGTATACCACTACCGGACGTTTACCACGCCATGCAGCGAAAGCTCCCAATCCCCAGAAAAGTAAAGCGACAATGGCAAACAGAGCAAAATAATCCCAACTCATACCGTCTCCTCCTTTCTTTCTTCTGTTCCTTTCGGTGCATTGACAAACAAGCAGACTGCCCCCAGCACCATCATTATGATGCCGGCATATACAGCCGGAAGCCAGGGATCGCGTACCAGTCAAAAACACTGACATCACTCCACCGTCCTTTCGTTTCGTCATAGCTTAATTGATAAATGTTCCATCCGAATATCTTCAAAGGACGGTTCACTTCGATTGTGTCTTCCACTACCTCTCCTGACTGCGTATAAACCGTTACAGCAGAAACAAATCGCTGCGGCTCACGTTCGGGCATCACCAGACTGGTCTGTTCCGACAAGCGCAATGCCTTATAAGGAAACATGAAACTACCGCAACTCACCCATCCCTCCTTCGACTGTCCGGAGGTAGCATTCACCGCCTTCAGATAAACAGCATAGGTAGCTCCCATCGAATGGAATTCGGTAAACTTCAAGGTATCTTCCGCAGCTACAGAGGCAGCCATCGGAATGGATTGAAGGATAGAGATGTCCCAATCCAGCAACCTCCCCCGTTCTACCTTCTCTTCCAACAGCAAATGTTCCGGCACATCCTTCGGCAGTGCTGCCCGGTCTCATTATTTATCAGCATCAGCTTGGGAGGGTATTCATGTATGGTGAATTCTTTCAGTTCAATGGCAAGCGGAAGCTCCGTCAGCTTGCATCCTCATTCGTGGCACGCCATTCAGTCTTGCCCAATTGGGTAATCATTCTCAGTCGTTGCATATCTGCATTGCCCAGCGTTGCCGTCAAGAGGGCGACAAACAAGCCGACATGATTCAGCAGAAAAGGAATCTTACGCAATTTTAAAGGAATACATACACGGAGAATGGTCAGTCCCAAGACAGTAACCAGCCAGATATAAAGCAACACGAACGGCCAGAAAGAAAGCATCTTCGAAAAGCCGATGACATCTGCCGAAGGCTGGGTAGAAGGAACCTGCCGCACCAATCCCATAACGACAGTGACAACCGCCACACATACCAGGGAAGAAACTGCAGCCGTATAATGACTGAGCCATCCGAAACAGTACACCCGTCTACGAAATCCATGCATGCATGCCAACAATAGCAGGAACAACACCAGAACGATGACATTGACCGGCCACGCAAACAAGCCCCAACGAATATCTCCAACGCTCCACTGCAACAGCAAGCCCGTGACGAACAGTCCTGCCCCACAGATAAAACCTTCCTTATACCTCCACGGTTTCTTCCACATCTTCTGATTTACGATTTGACGATGTACGATTGGAGTTAGATTGTTGATAGAGTCAATCCGGGATGTACATATCGGGGAGTAATCCCAATCGTACATCGTAAATCGTCCAATCGTAAATAAATTTATTTTAGTGCTAACCGGTTGTTGGCTTTGGCTTTTTCCAACCAAGCCGGTACGGTAGTCTTCAAGAATTTGTCCTTTGCAGCTCTTTCGGCATCCATATCGAGGCCGATATATTCCTGCGCCTTGTCTTTGGTAGAGATATCCGGCATGGGAACATTGTCCGTATATCCATGCTTTGCCAGCACTTTGGAGACAGCCAAACGCGCCTGCATAGCTCTATCCAAGCCGTGAGACAAGACACGCTGGATTTCCTGTGGTGCATGGAAAGCACCTCCGTGAGATGCCACACCGAAGTCCCAACGCCATTGCGCCTGGCGAATCAGTGCCAGCACTTCTTTCATCTGCTCTTCCGTAGCTCCCTTGTCCCAGGCAAATTTAGCTTCGATATGAGCTTTGGCAAGTTCCTGTTCAAGGCGGTTGCGGATTTCATTGGCCTTGCGCTGGCGTTCGTAGACATTGTTGCGCAAAGTCTCCTCACTTTCGCGATGGCAGGTTTGGCAGGTACGGTCTATCATAGCCAACGGACTTTGTATATGGTGGTCGCTGAACTTCACGCCACCTTCACTCTTATAGGGCATGTGGCAGTCCGCACACGATACGCCACGCTGACCGTGAATGCCATCCGGGCTATTTCAAAATCGGGGTGTTGCGCTTTCAGGATGGGGGTACGGCTCAACTTATGTATATAGTCGTAGAAACCGGCCTCATCATAATAGGCTTCCATGTCTTCCACCGTAAAACCTTTGTCCCAGGGGAAAGTCAGGTACTTGCCGTCACCCTTGAAGTAATATTCCACGTGGCACTGTGCACATACCAGCGAGCGCATCTCCTGCGGAGTGGCCTCGGTAATATCCTTGCCCTGACGTTCAAAAGCTTCTATCAGAGCCGGACGGCTGATATGCAGGTTCATGTTTTCCGGTTCGTGGCAGTCGGCACAACCAATCGGGTTTACAATTTCATCGCCCAAAGCGCCCCACTTATTGTTATAGAAAGCATCCACACCGATAGCTTCCATCATGCGGGGCACATCGGGGCTCTTGCAAGTCCAGCAAGTAGAAGGCTGCGGGCCATCCGTAGCAGTGGCAGGCGCACCGGTACGAAGAGTTGCCGTAATGTCTCGATGGCATGCATATGTCCGCGCGGAGTGGAATAGTCCTTGGAGAAGGCATATCCCGCCCAGAGCACTACCATCTCGGGACGCTGTTCCAATACATCCACAGCCACATTTCCATTGAATTCACTCTGGAAGTCGGTCTTGGCAGTTTCAGTCCATGTCTGATACTCACGGGGGAAATCACTCTTAAAGACTTCGTTGCGTGCCTCAATTCCCTCAATCACTGTTTTGCGGTTATTGAATACACTTGCCAGCTCGGCCCTGCGCTCCATCAAGGCAGAAACACATAGCCCCAAGACAAATACAACGACCATTGAACCACCGAACAACAGCCATCCTTGCCACGATTTTAATCTCTTTTCCATATCTATGAAGATTTATTGTTATTATTCCTTTATCAGTTTCTGCAACCACTCCGGCACGGGAGATTCCGGATAGGGTACCAATGCAGCGGGTGTAGACGAAAGACTGTTCATTCCACCATGAGGCACGTCGCGGTGGCAATCCCAGCATGCCTTTCCGTCGCCGGTGAGGGTCATCATGTAGTCTATTTTACCAGCATCCACAAACTCGTTGGTCAGTTGCGTATGGCAACGGATGCAATTATTCATAATGACCTGCGCACTTGCTGCCTCGGCTTGGATAGCCTGCGGTTCGCTTTTAGTGAGAAAGGCACCCACGTGCTTCATGCCGTCCATGCCTTTGAAAGCCCATTTCTTTACTATATTCTCATGAGGGACATGGCAATCGTTACAAGTGGCATCCCGGCTGTGGGAACTGTGCATCCAGGTTGCATAATAAGGAGCCATGATGTGGCAGTTGACACATGCCGCAGGGTCATCTCCCAGATAAGTGTGCGCCCGGAGAAGATACATAAACAAGCCTCCGCCGCCGACGAGGACACCGCATACAATGAGTGCCGTTACTTTCCATCTGTAGGACGGAAATAGTTTACTTATGATTGGTAGCTTCGCCATAAAATGAATATTTTCAGCAAAAATAGGCAGTTACAATCTAAAAAAGTGTAATCATGATTACATTTTTCCATTTATTTTTCAGTATTTTTAATAAAGCATTCATTCTCCAGACATACCTATATGAAAACGTCCACAAAACACGCACGCCTGCGCATCTTGTGGACATCTTCATCCTTTTATAAAACTGCCTGCTTTTTCTAAGCAACTTTCTTTAATTGTATGTTCGCTTTCCTACTGCCCTTCCGAATCAATCTGCGAATCCAAAGATAATAGCCCGTCAGCGGCAAGCTGGCCCCTACCAAAGCGGCAAGGAAACTCAATATGCGGGTGGTCAGCCCTCCCCAACTGCCTACATGAACGGAGAATATCCAGCCACGGATTTTTCCTGAAGCGTCGGCATCCTTATATAAGGTAGCCCCGGTGATTTCACCGCTACGGGGATTGAACGTATAGCGGTCGGCAGCACGCTGGTTGCCCAACCGATTGAAAGAAACCGTAGCAGAGCCTTTGAACACGGTAATCTGTTTATAATCAGGATTGAGTTCCTTCAGTTCTTCGTAAACCTTCTGCCAGCTTGTAAAAGGAGAGAAAGAATTTCTTTCACGATGCTCACCTCCCGGTCTGCCACCAGACCGGCCTTGAGCCGTTCTCCTCCCTGGGCAGCAGTTTGTGCCGAAGCACCATGTCCTCCACCCCCTTGCGTGGTTTCCACTCCGAAAACTTTGTAGAAGCCGGTGCGGTACCAGGAGAAAGACCATGACAGTCCCGTAAGCGCCATTACCAACAGAAGAACCAGCGTGTACATACCGCCTGCCACATGCAGGTCATAGCAGAACCGACGCCAACCCTTACCGGAAACAATCTTCAAACTGTTCTTCAAAGCCTTTTTTGTACGGGGCCACCAGATGACAATGCCCGATATCAGGACAAAGACAAACATCAGCGTGGCAGTGCCCACAATCATTTTCCCCCAGAAGATGCCTCCATCGGGCTTCATGCTGTCCAGCAACCAGCGATGCAGGCGGAACATGGTCGTGAAAAACGGCGCACGCTCATACTTGCCCTTTATCTCACCCGTATACTGGTCTACATAGACGGAAGCACGACGAGGTTTGGAAAGGTTCACCTGCCAGGCACGCTCCGGAGCAGACGAGGCTGTGACACCCGTCACAGAAACACTATCCGGCAGAGTAGCGGCCACTTTTTCGGCCACCTTGCCCATGGGAAGCGGTGCCGGCCCGACTTTCTCCACATAGTAGAGGTCGCGGTGGCAGAGCTCCATCACCTCCGTCTCGAATACCAGCATGGCTCCGGAAAAACAGATAAGGGTAATCAGTAGCCCGAAGGGACTGAAAGCCATAAATGTATCTTACGAAAAACTTTCTTCATAGGAGCTTTATTCCAGTTTACCTACACCGTTCAGTTGGGTTGCATTGACAACCAGACCTTTGGTAGCTGTTGCATTGGCAGGGTCTACCTTATAGATGGCAGGATAGCCGGAAGAGGTAGTGACTGCCACATATGCGTTGCCATTTTCCATGTACGGGGTATTACCAAAGCCAGAGACATCGCTTGGAAGGCCGTTCACATAAGTCAAAGCTCCAGTGGAGGCATTGAAGACGGCAAGTTGGTTGGCAACCTTGTCTGATGCCGTAATTGCCTTATCATACATCAGCAGCAGGAAATAATTACCTGAAATATACCAAGTCCGCAAGAAAGAGGCGCCATTGGCTTTCTCTTCAAGATTATAGTAATAAGCGGCATCAAATTCTTCTGCTTTGGTATCGATGCGTACAACTCCAGCAGGCAATGTAGTCTGCTGACGCGAATCACTCATGGTCTTGGCATAGCTCGGAGAAAATACATATACATAGCCGTCGTCGGCAAGCCAGTTCATCTGGTAGTACTGTGAACGGTTACGTCCGGCAGCATAACTGATTTTGTCTGTAGTGATGACCTTATGAGAATTCAGTGTCTGATCACCAAAGATAGCGATATGGCATTCATTAGGATACTGGGTCCATTGCAATTCGTCCTTCTCATAGGCACCGCTACCCTGCCCGCCGGATTCTGTCTTTATTAAATCCTCATTACCGGAAAGCACCCACTTGTAGCTACCGTCTTCGTTCTTCTGCATGCAACCATACTGGCTAAGCCCCATGGGAATGGCTGCTGCATAAACCTTACTGCCCACTTGTTCTATACCGGCCAGTGTTACGTATTCACCATTTTCAAGGAAATTTTCGGCAAGAAATGGAGTATCCTTTGTTACCGAGTTCTTTGTATAAGTCTGTTTCTCGACATCCAGATAGGAAATCAAAAAAGATTGGGGAGTATATCCATTTGCATCATTCAGTTCCGTAGGGCCGTCGCCGGTAGAAGTCGTCATTATAAATTGGTCATAATAGCCGTAGGTAGTGAAACGATTGACGTTATACTCCTGGCTACGTTTTTCCAGTTCACCGTTTGTATTCATAATGAACGACTGGGTAGTGCCTGCATTTCCCTGGTGATAGTTCAAGGCATACAGATATTTGTTTCCGTAGAACACCCAGTAAGTAGCCCCATCGTTCACAAGGCCATTGCCGGCAGCAGTAATTTCACCGCTTTCCAGTGACTCGGCTGTCAGCAGGACAGGAACGGAGCTACCTGAAACTGTAGCCGTGGCAGCTATCACATAGTTACCCTTTGAACCGGAACCGGAGCCGAACCCGGTTCGTCTGTGTCTGTACAAGAAATTAAAGCCATTCCGGTCATTGCCATTGCCAAGAGGCCGGACAAAAGATAATTCTTCTTCATTTGTTCTTCTTATTAATTACACCTATTAAAACCATTATATTTATTAATCACCAAAATGTACACGTATCTTGCCATAGAACGCACGCCCGGCTTTCTGAAGGCTGAAGTTGTCGTACAAATCCTCGTTCGTGAAGTTGCGGCATTCAAACGAGATATTATAGCGGCCATTCTTCAGACTATAGCTCAATGTCAGGTTATGGGAGAACTGGTCGGGTACCATGAAATCCTTGTTCTTGCTACCGATGGCCTGCGAATAGTAGGAGAAGCTGTGCATGTACTGGTTGTCGTAAGTCACGGACAGTATATTCCCTTTCTTCCAGAGGTCGCGCCAATAGAAGTTTACGTCAAAATCAGCAAACTGATAGGGCACATTGGGAATGCGTGCCTTGTAACCGAGATTTTCCACAGAGTTGCCGGTACTGCCGATTTGCATCTTCTCATTGTCACGCACATTCATCTGCGTGAAGTTGCCGCCCACACTCAGCCAGCGTCCGAAGCCATAGCGTGCCGATACATTGTATCCCTTCGTCAGCACCTTGCCGTAGTTGGTATAAGTGGCCCCTTCTTTTCCTCCGCTCAAGTCCTGGATATTGCGCTGGATATAATCCTTCGTATTGCGGTATACCACACCGCCTTCCACGTAGACAGAATGTTTTCCAAAACTCCGGGAATAACTCAGGTTCAAGTTGATGTTGTCACTTTTCTCGGGACGGATGCCGATGTCTCCACTCTCCAGGTCTTCGTCACCAAACATCTCTTCGATAGTGGGCAGGCGGTAAGCTTTTTCATAAGAGAGCTTCGCCTGCAAACCGGGCAGGATGAAGTAGGTTCCGGCAGCACATATCCCCAAGAGTCTACCGTACGGCTGGTGCGTACATAATTACTACCGGTATCATCCTCGGCCATAGGTCCTGCCACATACTGGCGGTAGTATTTGCCGAATGCCGAGAAGTTCCACTTTTCGGAAGGCATCAGGCGGTATGACAAACCGGAGATATTCTTGCGGGTCTGCTTGGCAATGGCATCCGTCTGTTCTTCCACCGCCAACAGTGAAGTATTATCACGCTGGAATGTACTCAACACATGATTGAAAGTCAGCATGTGGACTCTGGCAATGCGGTAATTCAAGGTCAATGTACCGTTCCAATTGTCATTATCGGCACGGGAATACTGGCGGGACTGTTCGCCGGGACTGTTCAGCGGATGTTTCTCACCAAGCCAGTTGTATTCATAGCGGGCAGTATCCACATTCGTAGTGGCATTGCGATTGTAGTTGGCTGTCAACACCATATCCAGCCCCTTGATTATCAAGTTGCGTTTGCTGTATTCCATCGAAGGCATTAGTGAATGGCCGAAGCGGTGCTTTTCTCCGAAGACTGTCTTCTGGCGTACACCGGTCTGTATGTCCTTGTACATGTGCGAATAGGTGAAACCGAACATCAGCCGGTCTGCCCAACTTTTGTCCACAATACCCGCTTTGGCCACAATGGCTTCGTTGTGGTAAGTATCATTGAAATGCTTCACGCGCACCTTCTCACTTTCGTTGAAACTGCCCGTCTCAAAATCCTTTACCGGCGCATCTACATGATAATCGTTGTCCGAGTAGTTTTGAAAGGCATTGATTTCATAGCTGAAACCGTTCTTGAAAGTCTGTCCGAAGTTAACGTATGAGCGGTGGGTATTGAACGAGCCGTAAGAATAAGAAGCATCCAGGAACCAGTTCCGGCGTTTCTTGTTGGTAACAATATTGATGACACCGCCAATGGCATCCGTACCGAAGCCCACGGGAACTACACCCTTATATACCTCTATACGGTCGGCAAAGCTCACCGGAATATTGTTCAGGCTGAAGGAGCTTCCCACACCTTCCTGCGGCACACCGTCAATGAACACCTTGACGTGCTTTCCGCTAAAACCGTCCAGCATCAACTGCATGTCCGAACCTACCCCACCCGACTCACGGAGTTTCATGCCCGGAGCCTTGGTCAAGGCATCGCTCAGATTCTTCGTGGTGTTCTGGAGTTCCTTTGTATCGACTGCCACAGCATTGAATGCCGACCTCTTCACCCGGCTTACTCCGGTAGAACGATAGTCACCTCGTCCAGCTGTTGCGTTTCGGGAGCGATGGTTATGTTCAGCTTCATCCGCTCATCATTGACCAGTTTCACCTTTTTCTCCACCTTTGTATAACCTACGGCAGACACCACCAGCGTATAGTCGCCGGCAGGCGCCTTGATGTGATAGAGGCCTTCCTGATTCGTGGTTCCTCCATAACTCGTCCCTTTCAGATAAACAGTCGCAAAATCCACCGTTTCTTTTTCCGTAGAAATGATTCTACCCGAAATCATCCCTCCTCTCCTCTGCGCATGTACAGACAGAGAAGCCAACAGAAGGAAAAACAGCAGCGAGAATTTAAGTGTATATGCTTTCAATTTTATAATAATTATAATGTTGTTAGTAAACCGGTGCAAAGGTCATTATTAACAGCCAGCTGTGCAATCGCTTATTGTAGGTAATTATATGGAGTGGATTTATCGTATATATCATATTATGCAATCACCATTGATAGGTATTATCAATAATAAATCTAAAAAAAGAGGAGCCGGGAAATGAAAAACCCCTATTTATAGGTATTGCCCAATATGCCTTTTTGTACGACCTTTGCTGCAAATTAAAACAAGACAACGGACAATAAATTATTAAAGTTTAAGTATGAAAATTGAAAAGATTGTAGCCCGTGAAATCCTTGATTCACGCGGCAATCCCACAGTAGAAGTGGACGTTATTCTGGAATGCGGTGTTATGGGACGCGCAGCAGTGCCTTCCGGTGCTTCTACCGGCGAGCACGAAGCGCTGGAACTTCGCGATGGCGACAAGCAACGCTACGGTGGTAAAGGTACACTAAAAGCAGTAGAAAACGTCAACAAGATAATCGCACCGGCACTGATTGGCTGGTCGTCACTGGAACAGCGTACCATCGACCACAAGATGCTTGAGTTGGACGGCACGCCTACCAAATCCAAGCTGGGTGCCAACGCCATTCTGGGTGTCTCACTGGCAGTAGCCAAAGCCGCCGCCAATTATCTCGATATACCTTTATACAGATATATCGGTGGAGTAAATACCTACGTAATGCCGGTCCCGATGATGAATATCATCAATGGAGGTTCACACAGCGACGCTCCTATCGCTTTCCAAGAATTTATGATTCGGCCGGTAGGCGCCTCTTCCTTCCGTGAAGGCCTGCGCATGGGAGCCGAAGTATTCCACGCCTTGAAAAAAGTGTTGCACGACCGCGGCCTCAGCACTGCTGTAGGCGACGAAGGCGGTTTTGCACCGGCACTGGCAGGAACAGAAGATGCGCTGGACTCCATCATGAGCGCCATCAAGGCTGCCGGCTACGAACCGGGCAAGGATGTGAAAATCGGTATGGACTGTGCCTCATCCGAGTTCTTTAAGAACGGTATCTATGACTACTCCATCTTTGAAGGCGAAAATGGTAAAAAACGTACTGCCGACGAACAAATAGCTTACTTGGAAGATTTGATTAATAACTACCCGATTGACTCCATCGAGGATGGCATGAGCGAAAACGACTGGGAAGGCTGGAAGAAGTTGACCGAACGCATCGGCAACCGTTGCCAGCTGGTTGGCGACGACCTGTTCGTGACTAACGTGGAATTCCTTGAAAAAGGTATTGCCATGGGCTGCGCCAATTCCATCCTTATCAAAGTCAATCAAATCGGTTCACTCAGTGAAACGCTGGATGCTATCGAAATGGCACACCGCCACGGTTATACCACAGTGACTTCTCACCGTTCCGGCGAAACCGAGGACGCCACCATTGCAGACATTGCCGTTGCCACCAACAGCGGACAAATCAAGACCGGTTCTCTGAGCCGCTCCGACCGCATGGCGAAGTACAACCAACTATTGCGCATCGAAGAAGAACTGGGTAACCTTGCTGTCTATGGCTACAAAAGAATAAAATAACCCTTTGTAGTGAATAAGTCATAAAGAGGGAATAGCGTCTTTGGGAAAAGGCGCTATTTTTATTAAAGAATCGTCTATATCTTTGCAAAAGTCATCCCCTACTATCCTCTATAGGAAAGATTCTTTCCAAGATGGTAGCAGGTTAATGTTTCATTGACTAAAGACTATTCGTCCGACAGTCGATACATTATCTCGACATATGTTATTATCGTCCGATAGCTGTCGGACGATAATTAAACATATGTCGGACGAATAGTTTTTAGTAAGCAAGAATATAAAATATAGCGGCGCAACAATCATTTGCTCCCAAAGCTTCCCTTTATTATTTACGGAGGCCTTCAAAAACAGTCCTCATTCACGGTTCATCAAACGATGCTCCGCCATCTGCTCGAACTTCGTGCCGGGACGTCCGTAATTGGCATACGGATAAATGGAGATGCCTCCGCGCGGGGTGAAGATACCCGTCACCTCAATATACTTAGGTTCATCAAATGAATGAGGTCTTTCATTATGATGTTCACGCAATCCTCGTGGAAAGCACCATGATTGCGGAAGCTGAACAAGTAGAGTTTCAAACTCTTGCTCTCTACCATCTTGACATCGGGGATATAGCAAATACGGATTTCCGCAAAGTCCGGTTGCCCCGTGATGGGACAGAGGCTGGTGAATTCGGGGCAGTTGAAACGCACCCAGTAGTCATTGCCGGGATGCTTGTTATCAAATGCCTCCAATACTTCGGGGGCATAGTCCTGACGGTATTCTGTCTTTCTCCCCAAAAGGGAAAGTTGGTCTTTCAATTCTGTCATAGCCATATATTTTTAGTGATACAAGTGTGCCTCATTTAGTAGAAGCCAAAAACTTTTCCAATCCTTCTCTGCGCAACGTGCATGCCGGGCAGTGTCCACAACCGTCTCCCGGGATACCGTTATAACAAGTCAGCGTTTCGTGACGTATAAGTTCGAGCACTCCAAGCTCGTCTGCCAGCGCCCAGGTCTCCGCTTTGTCAATCCACATCAGTGGTGTGTGCAGTACGAATTGCTCGTCCATAGCCAGGTTCAGCGTCACGTTAAGCGACTTGATGAAAGCATCCCGCAATCGGGATAACCGCTGAAATCGGTCTGCGACACCCCCGTCACAATATGATTAATCCCCCGCTCGCGGGCGTAGACGGCGGCTATACTCAGGAAAAACAGATTGCGTCCCGGCACAAAAGTATTCGGAAAGCTGTCTGCCGGCTTCTCCTGGTCCATCTCCATGCCGGCATCTGTCAATGAGTTACGTCCCAGCCGGCCGATAAAGGAAACATCCATTACTTCGAACTCCACACCTGCCTTACGGGCAATGGCCCTCGCCAAGTCCACTTCCTTCTGATGTTTCTGTCCATACAGAAAACTCAGCGCATACACTTTCTTAAATTCACGTTTTGCCCAAAAGAGGCAAGTGGTCGAGTCCTGCCCGCCACTGAATACCACCAAAGCAGTGTCCCTATTCATCTTGTTAAAAGCCTCTCTGTTCCCTCCCCCGTACGGGAGGGAAACAGAGAGGGCATTGCTAATTATTTGTTTGACATAATAACTGATTTCCCCTCACTACGGGTAAGGGCTTTAAATATCGCCTATTTTCCATACTTTATAGGAGATGCCTTCATCATAGACATCACTACCGTCTATCCGCTTAATAGCTTTTACCACACGGATAGTCACAGGCAGTATCAATACCTCGTACATGGACTTCAGCAGAATCTGGATACACATCATCACCAGCAACTCCCGCCATGCAATGATTCCTCCGAACGCCACCGGAAAGAAAATCAACGAGTCTGCCGTCTCACCAACCACCGTCGACCAAATGGCACGTGCGGAGAAATTACGCCCGTTGCTTGCCAGTTTCATGCGGCTCATTACGTAGCATTCAGAAAAGAGCCCACCAAGAATGCCGTCAGACTGGCTATGACAATACGGGGCGCCATTCCAAAAACAAAATTGAAATGCGCGGCACCATCAGAAAGGGGCGGCAGGCAACGCCACGGCTATCAGTCCCAGCATTACCACAAAAAAGTTCATGGCAAAACCGCTCCAGATAATCAGGCGGGCTTTACGAAAGCCCCAAACCTCGGCAATGCAATCGTTGATAATATAAGAAATCGGGAAGACCAGCAATCCGGCTGTTACGGTAATACCAAAAACCTGGATAACTTTAGTCTCAAGAAGATTGGCTGCAATCAGGCATACATTGAACAGAATGCCCAGCAACATAAAAGGTACAGATACTTTTTGTTTCATACTCCTGTTTTTTACGTGGTGTTCTAGAATACACGACCGCTATTCACGGCATCATACATTTTAAATCCGGTTGCAAAGGTACAACAAGTTTTGCAAATGAACAAACAACATATATTTTAACTAAAACTCAAGCAAGACAAAGCTCCTTTTTTATTCGAAGTAATTACAGACAGTGCATATTTAGTTAACGAGACTTAAATAAGATTTCCCAAACCAAGAATATTATTTACAATAGTTTTAAAAAACATAAACCAATAGCATAAAAATCAATATATTAACTGATTTTAGCACAAAATCAAAAACATGCAACCAAGTTTGCTCTCAAACAAGATTTCATTCACGCAAATTTCTTAAGCAAATAAAATAATGGACAACATATTTTAATACATACGATTCTATATTTTAAATAATGAAAATTAGGATTATATTTGATAACAACAATCCGGAAGCTCTGGAAAGCACATTGATATTAACCAAGAATATACCATATTATATATAGTAACCTTAGAAAAACAATGAATGCCTATGATTTACCCGAAAGCCCCAAGACACTATTAGTGTCATCTTCTATTCAACCTATTTATTTTGAGATCCATTAGCTTAAACAAAAAACATCTATTATGAATGAAAATCGTAAACGAGGAACATCGAACAACAAAATCCTCACAGCAATTGCCATCGCCTCCCTATTTATAGGAAGCAGCAAAATCATGGCAATAGAGACCTATTCGGAAAATTCATTCGGAGTGACAGAACAGATGCAGGCACAAACAGCCCGCGGTATCATTGTCGACCAGAATGGAGAGCCTATCATCGGAGCAAGTATCTTGGAAAAAGGTACTACCAATGGAGTTACTACCGACTTATACGGTAAATTCTCGCTAAACGTAAAAAGAGGTGCCACCCTGGTCATTTCCTACATCGGTTATAAGACGCAGGAAGCCAAAGCAGATGCCAACATGAAAATCACCCTTACAGAAGATTCCGAACTACTGGATGAAGTAGTTGTTGTCGGTTACGGTGTACAGAAAAAGAAACTTGTCACCGGCGCCACTGTACAAGTGAAAGGGGAAGACATAGCCAAGCTGAACACTGTGGATGCCCTGGGCGCTTTGCAGAGCCAGTCACCGGGTGTCAACATCACACAGAACAACGGCTTCCTGGGTTCGGGCTTTAAGGTGAATATCCGCGGTATCGGTACTACCGGAACCTTCTCCCCGCTTTATGTGGTAGATGGAGTTGCCAACGGTAGCATCGACGGCTGAACCCGAGTGACATTGAATCTTTGGACGTCTTGAAGGATGCCGCTTCTGCCGCCATCTATGGTGCGCGTGCTGCCAACGGCGTTATCCTGATTACCACCAAACGAGGTAAAACCGGCGTTGCCGAAGTCAGTTACGACGGCTATGTCGGCGTGCAGAACCTCTACAAAATCCCTACTATCCTCAATGCCCAAGAGTACATGATGATGCAGGATGAAGGCCGTGTAATGGACGGATTGAGTCCGTACAACTGGGCGACCTATATTCCGGAAAGGGATTTGCAGGCCATACAGAACGGAACATGGAAAGGGACAAACTGGCTGAAGGAAGTACTGAATGAAGATGCATTGGTACAGAACCACGCAGTCAACATCACCGGAGGAACAGACCGTTCCAGATATGCCATAGGTATTTCATACACCAACCAAGAAGCCACCATGGGAGTTCCCGGCGAATTTCCAGAAATGAACCGCTACAACTTCCGCGTCAACTCGGACCACGTAGTCATGAAAAAAGGCAATCTTGACTTCCTGAAAGTGGGCGAAACCATCAACTACAAATATTCGCAAACACAAGGTTCATTCGGAACCGGCGGCATTTATTGGAACGGAGTGCACAATATGCTCATCATGAGCCCGTTGATGCACCCTTACAATTCAGACGGAGACTACTACCTCTACGCAGACCAGGAAAAGGACAACTACAAATGGGATATCTCCAACGGAGCCAATAAAAACCCGATAGCTTATCTGGACTACTATATGAACCAGAACCTAAGCAAGTCCCATTACATGCAGAGCAGCTTCTATGCAGAACTGCAACCCATCAAGAACCTGCGTATCAAGAGCCAGTTCGGTTACATCATGGGAGCCTCCAGTTATCGTTCCTATTTGCCGAGATTCGATTATCTGAGTGCGTCACTCAACAACGCAGAAGACAAGGTAACCCAATCCATGTCCATGTATAACCGTTGGTCATGGGACAATACAGCCAACTACATCTTCAATATCGATGACCATAACATCGACGTCCTGGTAGGTCAGAGTATTGAAAAATGGGGTATGGGAGAAGAAATGAGCGGTTCAGCCATAGGCTCAAACTTCTATGATTTCAAGCACGCTTATTTGTCCAATGTTCCATTGACCGCCAACAGTGTGTCCTCCTTGACTGGCAAGCCTAACGGGGAAGGTTCCATCGCTTCCTTCTTCGGACGCGTCAACTACAACTACCAGGAGAAATACATGGCTTCTGTCATCATGCGTGCGGACGGTTCCTCCACTTTTGCCCGCGGACACCGCTGGGGATACTTCCCTTCAGTATCCGCAGGATGGGTTATCAGCAACGAGTCCTTCATGTCAGGAATCAAATGGCTGGACTTCTTAAAGCTACGCGCTTCCTGGGGGCAAAACGGTAACTGTAATGTATCTACTTTCCAATATCTTTCACTGATAACTTCCAACAACGGATATGGCGGTTATACGTTCGGCGACTCCATGGACCTCATCAGTACCGGTTCATACGCCTACCGACTGACAACCCGGACCTTACCTGGGAAACACAGGAGCAATTGAATTTCGGTATCGATGCACGCTTCTTGAACAACCGCCTGGGCTTTGAATTCGACTGGTATAACAAAAATACCAGAGACTGGCTGGTTACGGCTCCGGTACTCTCTTCCTTCGGTGCCAATGCAGTGTCCGTCAATGGCGGTAATGTAAAAAACACGGGTATTGAAGTAGGACTCCACTGGAACGACAACATCGGAAAGGATTTCCAATATGGAGCCAACCTGACCCTTGCTCACAACAAGAATGAAGTGACCAAGATTGCCAACAAAGACGGAATCATCCACGGTAGCGGCAGCGTTCTGTGGGAAGGAGCCGAAGAGTGCTTCCGTGCTGAAGTAGGCAAACCCATCGGCTACTTCTACGGCTACAAGAGTAACGGCATATTCCAGAACCAGGAACAGATAGACAACTACAAAGGTCCGAAACTGAACGGCGACAAGACACAGCCGGGTGACGTAATCTGGGCAGACACCGACAATAGCGGTACGCTCGATGCCAATGACCGTACTATGATAGGTAACCCGAATCCCGACCTGACAATGGGACTTTCCCTGAATGCCAGCTGGAAGGCCATTGACTTCTCAATCACTACTTACGGCGCATTCGGCCAGCAGATTCTGAAGTGTTATCGTGACTTCTCCTCCTCACCCTTGAATAACTATACAGCAGAGATATTCCAACGCTGGCACGGCGAAGGTACGTCCGACAAGTTCCCGAGACTGTCCAGCGCTTCCAGCTCCAACTGGAACAGAGTATCAGACATTTATATCGAAGATGGAGACTATCTCAAGATAAAGAACATCACTGTGGGATTCGACTTCAAGAAAGCATTCAAGAAGTTACCGGTACAACAGCTGCGCCTATATCTGACCGCACAGAACCTCTTTACCTTCACCGGCTATTCCGGTATGGACCCGGAAATCGGTTACGGCGGCGACGATTATGGTTGGGCATCAGGCATCGACCTGGGCTACTACCCCAGTGCACGTACCTATATGATAGGCTTAAATGTAAAATTCTAATTAACCGAAGAAATTATGAAAAAGATATTATTCATAGCATCAGCAATACTGATTCTTCTTTCAGGATGCGAAAACTTCCTCGATTCGGAACTTCTGACCGAAAAGACAACCGCCAACTTCCCGGAGACAGAAAAGGATGCCCAAGAGATGGTGACGGCCATATACGCCCATCTGTTGTTTGAAAGTCCTGAAACCTCTTCCCAGTATTACATTGCCCAGTTGGCAGGTGACGACTGTCTGGGAGGCAACCTCTCCTACTCCAACAACTGTGCCACCAACTTCCTTATGTACAGTGGCAATCTGAATACATTTGCCGGCATCTGGGACCGTTGCTACACCCTTATCAACCGTGCCAACAATGCCATCAACACAATGGAGAATGTGAAATCATGGTCCAGCGAGAGCGAACGTAACCGACTTTTCGGTGAGTCCTACTTCCTGCGTGCCATGGCTTATTATGAGCTGGCACAAGTCTTTGGCGGAGTTCCTTTACGCACCACACTGGAAAGTACCAACCTGCCGCGTGCATCCGTAGACGAAATCTACGCCCAGATTGCAGCCGACTTGAAAAACGCTATCGAAATGATGCCGGCAAAGATTTATCCGAAAGGCTCAGACATGACCGGACACGCTACAAAATATGCTGCCGAAGCCATGATGGCACGTGTATTCCTTTTCTATACCGGACGCTACGAAAAAACCGAGCTTCCCAACGGAACTACCAAAGAGGAGGTCATCTCTTGGATAGATGACTGTGTAAACAACTCCGGTCATAAACTGGTGTCCGACCAACGCAACATCTGGGCCTACACCAACGATGCTACCGAAGACAATACCGAAGGGTTCCGTTACCAATACGTTATCAACCATAACCTGAAATGGGAAGGAAACAGTTCCGACGAAACTTTATTCGCCAACAAGCATAACCTGAAATCCGACTGGACCTATACCTGGTTCTCCAACACATGCGCGCAATTCTATTCACCGTCTGCCGACAACTATTCCAACAAAGACAGTTATCCCTTCGGCACCGGTTGGGGAGCTGGCCCCGTATCTCCGGCTATGGTCAACGAATGGAAAGACTGGGCCGCCAAGCAGACCTATACGGACGGTTACAAGGAGGATCCCCGTCTGACCGGTTCCATATGGTCGTACAAAGCACTTGATCCGAATGTTGCCGGCAATGTGCTGATGGACTGCACCATGGACGAGGGTGAACCGGAATATACCGTATCCTATCGTTACTATGAACAAACCGGCTATTTCCAGAAAAAATACATCAATATCAATTCCTACAATGAAGCAAAATCGAACCTTTCGGCAAGCAGATGTTCCCCGGAATATCTTCGCAGACATCCCAACAGCTACTCCAAATTGCCGACTTGATTCATATCCGTTTTGCCGACGTCCTGCTCATGCAGTCCGAGCTGAAACAAGACGCTACGGGTCTGAACAAGGTACGTGCCCGCTCCCACTTGGCTCCGGTGGCCTACTCCCTGGAAGCCATCAAGCAGGAACGCCGCTGGGAACTTGCATTCGAGTCCATCCGCTGGTGGGATATCCTTCGCTGGTCGGGTCCTTCGCTTGAGGAAGCCGGTGACATACTCAACAAACAGACCGGGTTCAATATAATAAATGCCGCTACGGTGGTACCGATGGTAAAATTCGACTATAAGAAACGCCTACAAGCAACCCAAGGCTACTGGCCCATTCCGCAAGACGAAATCGACATCTCCAATGGAGTCCTTGAGCAGAATCCAGGCTGGGATGCATCTGCCCAGTTCTCGGATTGGAACAATATGTAAGAGTATTAACCTATAAATAAAGACAATATGAAAGTAACAAAAATATTGATAGCAATGCTTGCTTCAGCCTTCATCGTTACTGCATGCGATCCTATCGAAGACGAAGACTTGCGAGACAAATATGTGACTGATGCCGGTACACCCATAACCAAAGAGGCATTACAAGCCGCCATATCCATTACCCAACCCTTCCCCAACCAAGACGGAGTAGTGGAAGGCGACCAGTATATAGCCCTGAAAAACTCCCGCCCGGACATTGGCGGTTCATGGCACATAGAATGGGGGGGCGAAGGAAGTAAACAAAGTAAGACTCTGGTCACGGACAACGCTACGGTCATCATGGAGTCCAATGCGGACTATTCCATCTACTATATGGCATTTCCGCCAATCAGATTATCAAGACAGATCCGGTTGTAGTGACTGTGACCAATGTATTCGACGATTGGTCCACTTACTTCACCGGTGCAACCGACAAGAGTGACAAATCTGCCAAGAAGACCTGGAAATTCCGTGAAGTCAGCTGGGGTTCCGTCTGCAATATGGGGGCTCATGGAGGCTGGAAATATACCAGTGCAGGCTATACTCCCGAATCAAATTTTGCCTGGTGGGCCAATGTCACTGCCGCCGAAGCGGGAGACCAGTCCATGGTATTCGAATTCGACGGAAACAAGATGAAAACCTATGATGCCAGCGGAAACCTGAAGGCAGAAGGTACTTTCTCCTTCACACACGAAAAACCGGAAGACGGAGTACTGGGTGAACTGATAACAAGTATCCCCACCATCGGAGGAAATTATGACGACAACGGACAAAGCGTAGGCAGCAACAAATTTTGGCTGCTGACACTGGATGAGAACTATATCACAATCTATCATCCCGGCAAGTATAGCGGTGGTGTGGATTGGGACGACAGCGGCTGGTATGCTTATTTCAAGACTGAAGCAGAAACCGATTCTGAATAATATGCACTCTCTATGAAAAGGAAACTGCTATTTATAATAGCTACTGTCTTTCTAGTAGCCGCATGTCACAATGACGACTACATGCCCGGACTGCCAGCTCCGGGAAATGAAGACAACGAGACCGAAATGGCCGAGCAGGTTGCAGGCCGGGTTGCATTGGGCTACGTCACTTATTATGGCACATCCATACCCGATGCCAAATACCTGACCCACATAAACTACGCTTTTGCAGAATTATATGTTAAAAACGGAATTTATGAAAAGTTTGGCCTGCAAGGTGATAAATCCCGTTTTGATAAGGTAAAGAAAATAAAGAGCCAGTATCCACATGTGAAGATATTACTCTCTTTTACCAATAGCGTTTCCAATACTGACAATTCCCAGGACGGAGGTTTCTCCGCCCTGGCGAAGAGTCCGGAAATGCGCAAGCAATTCGCACAAGACTGCAAAGCCTTTGTTTCGAGTGAGGGCATAGACGGTATTGACATTGACTGGGAATTTCCCGGTATGACCTTCGGCAGCAATGCCTATGACGAGTTGGTAGATGTGGAAAACTTCACCCTATTGATGAAAGACCTGCGTGCAGCGTTGGGGCAGTCCACCCTATTGACCTATGCAGGTTATTGCATGGACAAGCGTCCCCAAGGCGAAGGCTACAAATATATTGATGTAAAGGCTGTAGACCCGTATGTAGATTTCGTCAATATCATGGCCTATGATCTGGTTGGTGCCCCCCAGCATCAATCAGCATTGAACAAGCCTAGTAATTACTGGGACTGCCAGCGTTCCGTAGACGAATACCTGAATGCAGGTGTAGCTGCCAACAAATTAGTATTGGGGATTCCATTCTATGGAAGGGCAGATTTCAATTCCGGCGGCAGTATCAATTATCGGGATATTCTCAACTTGAGCAAAGACGACGGCTATGTCATCGATAATTGGGATGCCGAAGGCAATGTCCCCTATGTCACCAAAAACGGCAGTTTCTACTGTGGCTACGACAATCCCCGCAGTATTGCCGCCAAAGGTGAATGGATATTAAAAAACGGCATGAAAGGCATGATGTTCTGGGATTATGAAGGTGACGACACCATGGGAACCCTACGCAAAGCGCTATGGAATGCCGTCATGAAAAAATAAGTAACTTAACACACATCCTCAGGAGTTATTCCGGAAATTAGGGTAAGGGTAATTTTGCATACGATCTTCATTCAAGGCAAGAATACTGACGGAATAACCTCCTTTCTTCCTCCAAGACTACAAAACCTTTTTTCATTTAAGTTGTTGAAAGCACATTCATCAAAACCTAACTTAAATGAAAACAATCTTAAAAGCAATGTTTCTGTTGTGCGTAGCCGGACTTCCCTTGTCCACTATCCATGCACAAAAAAAGAGATCATCGATGACGAAGCCCCCAACGGCATTGTCATAGTTACCATCGACAAAGCGGGCGACGAGATTATCCGCATCATGAATGAGTCACAATTGCCTTACATCCATGACCCGAAAGCTCCCCGCTTCCTATTGATGGACAAACAAGGCAAATTCGCCCTGGGTATCGGAGGGTATGTCCGTGCCACCGGCGAGTATGATTTTGGAGGTATTGTGGATGATATTGACTTTGTTCCTGCCAACATTCCAAGCATTAGTAAAATCAAAAATCAATTTCAAATGGATGCCAGTACGGCCACTATCTTTCTGAAATTAGTCGGACACACCCGGCTATTGGGTGACTTCACAGTCTATACAGCCGAAATTTCCGAGGAGGAGACAAAACATTCCAGCTACGGAATGCTTATATGTCATTCCGAAATATAACGGTGGGATATACTTACGGCGGTTTCATGGACTTAGGCGCCCTCCCCTCCACCATTGACTTCCAGGGGCCCAACGGTGCCACGTTCTACCGCGCTACACAATTGTCATATACTTATAAAGGGCTGAAAGACTTTCGTTTCCAAGCTTCCATCGAGGCGCCTGCCGTTGACGGCACAACAAGCAGCCAATTCGAAATTGCCCAGCAACGCATGCCGGACTTCACAGCTTCGGCACAATACAGTTGGAACAGCAGCAGTCATCTGCGTGTAGGAGGTATCATCCGCAGCATGACATATACCAGCACGGAAAGGGACAAGGCTTCCAGCGTCACCGGATACGGTGTACAAGCCTCAACGACCTTTAACCTCGGTAAAAAATGGCAGGCATTCGGACAAATCAACTATGGTAAAGGTATCGGGCAATACCTGAATGACATCAGTAATCTGAACGTCGATATTGTCCCCAATCCCGAAAAGGAAGGCAAAATGCAGGCATTGCCCATGCTGGCTGGTATGCAGGTCTACAATATAACATTTCTCCAAAGGTATTCCTTTCAAGCACTTACAGCATGTCCCGCCTTTACTCTGAAGACGGTTATCCCAACGACCTGCCAAGTACCTACCGCTACGGACAGTATTTCGTAGCCAACGTATTCTGGAACGTAACCCCGAACATGCAGGTAGGCGCTGAATATCTGCGTGGCTGGCGCACCAACTTCGACAATTCCACCAACCATGCCAACCGTATGAACCTGCTTGTACAGTATTCTTTCTAATCCAATATAAAATAAGAAAGAAGCCGCCTCAAATCGATATTTGAGACGGGCTTCTTAATATATAAAGGTAGGATTGTGAAATCAGAACTTATAGTCAACACCAAGACCAAACACTTTATTAGTACGGCTATAAACATTCTTGGTGGTTTCACTTATCTTCTTTGTATAATCATCATAGTTTGTCCAAAATAGGCTATATTCATAGTCAAATGCTTTGTCATTTTGATGGCAGCACCAAACCCCAGTGAATAAGAGTCACATGAAAAACTTATATCACTCTGAAAATCATCAGCCAAGCCATAATCTGTACGCTGATAACCACCACTGATGGTCAGCTGTTTAGCTATATCCCATTCTGCACCAATCAAAATTTCATGTGTGCCATGCTTCAACGCTTTCTGCTTATCATTGGCCATCCCTGCCGCTTTATCAAAAAATGGTGATATTCCAGCGTTGCACGAAGCGTAGGAAGGAATTCATAACCAACAGCTGCAGTCAATAATGCAGGGATATCACTCGGAGTATTCACACCATCCTTATAGTCAGCCAAAGGATTCCCTTCATCTCCCATAGCAGTTCCCATTGCACGCACTTCAGCTTTTTTGGTTTTATTTTCGAGATTAAGACTTGTCATAAACTCGTACTTCAACCCAATATTCCATTTGCCCAACTTCACATCAGCTCCCAAGATAGGGTCAATCCCCAGCCGGTCTGGTCGCAGTCTAAATCGATACCAACCAATTCCATGCCACCATAAGTAGGAATATTACTGTGTGCTGTTGCAGTCAGAAATCCTTCATACCCACCGGTAAAATAATTCATACGTCCACCGGCAAACACACCTAACCAATCATTAACTTGATACGACAACCCCAATTGCACACCATAAATAAACTGGCTTCCATCCATTGCACTATTGATAGAATACATATTGGGAGTGATTTGACCACCCGAAATAGTATGGACTTGTCCCATCACCATTGAATCGAACATACCCAAACCATCATCAAACGATGCCTTACCGCCACCACCTACAACAGCAAAGCTACCGGAAATAGTCCAGTCTCCTTTTTTATATGCACCTTGAAAACTAGGAATGAAAGGAGCAGAAGCTTTTCCTTTATAATAACGTGTATTCCCATCTTCAATAAACAAGGGAAATGTCGCTTTTATGTTACGGGTCTGATAAGCACTTTGTCCATTCAAAGACAAATAGAGACCATCTTCCGGCAAGAAGGCCAAACCGGCCGGATTAGAATAGACACCGTCAATATCAATGGAAGCACCACGCGCTAACATTCTAAGAAAAGATACATGCTGATTTGTATTTGTTAGGATACCACCCGCAAAAGTTGGAATTGAAACGATTAACATCGCAATGCCAATCAACGAAAATTTTCTCATCTAAATCTTTTTTAATTGTTTTGCGTTGCAAAGTTACTACAAAAAAGTGAAATGCGGAAAGATATAGTGATAGAATTGAGTTACAAGGGTTTTGGTTGAAGTGGCGATAATCCGTGAAGCCATTACAATCCCTGCCGAAGCCAAATCCTGACGCCGCTACGTTACTTGTTCGTAACCATGCCCGAAAATGCGACAAACGGGTACGAATAGCGAAACAAGGCTCTAAGGAATAGTGAGTTATCCATAACTCATGCGAAAAATCAGGTTACGGAAAAAGATTGCGCCGTTCCTCCCCGTTTTGCGTACCAACACCGGACTCTTCACCAACTAATTTTGAAACCCAAAAATTAAGGACAATGAAGAGTACATTTTCAGTAATCTACTACCTCAAGCGTCAGGTAGTGAAAAAGGACGGGACAGTTCCCGTCATGGGACGCATCACGGTGGACGGCAGCCAGACACAGTTCAGCTGCAAACTGACTGTCGATCCGAAACTGTGGGACACCAAAGGTGGACGTGTCACGGGCAGAAGCACGGCGGCACTCGAAACGAACCGTATGCTTGACAAGATGCGGGTACGCATCAACAGGCATTATCAGGAAATCATGGAGCGTGACAACTTCGTCACGGCGGAGAAGGTGAAGAACGCCTTTCTCGGACTGGAACACCGCTACCACACGCTGATGCAGGTGTTCCGCCAGCACAACGAGGACTACGAGAAGCAGGTGGAGGCAGGCATGAAAGCCAAAGGCACGCTGCTGAAGTACCGCACCGTTTACAAGCACATGCAAGAGTTCCTCGACATCCGCTACCATGTGAAGGACATCGCCCTAAAAGAGCTTACCCCGGCTTTCATCTCCGACTTCGAGATGTTCCTGCGCACGGACAAGCACTGCTGCACCAATACCGTGTGGCTGTACGTCTGCCCGTTACGGACGATGGTATTCATCGCCATCAACAACGAGTGGCTGACGCGCGACCCGTTCCGCGAGTATGAAATCAAGAAGGAGGAAACAACACGCAGTTTCCTGACCAAAGATGAGATCCGCCTGCTGATGGAGGGGAAACTGAAAAACGCCAAACAGGAATTGTACCGCGACCTCTACCTGTTCTGCGCCTTCACGGGGCTGTCGTTCGCGGATATGCGCAACCTTACGGAAGAGAATATCCGCACCTACTTCGACGAACACGAGTGGATAAACATCAACCGCCAGAAAACGGGCGTGGTGTCCAACATCCGCCTGCTCGACATCGCCAACCGCATAATCGGCAAATACCGGGGACTGTGCGGGGACGGCAGGATATTTCCCGTTCCGCATTATAACACGTGCCTTGCCGGTATCCGTGCCGTCGCCAAGCGTTGCGGCATCACCAAGCATATCACGTGGCATCAGAGCCGCCACACGGCAGCCACGACGATATTCCTCTCCAACGGTGTTCCCATCGAAACGGTCAGCTCCATGCTCGGACACAAGAGCATAAAGACGACGCAGATTTACGCAAGTGCGCCCAGAATGGTCGCTTAATAAATGCTTCTTTAGCAAGAAGTTAGGATTGGGTTCGATATAATCCTATCGTCAATCAGTTTATCCAAAGGGGAAACCCGATGGGGAGTGTAGCATACTGATTAAAGCTCCAAGTCCATTAATAGTCAAGTGGCGACTGAGGGGCAAGACGAAAAGACATACACAAGGATGAAGCCTTGATTGGTTGAACGACAGTTCAGTGGTACCAAATCTTGCAACAACGGAAGACTATTATACATACGTTGTTTCATAGTACCTGCCTATTTTGAGCGTTAGTGCAGGGCATAAAGAACCGACTATGACACAGCCGCAATAAGCGGACAAGAACGAAAGTCGCATCCGACAGTATGTCGTGCTAATAGTTATTAAGAGAACTAACTGGGGATTACCTAAGTCGGAACGCTGGAATAAACAGCTATAAAGAAAGCTTTTGAATATCCGATATGGTAACGGAACTTCCGTAGTAGTCCGAGCAGGGGAAAGCCTTGTACATGGCGAAGGGAAGTAGTCTGTAACTTTAATACAAACAACGGAAAACGTGAGAGACGTATGAGAAATCCAGAGCAAGTATTAAACATTTTAGCTGGACACAGCAACGAGCCCGCGTATAAATACGAAAGGCTCTACCGTATTCTATTCAATGAACAGATGTTCTTTGTCGCCTACCAACGTATGTATGCGAAGCCGGGAAACATGACACCCGGCACAGATGGCAAAACAGAGGATGAAATGAGCATTGATAGGATAAACAAACTCATAGAGAGCATAAAGGACGAGACTTATAGTCCCAATCCTGCAAAGAGAATTTACATTCCGAAAAAGAATGGGAAGATGCGTCCGTTAGGAATACCGTCTTTTGAAGACAAATTGGTTCAAGAGGTAGTAAGAATGGTGCTTGAAGCCATATATGAGGGACACTTTGAGTGGACATCGCACGGTTTCAGACCAAACCGAAGCTGCCACACGGCACTGAAAAGTCTACAAAACAATTTCAACGGTGCAAAATGGTTCATTGAGGGAGATATAAAAGGCTTCTTTGACAACATAGACCATGATGTGCTGATAGAAATAATGAAAGGCAGAATAGCAGACGACAGATTTCTTCGTCTGATACGGAAATTCCTCAATGCAGGGTACATGGAAGAGTGGCAATTCAACAAGACTTATTCAGGGACACCGCAAGGTGGTATCATAAGCCTATTTTGGCAAACATATACCTTGACAAGTTCGATAAGTACATGGATGAATATGCCAACAAATTCAATAAAGGGACAATGAGAAGTCGTAACAAGGACATATGCAAACTCAACAGCAGAGTA
>ENA-OUNI01000063-OUNI01000063.1-human-gut-metagenome-genome-assembly--contig:-NODE-63-length-39478-cov-3.958197_pt1 | contig 39478 bp, 44 predicted proteins | sample MGYA00242499_ERZ504580 | MGnify/ENA primary metagenome ERZ504580 (study PRJEB26092, sample SAMD00036315) | human gut metagenome | host: Homo sapiens | study: EMG produced TPA metagenomics assembly of... | reverse complement strand
CGTCCGCCACTCAGTCACAAAATAATCAGTCCCGAAGGAAATCAAATAAAGTGCTTCGTTCGACTTGCATGTGTTAAGCACGCCGCCAGCGTTCATCCTGAGCCAGGATCAAACTCTCATGTTAAAAAGTTGATCTCAGTCAAGTTAAACTTGGCTAATTCGTTCATTCAGATAAATCTGAATTTACTGTTTTAAAGGTCTTCAATTTTCATTGAAGCGTTCTGATTGATTCTCAAAATCTTTCAAGGTTTCTCACTGTTCAGTTATCAATGTTCTTTGTTTTGCTCTCTTGCGACAGCTTGATTATTTTATCAAATCACTGTTCGTTTGTCAAGCACTTTTTTATTTTTTGAACTTTGTTTTAAGTTCTCTGTCTTGCGACAGCTTGTTTATTCTATCAAAATGTTTTTCATTTGTCAAGAACTTTTTTGTTCTCTTTTGCATATCTGTTTTAAGGCAAAAGAAAGCGCAGGGGGTGGGATTCGAACCCACGCGCCCTTGCGGACAAACGGTTTTCAAGACCGCCTCGTTATGACCACTTCGATACCCCTGCGTGTCACAATTAATACTTAATTGTTTAGTTGTCTGCACTTGTTCAGCGCAGGATTTATATTATCATCAATGTTACAATATGTCAACACTAATTTCTAATTTTTTTACATTTTTCTGCGTTTCTTTAAAAAAAGTTCTGCAATCCCCATATCTTCAGGAGTTGTGACCTTTATATTTTCATACGAGCCCTCTATGAGCCTTACTTTTGTGTCACTCCCATACTCTACTATCATTGCATCATCCGTAATTGCCGGCACACTTTTCCCACATGACATGTCACTAAACAGCTTATCATAGGACTGAGCCAGCAAATCATATTCAAAGCATTGCGGTGTCTGAATCTGCCACAGGCTTTTCCTGTCAGGAGTATTTGCTGAATATCCCAATTCATCTGACACCTTTATTGTGTCCTTTACAGGCATTCCTGCTACGCATGCTTTTTCTTTTTCAACCGTATGCATAGAACGGACTATTATTTCATTATCCACCAGAGGACGTGCGCCGTCATGGATCAGCACATAGTCCGTGCCGTTTGCTGCTTTAAGCCCCTCATATACAGAGTTGTAGCGTTCTTTGCCCCCCTGCACTATTGCTTTCACCTTCTTAAAGCCATATTTTTCAATTATCGAATGTCTGAAATACTCAATATAATCCGCACTGCAGACTATAACTATTTCATCCACCGGACTATCCTCAAATGCTTTTATACTATAATAAATCACAGGCTGCCCCAAAAGCTCCATATACTGCTTTGGCATATTACTTTTCATCCGGCTTCCTGTACCGGCTGACAGTATGATTGCTGTGTATTTCTTCTTATCCATATTCCTTTATTTTCCTATCCATGATAAATCTGCACATTATGTTTGCACACCGGTGTAACCGGAAGCAATTACAGAATCATTCACCAAGTTTTAAATTCGGAACCGCATTCAGATCAAGTCCAGACCTCTTACCTGCTATAAAATCATAGTATGCTGCCGCACCTATCATAGCAGCATTGTCTGTACACAGTATCGGTGACGGACGATAGAATTTAACACCCTTGCGCGCGCACATTTCCTCCATCGCATGACGGATAACACCATTAGAAGCAACACCTCCCGCAATGGCAAATTTGTCCATTTTAAACTCATCAATAGCATTCTCAGCGTGTCCGACCAGCACATCTGTAACCGCCTGCTGGAACGACGCTGCCACGTCTGCCCGGTTTATTTCCAGTCCCTTCATCCTGCAGCCGTTTAAATAATTGAGTACTGCCGATTTAAGTCCGCTAAAGCTGAAATCATAAACTCCACCCACAATCTTTGCTCTCGGAAACTCTATGCTGTGCGGATCACCCTCATGTGAAACCTTTTCTATCTTAGGACCGCCCGGATAGCCAAGTCCTATTGCTCTCGCTACCTTGTCAAATGCCTCTCCTGCCGCATCATCCCTCGTGCGTCCGAGGATCTCATATTTACCGTAATCTACCACTCTCACCAGATGCGTGTGTCCTCCTGATACGACGAGTGCCAGAAATGGCGGCTCTAAGTCTTTATTTTCTATATAATTTGCGCTGATATGTCCCTCTATATGGTGCACTCCGACAAGAGGAATGTTTCTTGCGTATGCTATAGCCTTTGCTTCTGCCACGCCTACAAGCAGTGCTCCTACGAGCCCCGGACCATATGTTACGCCTATTGCGTCTATATCGTCGAGTGTCATATGTGCATCTGAAAGTGCCTGCTCTATAACCTGATTAATTTTCTCAATATGCTTTCTGGAAGCTATCTCCGGTACTACCCCTCCATATAAAGTATGAAGAGCTATCTGCGATGAAATCACATTACTTCTCAGATCACGTCCATTTACTACAACTGCCGCCGCAGTCTCGTCGCATGAGCTTTCAATTGCAAGTATTTTAATTTCTTTTTTTGTTTCTGTATTTTCTGTCATTTTATTACACCACTCTTAATTATATTACTCTATTCTGTTTCCGTATCAGAATCTGCAGCAATCTTATAAAATGTAAGAATCCTCCAACAGCCTTCCTTATCCTGCCTGAGTACATATTCCTGATATGTCTTAGAATACGAGCTGCCCTCCTTCATGAAGTAAGACGCCTTAACATATGCAATTTTACTACCATTATCGGTGACATATTTTACATCATTGCTGTCACACACTCCGGTCTGAGCAAGTGTAATGCCCTGTTCCTTGTAGCTTTGCGCATCTGCCGTGACAGACTGTTTGTAGGTATCCTTTGGATTGTTTGCTGCAAGCTCGTCATCAAAAAGCTTAAGCGCCTGGTCGGTGAGTGCATCAAGCTCTTCATCGCTATACTGCATACCATAGTAACACTTCACAATCCTGTTATAAAGCTTCACCACCTCACGAGGTGTCTGTGGATAGTTCTTGTCGAGATCCTTAGTTGTTATTCTTTGTACCTCGGTCAGTACCTTTTCCTTTTGATTAGCCCTTTTAGACTTGTCGTTTACGACATAAAACGAACCACATATCGCAGCAATCAGCGCTATTGTTAAAATAACTATACCTGTTTTCTTCATATCGCCCCTCCTTAGTCCTCGTCAAACATGAGCTCCACACTCTTTGCATCTTTTCCAAGATATGCGTTTGCAAAAATATCCCTCACCTGTGGCATATAATCCTCTGCACGGACAAGTGACGGGGAAAAATGTGTAAGCCACAGCTCCTTCACGCCGGCTCTCTTTGCCATGTCTGCTGCCTCGTAAAAGGTCATATGCTTATACTGCTTTGCTTTTACTATCTTTTCCTTTTCAGCATACATGCCCTCGCAGATAAAAAGGTCTGATCCCTCTGCTGCCTCCACTATGTGCTCAAGTGGCCTTGAGTCCGTACAATATGTGACCTTTATGCCCTTTCTTGCCGGTCCAAGCACCATATCCGGAGTATACACTCTGCCCTCAAATTCAACGGTATTGCCTTTCTGAAGAGGATTCCCACAGGCGCATCGGAATTTCTTTTTCCTTTGCTCTTTCCACGGAAAATCTGCCACTACGCTTTATCTCAACCGAATAGCCATAGCACAGCACCGCATGCTTTACGCGGAATGCATGGATATGATATCCGTTCATCTCAAAATATTCATCCTGCTCATTGAGCTCTATGCATTTTATCTCAAAAGGCAGCTCCGGCGCAATCGTCCGAAGTGCAGTGACAACCCTTGTAAGCCCTTTAGGTCCAATAATGGTAAGCGGCTCGGTGCGCTCGGCATTTCCCATTGTAAGAAGAAGCCCCGGCAATCCGCTGATATGGTCTGCATGAAAGTGGGTGATGCATAAAATATCTATCGGCTTGAAATTGATTCCGGCCTCTTTCATCGCAATCTGCGTTCCCTCACCGCAGTCAATAAGTATATTGCTGCCGTTATATTTTAGTGAAAGTGCCGTAAGCCATCTGTTTGGCAAAGGCATCATGCTCGCTGTTCCAAGTAAACACACGTCTAACATAAATTTTCCTCCGCAGTATAGGACATGATGACACCGTCCTCTACCGGATGCTCATATAGATTTTTTCTGATTCCAAGGTTTACAAACCCCATCTTCTGATACAGTGATATCGCAGCCTCATTAGTCACCCTGCTTCGAGCACAATGCGCTCAACACCTGACTCTTTTGCCTTTTCCTGCAGGCATCTGATAAGATGTGCACCCACACCTTTTCCTCGTGCTGATTTTTTGACTGCTATATTGGTCAGCTCTCCCTCATCAAATGACACATACGTGCACTGATACCCCAGTATCTCGCCATCCTCCTGTGCCACAAGCATGATATTCTCCGGAAGCCTCATGGCATCCAAAAATCCCTGTCTGCTCCAGGGCTGTGTGAAGCTGTCTTTTTCTATCTGCGCCACCGAGTCTGCATCCTCCGGCTCCATGGGTCTTATTATCATATTCTAAAATCTCTCTCCTTTTCCTGTCTCTCTCTCTCCGCCTGTGATAATCTGAGATACTCAGGCTTATGGTCTGCTGCATTTTCTGCCCTGCCCTGCTCATAGAGCACCTGTCCAAGACATGCTACAGCCGATGCTCTTTGCTTATTGCACATGGCAGGTGCAAAGTCATAGTCCACCTTTACGTGCTCATTTATATAATCCCTGAACACATCCACTCCGTCTCCAAGGAAAATCACCCTGCGGCCGAGCTCATTGATTTGGTCAACTATCTCTTCTATCATCACTACGCACTGCGGCAAAATGGTATTCATCCTGCCATCAGTAAAATCATACAGCCCTGTATAGGTCTGCTGTCTTCTTGCATCCATAAGCGGACACACAACATCTGCACTGCCCCACAGATTGTATGCAAGCGCATCTACAGTAGGTACAGAAACTATCTGCTTATCCAGTGCCAGTGCAAGCCCCTTCGCCGTCGCAGAGCCTATGCGAAGCCCTGTGAACGATCCAGGTCCTGCTGAGACTGCAATAAAATCTATTGTCTTAAGGTCAAGCTCTGTCATCTTAGCCACCTCATCAAGCATCGGAAGAAGTGTCTGCGAATGTGTCTTTTTATAATTTATCGTGTATTCTCCTATCAGATATTGTCCGATACGACAGCCACACTGGCCACAAGCCTGAGCTGTCAAGCGCAAGTATCTTCATTATAAAACCTCTTTTATTGTTATTTTTCTATAGTCAAAGCCTTTTTCCAGGTCTTTTTCAATAGTAATCTCTTTTCTCTTCTTTGGGAGTATCTCCTCAATGAGATTTGCCCACTCTATCATCGTAAGCCCATCTCCGTAGAAATAATCCTCATAGCCTATTTCATCCATCTCCTCGATGTCACCAATCCTGTATACATCGAAATGATAAAACGGCAGCCTGCCCTCCTCGTACACCTGCACTATGGTAAATGTAGGGCTGTTTATCGGCTCTGTGATGCCAAGCCCCTCTGCTATGCCCTGCGTGAGCACTGTTTTACCCACTCCTAAGTCACCCACAAGTGTACACACATCCCCGGGCTTTGCCTGCTGTCCAAGCGTAACCCCAAGTGCATGTGTATCATCTGCCGAAAAGCTTTCTATTACTGTTATATTTCCTTCACTACTCATATTACCAGCTTATACCCTTATCTATTTATTTTATCTTATATCTATTTTGTTTATTTGATTTTCAGTCTGTATTTCTCCAGTGTACTGCCTGCCAGCTCCTTTAACGCTCATAGCTGTCGCCCAACTGCTCCTTTGAGAGAATGTATGCATTCTTCCTGTTGCTGAATATAAGTATCCTCTTATCATTTGCCACGAATCTGTACACCTGCTCCCACGGAAGCTGCGCCATCTCATCTCCCTGGCTTACTTTTATGTTCTTTTCATCTATCTCAAAATGCAGTGGCTTTGAGAAAACTTCATTTGTCTTCATAATCATCTTTACCCTGCCCTTGAGTGAAAACGGCACATATAGCAGCACCAGAATACCAACTATAATATAAAGCACCACATACTCCGTATTGCCTTTTTGTGCGCTTAACACTGCTGCCGCAGCCAAAAGCACAGCAAACAGCAATGATATGACACCCTGACTGCCCTTGTACGCCTGCTCTATATTAAATGAATATAAATCCTTTTCTGTTACTTTTACATCAAATTCAAGCTTCATGTCCTGCTCCCAACTAAATATTTGGATTTATTATAACATTCCTTTTAAAAAAAGAAAAGAGCGCAATTGACTGCGCTCTTTATGTTTGTGACTAATATATATTGTGTCAGGTATTTTCTCTATCCTCTGCCCTTTAAAACAGGTGACAGTCTCTTGTATACAAGCACTGTGATAAGTGTTGATATAAGTCCCTTTACGATGGTAAACGGAACATTGAATATTAAAAGTGCCTGCCACAGCTTGCCTACTGATGGAAGAAGCTCACTGTAGGCACCAATGATTGCTTCCATTGGCATGAACTTTGTGTATGCAGGATACACGATAAACAGGTTTGATGGGAAGCTGATGATTCCCATTACCACTGAACCGACTAAAGCGCCGATTATTGCACCCTTTTTTGACTTATTTTTCTTGTAGATAAGTCCTGCTGTTGCTGTAAATACTGCTCCAAGAATAAAGTTTGAAAGCTCTCCTACCGTAAAGCTCTGTGTTACTGTACAGTGAAGCAGGTTCTTGATAAACTCTACAATCACTCCTGCTAACGGTCCGTATGCAAATGCGCCGATAAGTGCAGGCAGATCTGAGAAATCAAACTTAATAAAGCCCGGCATGATTGGAATTGGAAACTCGAGGTACTGAAGTACAAATGCAAGTCCGCTTAACATTCCTGTGCCGACTAAAAGTCTAATGTTTACTTTTGATTTTGTGTTGTTTGTTGTTACGTCCATTTTACACTCCTTTGATGCTTAAGGAATCCTGAGGATATTGTGAGTGCAGCTATCTAAAATCTGAATAGCGGCTTTAAAAAATCCCGGAAGAAAATCTTCCGGGACTTAATATCACAGTGTAATGACACCTAATAATCTTCTCTCATCCAGACTATACTGTCGGCTTCGGAATCACACCGAATCATGCCTTGCGGCTCGTGGGCTGTACCACCGGTAGGGAATCGCACCCTGCCCTGAAGAATTCCTATTTATTTTACAAAAAAATAATATGCACTTTGTGGTGTTTTGTCAAGGTGTTTTTAATTATCAAGAATAATATTGTCAAAGAAATTATTTTTCTTGCCCTTTATGTAGTGTGGCTTTTTGTTTCTGTTGTTATTATTCTTGCTGCCTGTACTATTTCTATCGTTTCTGCTATTCCTGCCGCCGTTATTTCTATTACTTCTGTCAGCCTTGTTGGCAACACTGTCTTTGCCACTGCCGCTGTGTTCTGACTTACCGGCCTTGTCTGTGCCCTGTCCGATTTTCATGGTAAGCTGGATGCGCTGCTTTTGAGGTCAACGCTCATAACCTGCACATCTACTATGTCCCCTACACTGACAGCCTCAAGCGGGTGCTTGATATAGCGGTCACATATCTCTGAGATATGCACAAGTCCGTCCTGGTGTACTCCTATATCCACAAAGCATCCGAAATCTATTACATTTCTGACTGTGCCCTTTAATACCATACCCGGTGTGAGGTCCTTCATCTCAAGGACATCGCTTCTTAGAATTGGCTTTGGCATATCCTCACGCGGGTCTCTTGCCGGCTTTTCAAGCTCTTTTACGATATCACGCAGTGTGATTTCACCAACTCCTGCCTCGTCTGCGAGCGCCTTGTAATCAGATACCTTCTTTGAGATTCCAACTACATTTCTGTTCTTTACATCCTCCATTGTGTAGCCGAGCTTTTCAAGCACTGCCTTTGTGGCATCATATGACTCAGGATGCACGCCTGTGGCATCAAGCGGGTTCTTTCCGTCTGAGATACGCATGAAGCCTGCACACTGTTCAAATGCCTTCGGTCCAAGCTTTGCTACCTTAAGAAGCTGTGAACGTGATGTGAATTTACCGTTTTCCTCTCTGTAGTCCACGATGTTTTTGGCAATGGTCTTTGAGATGCCTGATATGTACTCAAGCAGTGAAACGGATGCTGTATTTAAATCTACACCAACCTTATTTACGCAATCCTCTACAACTCCTCCAAGTGCCTCTGAGAGCTTTTTCTGGTTCATATCGTGCTGATACTGTCCGACTCCGATTGACTTTGGATCAATCTTTACAAGCTCAGCGAGCGGATCCTGAAGTCTACGCGCCATGGATGTGGCACTTCTTTGTCCCACATCAAAATTCGGAAACTCCTCCGTGGCAAGCTTGCTGGCTGAATATACTGACGCACCTGCTTCATTTACTATGATGTACTGCACCTTTACCGGAATTTCCTTTAACAGCTCGACAATCACCTGCTCTGACTCACGCGATGCTGTTCCGTTTCCGAGTGAGATAAGAGTGACATGATGCTTGTCTATGAGCTTTTTGATTACGGCCTTTGCTCCTCGACCTTGTTCTGTGGTGCTGTCGGGTAGATTACTGTGGTATCGAGCACCTTTCCTGTAGGGTCTACGACAGAAATCTTGCAGCCTGTACGGAATGCCGGATCCCATCCAAGCACAACCTGTCCTGCAATTGGAGGCTGCATGAGAAGCTGCTCCAAGTTCTTTCCGAATACCTTTATGGCTCCATCCTCTGCTTCCTCTGTCAGATTGTTTCTGATTTCACGCTCTATGGCAGGGGCAATAAGCCTGTCGTACGCATCCTCCACTACCTCTGTAAGTACGGCTGCTGTAGGCGCTCCATCATTTGTGATAACCTGCTTTTTAAGATATTTTATGATATCCTCTGTCGGTGCCTCTATCTTTACTGTGAGGATTTTTTCCTTCTCACCACGGTTAATTGCGAGTGTTCTGTGACCTGCCACCTTGGAAAGAGCCTCATCAAATTCATAGTACATCTCATAGACAGACTCCGCCTTTGGATCCTTAGCTGTCGATATAAGACGCCCCTTTTGCATGGTAAGCTCTCTGATTTTTGTTCTGTAACCGGCATTGTCGGATACGTTCTCTGCAATGATATCCTTTGCTCCGGCAAGTGCAGCCGCTTCATCAGCCACGTCTTTTTCTGCATCCACATATTTAGCTGCTTCTGCCATGATATCAACAGACGATTCCTGCGCTAAAATGGTCTGTGCCAGTGGCTCTAAGCCCTTTTCCTTTGCGATTGTGGCACGGGTTCTTCTCTTCGGACGGTAAGGTCTGTACAAATCGTCAACCGCCACCTGTGTCTGTGCCTCAAGGATTGCCTTCTTAAGCTCATCCGTAAGCTTGTCCTGCTCCTCAATGCTTGCAAGCACTGTCTGCTTCTTGTCCTCAAGATTACGTAGATATGTCAGTCTGTCGAAGAGATTTCTGAGCACCTCATCATTTAATGAGCCGGTTGCCTCCTTTCGGTATCTGGCGATAAAAGGAATGGTGTTTCCCTCATCTATCAGCTTGACAGCGCTCGGCCTGTCCTTTTTAATCTGCAGTTCTTCTGCAATTGCAGCAATAATATCCATTTTTTTACCTCTTTAAAAAACTTATTCTTTTCGTATTATAAATGAAGTGATACAATAAAATCAACTTTATAGAAAGGAATTTTATTATGGATCCACAAAAATTTGATTATAATCAGGATTATAACTATAATTTCGGCAGCAATTATGGGCCGGGCTTTAATCCCAACAACAATTTCTACAATAAACGCTCACGCAATATGGAGGTTGCAGCACTTGTGCTTTCAATAATTGCCATCGCGTCGTGCAGCTGTATTTATGTGTCTATCATATGCGGCTCGCTTGCCATGATTTTTGCGTTACTGTCAAAAGGCGGTGCCACCTCAATGAGCAGCATGGCTATGACTCATTCTGGATTGCGTTTGCCGCTGTTGTTATCACTCTTATTATCTATATCGGTTCGTTTGCCGCCATGCTTCACGAATATGGAAGCATAGAGGGTATATTAAAGGAATACCAGAACCTGACCGGTATCGACTACAATGAGCTACTTAAGCAGATGAATACCGCAAAATAATATAAGCATATTTTTGACTATACAGTTTACCACAATAATGGCAAGTGCAAGCCACATATATAATGGCCTGAAGTGCATTCCGATGTGCAGCCTGCCGCGGCTTATCCGCTGCAGTGTCTGTGACAGCATAAACCAGCCTCCAAAAACGGCTGTATACGGCACAAACGGATGGAGTACAAACGACCTTATCAGATGTCCATGCAGCAGCGCAAATGTGGCTCTCGTGCCACCGCACCCCGGACAATAGTAGCCTGTATATGCGTGCAGCGGACATGGAGCACCTTTGTGAGTATCTGCGTACCGCATACTCCAATCACTGCCGCAAGAGCCGCAAATACAGCTATGCATATCCAGCCCGTTATATAGAAATACCTGTCGATTGTTTCATCTGTCTGCATGATATGTGTGGTCCTTCCTGTGATTTTGTGTAACCATATGAATACAAGTATATGCTATATATCTGACAATTGTCAAAGCATTAATTTAAACATTAACTTAAGCCTAACTTAAGCATTAATTCAAAACTATTATTTCAGGAGAAATATAATGAACCCAAAAAAGAAATCCAAAGAATTAAAAAGAATATCAAGAGAGAACCTGAACGGAAGATACAGACTTAGCATGAGCGTTTTTCTCACTGTCACACTCATAAATCTGTTTAGTGACCTGCCGTTTACCTACCTGCTCGGAAATGTATATGCGACAAAGGTTCAGACCGTCATCTACTACATTGCCGAGGTGCTTTTATCTATCGTGGTCGGCGTGCTGCAGATGGGACTCATACGTTTCCACCTTAATATGGCAAGAAAGAAAGAGTGCCGTATCAGCGATGTATTCTACTGCTTTATGAATCACTCCAACAGATATTTTGGAGCATACATCATATATTATGCCATCTCTATGATTGCAAAGGCGCCTTTCCTTGTAGCCAGAAACTTTTTCAAGCTAAGCGGCGACGCCATGGGAATTGCTATCGCTTTATATGCTGCAAGTGCCGTGCTCAGCTTTATCGTACTGGTTCTGTTTCCATTTTACCTGTATCTGGTGCTCTCTCGCGATGATTTATCAGTATTTGCATGTCTGACTCATGCCATAAAGCTGATTCGCGGCAACATACTCAGAGTCATCTACATTAACGTAAGCTTCATCGGTATGCTTGTGCTTTGCGTGCTGTCGCTCGGCATCGGCCTGCTCTGGGTGGAGCCTTACTATGAGCAGACCTTTACAAATCTCTTCCTCGATGTGACAGGGGAGCTGCCGGCTGTGGACTGCGCGGTGTAACGGCTTATATAATCGCTTGTGCATGGAGCGCTTCGAATTCAGGTTCTGTAAGTGCATGAAGCGCCCGGTGCACAGATTATATATCACTCCGCTCTCATAACTCCTTAGTCTAGTGGGAGTAAATGCCGTCATCCGCAGAGCTTATCAGGCGCGGAAAATCAAACGCGCATTTTACCTCAATATCTAAATTCAGGCTATGCTGCTTGAACGAGTATTTTCCGCGCCGCTTTTGCTGATGACGGCATATAACTCCCACACGACACGTCGTAAATCGAACGTAGCGACATACAATCTGTGCACCGAGCGTTCCATGCACTAATATACTTCTTCTATTTATCTTACTGCTCCATGCACTTACTCAACTTTTATCGAAATTTCCGAACATGTGGGATATATAATCCGCATCCCACCCGCTCCACGCACCCACTCTCAACCTAAAATCGAAGCTCTACATCTGCAGCAACCTGTCCATAATCCTTGCTGCAACGCAGCTCTTGTCCATGATTTCAAGCTCTGTGCAGTCGTCAGCCGTGATGAGTGTGACCACATTGGTATCTGTTCCAAAGCCTGCGCCTGCTACCTTTAGGTTGTTTGCCACTATCATATCTGCATTTTTCTTTGCAAGCTTTGCTTTCGAGTTTTCAAGCATATTCTGGGTTTCCATAGAAAAACCGCATATGAGCTGTCCCTTAGCCTTGTGTGCTCCGAGGTATGAAAGGATGTCCTCTGTGCGCTCAAGCTCAATTACAGACTCATATGAGCTGTCATTTTTCTTTATTTTCTCATCAGCCGGATGTGATGGGCAAAAATCCGCTACTGCTGCGGTCATGATGATAATATCCTGTTCAGCAGCCCTTGATTTCACCACGTCTGCCATGTCTGCGGCCGATGTCACATTTACCACATCTACAAACATAGGTGGCGCAACCGATACTGAAGCGTTGACCAGTGTAACATGCGCACCGCGGAGCATGCAATTTTCTGCTATGGCACGCCCCATCTTGCCTGTTGAGTGATTGGTGATAAAACGTACCGGGTCTATTTTTTCCTGCGTCGCTCCGGCTGTGATGAGTACATTCTTGCCCGCCAGGTCCTTTTCACAGGCTATTGTCCTCATTATGTAGTTGAAAAGTGTCTGTGGCTCCGGCATTTTTCCTGCACCGGTGTCTCCGCATGCAAGATATCCTTCAGCCGGCTTTATTATCTCAAAGCCGTAGTGTTCGAGCTTTTTGATATTGTCCTGCACAATCCTGTTCTCATACATATTGGTGTTCATGGCAGGAGAAACAAGCTTAGGACATTTGGCTGCAAGTATTGTGGTGGTAAGCATATCGTCTGCGATTCCGTTTGCCATCTTGCCTATCACATTGGCTGATGCAGGTGCCACCATAAAGATGTCTGCTCTCTTTGCAAGCGCCACATGCTCTACATTGAATTCAAAGTTTCTGTCAAATATGTCCACGAGGCACTTGTTGCCTGTGAGAGTTTCAAATGTGATTGGATTTATAAAATTTGTTGCATTGTGTGTCATTATGACGTTGACATCGGCGTGCTGTTTTACAAGCATACTCGCAAGGTTTGCTATCTTGTATGCCGCTATGCTTCCTGTCACTCCCAAAACTACTGTTTTTCCTTTTAACATGATTTTCACCTCTGTATAAAACTATTATTCTGCAGTCATTTTTTGTTTACATCGCAAAATGCTTTGTAGCCATCCACAGACTTTGCACTTCTAGCTGCATTGGCAATGGCCTTTGCCATGACATAGGCACTCATTGGCCCCACCAGATTGATATCGGCAGGCACACTGCCCACTGATACAGCATAGATTGAATCTCCGTCTGCCATCGTGTGCACAGGTCTGATTGCTCTGCCATAGCCATTGTGAGCCATGGATGCCACCTTGTTGAGTGCGGTCTTGTCAAGCTTTGCATTTGTTATTATTGTACCAATTGTGGTGTTTCCTGTAAACATATTCTGAATCTTCGCCGCTGCCTCAAAATACGCTGTCTCGTCATCAAAAAGCAGCCCATTTTCATCCAGTGCTCCGGCAATTTTCTTATCTGTATCTATATCATATATGTCACCAAGTGCGTTCAGTGTCACCACTGCTCCAACCTTTAGTTCTCCAAGCTGTACTGCATAGGCTCCTATTCCGCTCTTCATGCTGCGCTCACGCCCCATATATTTACCGACTGTTGCACCCATTCCGGCTCCATAATTTCCCTGTAAAAAGGTATCATAAGAAGCGTTCTCACAAGCCTTGTATGCCATTTTGCCATCAGGCCTTGCATTTTTATCACCTATTACCAGGTCAAAAATGCACGACTGCACCACAAGAGGCACCTTTGTGACTCCCACATCAAAGCCTATATCACGCTCCTCGAGATACTTCATCACGCCTCCCGCTGCATCCAGACCAAAGGCAGAGCCGCCTGACAGTACAAGAGCATGGATACCCTTTGCGTCTGCCACAGGATTTAAAAGTGGTGTCTCCCGCGAAGCCGGTCCGCCTCCCCTTATGTCAACTCCCGCCGGTGACTGTTTATCAAAAAGAAATACCGTACAGCCGGTCAAGCCCTTAGTGTCCTCGGCTTGGCCTATTTTGAAGCCGCCGATATCCATTATGTCTATTTCATGCATATGTTTCACCTTGTATCATGCCTTTCTTTTAACTCAAATGCTTTTTACCATTCCTAGTCCAACTGCTTATAAAACAGGCGGACCTTATCAGTCCGCCGTACATACAATTTCACATTTATTTTAAATCTATCTGAATTTATTTTGCTGCAATTGGTTTGATAGTATTTAAAACCAATCCAACAAGGTATACGATGATTGCGGCAACTATTGCCTCAATTACTCCGTTAAAGCTGATGACTCCGGTGATAACGCCCAGCACCGCGTTTCCTGCCACACCGATTGCATCTGCATAAGCATCCTTGTAAAGCACGAAGATTGAGCCCATTACAAGCAGTGTATTGGTCATGGCACCGGCTACACCTGCATATACAAACGGAATAACCTGTGTGCTCTTTCTGATAAATACAGCCTCAACTACTATAAATACTACAGCTCCGACTGCTATGCCGATTCCTAAAGCGGCTGCCTGTGAAAGTGACTCTGACATCTTGCCGAGGAATGCATATACTCCGAATGAAAGGAATACTGACATGAGCACATTTAAAACTGTTCCCCAGAGATTTTTCTTCTCTGACGCAAGCACCTTTTTGATGCCTATATATACAAAATAAGGTATAACACCTACTAAAATTCTTGGAACAAATGCTATGAATAAGCTCTTAAATATACCTGAGGTTCCGACCAGGGATGCGGCAAGCACCGGCGAAAATACAAAGGATGAAAGAGTTCCTCCAACTATAGTTGCCTTTAGACAACTGGTAAATCCGAATACAAATCCAAGGAATGCTCCCTTTTTAGGTCCGCAGAAAAGTGAACCAAGGATTACCGGAATGTGAATAATCGTAGCGTTGATAACTACGAGCGGAATATATCCGAGTGGTGTGAATGCCATGATAATGATAATGGCTGTGAATAAACCTGTCAGTACAAGTTCGTTTGTTTTTGAATTGCGCATTGTTTTTCCTCCTTTTGGTAAAAGCCCATATGGGTCTCGTCCTAATTCTGTTATGCTGTGATTCTGTCACACGGCATAAAAGCGCACATGAAAATTGTATGGCTGCTGGATTCTCGTATGAGTAACCCGCATTTATGTATCATACCACCGTGCAAGAAGTGTGTAAAGCAGTTTTCGTTATTTTTTAACAATTTTTTAACAAAATGTGTTGTTGCATTGCAAATCACTGACATATACATCGATGTCTTACATATGCTGCATTGTATCACACAAGCGTGAAAAAAAAATCCCCGGACATTGTATAAATGTCCGGGGAAATTATTTATTCTACGGTAACTGATTTTGCAAGGTTACGTGGCTGGTCAGGGTTTAAGCCCTTTCCTGTTGATGTGTAGTAAGCGATAAGCTGACAGATTATAACTGACTCGAAAATCACAAACTCATCCGGTGCCTGTGGGAGTGAGATATGCACATCACAGATTGACTTATCTGTAATATCCTTATCCCTGCTAAGAAGGATAACGTATGCGCCTCTCGCCTTCACCTCGCGGATATTTGAGATGACCTTGCTGTATACATGGCTCTGTGTAGCAACTGCGATAACCGGAACACCCTCGCTGATGAGCGCAATTGTACCGTGCTTTAACTCTCCTGCTGCATAAGCCTCAGCATGAATATAAGAAATCTCTTTGAGCTTGAGTGCACCCTCCATGCTTAATGCATAATCAAGTCCTCGTCCTATGTAAAACGCATTTGTAGCATTTGTCATTCTCTTTGTAAGCTGTTCAATCTCAGGTGCCTGTGTGATAACTGACTCAATGAGATTTGGAACCTCCTGCAGATTCTCAATAAATGTCTTTGCCTCTTCCTTGGTCATACGGCCGGATACAAGACCAATCTTGCATCCAATCAAGTAAAAGCTTGCCACCTGAACTGTGTATGCCTTTGTACTTGCCACGGCAATCTCAGGACCTGCGTGTGTATAAAGTACATAGTTGCTCTCACGGGCTATTGTTGAGCCCTTTACATTTACGATAGAAAGCGTCTTTTTAGTATATTTATTAGCCAGACGAAGTGCCTCTAAGGTATCGATTGTCTCACCTGACTGTGACACAAAAATAACCATTGACCTGTCTGTGAGAACAGGCTGCTCATATCTGAACTCTGATGCAATCTCAACAGAAACAGGAATACCAAACTTGTTCTTTAAAAGAGCTTTTCCGACCATTCCTGCATACATAGCTGTACCACAGGCTACAACTGTTATGTCGCTTATATCCTCGAAGAACGAATCAGGAATATTATCATCCTCAAAACAAGGAAGTGAATCCTTGATTCTTGGAGTGATAGTCCTTGTGATAGCTGTCGCTGCTCATGAATTTCCTTGATCATGAAATGCGGATATCCATCCTTCTGAGCTGCCGTTACATCCCAGTTTACCTCAAGATAATCCGGCTCAACTTTCTTACCCTCTAAATCCTCCATTTCAATTCCATCAGCAGTCATTGTCATGATAGTGTACTCCGGAAGTATAAAATAGCGCTTTGAATATTTGATAAACGCTGTAAGATCTGATGCAATAAATGCTCCGTCATCGCAATATGTTGCAACCATCGGGCTTACATTTCTGACAGCAAAAATCTTTCCCGGCTGATCCTTGAACATGATACAGAACGCAAATGAACCCTGAAGCTCTGCTACCGCCTTCTTAATAGTAGCCTTTGGATCTCCGTCATAGAGCTTGTTGATAAGAGCAGCTGCTACCTCTGTATCTGTCTCAGATATAAGAGACTCTGCAAGATCAAACTTGTTTACGATCTCGTGGTAGTTCTCAATGATACCATTGTGGATGAGTGCGACATTTCCAACCTTGTGAGGATGAGCATTGGCATTGGTAACTCCGCCGTGTGTTGCCCATCTTGTATGTCCGATTCCACAGGTTGAATTGTTCTCATCATCGCAGATAGCTAGAAGATCCTTAACCTTTCCGACGGTTTTGCGAATAGAAATCTTGCCTGTATCCTTGAAATAAGCAATACCTGCACTGTCGTATCCACGATACTCTAACGCTGCGAGTCCTTCCGTCAAAATCTTCTGTGCCTCTAAACGGCCTGTAAATCCTATAATTCCACACATAGTGTTAGATCTCCTTTTCGATATATAATTTTAAATGTACAAATTGTAACTGTTCTGTTCTGAATAGCTACTTGATTTTTATGGTTCTCTCGCTTTGTTTTGATGTCTCCATCATATTTGGCTTGAGATGCGCATCCATATATGCGTCCAGGCATCCGCCGAATTTTCGATAACCTGAAACCTCGTTAACCGGCATCATTTTTACGTACCTGCCGGTGCATGGCGCTAAAGTTTTTAACTTTTCGAAATCCAATTCCTCCACATTTGATTGAACGTTGTTATTCTATCACATTGGGATAAATGACTCAATTGTAAAATTAGCCGAATTTTTCATAAATGTGGGGGTAAATTTATAATATGCGACTAGATGTCGTAGTATAACAAAGATTACGCTATATTTATGGTCAAAAAACACAGTACTGCGATAAACAGTACTGTGTTTAAATGTATTAGTAATGTAATTTTATTGCATTATTATGCGATTATGCGTCAGCATTTGCCTCTTTAAGAGCTGCTGTAAGCTGAGGAACGATCTTCTTTAAATCTCCTACTAAGCCGTAATCAGCTACGTCGAAGATTGGAGCATCCTCGTCCTTGTTGATGGCGATGATGAGATCAGACTCCTCCATACCTGCTACGTGCTGGATGGCTCCTGAGATACCGATTGCGAAGTAAATCTGTGGACGTACAGTCTTTCCTGTCTGTCCTACCTGATAATCCTGTGCTAACCAGCCGTTCTCTACTGCTGCACGAGAGCATGATACCATACCACCCTTGAAGCATGAAGCAAGGTCACGAAGCATCTCGAAGTTCTCAGCGCTTCCAACTCCACGTCCGCCTGATACAAGTACCTTAGCGTCCATGATGTTCTCTACGTTGCCAACTGCCTTAACGATATCCATGATCTCAACATAACGATTGTTCTCCTCGAGTGCAGGATTGAACTCGATAACCTCTGCTGCTCTGCCAGCCTCTTTAGGAAGCTTCTGCATAACACCAGGACGAACTGTTGCCATCTGTGGACGGTTGTCAGGACAAGCGATTGTTGCGATTGTGTTTCCACCGAATGCAGGACGTGTCATGAGAAGCTGGTTGTGCTTCTGCTCCTGTCCAGGCATAGCATTGATTGGGAAATCACCAATCTCAAGCTTTGTACAGTCAGCTGTAAGACCTGTCTTAACTCTTGCTGAAACTGTTGGTCCGAGGTCACGTCCGATAGCTGTTGCACCAACTAACATGATCTCCGGCTTGTACTCGTTGATTACTGATACAAGAGCCTGTGCGTATGGCTCTGTTCTGTATGTCTCAAGTGCAGGATTGTCTACAACGATTACCTTGTCTGCGCCGTACTCACCGAGCTCTGTTGCAAGAGCCTTTACGTTAGATCCAAGAAGTACTGCAGTAACCTCTGTATTTAAATCTGCTGCTAACTCTTTAGCTTTACCGACTAACTCAAAGGCGATGTCGCTAAGCTTATTGTCTACCTGCTGTGCGTAGATATATACGCCCTTATATTCTTCTAAACCCATTTTTGGTTCCTCCATACTAGATGATATGTTTCTCTTTGAATTTCTCCATGAGATAGTTTACTGACTCTGTTGGATCAAGGTTAACCTTTTCTCCAGCTCCCTTAGGTACCTTGTCAGATGCCTTAGCAATCTTTGTAGGTGATCCCTTAAGTCCAAGATCTGAATCGTCAACATCCTTAAGGTCAGCTCTGCCCCAGACAGTTACCTCTTTGTCAAATGCATCGAAGATTCCGCCCGGTGTCATATATCTAGGCTCATTTAACTCTGAAAGAGCTGTGATAAGACAAGGCATCTTAGCTTTAACTACGTGATATCTGTCCTCGTACTGACGCTTAACGACTACAGAATCTCCCTCAACCTTGATATCCTCTGCGTATGAGATTACAGGAAGTCCAAGATGAACTGCGATCTGTGGTCCAACCTGTGCTGTATCTCCATCGATAGCCTGACGGCCTGTGATGATTAAATCATAATCGAGATTTCTTAATGCACCTGCAATTGTAGTAGATGTAGCCCATGTATCAGCTCCACCAAGTACTCTGTCTGTTACTAAAACTGCATCATCAGCGCCCATAGCCATTGCCTCACGAAGGATTGCATCAGCCTTTGGAAGTCCCATTGTAAGAACTGTAACCTTTGCGCCTGTCTCGTCTTTGATTCTAAGTGCTGCCTCAAGACCAGCCTTGTCATCTGGATTCATGATTGCAAGCATTGAAGCTCTATCAAGTGTTCCGTCAGGATTGAATTTTACTCCACCCTTTGTATCAGGAACCTGTTTAATACATACTACGATATTCATGTATTTGTTCTCCTTTATTTATTCTAAGTAGCTCTACAGTTATGATAGCTCTCTTAACTATCTGAGTAATGAGCCTGAAATAACCATACGCTGAACCTCTGAAGTTCCCTCGTAGATCTCTGTAATCTTAGCATCACGCATCATACGCTCTACATCGTACTCACGGATATATCCGTATCCACCGAATAACTGAACGCACTCTGTTGTAACAGCCATAGCTGTCTCTGCTGCGAATAATTTAGCCTTTGCTGCATCTACTGAGTAAGAAACCTTAGGGTTCTTAGCAAACTCTGCCTTCTTCATAGCTGCTGCGTATACAAGATACTTAGCTGCATCGATACGTGTAGCCATATCTGCAAGCTTGAACTGTGTATTCTGCTGCTGTGCGATTGAACGGCCGAACTGCTTTCTTTCCTTTGTGTACTCGATAGTTCTCTCTAATGCGCCCTCTGCAATACCAAGTGCCTGAGCAGCGATTCCGATACGTCCACCATCAAGTGTATGCATAGCGATTGGGAAACCTCTTCCCTCTTTTCCAAGTAATGCATCCTTTGGAATACGTGCATCCTCGAAGATAAGCTCGTATGTAGATGATCCGCGGATACCCATCTTCTTCTCTTTTGTTCCGAATGAGAATCCAGGTGTTCCCTTGTCTACAATGAATGCAGAGAAGTTCTTCTTCTTGCGTCCACGCTTGTCCTCTGTGATGCTTGTAATAGCGATGATGATGTAAACATCAGCAACCTTACCGTTTGTGATGAAGCACTTAGATCCGTTAAGAACCCACTCGTCTCCGTCTAAAACGGCCTTTGTCTGACATCCCTGTGCATCTGTACCAGCGCCCGGCTCAGTAAGACCGAAAGCACCGATCTTCTTGCCTGAAGCAAGGTCAGGAACATATTTTTTCTTCTGCTCCTCTGTACCGAATGTCATAATAGGATCGATACAAAGTGATGTATGAGCAGATACAATAACGCCTGTTGTACCACAAACCTTTGATAATTCTTCTACACACATAACGTATGTAAGTGGATCACAGCCCTGTCCGCCGTACTCCTTTGGTACAGGAATGCCCATGAATCCATATTTTCCCATCTTAGCAACTGTCTCTGCTGGGAATACCTCTGTCTCGTCAGTCTCCTGTGCAAGAGGTTTAACTTCTGTCTCTGCGAACTGTTTGAAAAGGTCGCGAGCCATCTCATGTTTCTGATCTAAAGTGAAATCCATGATTTATTCTCCTTGAAATTTATATTTTGTTTTAATCTCATTTACTGTGCGTCTACAGGTGTCTTTGTACGATCTGCGTTGTAAACGTAGAATCCCTTGCCGCTCTTGCATCCAAGGTTTCCGCCTCTTACCATCTTGCGAATGAGTGGGCATGCACGATACTTGCTGTCACCTGTCTCATTGTAAAGAACGTCCATGATTGCAAGGCAGATATCAAGTCCGATGAAATCTCCAAGCTCTAATGGTCCCATTGGATGGTTAGCACCAAGCTTCATAGCTGCATCGATTCCGGCGATATCTGAAACGCCCTCCATCTTGATGAAAGCAGCCTCGTTGATCATTGGGATAAGGATACGGTTTACTACGAAACCAGCAGCCTCGTTAACCTGTACAGGTGTCTTGCCAATCTCCTCTGCAATCTTCTTAATTGCATCAACTGTCTCAACAGGTGTGTTAACACCTGCGATAACCTCTACTAACTTCATACGGTCAGCAGGGTTGAAGAAGTGCATACCGATTAATGGACGTGTAAGTCCGTTTCCAATCTCTGTGATTGAAAGTGATGATGTATTTGAAGCGAAAATACACTCTGGCTTAGCAATCTTGTCTAACTCAGCGAATGTAGTTTTCTTAACCTGCATATCCTCGAAAGCAGCCTCAACGATGAGGTCACAATCCTTGCAGAGATCTTCTTTTAAACCAGGAGTGATGCTTGCAAGAATGCCGTCAACCTTCTCCTGTGTCATTTTCTCTTTTGCTACAAGTCTTGCATATCCTTTTGCAATCTTGTCTTTTCCGCCTTCAGCCCACTCCTGCTTAATATCGCAGAGTGCTACCTCATATCCATCTACCTGTGCGAATGCTTTTGCGATTCCCTGGCCCATTGTACCAGCACCGATAACTCCAACCTTCATTTTAATTCCTCCTAAAATATATTATGGTGCAAAAAGCTTTAAGTGCTAAGCCTCTGCAGCATAACTTAATCATATATATATAAACTGATGTGAATAAACTAATTCACACTACAAGGGGATGCACCTGCATCCCCTCATATATCTATTGGCAAAGAAAATTAGTACTTCTCAACGATAGTAGAACATCCCATTCCACCACCGATACAAAGTGTTGCAAGACCTCTGTTAGATCCTCTCTTCTGCATCTCATGTAATAATGTAACAAGGATACGACAGCCTGAAGCTCCTACAGGATGTCCGAGTGCGATAGCACCACCGTTTACATTTACCTTGCTCATATCGAATCCAAGATCTCTTGCTACAGCGATTGACTGTGCAGCAAATGCCTCGTTTGCCTCGATAAGATCGAAATCATCAATTGTAAGACCTGTCTTTGCAAGAACCTTCTTTGTAGAAGCTACCGGTCCAACACCCATGATCTCAGGCTCAACTCCGCCAAGTGCTCCTGCTACCCATGTAGCTAATGGCTTAACACCGAGCTCCTTAGCTTTCTCTTCGCTCATTACAACTACTGCTGCAGCACCATCATTGATTCCTGATGCGTTACCGGCTGTAACAAGTCCGCCCTCTTTACCTGAGCAGCAACGAAGCTTAGAAAGAGTCTCTACTGTTGTTCCGGCACGAGGTCCCTCGTCCTTTGTGAACTCAACGATTTCTTTCTTAACCTTAACAGGTACAGGAACGATCTCATCATCGAACTTGCCTGCTGCGATAGCTGCCTCACACTTCTGCTGTGAGTTTGCTGAGAACTCATCAAGTTCTTCACGAGTGATGCCGTATTTATCACATACATTCTCAGCTGTGATCATCATATGATAGTGGTTGAATGCATCTGTAAGAGCATCGTTAACCATTGTATCGATGATTGTTGCATTGTTCATTCTGTATCCGAAACGTGCCTTTGTCATAGCGTAAGGAGCCATTGACATGTTCTCCATACCACCAGCAACAACGATATCAGCCTCACCGGCCTTGATCATTGTAGCAGCGTCGTTTACGCACTTAAGACCTGATCCGCAAACAACATTGATTGTGATAGCCGGAACCTCGATTGGAAGTCCTGCTTGATAGAAGCCTGACGAGCTACGTTCTGTCCCTGAGCTGCTGGATAACACAACCCATCTTAACCTCGTCAACCATCTCAGGAGCAACACCTGCACGGTTTAAAGCCTCCTTGATTACGATTGCACCTAAATCTGCGGCTGGAGTATTGCTTAATGCTCCGCCCATTTTGCCGATTGCTGTACGGCAAGCACTTGCGATTACAACTTTCTTTGCCATTATATTATCTCCTTTAAATTGTATTGCACATCCGTGCTGTTAATTTTTTAACAAAGTTATTATACTACAAATTTATGTAAAAATCAATTGGTTTTGTTAATAATTTGTCAAATTTCTATTAAACTTTGCATATTTTTCATTTTATAAAAAATCCCCGGGCAGCATATCCGCTATACTGTCCGGGGATAAAATATATTCTATATACTTTTAAAGATTCTTAACTGTTGCAATATCAACCGGTGTCTTCTTGTCAGAAGCAGTCTCTAATGCATGTGCAAGTGCATTCGCTGTATCCATGGCTGTGATACAGTAAACACCTGTCTCGATTGCATTTCTTCTGATAAGGAAGCCGTCTCTTGTCTTGTCTCCGTTACCCTGTGTAGGTGTATCGATTACAAGGTCAATCTTGTGTCCAAGGATAAGATCCATGACGTTTGGAGACTCCTGTGATATCTTGTTTACGCGAAGAGCATTTACTCCGTGCTCCTGTAAGTACTTTGCAGTACTTCTTGTAGCATAAATCTTGTATCCAAGCTTCTCAAAACGCTTTGCAACGCCTACTGCCTCAGGCTTATCGGCATCCTTTACAGTCATAATCATCTGCTTGTACTTAGGAAGCTCGACTCCCGCACCCTCAAATGCCTTGTAAAGCGCACCATTGAAGGTCTTGTCGATTCCAAGACACTCTCCTGTTGATTTCATCTCAGGTCCGAGTGAAATCTCAGCGCCACGCAGCTTCTCGAATGAGAATACCGGCATCTTGATTGCAATGTAATCGGCTGTCGGAGCAAGTCCAGGTGTGTAGCCCATGCCCTTTATTGTCTCACCCATGATGATTCTTGCTGCGAGGTCTACAATTGGAATACCTGTAACCTTGCTGATGTATGGTACTGTTCTTGAAGAACGTGGGTTTACCTCGATAACATAGATGTTGTCGTCCATATCGATAAACTGGATATTAATCATACCAACAACATGGAGTGCCTGTGCAAGTCTCTTTGTATACTCAACCAGAGTCTCTTTTGCTTTTTCTGAGATAGTATGTGCAGGGTAAACTGAGATAGAGTCTCCTGAGTGTACTCCTGTACGCTCGATGTGCTCCATGATACCCGGAATCAGGATATCTGTACCGTCACAGATTGCATCAACCTCAATTTCCTTACCCATAAGGTACTTATCTACAAGGATTGGATGATCCTGTGTGATTGTGTTGATGATGCCGATAAATTCTTCGATTTCATCATCATTCCATGCAATCTTCATGCCCTGTCCGCCAAGCACGTATGAAGGACGGACAAGTACAGGGTAACCGATCTCGTTTGCTACCTTCTTTGCCTCCTCAGCTGTAAATACTGTACCACCTGCTGCTCTTGGGATGCCTGTCTTCTGAAGAATCTCGTCGAAGAGCTCTCTGTCCTCGGCTGCGTCTACATCCTCAGCCTTTGTTCCAAGTATCTTGACACCCATCTTCATAAGTGCCTCTGTAAGCTTGATGGCGGTCTGTCCACCGAACTGTACAACAGCTCCGTCAGGCTTTTCAATATTAACGATGCTCTCAACATCCTCTGCTGTGAGTGGCTCAAAATAGAGCTTGTCAGCAATATCAAAGTCAGTTGAAACGGTCTCAGGGTTGTTGTTTACGATGATTGTCTCCCAGCCTTCCTTGGCAAACGACCATGTACAGTGGACTGAACAGTAATCAAACTCAACACCCTGTCCGATACGGATAGGTCCTGAACCAAGTACAAGCACCTTTTTCTGTGGATTTGTCTCTGCCGCCTCATTCTCGCTGCCGAATACTGAGTAGTAGTATGGTGTCTCTGCTTCAAACTCTGCGGCACAGGTATCAACCATCTTGTAGGCTGCCACAATGCCGTTGTCGTAACGCATCTTCTTGATATCAGCCTCATCAATATCTGTAAGCTGTGAGATAACATTGTCAGGGAACTCGATACGCTTTGCCTCTTTTAACAGGTCAACTGTAAGCTCCTCTGTCTTTAAACGGTTCTCCATCTCAACAAGTATTGCGATTTTATCGATAAACCAAAGATCTATCTTAGTAATCTCGTGAATATGCTCGTATTTAACTCCACGGCGGAGCGCCTCTGCGATAACCCAGATACGTCTGTCGTCAACAACTGCAAGCTGTTTCTCAAGCTCATCATCTGTAAGACCAGTAAAGTCATAAGACATAAGTGAATCAACATGCTGCTCGAGAGATCTGATAGCCTTCATAAGGGCACCCTCGAAGTTGTTGCAGATACTCATTACCTCTCCGGTAGCCTTCATCTGAGTGGTAAGTGTACGCTTTGCTGTGAGGAACTTGTCGAACGGAAGTCTTGGAATCTTGACTACACAGTAATCAAGCATTGGCTCAAAGCTTGCGTATGTCTTCTGTGTGATAGCGTTCTTGATCTCATCGAGGTGATAGCCGAGTGCAATCTTGGCTGTAACCTTGGCGATAGGATATCCTGTAGCCTTTGATGCGAGTGCTGATGAACGTGAAACTCGTGGGTTTACCTCGATAACACAGTACTCGAATGAGTCAGGATTGAGGGCATACTGTACGTTACAGCCTCCTGTAATCTGAAGCTCGTTGATGATATTGAGTGCTGATGTACGAAGCATCTGATACTCTTTATCTCCAAGTGTCTGCGAAGGTGCTACTACGATTGAATCTCCTGTATGCACACCGACCGGGTCGATATTTTCCATGTTACATACTGTGATGCAGTTGCCGTTGGCATCACGCATTACCTCGTACTCGATTTCCTTCCAGCCTGCGATACATCTCTCTACAAGAACCTCTCCGACACGTGACAGGCGAAGTCCATTTGAAAGTATGTCGATAAGCTCCTGCTCATCGTGAGCAATTCCACCGCCGGAACCGCCGAGTGTAAATGCAGGACGAAGAACTACAGGGTAACCAATCTTGTTGGTAAATGCGATACCATCCTCGATATTCTTTACAACCTGTGAAGCCGCGATTGGTTCACCGATTTTCTCCATGGTATCCTTGAAGGCCTGACGGTCCTCAGCCTTAAAGATGGTCTCTGCTGTTGTTCCGATAAGCTTTACTCCCTGCTCATCAAGGAAGCCGCACTCAGCGAGCTCCATGCCAAGATTGAGTCCTGCCTGTCCACCGAGTGTAGGAAGGATGCTGTCAGGCTTTTCTTTTATGATAATCTCTTTTAATGACTCAAGAGTAAGTGGCTCTATATATACCTGATCCGCAATCTGCTTATCAGTCATGATAGTTGCCGGGTTTGAGTTTACCAGACATACCTCAATGCCCTCCTCTTTTAAGGAACGGCAGGCCTGTGTTCCTGCATAGTCAAACTCTGCGGCCTGTCCGATTACGATTGGACCGGAACCGATAACTAATACTTTTTTAATATCATTATTTCTTGGCATTACTGGTTACCTCCCATCATGTTAATAAAGCGGTCAAAAAGATATGCTGAATCCTGTGGTCCAGGGCATGCCTCCGGATGGAACTGAACTGTGAAGATATTCTTGTTCACATACTTAAGTCCCTCATTAGTGCCGTCGTTGACATTTATAAATGCAGGCTCAGCCACATTAGGGTCAAGTTTATCTGTGTCCACCACATATCCATGGTTCTGGGAAGAAATATAAACACGGCCTGTTGCAAGATCCTTAACCGGATGGTTTCCACCTCTGTGTCCGTACTTCATCTTGTGTGTATCTGCGCCTGTTGCAAGTGCCATGAGCTGATGTCCGAGGCAGATTGCAAAAATCGGCACATTGCTGTCATAAAGCTTCTTTATTTCCTTTATAATATCTACACACTCCTTTGGATCTCCAGGTCCGTTTGAGAGCATGATTCCGTCAGGATTGTCACCAAGTATCTCTTCAGCGGTTGTGTGTGCAGGGTAAATTGTAACTTCACAGCCTCTTTCATTGAGTGATTTGGCGATGTTGTTTTTGGCACCGAAATCCATGAGGGCAACCCTCTTTCCTTGTCCCTTTAAAACCTTTTTCTCAGTGCATGTGACCTTGTCAACCACATTGCCTGTAGTATATGCCTTGAGCTTTGGAATAATCTCATCGAGATTGTAATTCTCATTTGTGGTAATCATTCCGTTCATAGTACCCTTTTCCCTGAGAATCTTTGTAAGCGCACGTGTATCAATGCCGGCCACTCCCGGAATATCGTTTTTCTCAAGGAAATCCTGTATAGTACCCTCGCAGCGGAAATTACTTGGCATACGTGACAGCTCTCTTACTATATATCCATCCGGCCATGGTCTTTCCGACTCCATATCCGGTGTGATTCCATAATTTCCGATAAGTGGATAAGTCATTACAACAGCCTGTCCTGCATAGGAAGGATCTGTAAGTACCTCCAGATATCCTGTCATTGATGTGTTAAATACTATCTCACTAATGACTTCCCTTGTTGAACCAATGCTGGTTCCGGTAAATACATTACCATCTTCAAGAATTAAAAATGCTTTCATCTTTACCCTGCCCTTTCGTGTTATACTTTGTAACCATAAGCTTCTTAGCTGCAACTAACCTTACGTCTGCGCAAAAAAAAAGAGGGCGTCTCTTTTTCTTATAAAGTGTAATTGCATAGTATATCTGCTTAAATTGTAAAAAGTGTATCATAATACAGCCGATTTTTCAACTGTTTTTTGTTACATAAATATGCATATTTATGTATACAATATTAGTTACTGTTCACCCCAAAGTATGACCGGCAACTATTGCAGCCCATTAAAACTGCATCTGAGCGTTACGGAGTAAGCCCCGCGCATACCGCATATATCACGCCTGAGAAAAATACAAGACATGTGAAGCCAACTGAAATTGCAATAAAAGTCTTATCAGCTATATGTCGCGGTGTATACTCCACCTGATATATGCTTTTTGCTGTCATAGGAACGTACATATCGCCTTGTCCATTGCAAAAGCCGCCCTGATATGCACTCTTAAAACCCACACGCCTGAAGTAGTCTGCCGTGTATGCTGGCATTGCATTTACAGACACCTGCATGAGCTTAAGCTGCATGCGCGCATATATCCTGACTCTCTCCAGAAGCTTTTTGCCAATTCCACGTCTTAAATACTGCGGATGCACATACAGCATGGTGATATGCCCCTCGTTTGTCATGCCGCACACTCCGCACAGCACATTGCTATCAAACGCACCAAATACTACAAGGACACCGGTCCTTTCCTCGTCCGTCAGCCTGTCTGCATCCACATATTCATCAAAATATCGATGACAGTCCTGTGTCCGAAAGCAGCCTCTGATTGCGATATTGTATATACTTACCGCAAAGGCACATGCCCCTTTTATCTCTTCATTTGTAAGTTTTCTTATTTTCATCAGATAGTCTCCTCCACTATTCTGTCTCTAAGCCCGCTATAGCGTCTCTGCTGTGAGTTGTTTTGTATCATCTCGTAAAATGTCTGTTCGTCACCCACTATGGTAACACATTTCTTTGCTCTTGTAACCGCCGTATAGAGCAAATTTCTGTTCATAAGCATTCTCGGGCCGCTCAAAAGAGGTATAACGACCGCCGGATACTCACTTCCCTGCGACTTGTGTATAGTGACCGCATATGCAAGTTCAAGCTCCTCCAAAAGCTTAAACGGATACTCCACCTTTCTGCCCTCGTCAAAGGATATGGTCATGGTCTCGGCAAAATCGTTGATTTCCTCAATGATACCTGTATCTCCATTGAAGATTCCCATGCCCTTATCCACACAGAGTCCGAATTTTGTCCTGATTTCCCACTCTATCTGATAGTTGTTCTTTATCTGCATCACCTTGTCGCCCTCGCGGAAAATCGTGCCCCTGTATTCTTTTTCGCGCTTGCTCTTGTCTGCCGGATTCATATACGCCTGCAATATACCATTTAGACGTTCCACTCCGAGAAGTCCCTTTCTCATAGGCGTAAGCACCTGTATATCATACTCTGTAGCATTTACAAACTTAGGAAGCTTCTGCTTTATCAGCTGTAATGTAACATTTATTATCTTGTCGGCATCATATCTCTTTAGAAAAAAGAAATCCATGCTCTTATTATCTAACGATACCTCTTCTCCATTATTTATCTTGTGGGCGTTTACTATAATATCGCTCGTGCTCGCCTGACGAAAAATCTTTGTAAGCTTTACCGTGTGGAAGGCACCTGAATCAATAATATCCTTTAGCACGCTGCCCGGTCCCACGCTCGGAAGCTGGTTCACATCTCCTACAAGTATGAGTCTCGTACCTGCACAACCGCCTTTAGCAATGAGTACATGAGTGATATATCAACCATCGACATCTCATCTATGATGATTACATCCGTCTCGAGCGGATTCCTTTCATTTCTCTCAAAGCCCGCAGTACTTCCTGTGTCCATGCCGCCGTTTAACTCAAGCATACGGTGGATTGTGCGCGCCTCGTAGCCTGTCGTCTCACTCATGCGTTTTGCCGCACGGCCTGTCGGAGCAGCCAGAAAAATATCCATGCCCTCCAGTTCAAAATACTTGATAATAGTATTGATAGTGGTGGTTTTTCCTGTTCCGGGTCCTCCGGTAATGACTAAAAGGCCATTTCTGACTGCCTCCTTCACCGCCTCAGCCTGGTGCTCATCAAGCTCCATCTCTGTCTTTTTCTCTATATTTCTAATTGCAGCCTCTATCTCGATATCCGGCACATCATATGTCACATCAAGCTGCTTTAGCATGGCTGCCGTGTTTGCCTCCATATAATAAAAGGTGTTAGCATAAATCTGGGTTATATCATCCTTTAGCTGCATGACAATCTTCCTGTCCATGGCCAGATTCATGTAATGTGCCTCAACCTGCGAGCTTTCCACTCCGAGCAGATATACAGCACGCCTCGTAAGCTCCTCCATCGGCAGATATGTGTGTCCATCCATGGCAGCCTGCTGCAAAACATACTGTATACCGCTTTTTATTCTAAAATCAGAATCAGTCTTGATGCCAACCCGCGCCGCTATCTCATCTGCAGTTTTAAAACCAACTCCGTCGATATCATCCGCCATGCGGTATGGATTTTCCTTGAGCACGCTGTATATCTCTCCGCCATACTTATTATATATCTTCACAGCCAGATTCATATTGATGCCGTACTGCTGCAAAAAAATCATGGCTTCCCTTAAGTCTCTTTTTGCATTGACCTGGTCCGCAATCTCCATAGCCTTTCTCTGGCTGATGCCCTTTACCTCAGCAAGCCTCTCCGGCTCTTCCTCTATGATGCGGAATGTATCCTTCTTGAATCGCCTGACAATACGTGCTGCGAGTGCAAGTCCTATACCATGTATGGCTCCTGAGCCAGATACCTCTCAATAGCCATCTCATCCTCCGGCTCCTTCTCTTCAAAGCTTACTACCTTGAACTGTCTGCCATATGTGGCATGCTCTGTATACTCACCGTGAGCCTCTATATTTTCACCCTCAGCAATGTCCGAAAAAGTACCCACACATGTGAGTTCCTCCTCGTTCACTACAAGAACAAGTACCGTATACCCGTTTTCTGCATTTCTGTATATTATATGATCAACGTATCCTGTGACTGTTTCGGTTTCCAATTGAATTTCTCCGTATCTGTGTGTTTTTATTATGACTCTGAATAGTTTTATTTTTTAAATATTATACCCTAGAGCATGCGTATCTGCAATTACTAAGTTTGCACTAAAAAAGCCGGTAACCACATGCAAGCATGCCGAACCGGCTTTTTATTATCAATTATTATGATATATTGTAGTTGCGCTTCATCTGCTCATAAAGCTGCTGTGTGATGTTCTCTCCGGACTTCTCCACTATCGTATCACTCATCTGCTCTATGACAGTGTCCATGAACATATCCTTGTACTGCGACATAGAGGAATCCTCATCATCACTCTTTAGTGTCATGGAATCCTTCATTTCCTTTATGACCTGCTCCACGAAATAAGACTCAAAATCCTTAAGTGTGCTCTTGAGCTCGTCCTCTGTAGAGTCTGATGACAGATTTTTCACATTATTTTTAAGCTTGTCTGCCACTGCAGACGTATTATTTGAGTTTGCAAGTGTTGATACTGCGCTTATATCCATATGCTACTATCTCCTCAAATTATTTGCTGTCTCAAGCATCGAATCCGCTGTTGTGATGGCCTTTGAATTGAGCTCGTAGGCACGCTGTGCCACAATGAGGTTAACCATCTCGTCTGCTACCTGCACATTTGATCCCTCAAGATATCCTGTCACAACCTTGCTGCTTTTCAGAGCAGGGTTTGCAGCTTCAAGCATCGGATTGCCCGAATTGGCTGTTGCTGCAAGCAGGCTCCCTGACTGTTTTTCAAGACCTGACGGATTATTGAACTGATACACAGCAATTCGCTGATTCAGATTAATATAATTGCCCTGTGCAGTCATATAACCTACCGCGCCATCCTCTCCAAAGCTCATCTTCTCAGCAGACACACCTGCCGGCACAGCTATGATATTACCGTTTGTATCCATGACAGGATTGCCCTGTGAATCAGTAAGTATAGTCTGTCCGTTTCCATACTGGCTCCATGTGAAGGCACCGTTTCTCGTGTAATAGGTCTGATTGTCAGTACCTCTCACTGCAAAAAAGCCATCGCCCTCCAAAGCAAAATCAGTAGGCCTCTCCGTAGAATTGAGCGGCCCCTGAGTATAAGTGGATGTGGTTGCAGCCACACGGGTACCAAGCCCCACTTGCGCTCCTACCGGCTTTGCATCACCATTTCCGGATGTAGAACGGGTCTGTATCGTCTGATATAAAAGAGACTTAAACTCTGTCCTCTGACCCTTAAAGCCTGTCGTATTGACATTGGAAAGATTGTTTGCAATTGTATCTACATTTGTCTGTTCAGCACGCATACCTGTTGCGGCTGTGTAAAGCGCCCTCATCATATGGCATATCTCCTTATACTCTTCCTACATTGTTGACAGCCTTGTCTAATGTCTCATCAATAGATGTAATAACCTTCTGTCCGGCTTCATATGCACGCTGTATCGTAATCATATTGACCATCTCATTGACCACATTGACATTTGAAGTTTCTAAGGCTCCCTGTTCTATTTCGGCATCGGAAGCTATAATATTACCCCCGGCCGTCAGATTGTAGAGATTTTCACCATATTTTTCAATATAGTCATAATTATCCACATCGACAACGCCTATTGTGCCAACTAACTGATTGTTCTGTGTGATATATCCAAGTGAGTTTACCGAAAACTTCTCATTCGGGTCTACCTTTACCCAGTTTGCCTCACCGCCATCTCCACTCAATGCACCTGTCGCATTGAGCACATGGTCTCCGTCTGCTGTGACCAGATAACCGTCAGCATTGACCTTGAAAGCACCGTCTCTGGTATACTTTACACTTGTCTGACCGGATTTGTCAGTAAATGCAACGGCAAAAAAGCCTTTTCCACCGATAGCCAAGTCTGTAGGATTGTCAGTCACCTTAAAGCTACCCTCATCCAGTCGGTATACGTCTCACCGAGATGCACTCCGTATGTCATGCTGCCCAGATTTTTGTGCAGTCCGTAGTTTGATGTATCCTTTATCTTTATAGCAAGTTCATTTTTAAATGAATGCGAGGTGGTTCCCTCTTTTTTAAATCCATAGGTATCGGAATTGGCCAGGTTGTTCGCAAGAACATCCATGCGCTTCATCTCATTAACCATACCGGTGTGAGCGGTGTATAAGCCTTTTACCATATTTTTGTCCTTTACAGTCTGATTCTGTTAATAACGTTTACCTTTGATGCCTTGTCGGCAAAATCCTTCTCTGTCATGTCGCCTGTTGTGAATGCATACTCGCCGTCAACCACATCCTCAATGTAGTCTACATGTCCGAATACAGCCTCAACCTCGCTCTTTGGTGAGTCAGTTCTCACAAAGAAGCTGTTTACACTGTCATCATAGCTTACAAGTGTGAGCTTCTCAGGCTTCCAGTCGATATAAATATTTGTGTTCTGATGCTTTGTCATATCTACAACATCTGCCACTACAGCACTTGCTGTTGGGAGCTTTCCTGCTCCGCTGCCATAGAACATAGCATCTCCGAGCACATTTCCGCGTAAAAATACGCCGTTGAACACTCCATTTACTCCTGAGAGCGGATGTGTGTCATCTATCATATATGGTGCAACGAGACAGGTATAGCTGTCACCCACCTTGCGGCTTGAAGCAAGAAGCTTGATTGCACGGTGCATTGCCTTTGCATACTTAATATCCTCAGGTGTAATCTTTGTGATACCCTCACAGTGGATATCCTCGAAATCCACCTGCTGTCCTGCAACAAGCGATGTGAGAATGGCTATCTTTCTGCATGGATCATGTCCCTCTATGTCGCTGTAGAATCCTTCTCTGCATAGCCCTTATCCTGAGCATCCTTTAATACCTCATCAAAGTCTGCACCTTCCTCTGTCATCTTTGTAAGCATGTAGTTGGTTGTTCCGTTTAAGATACCTGTGATTTCCTCAATCTCATCTGCTGTGAGACACTTGTTGAGTGGTCTGATAATAGGGATTCCGCCACCAACACTGGCCTCAAACTGGAAGTTCACTCCATGATCTGGCAACCTTGATGAGCTCAGCACCCTTTGCGGCAACAAGGTTCTTATTTGATGTTGCTACCTGTTTCCCTGCCTCAAGCATTGCCTTTACGAATGTAAATGCAGGCTCAACTCCTCCCATTGTCTCTACAACTATACCGATCTCAGGGTCCTCTGCAATAACCTTATAATCATGAACTATTTTGTTCTCAATAGGTGTACCCGGGAACTCTCTTAAATCAAGCACATACTTGACCTCGATTGGCTCTCCTGCTCTCTTTGCGATTTTTTCCTTGTTGATTTCTAATACTTCTACGACACCTGATCCAATTGTGCCGTAACCCATAACTGCAATCTTCATCTTTTTGTTACTCCCTGGCTAAAAATTTTTACGTAATGTATGCCCTTTAAGGACTCAATCTGCTTTGCCATATCATCCACATCATCCGACTCGGGAAATACATCCACAGATAACGTGAGTGACGCAATGCCATTTACCGGTACACTTTGGTGTATGGTAAGAATATTTGCTTTCGCATCGGCTACCGACTTAAGCACAACGGAAAGTATGCCCTGCTCGTCATCCATCTGAATGACAAGATTCACTGTCTTTCCTTTACGCCCCTCATAAAAAGGGAAAATATCATCCTTATATTTGTAAAAGGAGCTTCTGCTTATGCCAACAGCATCTGTTGCCTCCTGCACAGATTCAAGCTTGCCCGAATCCAGCAGTCTCTTTGCCTCAACTACTTTAAGCAGCACCTCCGGTACAGCCTTTGCCCGTAAAACGAAGTAGTTTGATTTCTCCGCCATTTAGTTACCTCCAAAATGGCCGGTGTGTGTTTGCCACACACCGACATTTGTCCTTGACTCAAAGATTTTAACACAAAGATTACAGCTTTGCAACATCTTATGCTCTTGGTTTTCCACAATTACTGCAGAATCTACCTGTATTTTTCTGTCCACACTCACATGTCCACTCTGTAATCTCCTGTGGCATAGGCTTGCCGCAATTACTGCAGAATTTACCTGTGTTTTTCTGTCCGCACTCACATGTCCAGCCTGACGCATCCTCTGCTGTGTGGCACCTGAAGCCACTCCTGCTGCCATACCTGCTGCACCATTTCCCGGCGCATTCATTCCGGCTGACCGGTTATTTTGTGCCATCTGTGTAAAACCATTCATCATATTGCCCATGGTGCTCATTCCCATGCCGACACCCATGAAGCCCTGCATAGCTCCACCACTGTTGCTGCCTGCGTTCTTGACACCCTCTGACATATTTTTGACCATATATCCCTGTGCAATAGATGGATCTGAGAGCATTGCGCCCTCGTTTCTTGTGTTAATGAGCTCCTGAGACTTCTCATCATATGAAAGGCTGGCGATACCAACACTTTGTACCTCCATACCACGCATCTGATTCCAGCTTTCATCGAGACACTTGGCCATATATCTTCCAAGCTCAGATGCCTTGCTTGTGACGAATGAAATTCTTGTACCATCCGCTGACATCTGGTTGATGGCAGACTGTAATGCCTCTAAAAACTCTGACAGATACTGCTCATTGATATCAGTAATCTCCACATGATCCATATTCTTTGGAATAGCCTCTGCATAAAACTGAAGCGGATTCACAATTTTGATGGAATATGTACCATGGGCACGAAGGAAAAGCTCCGCATTATAAAATGTATCATAGTAGTTTATAGGATTTCTCGTACCAAACTTGATTCCCTTGATTTCCTGAAGGTTGATATAATAAACCTTCTGTGACTGTGGTGTCTGTCCACCAAATCTCACACGGTCAAAGGTTTCCTTTAAAGAATCCCCAAACTGTCCGTTGAAAAGTGATGGCATAGATGAATTGCTCACCTTGTAGTAGCCCGGCTCAGCTGTGTAATCCACAATCTTGCCACCATCAACAAGTATCATAAACTGATTGTCATATACATGAATGATAGAGCCGTTTGAAACAATATCGTCAGAGCCTTTTTTATTCTGCCCCCTGTTTACCAGCACACCCCTGGCATAGACTGTCTGGTCGCCTATATTATCCGGCTCAATAACCTCCTGCCATGTATCTGCAAAGCCGCCTCCAATTGCCTGTTTTACTGCCTTAATAATTCCCATTTTCTTCCTCCTTAGATATGGTTGTAATCAACTTCATGAAAGCTCTGCAGCTTCCATACTTTTATATTGACAGGCTCAACATATGAGCCACAATATTCACATTTCTTTGCTCCAAGACTTCTGACCGGAGCGCCGCAATTCGGACATGTAGTGCCAACTGCACTGCCTATCCCTGCATTATCCAGCATATCTATATCCTGTATGTATACAAGCTCCATATTGTATCTGGTCTGCTTTTTATACTCTTTATCACCACTGATAAGCTTTCCTGAGGCAGTCTTGTAGTAAAAATACTCAACCGCACTCTGTATACTGATGACGCACCTTCCATCTCTTTTCACATAGTTTGAGATTTCAGTCTGATGCACCCTGATCTCGTCAAAATGCTCTGTAAAACCAGCCGCTTCATTGCTGTCTATACGCACCAGCACCTGCTGTCTTACCTCATCAGAAGCCTCACGGTCCAGCTTGTAAATATCCTCAGTCGTGATTGCACAAAGTGCTGACACAAGCACTCTTTCTGACATTCTCTTAAACTGTTCCCAGACAAACTCCGGAAAATCCCTTTTTATCTGTGGCTCCATAAGGCGCGTCATGCCTGAAACCGACTTGGGAGTCGTAGAGACATTCTCCCTGATACGATTGATGCCCTCTGTGACATCAGGTGTACCAAGAAGACTTTCAGACAACCGTCTGACTTTAATATAAACGGTCACTCCGGCAGCTGTCAGAACTGCTAATATCGCCACAGCTATAACTAAACCCACATTTGCCTCCTTATTCTGAACGTGTTGCAAGCCACTTCAGATAACCATTGATAAATATATCTATATTGCCATCGAGCACTGCATCCGCATTACCGGTCTCAACATCTGTCCTGTGATCCTTGACCATGGTGTAAGGCTGAAGCACATACGAACGTATCTGGCTTCCCCAGCCAATTTCCTTGACCTCGCCTCTGATGCCCGCCTCCTTTGCAGCATTCTCTTCCTGCTTTAAAAGATACAGCTTTGCCTTTAACATCTGCATGGCTTTGTCCTTGTTCATATGCTGTGAACGCTCATTCTGACACTGTACCACGATCCCTGATGGAAAATGTGTGATACGAATAGCAGACGAAGTTTTATTGATATGCTGTCCTCCTGCTCCACTTGAGCGGTAGGTATCAATTCTGATATCCTCGTCCTTCACCTCAATATCGAGATCCTCCTCAATATCAGGCATGACATCACATGATACGAATGAGGTCTGCCTTTTCCCGCCGCATTAAACGGCGAAATACGAACAAGCCTGTGCACGCCCTTTTCAGACTTTAGATACCCATATGCATTCTCTCCGTTTACCTGGAAGGTAATGGACTTGATACCGGCTTCATCGCATCAAGCGAATCGAGTACCTCAAGGGTAAAGCCCTTTTTATCAGCCCACTTCGAGTACATACGAAACAGCATGGCCGCCCAGTCACACGACTCGGTACCACCTGCACCTGCATTGAGCCTCAGAATCGCATTGCATTTATCATATTCTCCCGACAAAAGAGTCTTCATTCTGATACCGTCATATGTGCTCTCAAAATCATCAAGCATCTGCTGTATCTCGGGTATGAGTGACTCATCGTTCTCCTCATAGCCCATCTCAATCATCGTCTCTATATCTTCGTACTGTTCCTTGAGCTTTGCGTATGTAGCTACATCATCCTTCATACTCTTAAGCTCTTTCATCTTGCTCTGTGACTTCTCCGGGTCATCCCAGAAGTCAGGAGCTTCCATTTCTCGCTCTAATTCCTGGATTTTTTCTTTCTTTATTAGCCAGGTCAAAGTGAATCCCTCACTTCCTGTAGTGGGGCTTTGTAGCTTGGAGCGTGGACTTGAAATTATCCAACTCTACCACAGAATCACCTCTTTCTTTACATTTTAGACGCTTTATGGCTCTAACTACGCTTCCCGCATTCAGGTTGTGGTGTGCGGCTGTTACATAGTATATTCCTCTGAAAAATATGAAATCAGCCACGGGATTTTTTTCGGATAGTGATTTTTTATTTTCACTTTGTTTCATTTATATTTTTAATGGAACCCCGTGGCAGTTCATATTCTTCGGAACATGCTATGTGCCGTCCGTAAACCCGGGTTTAGGGGCGGGAAGCTGGTTGTGGCACATATTTAAAAGAATATGTTATCTGCCATGTTTTTTCGGCCAACGTCAATACCTTTATTATACCGATTATATTAGAAAACTGCAACTAAATTTGTTACTTATCATCACACCTTCGATTTCACAGTGCCTGCTGTATGCTTCTTACGCGCCACATGTGTAACAAGCGCAATAAATAGCAGCATAATGATACCGCCTGTGGTATCAATCAGTACGTCCGTGAATCTGCCGGCCCGGCCGGGAACGAACAGCTGGTGAAATTCATCTGTACAGGCATATAAGAAGGTCACGCCTATCGGAATCAAAAATCTTCTTCTGCCATGCAAGAACGAAAATGTCAAAAAGCCAAGCAATGTGAGAATGGCATACTCACTCATGTGGGCACATTTTCTAACCGGATAGTCTATAAGCTCTGCCTTATCGAGCAGCTCATTCTCATCCCAGTGGCTTGCAGTAATGGTATTGACCACAGAAACTATGCGATAGCTGACGCTGCCGCTGAGCTCAGACGACTCGGTATCCGGCTCCGCTGAAAACATAAAGATAACTACCATCCAGCACAGCATGAGAAAGCATGCAATCTTATTTAAGCTTTTCATTCATCACCTCAATCGCTTTCTGAAGCTGCACATCATACTGCATGTCATAGTCTGCATTTGTATCTCCTGTATATTCATAATCGACCTCAACATCAGGCTCGATACCCTTTTTGTGGATATTGTGACCGTTTGGTGTGTAGTACTTCGATGTGGTAATCTTTACAGCATCACCATCGGAAAGATTATAGATAGTCTGTACAATTCCTTTTCCAAAGGTCTTTTTGCCTACAAGTGTTGCATCAATATAACCATCCTCATTGTAATCCTTCATGCTCCCGCAAAAATTTCAGATGCACTTGCGCTGTTTTCATCGACAAGCACTACGATAGGACAGTCTATCTGTTTGCCATCGTCATCACCAAATGTCTGAACATTTCCGTTTTTATCCTTTGTATACACGACGGTTCCTGCCGGAAGCTTGCCAACCGATTCAGCCGGAAGCAGTCTGTCAACCATTTCTGTCACTGCGGTAAGTAGTCCTCCCGGGTTAGCACGCAAATCCACTATAAGGCCTTTCATACCCTGATTTGTAAGTCCGTCAAGTGCATCCTCAAACTGACTTGCCGTGTTTGTCTGAAACTCGCTGACCTGGATATATCCCACTCCATTGTCAAGCAGCTTGCTGTCCACTGATGGCAGCTCAACATTTTTACGCTCCACCTCAACAGTAAATGGGTCAGCCTCCTCGCCACGTCTGATTTCAAGCGTAACCTTAGTGCCCTCCTTACCTCTGATTTTGGCAACAAGCTTTGTGAGATCCTCGGATGTTGCCTCGACACCATCAACAGAGACTATTTCGTCATCCTTTTTAAGTCCCGCTTCCTCAGAAGGTGTACCACTGTATACCTTCGAAACTGTCACCTGCTTTGTGTTCGGGTCCTGCTTTAACGCAGCCCCGATACCATAATAAGTGCCTGTCGTGCTGATTTGCAGTTCCTTATACTCATCCGCTGTATAATAAACCGAATAAGGATCATTTAGTCCCTCCATCACACCATGCAGCAGACCATTTTCCAAATCATCCTTATCGTAATCCTCATAGTAGTACTCGTCTATGTAGTTCGCAAGCTCATCGATTTTCTGCACGGTCTTGTCGTCAAGCACATCTGCGCTTTTTGCAACGGTATGCACGCTCCTGCCTGTAAT
>ENA-OUNI01000062-OUNI01000062.1-human-gut-metagenome-genome-assembly--contig:-NODE-62-length-39690-cov-3.083032_pt1 | contig 39690 bp, 36 predicted proteins | sample MGYA00242499_ERZ504580 | MGnify/ENA primary metagenome ERZ504580 (study PRJEB26092, sample SAMD00036315) | human gut metagenome | host: Homo sapiens | study: EMG produced TPA metagenomics assembly of... | reverse complement strand
AACGCGATTCAAATGAAGCGCTATTAGAACGGCGGCCCTTGGAAGGAGGAAAAAATGTGGAAACCCAGGGAACATCAAAACCGGCATTGGAGAATAAAAAAGCGCAAAGCGTATTCGAATGATTGAGGAAGCTATAATCTCTTTGTTAGCAAAGGCGTGCACGCTACCGCAATTGACGAAGTGGTTAAAAAGGCAGGCGTGGCAAAGGGCACCTTCTACCTCTATTTCCATGATAAATATGATCTGCTTGACCAGATCGTTCTGTATAAAAGCACCGTGCTCGTCCGTGCGGCCCTGCGGGAGCTTGGAGAAAAATATCAAACTGAGCAGCCTGAGTTGGAAGAGGGCATTCTTTTTTTCGCCTCCCGGCTCATCGATTCTCTTGAGAAAAACCATGATCTGGTGCTGCTGATCCACAAAAAGTTATCCGCCAGCCTTTCCGTTATGGAATATTTGAGGGATGGCGAGCTTGGCCCGATAGTAGACTCTGTGATAGAGCGCCTGATGCAGCGGGGCAAGTCACGCGAACAGGCAGAGCAGACGCTTTACATCATCATCGAAATGACCGGCTCCGTTTGCAGCGACGCTATTTTGTACCAAAAGCCCTACAAGCTTTCTGAAATAAAGCCGGCGCTCTATGACGCCATACGCAGAATGATTCGTTAACTTGATTTTGTATAGAAAACGAGGTGTTGCCGCATGATCGACCGGTTTTCGCGGTGGCTGACCCATCACACAAAGCTGATTCTTGTGATTGCCTTCCTATTGCTGATCCCCAGTGCAATCGGCTATTTGAACACATATGTCAATTATGATATTCTCTCTTATCTGCCGGATGACCTTGATTCGGTAAAAGGCCAGCAGGTGCTGGACGAAACCTTTCACAATTCCGCAAGCACCGTCCTGATCGTGGAGAATATGCCCGCCAAGGACGTTGCCGCCCTAAAGGAAAAAGTGTCGAAGGTGGAAGGAGTGCATCAGGTCACCTGGATCGATGATATTCTCGACATCGGCGTGCCGGAGGATATCCTTCCGGATGAAATTAAAAACGTTTTTTACAGCCAAAAAACAAACGCCACCATGATGCTCGTCCAATACGACCACTCCAGTGCATCGGAGGAGACGATGAAGGCCATCGGTGAAATCCGAAGCCTGATGAACAAGCAGTGCTTTTTAAGCGGCCTTTCCACGATATCACTGGATACGAAAGAATTGGCCGACAGCGAAGCGCCCATCTACATTGCCATCGCCATCGCGCTTGCCATGGTTGCCATGACGCTCTCGCTAAAATCCTGGATTCTCCCGTGGGTATTGTTATTGGGGCTGAGCCTGGCGGTTGTCTATAACTTTGGCACGAATATTTTCTTCGGCCAGATTTCCTATATCACACAGTGCATCGCCGCCATTCTTCAATTGGGTGTTACGATGGACTACTCGGTTTTCCTCGTGGATCGGTATGAAGAGGAGCGTGAAAAAGGCGGCGACCACCGGGACGCCATGGCGCGCGCCGTATCAAATACCTTCCTCTCCCTGTCAGGCAGCTCGCTTACCACGATCTTCGGCTTCCTGGCGCTGTGCTTCATGCGGCTGACCCTCGGCCGTGATATCGGCCTCGTCATGGCAAAGGGAGTCGTGCTCGGCGTTATCACGGTTGTCATCGTCCTGCCTGCTTTGATTCTTGCATTTGATAAACCAATTCACCGATTCACGCACAGGAGCCTGATCCCAAGCTTTAATAGAATGAACAGTTTCATTCTCAAGCACCGCCGTGTGCTAATCGCAGTTGGGCTTCTCATTGCAATTCCTGCCTGCATCGGCCAAAATAATGTAACAAAATATTATAACATCGACCGCGGGCTGCCGCAGGATCTTCCCTCCATCGTATCACTCAACAAGATGAAGGATGCGTTCAATATGGCAACGACGCACTTTGTGATTGTTGACGATACCCTTCCCGCCAGCAGGCTAACCGAAATGTCGGCAAAGCTGGAGCAAGTGGATGGAATCGAAACGGTTCTTTCCTATAATAAATTCCTGGGCCCCGCGATCGAAGATTCCTTTGTTCCGGAGGAAATCAAGGAGATTTGCAAAAAAGACGGCAAGCAGCTGCTCATGATCAACTCAAGCTTCAGCGCCGCCACCGAGGAAGAAAACGAACAGATTGATGAGATGACGGCAATCGTTAAATCCTATGACAGCGGCGGTATGATTACGGGCGAAGGCCCGCTGACAAAGGATTTGACCACAATCGCGGATAAGGATTTTATCGTTACCAGCATCCTTTCCACGCTGGCGATCTTTATCATCGTTGCGATCTGTTTTAAATCGCTCACGATCCCCATCGTCGTCGTAGGCAGCATTGAGCTCGCTATTTTCATCAACGAGGCGATTCCCTTTTTTACCGGCACCGTCATCCCCTTCATTGCACCTACCGTGATCAGCTGTGTGCAGCTGGGTGCAACGGTGGACTATGCCATCCTGTTGACCACTCGCTTCCGGGAGGAACTGCAACGCGGGCACGACCGCATGAATGCCATGCGCATTGCAGCCAATGCCGCCGACCGCTCCATTATGTCGAGCGCGCTGGTTTTCTTCTGCGCCACCTTCGGTGTGTATCTGACCTGCAACATCGAAATGATCAAGAGCATTTGCTCTATGCTCGCTCGCGGCTCGGTGATCAGTGCAATTGTCATTTTCTTCTTCCTGACGCCTTTGCTGCTTGTTTGCGAAGGATCATCTCCAAAACCAGCCTCAGCTGGAGTGGCACAAAGCCAAATGGCCGCAGCAAAAAAGCAAACGGCCGGCCCTCGCCAGTCGATTCTTCTGGCGGCAATCAATCTGAATCAAAAAAAACGAAGTGATTTTGCATATGGCTGCAAGCATGAAAGGAGTGGCGATTCCCATGAAAACAAAGCATCTGATACAAAAATTAACCTGTGCCGTGCTCGTGCCCTCCATCCTCCTGATGAGCGCATGCAGCGCGCAGGGGCAGCCGGAGGAAAGCACAAACGACACGACGCAGCCCCCTGCCATAGAGCGGCAAGGTCTACAAACGTATGCCCCCTATACTGGAAAAACCCGCAAATCTGAAACGGTCTATGTTACAATGGATGCAAAAGGTAACGTTTCTAAAAAAATTGTGACAGATTGGCTCCATACGGAGCAGGCAGGCGTGCAGGTGGCCGACCAGAGCGATCTAGACGGAATTCAAAATATCAAAAGCGATGTAAAACCTGTGCAAAAAGGAAATCAGATCGCTTGGAACATGGATTCCACCGATCTCTATTATAAAGGCGAATCTCAAAAGGATCTGCCGTCGATATCTCGATCCGCTACTATCTGGACGGCGCCGAGATTGAGCCTTCGGATCTTGCGGGTAAGAGCGGCAAGGTGAAGATTGAAATCCAGATGAAAAACACCCAGCCGCATACCGTCAATATCAATGGGCGGGAGGCCGTCATCTATACACCGGTCGCCGCGTTGGGCGGCATGCTCCTTCCGGAAGAGAAGTTCCAAAATATCAAGATGGAAAATGGCGCTACCCTGGGCGACGGCAGCAAGCAGCTTGCCGTATTCATCGCCCTGCCAGGCCTTCATGACAGCCTGGATCTTGCCTCCATGCCCATAGAGGAGCTCAAAAGCCTCACTTTCCCGGAAACCTTTACTCTAACGGCAGACGTTAAGGATTTTGAGCTGGATAATATGTATTTTGCCATGACGACCGACATTCCCGCTCTTGATTTGAGCAAGGCCTCCGGCCAGCTCAGCGAAATCAAAAAGAGCCTGTATGCCCTGAACGATATGCAAAATGCGGTGGAGCAGCTCGACCCAGATCATGTGCTGCGCTCCCTGTTAACCGACGGCGACAATATGCGGGAGATGCGCTCACTCATGGAAGAGCTCACCTCTATCTATGAGAAAGAGAAAGCACTGCTTGATCTTCTTCCGCAGTATTTTACCAAAGAGAATCTTGCCCTGGTCGGCAAGCTTGCCAAGGATGCGGACGCCGCGGAGCTTACGCAGCTGCTAGGGGACACAAAGCTCCTCTCCTGCGCAAATCAGCTGCTTGACAGCAGCCTGATCAAAAATATTCAGAAGCTGCTCATCGATGTTGTTGCCCTGCAATCGATCGATTTGGAGCCGCTCGATCAGATCCTTTCCGCGGCGGGGAATCTCGACAGCCTCAGCGGTGTGCTGGATTCCTCCAGCGGGTTACTGAGCAAGCTCGCCTCCTCCCAGGAGGAGCTTCAAACCCTCACCGAGCTGATGGGCAGCAGCACGGATGCCGTCAAGCTGCTCAAAGAGGTTTCTTCCCTGCTTGATTCCCTCAAAAGCAGGGCATCACACTCACAGAGGATGATATCCGCGTGATGGTCGATGCGCTGGTGGATAAAAAGGCCATGGAGATCGCGGCGGAAAAAACAGGGGTTTCCGCGCAACGCGTGCAGGCAATCCTCGATGCCAGTGCAAACGATCTGATCGCCGCCAACGGCGCCATTGCAAAGGGGAACCGGCAAACCGTTCAGGATTGCATCGAAATTGCCGCTCGAAACGACCAGACCGCGGCAAAGCTGAAAGATACGCTCCTGCCAAAGGTAGAAAAAGGCTCCGTCGGCGTGCTGCTCGCTCCCCCACCCGCCTGATCGTCACCACGGTGCAGAAAACGATCCGCAAGGAGCTTGCCCAGAAAGATGAGATTGCCGATTCCGTCACCAAGCAGCTTTCCGCACTGCTCAAAGAAGCTGAGGCGCTGAGTACTAGAGTGGAGCAAATCGGCCCTGACCGGGTGGAAAGCCTGTTGACCTTTGCCACCGGCGTTCTGCCGGATTTGCAAACGCTGGCGGGCGAGCTTGCCAAAAACAAGGATCAGCTCGCCTCCCTCAACGATCTGCTCTCTGATACAAGCACCATGCAGTACCTGCAAAAAACCGCAAAGCAGCTCATGCAGATGAAACAGGATTTTGAGGCAAACGCAGGCCAGCTCACTCTGCTGGCACAGGTGATGCAGGCGGCCTCCAACCCACATCTAAAGGCATTCGCAAAGATGCTGCCCACGCTTGCGCAGGATTTGAAGGATGCAGCCCCAATCCTCGAATCCCTCTCGGGCGACCTCAATGATCCAGCCGTGCGCGCTTCTCTTGAAAACATGCCGAAAACAGTCGCCGCTCTGATGCGCATCCAGGCGGATCTCTCCTCCGGCAGCGAGATCATGAAGGCGCTGCAAAATGCGGCGCAGCCGGAAACGCTCAGCACGGCTTCCGGCATTGTAAAAACGCTCGATCAAATCGAGCAGCAAGGCCTGCTCTCCAAATACACCGATGCGGCCGACGCGGCCTCCTCCCTACTCGGCGCGTGCAGGCATGGCTCAATCTCTCCAAGGAGTACGGCCTTTATACGCAGGCCGCGGATGGAATGGATACAGATGTAAAATTCATTCTGAAAACAGATGGCATCAAGGCAGAAAGCCAACAGCCGGCACAGGCACCGGCGCAGGAGGAATCCGGCGTTGTCGCCTGGTTCAAGGGGCTGTTTGATAGAAAAGGCTAAAACTCTGAATCATAGAAAAAACACGAAGAGGCTGCTGCAAACGCATGTTGCAGCAGCCTCTCATACCAGAAGCACCGTTTCTATCCGGCTGATAGAAACGGTGCTTTCTTTCACAACCGTGTTATGCCTGCTCCAGCGCCTGCCGGAGATCCGCGATGATATCGTCGACATACTCAATGCCCACGGATAGCCGGATTAGATCCGGCCCCACGCCCGCCGCATCAAGCTGCTCGTCGGTGAGCTGGCGGTGCGTCGTGCTCGCGGGGTGCAGCACACAGGTGCGCGCGTCCGCCACATGGGTGACGATGGCGGCAAGCTCCAAATGATCCATGAAGCGGGTTGCGGCTTCCCTGCCGCCCTTTACGCCGAAGGAGACCACGCCGCTCGTGCCGTGCGGCATATATTTCTGCGCGAGCGCAAAACCCTTGTTGCTCGGAAGACCCGGGTAGTTGACCCATGCGACCTTTTCGTTCTCCTCCAGGAATTCCGCCACCTTCTGCGCATTTTCACAGTGCCGCTGCACACGCAGGAAGAGCGTTTCCAGCCCGATCCCCAGCAGGAACGCATTGTGTGGGGAGGGGATGGAGCCGAGGTCGCGCATGAGCTGTGCGGTGGCCTTGGTAATATAAGCGCCTTTGCCAAAGCGCTCCGTGTAGGTCACGCCATGATAGCTCTCATCCGGCGTGGTGAGGCCGGGGAACTTATCGTTCTGCGTCCAGTCGAAATTGCCGCTGTCAATGATCGCGCCGCCGACACTGGTGGCATGACCATCCATATATTTCGTGGTGGAATGAGTGACAATATCCGCGCCAAATTCGAAGGGACGGCAGTTGATCGGGGTGGGGAAGGTGTTATCCACAATCAGCGGCACGCCGTGCGCATGTGCGGCCTTCGCAAACTTCTCAATATCCAGCACGTCGAGGGAGGGGTTGGAGAGCGTCTCCGCAAACACCGCCTTTGTGTTGGGGCGGAAGGCTGCGTTTAATTCCTCTTCGCTCACATCGGGGCGCACGAAGGTGAAATCGATGCCAAGCTTTTTCATCGTGACGGAAAAGAGGTTGAATGTGCCGCCGTAGATCGCGGTGGAGCTGACGATGTGGTCGCCCGCAGAAGCCACGTTGAAGGTGGCGTAAAAGTTTGCCGCCTGGCCGGAGGAGGTGAGCATCCCGGCCACGCCGCCCTCCAGCGCCGTGATGCGCGCCGCAACCGCGTCGTTGGTGGGGTTTTGCAGGCGGGTGTAAAAGTAGCCGTTTTCCTCCAGGTCGAAGAGCCGGCCCATCTGCTCGCTCGATTCATATTTATAGGTCGTGCTCTGCACGATCGGCAGCACGCGCGGCTCGCCGTTTTTAGGCGAATAGCCGGCCTGGACGCAGTTGGTGTTGATGTGGTAGTTCTTTTCCATCACAGTTCAGTCCTTTCGGGTTATCGTTTAATTGCCGTTTTAATCCTCTGTCAGGAATTTTTGCATGATGCCGGAGCCATATTCAATGAAATTGCCCGTTGCCTTGGCAGATTCTTCATTGATAGAATCAACTCCGCTGGATTTTTCCTTGTTTTTATGATAGATCATGTATGGAACCGGGTCGCCCGCATGCGTGCGCGTAACAATCGGCGTGGGGTGGTCAGGCAGGATCATCACTTTATAGTCGTCATACTGTTCGAGCGCAGGCAGGAGGACGGAGAGCACTTGCTCGTCGATCAGCTCAATAGCGCGCACTTTATTCTCCGGTTCGTTGCGGTGGCCGCACTCATCAGGGGCTTCGATGTGGATATAGACAAAGTCCTTCCCGCTCGCTAACGCATCCACGGCGGCCTGGGCCTTGCCCTTGAAATTCGTGTCGATATAGCCCGTGGCACCCGGCACCTCCGGCGTATCCATCCCCGCGCATTTGCCGATACCCTTGAGCAAATCGACTGCGGAGATCACGCTACCCTTCACGCCGTAGGTCGCTTCAAAGGAGGGAAGCATGGGCTTGCTGCCTTGGCCCCAAAGCCAGATGCTGTTGGCAGGGCGTTTGCCCGCGGCGATGCGGGCAAGGTTGACGGGGTGATCTTTAAGTAGCGCATAGCTCTCCTCCATCATGGCGATGAGACGGACGGCGTCCGGATGCCGGGAGAGGTGCTCGCCCACCACGCGGCCGGAGATATCATGCGGCGGCGTCATGTGGCCAAGCTCCAATTTACCGCCGTGCCAGACCATGCAGTGGCGGTAGCTCACGCCAGGATGGAAAGCAAACTCCGCGTTGCCGAAATGTGCCTGTACGGTTTTGATGATCTCAGCGGCCTCTTCACTTGAAATATCGCCCGCGCAGTAATCTACCATGGTTTTCTCCGCATAGTCCGCTTCGTCTGACAAGGTGACGAGATTGCAGCGGAAGCGACATCCGTATCGCCAAGATTTACGCCCATGCTGACGGCCTCAAGCGGAGAGCGGCCGGTATAATATTTTTTCGGGTCATAGCCCATCACACTGAGGTTTGCAACGTCGCTGCCCGGGGTCAGCCCCTCGGCAACTGTGCGCACGAGCCCCACCTCGCCGCGTTGGGCGAGGGAATCAAATCGCGGTTTTTTCGCTAGCATCATCGGCGTTTTGCCGCCAAGCGCGGGCACAGGATAATCCGCCATGCCGTCATAGAGAACAACTGCGTATTTCATGTTAGAAACCAAGTCCCTTCATTTCATTTGGAATCAAACAGGCAAAGCGCCTTATTTAAAATATGCTACGCCGGAGGCAAAGATCTTCTGATCCTTCTCGCCGGGCACGTTTTTGTAGAGGTGGTCGCCCCTGCGCTCAATGTGCGCCATCTTGCCGAACACGCGGCCATCGGGCTTGTGACGCCCTCGATCGCACAGATAGAGCCATTGGGGTTAAAGCGGATATCCCCTGAGGCCGGCCTTCAAGATCAACATACTGCGTGGCAACCTGACCGTTCGCAATCAGGCGACTGAGCGTTTCCTCATCCGCCACAAAGCGGCCCTCGCCGTGGGAAACAGGGGTAGCGAACACTTCGCCCGCCTCCGTGCCTGCCAGCCACGGGGATTTCACGCTCGTCACACGCGTATAAACCATACAGGAGACGTGTCGGCCAATGTTGTTGAAGGTAAGCGTCGGGTCCGTTTCCTGCGTATCGGTGATTTTGCCGTAGGGGACGAGGCCTGTTTTAATCAGCGCCTGGAAGCCGTTGCAGATGCCGAGCATCAGGCCGTCGCGGTGGTCGAGCAGCTCAGTCACCGCGTCGCGCACGCGGGGGCTGCGCAGGGTGGTGGCAATAAATTTGCCGGAGCCATCCGGCTCGTCGCCGCCGCTGAAGCCGCCGGGCAACATAACGATCTGTGCCTGCTTTATGAGCTTTGCCAGTGCCTCGGTGGATTCATCAATCGCCTGCGGCGTGAGGTTGCGCATCACGATCACCTGGGCTTCGCCGCCTGCGCGCTCAAAAGCGCGGGCCGTATCATACTCGCAGTTGGTGCCCGGGAAGACCGGGATCACCACGCGCGGTTTTGCCATTTTGATCGCGGGCGCTCTGCCGGAGCGCTCCGTATAGAGCGGGATTTCCGCCTGCATGGAGGGCTCCTCCGCCTTGGTCGGGAATACGGGCTCAAGCGTACCCGTCCAAGCGTCGATGAGCGTATCGACTGGGAGCGTCTCCCCGTCGATTGCAAACTGGCCGTCGTCCGCCGTTACGCCCAACTCCGTAAACTGGAAGCCGTCGAGCGAGACGCCGTCGGCCAGCTCCGCCACAATGGAGGCGCATTCCGGCGCAAAGAGGGTTTCGGCGGTCAGGCCGTCCGCAAAGCGGAAGCCCAGCTTGTCGCCGAACGCCATGCGGCACACGTTTGCCGCCGCGCCGCCCTCGCGCACCACGCTGGCGGCGAGGATGCGCCCATCAGACACCATCTCGGAAACGCGGTTGAGGAAGTCTGTAGCATGATCCCAATCGGCAGGAGCGTTTCTGCATCCACTGGCAGGTGCAGCAGCACAACGCGGGAGCCGCTCTTTTTAAAGATGGAGGAAACAGTTTTGCTCGCCCTTGTCGCCGCGACGGCAAAGCACACAAGCGTGGCGGTACGTCGAGCTCGTTGAAAGAGCCGGACATGCTGTCCTTCCCGCCGATGGCAGGCACGTTGAAGTGCAGCTGTGCGGTCAGCGCGCCGAGCAAAGCCGCCGCAGGCTTGCCCCAGCGTTCCGGCTGATCATGCAATCGCTCAAAATACTCCTGTATGGTGAGCCTGGCGGTAAAGGGCTTCGCTCCAATCACAGCGAGCTTTGCCAAAGATTCCGTCACCGCGTACGCCGCACCATGGAAGGGGCTCCAGCGGCTCAAAGCCGGAATAAAGCCATAGCTCATGGCGGTGGCGGTGTCCGTTTCCCCCTTTAGAACCGGGATGCGTGCGCACATCGCGTCCTCCGGCGTGAGCTGATATTTGCCCGCGTAGGGCATCAACACCGTGCCCGCGCCGATGGAGGAGTCGAACCGCTCCACCAGCCCCTTCTGCGAGCAGACGGGCAGGCGCGCAAGGTTCTCCCGCAGCGCCTGGGGCTTCGGCTTCCCCGCAAGCTCGGCCGGAACAGCAGAACGATAGTTCTTCTTTGGGTTTACAGCCGCAATTTTCGCCTGCGCGTGCTGGGTAACGCCGTTGGTATCAAGGAAGGCACGGCTGAGGGATACGATGGTATCGCCGCGCCATTTCATCGTTAAGTAGGGTTCGTCTTTGACGACAGCCACCGGAGTTGCCTCCAGGTTTTCTTCTGCGGCAAGGGCGGTGAATGCCTCCACATCCTGCGCAGCGAGCACGACTGCCATACGCTCCTGTGATTCGGAGATGGCGAGCTCTGTGCCGTCAAGGCCGTCATATTTCTTCGGAACGGCGTCGAGGTCGATATCAAGCCCATCCGCCAGCTCGCCGATGGCAACGCATACGCCGCCCGCGCCGAAGTCGTTGCAGCGCTTAATCATGCGCGCCGCGTCGTGGTTGCGAAACAGCCGCTGGAGCTTGCGCTCAGTGGGCGGGTTGCCCTTCTGCACTTCTGCGCCGCAGGTTTCGATAGAGGAGGTGTCATGCGCCTTGGAAGAGCCGGTGGCTCCGCCGCAGCCGTCACGGCCTGTACGGCCGCCAAGCAGAACGATCACATCCCCTGCCTGCGGGCGCTCACGGCGTACATTCTCCTTCGGGGAGGCGCCGATGACCGCGCCAATTTCCATGCGCTTAGCGGTATATCCATCGTCATATAGTTCTACAACCTGCCCGGTGGACAGACCGATCTGGTTACCATAAGAGGAATAGCCTTGCGCTGCGCCGACAGTAATCTTCTTCTGTGGCAATTTTCCAGCCAATGTATCCTCAAACGGAGTCAGCGGATTGCCGCTGCCGGTGACGCGCATGGCTGATAGACATAGCACGCCCGGAGAGCGGGTCACGAATCGCGCCGCCCAGGCATGTAGCCGCGCCACCAAAGGCTCAATCTCTGTGGGATGATTATGCGTCTCGTTTTTAAACTGGACGAGCCAGGTCTCCGTTTTACCATCGATCTCCACGGGCACTTCAATTGAGCAAGCGTTGATCTCCTCGCTCTCGTCGAGATCTGGCACGAGGCCGCGCTTTTTGAGCACCTTGGTGCCAATAGTGGCCATATCCATGAGCGTCATGTCCTTTTTACGCTCCTGATAAACCTCTGTACGGGCGACAACATATTCGAGCCAGGCGGATTCAATGGCGCGTGCCAACGGACCTTTTTCAATATCCACCGTGTCCAGCTGTGTTAAAAAGGTAGTGTGGCGGCAATGGTCAGACCAATAGGTATCGATTACCTTGAGCTCTGTCACTGCCGGATCGCGCTTTTCCGTATCTCGAAAATAATCGCGGCAAAACACCAGATCGGCAACACTCATGCAAAGCCCATCTTCGCATGATACCGCGCAATCTCTTCATGCGTCCATTGGATAAAGCCAGCTACCCGCTCAATATCGGCAGGCTTGTCCGCATGAAGCTGCAAGCTCTCCGGCAGTTCCATGGCGGCCTCTCGGGATTCCACAGGGTTAATCAGGTAATTTTTCACCGCTTCAAACTGCTTGTCCGTCAAATCCCCCTTGAGCGCAATCACGCGCGCGGAGAGAACGCTTGGCCGCTCCCCCTGGGTAAGCAGGGCGATGCACTGCGCCGCGGAATCCGCGCGCTGGTCGTATTGGCCGGGGAGATATCCGTCGCGAAAACTCGCCAGCCGGGCTCTACAGAGAGCGCGGCGGACACGGTATCCACATTCGGCTCGGAGAGAATGGTGCGGGAAGCACGATCAAAATCAGCCTCGTCGACCCCTTCCAGATCATAGCGATTGACGACGCGGATCGCCTCAAGCGCGGCAATCCCCAGATTCTCGCGCAGGTCGGCCAGCATATGGCGAGCCTCCACATCGAATCCGGGCCGCTTTTCCACAAAAAGACGTTTTACGCTGGACATTGGCAAAACTCCTTATCCCTAAATCATTCAGATATCCGTTCTTTGCGGATACCGATACTTAGATTTATCTTACCATATCGGGAAAAAATAAAAAAGGGCAAAATGTGCCAGCAGAGGAGTAGGGATGAAAAATTTTGTGGATAGCGCAAAAGCAACCCTTATGGAGAAAAGTCATAGCGGACGCAGCGGCAAATACGCATGAAAGCTTCTCATTTCGTTCATAATAGAAATAGCTGCAAGATCATTGAAAGAGAACGTTTGCAAACTGCCAGGAATCAGAAAGGAATGAGCATCATCATATGCACGAGGCCATGACAAAAATAGAAGCGCGCGCGCTCTTGGTGGGGCATAATGCATCGGCAAACGCCCTATGGCTGCTCTCCGGGCTGATTGTATTCCTGCCCTGGGTGCTGACGCCCTTGGCAAGGCGCGTGATTGCGCTGCCACAGGCACAGGAGGCCTTTCGCAGCATGGGAGGGGAAACAGCCGCGCTCATGATGGTGTTCGTCATATCCCTGCTCGCGCTGGCAGCCTGCGTGCTACTCTGCGCGCCGCTCAAAGCGGGGCGAATGGCCTGGTTTTGGCGGCAGAGCGGCAGAAACGGGCGGCATAACGGCATAGGCGCCCTGTTTTCCCCTTTCCGCCCCGCGCGCAGAGCGATGCGGGCTGTAGCGCTATGGCTCGCACTGCTGGTTCGGAAACTAGGCTGGGCGCTTCTTTTTTGCGGGCCTGGGGCTATTTTGCTCGGCATCGCATGGTATAAGCTGGTGAATGGGAGCGAAGCAATCCTATTTTTAATTCCCTGTATTTCAGGCGCTGTTTTTTTGATCACGGGCCTTCTCTTCTTTCTGGTTGTGACACGGCGCTACCTGTTGGCTTTTTACCTGTTTGATGAATCAGACAAGGCCACAGCCTCCGCTGTCATCCGGGAAAGCGAACGGGTGATGGATGGGCAGATGGGCAGAGCGGCCGCCTTTGCGCTCAGCTTTGCGCCATGGATCCTATCCTGCGTTTTCCTGTTCCCTATTTTTTATGTTTACCCCTACTACCAGCAAGCACACGCTGTTTTTGCCCGTCAAGCACTGAATCTCGCGCCGCGCAGCATTGCACGGGACGCGGAAATTTAACCGATTACATGCTTTTTGATTGGCTCTAGCGCTATTTTTAGATAATTTAACAGAAATCTCTGCGTAAACTTCGCAATTTGTTTACAGTTCATCAACTTTTCTCTTCAAAAATAATGCTATACTCTCGTGTGTAAAGGTTGCAAACCGTGCGTTATGCATGCAGATTTTCACATGGGAGGCTTCCCCTTGGTACTGAACCGTAGGGCCATTAAGGCCAACGCCCGGCAGTTTCTTACAAACGGCCAATGGTGCATTTGTTTTTAGCCGGCATTATCATCGAGGCCGTCAATTATATCAACTTTGGCACGTCGCTTTACGTCCAGCTGCGCAACACATTTAATGCGATTTATCAAACGCAGTTCATCAACGTATCGTGGAACATGATGTCTCTGATTGCACTGTTGCTGCTGCCGCTTGAAGTTTCAATCGCAGGGTATTATCTGCGCTGCCTGCGTGGAAGAGCGCCGGGCCTCGGCAGTGTGTATGAGGAAGCAGCTGCGCATTACAGCCACTATTTTGGCACCATGCTGCTGCGTAGGATCTACACCGTGCTATGGACGATGCTTTTTATCATCCCCGGGATCGTCAAATCTCTTTCCTATTCCATGGCGGCTTTGATTCAACACGACAATCCAACGCTCACCGCCTCCCAAGTGCTCAATTTGAGCCAGCGGATTACAAAGGGGTACAAAGGGAGCCTCTTCCTCATGGAGCTGAGCTTTTTGGGGTGGTATCTGCTCGGAGCGGTCACCTTTGGCATTGCCTATTTATATGTGCATCCCTATCTTTACACCACACAGGCCATGTATTATGAGCTGCTGCGCCAGAATGCGCTCGACCGTGGAATTGCTTCCCCCTGGGAATTCGGCATGGTGCCGAACAACGCCTTTTCCCCCTATGGCAATGCGAAAAATCAGCCGCCCTATTGGCGGGAAACGCACCAGAGCTGGGATGCAAACCATGGCTGGCATCAAAACGATAACAGCTTCGGTTGGAACGACACGTCTTTCTATTCCCCGGGTGCATGGAAAGATGATGAGGATTTTTGGAATCCAGACCGGTGATCCAGCAAACGAAAATAGGAAACTGAGAAGCGGATTCCAACGAGGAAATCCGCTTCTTTCTATAACACATCAAAAATCGTAATGCTCACAGGCGTGCTGCCCGCCTGCGCCACGATGGCCTCGGCAATCTGCCGTTTACCTGATAGGCTTGCAGTTGCCTGAGATAGGGCTTTCCGCGGCACTGCGTGATCTCCAGACGAATACCATCCGCTTGGAGGGGCTTAGGCAGGAGGCAAACCGGCAATGCCAACGGTCGTGCCCTCATAAACTAACCTTTCCCGTCCATTAAGTCGCACGTAGATGCGGAAGGCTTCAATCCGTTGGGAAAACGCACACTGCTCTTTTAAAAGGACTTTATCAATCTTTTGTGCCCGCGCAAACTCCTGAATCACCTCATAGCGCCCGGCAACCTCCGTCGCGTGTAGAAATCGGCTTCATTTGTGAGCAGATTCTCCGGGCCGTGCCCTGCTTCATTGGGTGCGGCGGAAACGTTGGAAACCAATGCGGGCAATTGGACTCCTTTTTTAATTTCGTCGCCCAGTTCTTTCAGACGCCTGACATCCATTTCATGCAGCAGGCCCTCCGTGTCCGGCGGAACGTTAAGCAAAAGCAGGCTGTTGCCGCCCACGGAGCCATAGTAGATACGCAGAAGGTTCTCCAGGCTGCGCACACGGCGGCTCTCCTTTTTATGATAAAACCAGCCGGGCCGAATAGATACATCCACCTCCGCGGGATACCACATAAAGGAATCGTAGTTCGCAAGGAAAGCGCGGCTTCCGAGATCCTCCAGATGACTATCAGAAGCCTGCTGTTTCATATCCTGCGCATCTGTCTGCTGGGAGTGGGAGGCGATATTCTGCGTTTCGCAGGAAAAGGCCGGCACAACGTTCCACTCGCTTTTTCTGGCGCGGCCGCTCTCGTTGCCCACCCAGCGGATATCGGGGCCGCAGTTTGATATAACCGCATCCGGCTGTAGCTCGCGCACGGTTTTGTAGACGCGATCAAAATCATATGGGTAAGGCTCTTTGCCGTCCATCTTCGCGCCGCACGCCCCATCCAGCCAGATGCAGAAAATTTCGCCGTAGCCGGTCAACAGCTCTGTGAGCTGGCGGACATAAAAATCATTGTATTCCGGCGTGCCGTAGAGAGGGCAGTTACGATCCCAAAGCGAAAGGTAAATACCGAATTTCAGCCCGTATTTTTTACAGGAATCACTAACCTCGCGCACTACGTCGCCGTGCCCCGCGCGGTACGGGCTGTTGCGCACACAGTATTCCGTTGTTTCCGTTGGCCAGAGGCAAAAGCCGTCGTGATGCTTTGCTGTCAAGATTACTCCCTTAGCGCCTGAGGCAGATACGGCTTCCATCCATTGATCCGTGCTTTGCCGGTGGGGTTAAATAATTGGGCGGGAGCTTGCCATCTCCCCATTCCTTATTGGTAAATGTATTGATCCCATAGTGAAAAAACACATGGAAACCGTCCTCCTGAAAGGCAGTCTGCCGCGGCGACGGCACAATGGAGGTATAAAGCTCCAAACTTGATTGGGGCATTGGATTCCCTCTTTTCCTGATTTTAAATTAACATTTGAATCATAGGAACATCGCAACGCGAATGGTAGGGCTTTCACCATTCCTTTTTCTAACGAAAGAGCCTTGCATGTATTATAGTAAATAAAAAGGCCGAAAATCAAGCCGATTTCGTTTTTTCTCCGCCAAATGGATGGCGGAGGCAAAGGAAGGAAAAAGGTTCTACCGCAATATCAAAGTTTTGCGGCAGAACCTTTTCTTTTTGTTTTTCTCTTTTTATTTATTTTTCTGCTTGAGATAGCTTTCCGCTAGCTCTAGAAATTCCTGCCACCGGCCGCTCTCCCGGATTGTCTGCGGGCAATTCTTTCCATTAAAATAGTTGTGCTGCTGCACATCATCCAGCTTCAGATCATACGCCTTCATCAGATACGCCGTCAACCGTGCACCGTTGTCGAAGGTTTTTTCAAAATCGCCATCCTGATTGACACACAGCTCAATGCTGATGCCGTTCATGTTGCCGCCCGGCTCTTGGCGCCGGTCGCCAGCATTCCAGGAAACCTCACTATCCGGAATGTGATGGTAAATCTCATGGTCATCCACCGTATAGTGCCAGGAGGTTGTGCCCTCTCCGCCGTTTAACAGGTAATCGCTGTGTGCCTTCGCATCCGCGCCCTCGGAGGGGTTACCTGTCTCATGGATTACGATGAACTTTACTTCCCGCTTGATTCCTGGCCTGCCCGGAAGTGTTTCCGGAATGAATACGGTATGCACCGGCACGCCGAAAATTTCTGTAACCTCTGGGCGATCCGCCGTCACACCGCCGCGCGTTTCCCACAGGATCACGCCGGTAATGATCCCGATCGCAAGCAATACGGCCGCGGCTGCCAGGTCCATTTGAATCGCTTTGAGCGGAGGACTCCATGCAGGGAAATCACCCTTCCCTTCATCGGCCTGCCCCCTCCTTCTCCCCACAGAGCGCCGAAACATTAATATTGGGGTTGTGATACCGGCCAAAGCTTTTCGTTTTTTTGCCGTATTGAATCGCCTGCACTGGGCACCAATGAATGCAGGCCATGCAGCTTGCGCATGTTTTTCCCCACACGGGCGCCCGCCCTCTAGCCGAATATTTTTCTGCGGGCATACCTTCGCGCAGAGGCCGCAGCCGGTGCAGCCTTCTTCCACAGCAAAATTCCGGTAGGCCCGTTTGGCATACCAGCAAAAGAGCGGATGCACCACATGAAGCAAAAACGGATCAATCGCCTTTGGCGGCAGGCTGTTAAGCCCTACCAATCGTTCTTCAATATCCTTTGCAATTTTCGTGCAGCGCACACGGGCATTTTCCAGCTTCGTGCGCTCCATCGCTTTATTATCCACATTCGACAGCGGCAGGTAATTATTTGGCATTGCACAAATATTCCCATAATCCAGGCGGAGGCCCTGCTTTTCCAACAGCCTTGAAAAAGCGGTTAGCGTTTCCCCGGCGGAATCGCCACAATCAGCCACAGCAAATACATAGGACGCCGGCCCTCCACCTTCAGCTTCTTTACAAACGCTTTCACCGCATCGGGATAACTCCATGCATAGACGGGAAAAACAAAACCGATAATATCCCCCTCTGACACGCAGGTTTCGCTCGCCTGTTCTCCATAATAGGAGAGATCCAACCGGACAACCTCCGCACGCATCGGCTGTGCCAACTGACGGGCGATGGATAGGGAGTTGCCGGTTCCGGTAAAGCAATAAATTTTTATCGACATCCTGTGTCACCTTCCTCTGAGAGCAGACGGCCGCTCCAACCGGCGCTTTGCAGGCAAACGTTTGCCTGCTCCGGCCGAGCGACGCATCATGTTTTTTGACAAATCAACTGGCGAAAAACGCGCAGATAATTCTACGCTTTAAACAGCATGTTGGAGCTGCATTGCCACACCCTGGAGCTCCCTCCGCGGAAAATGGCGTTGCCGCATCGCGGCAGGAGCGTTTTGCGCCGACAGACATTTTTCCAATGCTTCAAGTTTCAAAGCTTGAAACTTTACGACCCGTTTGAAGCTATTTAGCCGAGAACCGAAAGCGTGAGCGCGATTCGATGGCCAATGTTCTCCGAAGCTCTTGGAATCTTTGATTCCCTAGAGATTCGTGAGGTTATTATAACATACTTTCCTCCAGCCGCAATCTCTTTCTCTCCCATTATGCAAACGCAATTTATATTCATCCATTTTATTCTAGTTTCTCAAAATTATCATGCAAAGATTGCCTCCTCCTGCATAAACAAACCTGTAAAGTAAAAAAACTTTTCAGTGTTGAAAACTCTGTGGAAAGTGTGGAAACTCGTTTTTATAATTCTAAATTGAGAATTATAACGCCTTAAATGTAAAGATTTTAACTTTACTTTCACATAGTTTTCCACATCTTTGAAAAAAACAGCTCTGTATATACAAAATGCATATACAAGGCCCGTTTTGATGCAAAGCATAGCATTGCCCTTCAGGCATCATATGAATCCGTTTTTGAGCAGGATGGAACAGCGCACGGCAGCGCTTTTCTACCCATCCATATAATGATCCGCTGGATAAAAAATTGCGTATTTCCCAACTTTTTTTGCTTTTTCTCCATGTGGAGTGTTCTGTATGGCGCAAGACCGGGCAGGCACAACTTTTTGATCTGTCAAGTAAATGGCTTGTCGGATATAAGCCTGATCTTTTTCTTAGATTTTCCAATCAATCCGTTATTTTTCAACGAATCTCTCCATCTGTAAAGTTATTTATCTTTACACTATTCCAAGGCCATATGATCCTCAACCTGTAGTGCCTCCGGAACTCCAATCTCTTCCTCGCAAGTATAAGTGCCTGTGATAACGCAGGCCTCCTGCGTAAAATGCGTTTCCACCTTCTGCTCCAGAATTGTTGCCTCCCCCAACTCCGCCCTCACCTTTTGCTCATATTCCGCCGCTGCGGCCAACAGCGCCTGCGCTTTGGGGAGCGTAACCTCCTGTTCGATATATTCCCGCTTGAGATATGTTTCCGTGTAAACAGGCAGCGGAACCTGATTCATGCGCAGCGTATTACGAAAGAAAAAGCTCTCTGCCTCCCCTTCCGGCTGCCGGTCGAAGCCAAAAGGAATCCGCAACCCAAAAAAGGAAAGCCGATAACGCTCGCTTTCCACTCCGGTATATTGTCGTGCCTTTTGCCGGAAAGGGAAGGTATGGCTCACCGTGTGACGCGTCTGCGCGATCGCAACACCGCGCGCGTGCTTGAAGGAGACAGAAAGATCTTTGTTGGTAACAACACTGCTAATCAACAGATCCCCTTTTAGCACAGCCTCCCCCTTCTTCACGGCCGCTTCTCCTTCATATACCTTCAGGCTGAGGATCGTGCCATCCTGTGAAGCAAGGATATTACGCGGCGTGGTATCATTCTCCACCTGAGGAGCAGGGATACGCTCGCGCACCTCAATCACGGCAGCGCTCCCCTTGATATTCAATGCCAACCAAGCAAGATCGTTGAGCCTCCTGGCTGCGGTGCGCTGCACCTCCTCCACATCGATTTTAGAACGGCGCGCCCGATTCGGACGCCCAGCTCTTCAAATACGGCCAATATTTCCGTATCTGAAACGGCTTCATTTCCTTGCACGTCAATTGTCCAAATCATGGAGGAAAGGATGCAAACAATTAGCACGGCTACCGCTGCGCCGCAAAGCAGGCCAATTCGGCGCTTGTGGCGATGCAGAAAGAATGGAAGCCCATACCGCCCTGCCACCCGCGGCCGCATGCCGGATTTGCGCGCGCAGGCGCGGATGCGGTGATACCCACGAATTGTTGTCTTGGCATACATTTCCCCCTTGCTGCCGCTGATGTCCCACAGGGGAATATTCTCCTTGGAGCATAAATTGATAAAGCGCTCCGGAAAGCCACCCTTTGCACGGAAACGCACATATCCGCATAAAAAACGGATGAGTTTAATAAAAAGCACCTGTGTCTCCCCTTCCCGCCTACCCAGGCAACCACTTAATTAGAAAAATCAATGGAGAGGATATTGCCGGTGATAATCGCCTGCTCCAGCGTTAAAGTGCGGATGCTCAGCCCAGTGCCTGTAAACCGCACGATATTTTTGCCAAGATTCAGGCGGATAATCCCCTCGTCATATTCCACAACACCCTTACAGCCTTCAACGATTGCCTCCCGGTTACCGGAAAGCTCCATATGGGAAACGCCGCGTAGAGCGGCTTGAGGGATCTCCAGCTCCTGCGTTAGTTTTTCTTTGGTGGTCAGCCCGCTGTTTGGCGCGCCGCTGCCCCGATGGCTGCGTATTCCTGCTTTTCTCATGGCCCCAACCTCGCGTTTCCTGATATGCCGGGCATGTTCCCCCGCCCGTTCCTCATATATATGCATCAGGGGGGAAGGACTATGAAAAAGAAACGGCTGAAAACGCTGCAAATCCTATTATCCGCATTTGGCGCCGCCGCCTTTGGGGGCGGCATTCTGATTGCGCCACAGGCTGCCTCGCAAGGGGTGAGGGATGGACTTACCTTATGCGGGCAAGTTGTGATTCCATCTCTTTTTCCGTTTTTAGCGCTTTCGTCCTTCCTGGTGCAATCCGGCCTTGCGCAACGGGCAGGCCACCTGCTGGAACCGATCACCAAGCTACTGTTTCGCCTGCCAGGCGCGGCAGGCAGCGCCATCCTGATGAGCCTGATCGGCGGCTATCCGGTTGGCGCACGCATGACGGTGCAATTGCTCGACGCCGCTCTGATCACACAAAAGCAGGCGCAGCGCATGCTGTTCTTCTGCGTCAATTCCGGCCCTGCTTTTTAATCAGCGCCGTTGGCTCCGCCATGCTCCGCAGCCGACAGGCCGGGCTAATCCTCTGCGCGGCACTCACTGCCAGCGCGCTGCTGATCGGGCTTTGCATGCGCTTTCTCGCATCCAAAGAGACGATGAGAGAAAGCCCTGTTGTTCCCCCTACCGGCCCGTCCATGGCGCAGGCCTGGTGGACGCCGCTACACAAGGCTGCGCAGGCATTGTATCTATCTGCGTTTGGGTCATTCTATTTTCCTGCATTGCTGCGCTGTTCAGCCTTCTTCCGCTGCCCAGCACACTGCGTATTCTTTTACAATGCTTTTTAGAGGTAACCTCCGGCTGCGCCAGCGCAGCCGGAAAAGTGCCTCTGCCCGCCCTTGCGCTTGTGCTCGGCTGGGGCGGAATCTGCGTGCATTGCCAAGTGCTGCACGATGTATCCAAAACAAAGCTTTCCCTGCCGCTCTTTTTTTGCGGCAGGGTGGCAAACGGCTTGCTTGCCTGCCTGATCAGCGCAGGGCTTTTCCGGCTGTTTCCCTGTGAAACGCCAGTTTTTCTAACCATGTGCAGGCGTTACCGCAGGCCTTCGCCGCCTCTGCGCCGGTGGCCGCCGGAATGCTGTTTATGTGCGCCCTGCTGATTTTAGAGGTTGAAGGCCGTCGAAAAACATGCTAAACTAAGGCGATACATGGGAACAGGGCGAACCCAAAAGGTTGGCCATCCATCATCTGGACAAGGTCGCCCGTATCTTCCCCATTGCCAGCTGCATAACGGCACGCCCTGTCCTCTCAGCGATACGGCAATTAATTGATCACTTTGACAAGGCGGTAGATACGATGCAAAAAACATTTTCCCAAAAAATGACCTGCGGATCTGTAAACCGCAAAAAAAAGGCTGGAGGATCGAAAGCGTTTCTCCAAATCCCGCCGCCCGGCGGATCTTCTGCTCAGAACGCGGATCGAACGCATGACAGAAGCTTTGTTTGACCGTGCTTATGAGGTTACCGGGGCGCTCCAGGCCGACGCTTATGTGAGCGAGGAGCCCCTGCCCTTTGCAAAAAAGGAAACCGGCAGGCTGATGCAACATCTTAAGCCTGGCGACCGCTGGGCGCAGCACACGTTTGACTGCGCATGGTTCCATGTGACGGGAAAAATTCCGCCTGTGCATCGAGGGGATCACAATGTTTATCTCATCAATATCGGCGGCGAGGGCTTAATCTATCAGCCTGACGCAACCCCTGTGCAGGCAATCACCTGCTATGCCTCTGAATACGACTATACACTCTCCCTCCCCGTTAAGCGTGTCGTCAAGGATTTCTCAAAGGATGGCGTGATCGATTTTTGGATCGATGCCGCGGCAAAACGACCTGTTCGGCAACCTAAAAAACGGCGCGCGCATTGGGCGAATTATCCACTGCTGTGTGCCATGAGCATATCCGCGCTCGCCTATGACGTGCAGGCCTGATTTCTGTTTATGACACCAACCCGGATACAGAATTTACCCTTGCAATCCTCCAGCAGCTTTCCGCGCTTTTGCAGGTGTATCCAACCATCAGCGACGCACAAGCCGCCGCATACCGCGAAAAGCTCCTGCCTCTTTTTGATCGGCGCAATCAGGAGCCCGGCCATTTCCAATATTACGCGATCGGCCATGCCCATCTGGATCTCGCATGGAAGTGGCCCATCCGGGAAACGAAGCGCAAAGGCTTGCGGACTTTTTCCACCCAACTACACAACCTGGAGAAATACCCGAATTATATCTTCGGCGCATCTCAGGCGCAGCTCTACCGCTGGATCGAGGAAGGGGCCCCTGAGCTTTACCAGCGTGTCAAAGCGGCTGTGCAGGCCGGCCGTTGGGAGGTGCAGGGCGCCACTTGGGTAGAGATGGACTCCAACCTCATCAGCGGCGAAAGCATGCTCCGGCAGTTTTATTACGGCAAGCAGTTTTTTCGCAGAGAATTTGGGCTGGATATGAAAATCCTCTGGCTTCCAGATAGCTTTGGCTACTCCGCCTGCCTGCCGCAAGTGATGAAGCTTGCGGGCGTGCCCTATTTCTTAACGCAAAAGATGAGCTGGAATACGGTGAATAAATTCCCCTATCACACCTTCCGCTGGCAGAGCCGGATGGCTCCGAGGTGCTGGCTCATATGCTGCCGGATGAAACTTATAACGGCCCTGTCACAGCAGAGCGCATGAAATTTGGCGAGCGTAATTACCAAGAACGCAAAATCAGCAATCAGGCCATCATGCTCTTTGGCATCGGCGACGGTGGCGCAGGCCCCGGTTATGAGCATATTGAGCGCATGGAGCGTTTTCGCAATATCGAGGGGGAGCCTGAGGTGATCCCCTCCAAAGCGATCGACGCCTTTCAAAAGCTCGATGACGGCACCGTTTACCCGGTCCATCAGGGCGAGCTATATCTGGAAAAGCACCAAGGCACTTATACAACGCAGAGTGCCAATAAATTTTATAACCGCAAGTGCGAATTTGCCCTGCGCAATTATGAGCTGCTGATGCTCCTTGCGGGCGGTAAAACGGCGCTTCCCCTTTCGCCCGAGCGGTTGGATGCATTGTGGAAGGAGATCCTACTCTATCAATTTCACGATATCCTACCGGGCTCATCGATCAATCGGGTGTATGACGAAAGCCAGGCGCGCTACCAGGCAATTTATTCTGAAGTTACGCAGGCGGTTGCCGCGCTTTCCTCCACTGTTTTTGGCCGCGGATTCTTTAACTTTAACTCCTTTGCCGATACGGTCACAGTCAAGGAGCATGGCAAGTGGTATCAGGCTGAAATTCCATCCCTCGGCTTCCTCCCAAGGGAGGAGTTAAATGAGATTACCACTTTCCATGCGCACGCAGAAAAGGATTTCATTGAAAACGACTGCGTTAAAATCACGTTTGAAAACGGATTTATCCGCTCTTTCTATGATAAGCGGATGGGACGAGAGTTCACAGACGAGGCAAGGAGAATGGCTGTCATCGCACAATACCGCGATGTTGGCGACTGCTGGGATATCCGCCCGCAGAACTATGCCTCTTCGCGCAGGGAGGCACGGTGCGTAGGCTTTGAAACGATGGTCGGCGGCCCGTGCGCAACGGCCAAGGGTTCCTACCGCATTGGAGACAGCACGGTTACCATGGATTATCATTGATGGATCACAGCCCCGCGCTGCAAATAGAGCTCACTATTGACTGCCATCAAAAAAGCCGGATGCTGCGCATTGAATTCCCTACCTCGATTGAAACGGACGAATGCAGCTTCAACGTCCCCTTCGGTCATATCAAGCGAAAAACGACTGAAAACAACAGCGTTGAAAAAGCGCAGTATGAGGTATCCGGCCAGAAATTTGTTGACCTGAGCTGCGGGGAATATGGCCTGTCGCTCGTGAACGACTGCAAATACGGCTTCCGCTGCAAAAACGGCGTGATTGATGTAAACCTCATCCGCTCGCCTAGCGGCGGCCCGGGGCATAACGTAGACCAAGGCGTCCATCACATCAAGCTTGCACTGCTCCCGCACGAGGGTGGCCTAAGCCGCGAAACATATGCCTAGCCTATCAGCTCAATAATCCGATTTATGAAACAGCGGGGGATGCCGCGTCGGGCCCTGCCAGCTGCTATGCCTCTTCCAACACCAATATCGTGTTGGAATCGGTCCAGCTTTCGAGGGATGGCAACGGCGCGGTGTTGCGGCTTTACAACTGCTCTGAGGCCGCGCAGGCCGCAGAGATCTCCCTCTCCGGTTATCGGAACGCGGGGCTCACCGATGTGATGGAGGATACGCTGGAGCCCTGCCAGGGGACGCTCTCCTTCCGGCCTTTTGAATTAAAACTGCTCAAAATTGAAAAGATATTATAAAGCCCCTTGCAAGCCTTTCAAGAGAGGACGGTTTCTATCATGAAATATCAGCTTTTCAGCCCGGAGATTGAGCCTTGCTGCGCTTTTTGCGAGCATGGGCGCACTGCGCCGGATGGCAAAACCGTTTTATGCATCAAAAAAGGCGTCGTCCTGCCGGGCGACCGCTGCCGGAAATACCGTTATGATCCTCTTCGGCGCGAGCCGAAGCCGCGCCCAAGGCTCCCGCAATACGACCAGAGCGATTTTGAAATTGACTAAGCTTGTTTCGGCTTCATACACACTTTTAAAAAACGTGGCTTTCGGCGCAGATACGTCTGTGTATCTGCGCCGAAGCTTTGCCTCTGGAAAGCAACAACGCATTTTTGAAAGTGCCTGTGGGGCAACCCTATTTTATGCGGCCGGTTGGGTTTCCGCCGCCGCGCCCTGCTTGGGGAATTGCCGCCCCGCGTGGTCGAGCGTATACTCGCCCTTACAGAGCAGCTCATCCAGCGTGACGAGCTGATACCCATCCTTTTGCAGCGCTTCTATGATGGCGGGCAGTGCTTCCGGCGTATGTTTTGCCGCATTGTGGAACAAAATAATGGAGCCGTTGCGCACCTTGGGCACCACTTTTTGATACATTTCACTGGCTGTTAGGTCCTTCCAGTCGAGCGAATCCACATCCCACTGCACTGACGTCATCTTCGCCGCATTAACTGCCTCAATCACAGCATTGTCATAATCCCCATATGGGGGGCGGGCCAACGTGGGCCGCACGCCGGTGACTTTCTCTATTTTATCGTTGCAGGCATTCAAATCCTTGATGATTTCATCACGGCTGAGCTTTGGATAGTGCTTGTGTGTGTTGGAATGGTTTTGGATGCTGTGGCCCGCATCATGCAGGGCCTTCACGCTTTCCGGGAATTTATCCACCCACTCGCCCACCACGAAAAAGGTTGCCTTTGCCTGATATTTGCCCAGCACCGCAATCAGCTCCTGCGTATCCTCATTGCCCCACGCGGCGTCAAAGGTGAGGCAAGCCTTTTTCTCCGCTGTTTCCACGCTGTAAACAGGCAGCAGCTTCCTGCTTGCGGCAGTGACCACACTCAGGCCCTGCGCTGCCAGCACAGCCACCAGCAGCCCTGCCGCGAGGCAGCTTGTCAGCACAGCCAACCGCCTACGCGTAAAAATCATAACCTTCATGGCATCCCATCCTTGCAGAAAATTCGGCGCGAAAAGCGCACCTGTTTAATCATGCATATGCGGTGAGGGCTTGTCACCATGTTATTCATTCAAATTCCATGAAAAAACGACTCCGAGCGCAAAAATCAGAAAAAATCACATAAAAACGCCGATTTCTTCGGTTTTCGCTCTCCAATAGCTGAAAAAATCTAATTTCGCCTTGATCCCTCCAAAAACAGCATACAATAAATGAATTCTGATATCCGCTTGAAACTGCTTTCGCGCAGTTGTACCCCTGCCTTTCCGGCAGACTGAAAACAGAATAGAAACGAGGAAACCAGTGATGCAGCTCATTACCCAAAAAAATATTAAGCTTCAAAATATGATGAAAGTTTTCCAAGAAATTTACCGCCAGGGCTCTATTTCACGGCAAACGCTAGCCTCCAAAACAGGGATCAGCCTGATGACGGTGGGGAAAATTGTGGATCAGCTCGTTCGGTGCGACATTGCCTCTGAGGAAAAAAAGGATACTACCAAGGTGGGCCGCAAGGGCAATGTGGTCTCCATCGTTCCGGATCGCAAAAAAATAGTATTGATCGATCTGGAGCAGCGTGATTTCCGACTCGGCCTTTTGCAAATGGATTTAAAGCTCAAACCAGATCTTTATCAGCACCAATACGACCACAATCAAAGCTATGAGGAAAACCTCCGCAATGCGGTCTCCTCATTTTTGCGCGAGCAGTTGGAGGATGAGATGGGCAACACGGTCGGCGTAGGCGTATGCGTGCCCGGCCCCTACTATCAACAGGGCGATAGGGTGCTTCATTCGCGCATCCCAGAGCTTTCTTCCGCTAAGCTAAAAGCAACGCTGTGCCCTTTCTTTTCCGATCAGATTCTTTACATCGATGAAGATGTGAGATGCGCTGCGCAATTGAACGGCAGCCTTACATTGCAGGATGACCATATTTTTTACGCTCTCATTAGTGAAGGTGTGAGCGGCGCAATTTTTTTATCATGCCAAGTTCTTAACAGCGCCTATTCCTGCGCGGGTGAGATTGGCCGAATGTATACGAAAAGCGGCAAAATGATTGAAGAAGCTGTGGGCATTGGCGGCCTGTGCAGGCTGTTTACGAAGCCGGATGGCTCCGTGCCCTCTTTTCAGGAGGTTGTGGCAAACCATCGGGAAGACCCCCGCCTGTCCGCCTATCTGGAGCAGGCAATTCCAGAGCTTGCGCTTCTGTTTGCCAATGTGACCTGGCTGCTCGATCCGAAAACGATCATTGTGGAAACCCCTTATAGCAAGCTTGATCCGCAGTATCGATAAACTGCGGGAGGCATTTGAAACGCTGCTTCTGCCGCAGCGCGGGGATTTTATGCCGGAGCTTCTGCCAAACAAGGAGGAGTTCCGCACAGCATGCTACAAGGGCGCGGGGCTGGCGATCCTCGAGCGGTATTTTTACGATCTGGAGCGATAAGGATAATTTGGAGGATTGGTTGAAAGGGAAGGGGCTGCGCAAACGCCTTTTTTATGGCGTAGGATTCGCACGAACCACAGGGCAAGGATGAATCGAAACGGGCGAACACAGTTCGCCCCTACGGCGGGGTTTGCGTCAGCCGAGGGATGGGATACATCAAGAAAACGGGCGAACACAGTTCGCCCCTACGCAACGCAAAAGAAAATTTCCACAACCCAAAGAACATTCCTACAACGCAAAAGAAAATTCCCCGCGTGCACCGTCGTGCACGCGGGGAATCCCGTAATTCATAGAAACCCGTCCATCACGCCGTTCCAAGGACGTGTGTCAGGAATGGGAGGCAGGCATCCGGACAAGCCGCCGCCTCACTCCCACTGGGCTACTACCGGGCGGAAGCTTCCTATGCAAACCCGGCTCACATTCCCGCCTGTCGACAAAGCAGAAACATGGAGCGCCCATTTCCGAAAACTCTTTTTGCTGCGACCGCGCCATTCAAGCACGCCTAATCCGCCGTGTAATCTGTCGATTTCCATTTTCCGCAAACATGTCATGCGCCGATTCATTCAATGGTTGAGGACGTGCAGTTTTTTTTGGAAAACAGAGAATGCAAACACAGGCATTCAGGGCGCCCGGCCGGTGCGGGAACCGCATGAGAGCTTATCGGCTTTGCCATACCCGAGGCAATGGCAACACAGGGCAGAATGAGAGCGCAACTTTTCCCCCCGCCTTCGGAACCCAGGCCCTTCCATGTGGCTCATGAAAAAACATCAGATTTCTTATGTAAGACTCTGAAAAGCCCGCACACCGTGCTCGGAAGATGGAGCCCCCGGCAGCCTGCCCAACCGCCGTTCACCCCCTGGAGGCGCAGCCCGCATGCACAAGGCTTTGCGGAAAACGCCTATCTGGTATCATAACCTCGCCTGGATGCTTGGGGAGATGGGGAGTCCCCAGGCAAACCAAAGCCAAGCCGGTTGCCCGGCATTGGTGAAGAAATAAGGTGGCTGCCAGGCGAGGTTACAAACTAAAGAAAAGAAAGAAGATGGAATCAGGAGAGCGCGCCCAAGCCATTGAAGATGCCTTGGAACCACTCCACAATCTTCATGATGAAGCTCAGGATGGAATTGCCCAAGTTCTCAAAGAACAGCTGGATGGAGAACGAAGCCTGCGCTTCCACCTTAACCGCTTCATCAGGCATCACAAAGGAAATATCCCTCTGTGTAAGATCTTCCACGCCCACATCTATGGTATCTCCGTTTGCGTTGGTGATCTTCCAGCTCTTGAATTCGTAATTCTTTTTGATGGACTCCGCATCAATCATAACATAGACGGTGCTGCCCGCCTGATAATCACCGGAGCCGCTGCCGCCGGTGACCGCAACATTGTGGAAGAAGCTGATATCCAACTGCTTCGCTGCGGAAGCATAGTTGCAGGGATCCTTTTCCCCCGCCGTATACGTTGCGGTTACGGTATACGCGCCGCTCTTTGCGTTATCATCCAGCTGGAAGGTTGCCACATCTTGAACACCCTTGCCCTCGATGACGAGATCCTCTGCCAACGCATCGCTGTGCAGCGTATAGGTGACGGCGCCCTTCGCATCGGAATTCCCTCTGCCGGTGACGATGATCCGGCGCGCGGCCTCATCCATCTCGCAAAGCATTGGGAACTCCTTGGACACTGGGTTGACAACCACCTTCACCGGGATGAAAGTTTCGGCATAGTTATTGTTATAGATGGTATAAGCGCGAACCAGGATATCGTCATACGTGCCGACTGCCAGAACCTGGTCAGCCCGCGGGTCGGATAGGGAACCAGCGGCACCGCCGACGCCCGTCCAGCCCCAGCTAACGCCGCTCGACGGAATCGTCTCCAGTTCGCTGAAATTTCCAAGAGAGACATCTTTTAACTTTGTGCCATATTCGATGGTGATGACGGGAACGGAAAGAACCGATATCGTTCCCTTTGCAACCTCCACAGGTACTTTCACAGTAACCGGAAGAGCTGCGGCGGCATCATCTGGGGTAAACGTAACAGAAATCTGATATTCTCCAGCGCTGAGCTTCTGCTCCGGGTTTGTGAAGCTGAAGGTGCCGGGCACATTCGCTTCACCGCCGCTAAGCGCTAAATCGGAGACCGTCAGGTTTTCCTTAAATACTATAGGAGCGATCTCCGGCATTTTTGTAATTTCAGCAGGGCAACCGAACTGGCCTGCTCCACTGTGAACGTATACTCTACAATAGCCCAAATAGTTTCATCCGTCGTATGAGCAATTCGAATTGGCTCTGTGTACGTGCCAGGTTCTTCAAATGATTTATCCGCATTCACCCATTCCGCTTTAAGAACATTATACTGGTATGCTACGTCCCAAGCACCACTTTCTTTCGCCATACGCAAAACTGCGCCCGTGGTTACCAACGGATAAGATGATAAAGGCGTTTGTGTTTTCACAGCCTCCGGTTGATATCTTTCTGCAACATTTCTGACTACATACAAAAGTGGGTTGCTTCTCTCGATCACCTTAACACCCGCCCCATCAGCTGCGGCTATAGCGATCATTGGCACTGTACACAATACTATTAGCATACAAAGCAATATGGATAGCACTCTTCGCCCAACAACATGTTTTTCCTTACCATCCGGACACCTACCTCCAATATGATACTAGAATTTAGGGAATTAACTTTCCCTCCATATCTTACGATATCATTGGAGGAAAATAAAAAATGTCGCTTTCTGATGTTGAATTCAGAAAAAATCCAGCCGAACATATTTGATGTAAAATAATTTAACGAATGGTATTATATCCTTAAATTTCGACCTGATTCTACCATATACATTTTGGAATTGTCAAGTGTTTTTTCCAATTTATGTGCTATATAACTGAAAAATCTGTTTTTATTATCAAATAGCACACCATGAAATCCACTTTCCCCTATGGTGCGACAAGGTTGTTCAACCTCTGCTCGCCCGGATTATCCGGACGGGCAGAGGTTTGAGGCAGGTTATGCCGCTGGTAATTCGTTATTTCCCGTCTGGTCGATCACATAGTTCCCGCGATGTGGGCATCCATGATCGCCTTATCCGTTGCGTCAATCTGGCCGTCGCTGTTGAGGTCCGCCGCGGTAAAGAATGGGCCGCCCGCGAAGAAGCCAGCCGTATCACCGCCACTGACAAGACTATTCATGATCGTCTGATCAGCGTCTGTGATCTCACCGTCGCCATTCAGATCTCCGAAGAGCACTACAGTATAGAGTGCCTTTTGAACTGCCTCTTGTTTCACATAAACATATGCTCCGGTTCCAAGAGAGAACTGATCGTGCATGTCGATCTCAATTGTGTAATTGCCAACGGGACTAACATATCCGGACAAATCCGGTAAAAACTCTTCCAAACCATAAATAAACATCTGACGAGAATCAATGACAGCTGTGCTGCCAGTATCCACTGTCAGGACTTCATCCTTCAGGTTCCGATGGGCCTTCATGAGCTCTACGCGCGCCGTGTTGACCTTGGCCTGAATGGCTGCGCTATCCGCCTGCACCTCAAGGGCAAAGGCCTTTGCAGCAGCATAATCCGCCCAGGTATCCGGCGCCTTGCCGGCCTGCGCTTCATTGCCATAGGTGGTGAGCGCCGCATTGAGCGCGGTCTTATCGGCCGCCTTGGTGATCATGCGGGGGTAGAGCAGCTCCACCATATGCTTGGCATACTTGATATCAAGATCGCGCACTGCGGGCGCCGTCTCACCCTCCGCAACGTTCTGCGAATTGACGATGCTCCAAGCGCTGTTGAACCAAGACTGCCAGCGGCGGAAGGTGAAGAGTTCATAATTGACAAAGTCAAAATACTCTGTGCCTTCCTGCGCCTGCAAGGTGGCCTTGAGGTCTGCAACGGCCGCAGCATTGGTGGGCTTCACCTTTGCATCCAGAGCCGTTACCGCCGCGTTAATGGCGTCCACAGCCGCCTTATAGGCGTTGTCGGAGCATCCGGATTGGCGGGGTCTGCAAACATCTTGCTGTGATCGGGGTTGCCCTGTGTGAGCGCATAGCCCGCTTCAAGCGCTGCAAGGTATGCATTCCACTCCGCATCCGCGTTCGCCTGATAATCGGCGCGCTGGCGGCTTGCGCCCATCACGGTGCTCAGCAGCCCGGGCAGGCCGAAATCGTTATAGATGACGATCTTGTGATCGATCGCGCCCGTGCGTTTCACACTGCCGCCTTCGTTGCGGATATCGAACTGGAAGGTGACGTCATAGATGCCATAGGGCTGCGGGTCGTTCACATCGCGGCTGACCGCGTAGGGGGATACTCGGCCATAAGAGCTCTGGCCCATGCCAACGCCGTCCAGCAGGAGGATATAATCATATGCGCTGCCCGCCTCCGGCGCATTCGCGCTCACGCCTGCCGGCAGAGTGCCGTTGACAACCGCATTGAGAATGCGCTGCGAGCCATTCTGGCCCTGGGTCAGGTGATAATAGTGGCGCGCCATCACGTTGAACATGCCGACCTGATTGACATCCGTTGTGTAAAGATAGGTCGGATAGCCTTCGATGAGGACACAGTTTGCATGGTTGGCATCCTGCTCGCCCGCCGTATTGGTGGCTTCATAGTTGCCAGCCGTTTTATAGAAGTAGGAATAGGTGGAAACCACCTGCGGCGTATCCGTGAGAACCGCGCCTGTTTCATCGAGGATGTGATAGGCAAGGTCAAAACGGACTTCCGTGTTATTCGCCACGGAGCCGGAGATCGCAACATCGATGGAGTCATTCGCATCGATGACGGTGTCGGCCACAGCGCCTGTGGTCAGGCCGGCCGTGTTCGTCAGGGAGACGAGCTTCAGCTTATACATGGCGTCCTGATGGAGCACACCGGCGGCATCGCGCCAACCGCGGTTGAGGCCGTTGGAGAGGTTGGAGATGCGCATGGTCTGCCCAGAGGGAACGTTGCCGCCATCACAGTAAACGCGGGAGCAAGGCTCAGCCAGCTTTACCGAGGGACTGCTCATTGCCAAAGCCTGTGATGGAAACCAGCAGATTGAGCACGGTGGGCATCAAGGTTTCTTTCTTCGAGGAGAGCTGCTCAAGCAGGTTTTGGAAAGCCGCCTTGAGCGTTGCTGTGTTCAGCGCATCCTCAAAGTTCACGATGGTGCTCGGGATCGTTCCAGGCGCAAGGCCGTTGACGATGCGAGTGACAAGGCCGACGATAACGGATTTCGCCGTTGTGTTATTCAGGGAGCTGTTTTCGCTATGATCAAAGAAGGTGAACAGCTTGCCGAAATTAACATCAAGCAGCGTATCCATGACGTAATTGACGAGCGTTTTCGCCGTCAGATCCGCCTCACGCCCGCGCCATCGGCATCGCGGAACATCTCTTCATAATTGAACCAGCGCCTGTCAGCAATGGCGAAAACAGCGGTGTCGATTTTCTCCCAGACATTGGCCGCTGTGATGCCATCCTTGGAGATGGCAAGAATGCCATCCGCATACTGCATGCCCCAGCTCAGAAGAGCCGCAAGGAAGTTATCGAACGTATCATTCGCAGCTGTGATGATAGTCGAAATCAAAGAGATTGTTGAAATAATAGGTGCCGATCACCTTTGCGCAATCGAGGATTGCCTCGTTGGTATCCGCAACCACGATGCTGTCATACTTTTCGGGGACGATTGTGGCGATGAATTCCTTCATGCCGATCACCGCGATCTCGCGCAGAGAGGCGTCCGCCGGAATCGTCACATGCTTGACGAATTCCTGCACGGCGGAACGCGCAATGTAAGTGGCGAGATCCATGGTTTGCATGTTGGTGGTGTCGATCGTATCGCCGCCGAGCGGAATGATCGCTTTGATCAGGCTGCTGATATTATCTTCCACAAGCTGAGCCTGCGTTTCGCCAGCGTTTGCCGTCATCCGCCAGGTGAAAAGCGTCTGGCCGGGCTGAAGCATTTCGTTGACATAGTGGCCCAGGATCGCATTGAGCTGCTCTGTGAAGCCCTTCGCGGTGTCGAACCCGCCCGGATTCTCAGCAGATTTATCCGGATAAGCCGTTACGATATAATCCGGATTGACGAGGGCTGCCAGATTGCCGCCCTTCTGAGAATTGGCGGTGATGGCATTTTGAATGACGCCTTTCAGGCCGCTATTCATCAGCGGAACCAGGAACTGATTCAACGCGCGGAAAGCAACCTCTTCAATGGCACGGTAGCCGTTGGCCGTGGCTAGATCAAGATCGAAGCCGGGCAGGATGCCATCGAAGCCGACTGCCGCTGCGTTTTTGCCGCCAACCTGGTTATCCAGAATATACTGGACGATTTGGTCGAGGGTTTCGCCCGCGGGCATTGGATCGCTCGTGGTCGGGTGGACGAGATTCCAAAGCGTTTCCTTGATGAAATTCGGAATGTCGTCGATGATAATGCGGATGTTGGAGGCAGGTAGCTCTTCACGATGGCCCAGTTAAAGGAGCCATCCACCAGCTTGGAGAGCGTGCCCGCACAGTGGCCGAGATAGGTCACGATGGAGTTGAGCACATCCACATCGGTTGCACCTGCTGTTGAGCGGCGCACAGAGGCAATGTCAGCGCGATGCGTTTTTAAAACCGCAAGATCGCCGACTGTGGCGGAGCTAAAAAGGATGTTGCCAGTCACGCTGTAAATCGAGCTCAGCGCGTTATCGATGGATGTGAGATTCAGCGTGCCGACGACGGAAACATCAATGACGATGTTTGCATCCGCCAAGGCGCGATCCACTTTGTCGAGCAGCAGAGAAGCCTGCTGCGCTTCGGTCAGGGTGACCTGATCGATCGTGTTGTAATTGTCTGTTAGGGCGTCATCCAGATACGGCGCATATGCCGCCGTAACGCCAACAGAGATGGATCCAAAGATCATCACCACAGCGAGAATGACACTAAGGAGACGAGCCGTTCTATGCTTTTTCACTAGAATTCTCCTTTCTACATTTGAAATGCACGCGCGTGCTGTTGGCACGGCAGATGCAACGCGGCGTTTTTCAACGCAGACACGCCTCTACCGCTCCCATTCCCTTGGATCGGGCCCTCGCAGGGCCTGCCTTCCGCAGGAACCTCCGTTGGGGATGCAGCTTTCACTGCTCTGCGCCACACGCGGGCGCAACGATTGCACGTTGACGAGCCGGCAATGGCACACTCTCCCCTTCTTCTTTTTTATGTTTCACACGGTTGAACCAGGCGTTTTTCAAATTCATCGCCTGGAGGCGCAGGGTGTCGCCAGGCATCGCAAGGCCGGGGCACGCACCCGTGTGGGCAAATCAAACCAACTGAATTCAGTCGATCAAAGCCTGATCTATCCCACTATTCCCTTTCTTTTCCTGATAATCCCCTGCTTTTTACAAATTTTTCTGGACTTTTTTCAGTTGCATTTTTTGACTGCACTATGGGGCCAAAATTCAGTCTTTTTGCAGGCAAATGGCTTCATTCTGACTTCATTGAATGCCGTTCAACCTTTTTGCAAATGGGGCCAAAAAGCAGTTATTATGAAGTCAAAGTGACTTCATTGAATGCTGTTCAACTTGTTGCAAACGGGGCCAAAAGGCAGTCATAACAGCCCCATTATGACTGCATCCATTCCAGAACTTATGGGCTGTTTTTCGTCTGCTGCGAGGCTAAAACTCAGTCATTATGCAGTCATTACGACTTTATTTTGACTGCATTTCAGCCTGTAATTGAAGTTTTTTAAGTCGCACTTTTCTCCTGCATTATGGGGCCAAAATTCAGTCTTTTCGCAGTCAAAACGAATTCATTCTGACATCGTTTTTTCGTTTCAACTTTTGTGAAAAGCCAGTTCACAACGCCATATGCCGTTTCCAAATCATCACTCCAGGCCAATATTCCGGCTTCAAGCAGCATTTTTAGCCTTTTCTCTTCGATCAAAGAGCAAATTTCCAGATACGGCTCGCTCAATCCCAGCCTATCTTGGCGGGCAAAGCGTTGAAAATTTGGCGGGATCTGGACGAAGCAGAATGTTTTCGGATGAAGCAACCCGAACGCCCACGGTAGAAGGCAATCCGGTTTCCGCGGCTGCAACGGCCACTTTGAAAGCATCCGGAAATGGCAGTTTTTTTCGCACAACTGCCGATTCACACGAAACCACACGCAGAAATAAACGAAATCCACTTCCGAAAAAGCGGCTTCCGCCTCCTGCTACGGCCCATTTGTTTCTGCTTTTTGCCTTCATTTGAGCGAACCAATCGCCAATGGGTGATTCGCGCGCGTATAAACGCGCCTCCCGCAAAGCATGCGGGCATGTCCAAATTGATAGCGCGTATTTGCCATCTTAGTCCATTCAGAATCATAAGCTCATGAATCAAGCGGCATCAGCGCTCACCATAAGCCATTGGACTCACCTCCCTCTTCCATATTCACGCGCCCGGCTCAGCCATTCTAAAGAAAAATAACCGAGAAAAAAGACATGTGGCCAACACATGCGCTCATAGGGGCCGGAGCACGCGTCCATTCGTTCCATTTTTCTCTCACCACGGTAGTATGTGAAATAAGACCACATTATTAACATGGTATCTCCCACAAAAGGTTCGATTTCAAATGACAACTTTCCCCTTGTCGATTTCCAATATAAACCTTTATTTGAGCTATGTCAACATTTAATTTCCCAAAAATATTAGAATTTAATGTTTTTTATATACAAAACCACATATAATGGGTTTATGTCGAGGAATTATGTGTATGAAACGGAATAATTATCCTTGAAATTAGTAATATAAAGTTATGATATATAATTTGCATAACATCTCTAAATCTTAATTCGTGATTGCTATAGAGCTGTATTCGCATAAAAAAGCCTGATTTATCTAAAAAATTACGTGTAAAGTAGTATTGCATTACATAAAATAAACACATAAAAAAGGAACCGCTGGCAGAAAACGCAGCGGTTCCAAATCAATCCATGTTAAATTTTTAAAATTTCACTTTGTGATACAGACTCTGCCCCGTAGAGAAACCTGAAAATTATTTTTCGGCCCGTTTGCGCAGCATTTTTTGATATGCCTGGCGCATCTCCTCCGAGGATTCCTCCGGCGCGCGCGGGTTGCAATGCGCCCATGCACCCGTTTCACTGGATGCGTTGAATTTTTGCTTATCCGCAGAGCGCATCGGCGGGAAAAATTCAATATGGAAGTGATAATCCTTGCTATAGTCCCCTGTGTTTACGGGAGCGTTATGCATGCACATCATGTAAGGGAACTGATAATCAAAAAGATTGTCAAACATCGCCACAGTATCGCGGATGGTAACGCCGAGGGCGAAACGCTCCTCTTCATTGAGATCCGTCATATAAGGAACGTGACGGTTTGGGAAGATATATACGCCATACGGGTATTCGCAGAAAAAGGGCAGGAATACTGTGAAATACTCGTTACGGAAAATAATCCGTTTCTCCGCAGCCAGTTCATGCTCCAGCATATCGCAAAAAATGCATTTGCCTGTTTGCTCATAATGCTCATGGGCAGACTGTGCTCCAGCTCCAGCTTTTTGGGAACATAGGAATAGCCATAAATCTGGCCGTGTGGATGCGGCATGGAAACACCCACGAGCGCACCGCGGTTTTCAAATGGAAATACATATTTAATCTTTTCATCCGCACGCATCGCTTCATACCGCTCGCACCAAAGGGCAACCAGCTTTTGCATATGCTCGTCCGACAATTCAGGGAGCGTGACCGTATGGCCGGGAGAATATAAAATCACTTCGCATTTGCCATAGGAAGGGCGCACTCGAAAAAAGTCATCCGCACATCATCGGCTCCGGCGGATTCTGGGAAAGCGCGGGAAAATCGTTATCATATTTCAGCACTTCATAATCGGGCACATTGCCAAAGCTCGGGCAAAACGGGCAATAATCCTTCGGCATATTGGGCCGGTTCTGCCGGTTGCTCGCAATCATCACCCAATCCTTGGTCAAGGGATGCCATCTCAATTCAGCCATACAAGTCGCTCCTTTTCTGCACGTTGTGAAAAACACAAGGTTCCTAATTCTTATTCTAGCCGATTCGCCCAGCTACGCAATATTTTCAGGCCTTGAAAAAGCCTGTTTATGTAGAATAAAACCATTTTATTCGATAAAAATATGTGCAAAATAGGATAATCCCTAAAAACCATAGGAAAGCAACGCACTTTTTCTATTTATAATGAAAAGAAATTCCCGTTTTCTATTCCCCACTTATCCAATTTTTTCTCTCTCATCGAGCGGAGAGCGCCTGACGTTTCAAAAAACAATAGGCGGGCACTCGAAAAAGGCCCGCCTGGAACAATTCAACCTTTGTTTTTATGCCCTACATGCTTAATCACGGAAATTAGAAGGTAGCTTTGGCAGAAAAAATTGCGCTGTTCCTTTCAACCTCATATACGGGCGCGGATTCCATAATTGCGGCGCAGCAGGATGGACGCCCAATGCTGCAAGCATTGGCGTCACCATTTGAAACCGCCGCTCAAAGCTCTCCGCATTGCGCCGTTCTTCCCGCGTCCAGCCCGCCTCTGCGACGGCGGCAAAACGAGGATAACACATTTCGCTCATGTGCGCAAAGGTTTCGATATATTCTGCCCAAACCGGTGCTTCCACACCCAGAATGTTTTTTTGATAAATTGGCCTGACTTCCTTGAGCGCCGGGCGGTAATGGTACGTTTTCCGCAACGGGGTCATCGCATAGGGGTAGTCACAATAGTAATGATAAAAATCGGATACGATGAGTTTGCCGCCACCATTGCCCAGCGCGCGCATTCCCCGTTTTTATCCATCCACATCTGCACCACGGCAGAGGGGGCAAGGTTGCCGCCACGCAGGGATTCGTTCCAGACAACAGCCGCCCTCCCCCGGTCGCCCAACCAGGATATGATGCGGTTCATAAAATAGCCCTGCAACGCTTGAAGGCTTGAAAGCCCCTCTTCCCGCATTCGGGCCTGACAATCCGGGCAGGCCTTCCACCGCGCCTTCGGCGCTTCATCGCCACCGATATGGATATAGCGGGAGGGGAATACAGCAAGCATTTCCTCCAGGACGTCAAAAATGAGACGAAACGTCTCCTCCTTGCCTGCACATAGAATATCTTTAAAAATCCCTTGCTTTGTTTGCACCTGAAACGGCCCGCCCGTGCAGGAGAGAGCCGGATGCGCCGCCAGCAAGGCCGAGGTATGGCCCGGCATGTCAAACTCCGGCACCACCTCAATATATCTCTCGGCGCAATAGGCAACAATTTCCTTCATCTGCTCCTGTGTATAGGCCCCACCATAAGGCCGGCCACATGGATTCCGCCAAAATCGGAGGAACGCCGCATCGAGCCTATTTCGGTCAGCTCCGGGTGTTTTTTTACCTCAGCGCGCCAGCCTGATCATCTGTGAGATGCCAGTGGAACACATTCATCTTAAACAGCGCGGCGGCATCAATCATTTTTTTCAGATCCGCGACGGTGAAAAAATGGCGGGCGCAGTCAATCATAAAGGCACGATAAGGGTAGGCCGGCTCGTCACAGATGCACATGCATGGAATCCGCCCTACGCTAGTGGCTATGAGTTGCCTGACCGACTGCATCGCGTAAAACAGCCCGCGCGGCGTGCCGGCGCTGATTGTAATCCCCTCCGGGCGGACATGCAACCGGTAGCTCTCCGCGCCGGATAACCGCGTATCGATCATACGCGTGACAAAATCCTCGATCCGCCCTTCACGCGGGATCGTAAAAAAGCCCTCCCTGGCTGAATCTGGTTGGGGCGTGGCACAATATTGCAGCGATACATGTTCGTCGTCCTTCCCATAATGAGAAATGAAATAAAACAGGATATGACCTTATCCATTATAATGCATCGGGCTAGGCCGATGCAAGCTAAAGCTCTTTTCTTAAAAAATGTTTCATTCTTCTGAAACTTTTTCGACTGATTCAGACGCTTCTACAGTGAACGGCGTCAAACCGCCATACAGGTTTCAGCACGCCGCCATCAAAGGAAAGGGAGGCATTGGAATGGCCGGCCAGGCAATCGAACCCCTTTTCAATCAAATGTACGATGAAACGAGTCAAAAGGTTCTCATCTATATCACCTCAAAATGCGGAAACCCTTCTGATATTCAGGATATCTTTCAGGAAACCTACACAGAGCTTTTTTCATTCTGAAAGGGGAGGCGAATATGTCCAAAACTCGGAGGCCTTTGCCATGCAAATTGCAAAACAAAAGGTCTACCGGCACTATACCCTGCTGCAAAAGTTGAAAAACGGGCTTCCCATAGAACGGGAAAACCGGGAGGGCGAGCCGTTCGAGGCGGCCCTGCAAACGCAGGAACCCTCCATTGACGACCGCTTGGTCACCGACGCGCTTCTCGCTGAAATACGCTCCATCTGCGCGGCAAACCTGCCGTTACCCAAAAAATATTTTATCTTTTCTATAATATGGAGCAAACAATCCCGCAGATCGCGGCGGAATTGCAGATGACCGAATCCAACGTGAAAAACCGCCTGTATCGCACGCTCTCCGAGCTGCGTGCGAAATATCAGCCTTAAAAAACGCTACAGCCGTACAATCCCCGGCATACAAAGAAAGGAAGGATGACTCTCATGCAAGAACGAGATTTGCTTCGGCAGGCAATCGCGCCCTGCCTGCCCGACCCAGAGCAGGTCCGGCAGAACCATCCTGCGCGAGTGCGCGCCAAAGGCGCGCCGAAAAAGCCTTCGC
>ENA-OUNI01000061-OUNI01000061.1-human-gut-metagenome-genome-assembly--contig:-NODE-61-length-39826-cov-4.307161_pt1 | contig 39826 bp, 47 predicted proteins | sample MGYA00242499_ERZ504580 | MGnify/ENA primary metagenome ERZ504580 (study PRJEB26092, sample SAMD00036315) | human gut metagenome | host: Homo sapiens | study: EMG produced TPA metagenomics assembly of... | reverse complement strand
ACCACACGAAACAACTGAACTAAGAAAGCTCCACTGCCTATGATAAGAATAACATTTTCCATCTCTTCCGCAATTCCGGAATTGATACGCTAATGCACCTCCGAATAGGTAGATGTAATTATTAACACTACTTATTCTGGAGGTTTTATTATGTATAAAGATATTTTTGAATCTATCCGCAATGAAGCGGAAAAACGTAACCTGCGTGAAAGAACTATTCAACTGTATTGCTCTGATGTCAGTTACTTCCTTCGTTGGATTGGAAAAAACGTTTCTGATCTTACGCTTGAAGATGCGGAAAGTTTTCTTACAGCCAAACGTCTGGAAGGAAGGTCTCCTGAAACTCACAATCACTATCGGTCTGCAATAAAGTTCTTATATAAAAAGGTGCTGAAGACTGTCTGGGATGATGACACTGTTCCAGCTATGAAAAGAGAGCGCAATCTTCCTGCTGTTCTGTCCCGCGATGAAATAAATGCAATCATTGATGCCACTCCGAATCTGAAACATAAAGCGATTATTGCAACTATGTATTCTTCTGGATTACGTGTATCGGAGGTCGTTCATCTCCATTATGATGACATTTCCCGTACCAACATGACAATTCATGTTCGTGAAACCAAAGGCAGAATTGACCAGGTATACAATTCTGTCTCAAAAATTTAGACCTTCTCACAGAGTATTGGTACAAATGTGGTCGCCCTAAAGATATCCTTTTCCCAAGTTCCTGGTCCGGTGGATATCTTGATATAACCAGTGTTAACCAGTTCTTTAAGAAAAGTGCTAAACTCGCCGGCATTAACCGTCATGTTTCCTCTCATGCGTGCCGTCATAGTTTTGCCAGCCACCTATTCGAAAGTGGCACAGATATAAAATATATCCAGTCACTTCTGGGACATGTTGATCCTCGCTCTACAGATGTTTACCTTCATGTGAGCAACAAGACACTTCTTGGTATCCGCAGCCCGTTCGACAACCCGGAAGGTGGTGAATCATGAGTAAGGATTGTACGATTCAGGATGTTTTTCATCGTTTTTATTCATCTTTTGAATCCACACATAGTATTTCTCCCGCTCAGCGAAAGGCCGCTTATCACATCATGAATTGCAAAACCGGCGCCTTTGGTGTGAATGTAAGCGTATGCGAGGACTGCGGCTGCATATCAGTCCACTATAACTCCTGCCGTGACAGATGCTGTCCTATGTGTCAGGAGTTTCCAAAAGAAAAATGGGTAGATGCACGGCGGGAGGATATCTTAGATGCTCCTTATTTCCATGTGGTTTTTACAGTTCCGGAAGAACTCAATCCCATTATCTACAGCAACCAGAAATTCTTATACGCTGCTCTTTATCATGCGGCTTCAGATACTCTCAGTGAACTTGCTGCTGACAGTAAATATCTTGGGACTGATATCGGCTATATTTGTATCCTCCATACATGGGGAAGTACCATGAACTTTCATCCTCATATCCATGCGATTGTTCTTGGTGGAGGGCTGGATGTGAAAAATCATTGGAAAGACAATGGGAAAGATTTTTTCCTTCCGATTAAGGTAATCTCAAAAACATTTCGTGGAAAATACATGGCTGAACTTAAGCAGCTCTGGGAAAATGACAGGCTTGAATTTCATGGATCGGCTGCACCTTACAAAAATCACTATACTTTCAAGGAATTGTTAAATACCTGCTATGCAAAGGAATGGATTCCTTATTGCAAGAAACCATTTGACGGTGCCGAATCTGTCATCAGATACCTTGGAAAATACACCCACCGGATTGCTATCAGCAACTACCGTATCAAAGACATGACAGAATCTACAGTTACATTTTCTGCTAAAGATTACAAAAACCAAGGGCTTTGGAAAGAGATCACCATATCCGGCGAGGAATTTATCCGTCGATTTTTAATGCATGTTCCTCCAAAACGTTTTGTACGTATCAGGCACTATGGTCTTCTTTCATCCAGAAATAAGAAGAAAAAGATTACCCTATGCAGAAACATCCTTGGTTGCAAAAAATATATTTCCAAGCTGAAAGATATGGATGCACCTGCCATTATCCGTCTTCTTTATAATAAAGATATATGCAAGTGCTCTTCCTGTGGTGGTAAGATTATTCCTCTGCCTACAGAACAACATTTTATAAAACCAAAACCACATATGCTCTGTTAACGTATCATAACTGTATATTTTTTTAGCTTCCTTAGGGAGGCTTATTTCTGGTGTCATAATACAGGACTGAATTATAAATTCTATGTGTTTCTATGTGTACATGCTATCCTATTATAAATAGAGTGTCAGAATTAAAAGTCCATATAGAGTTGACGCGCTTTGTTCAACCAGAAAAAATCGAAATTGATGCAAACGAAAGGGCAGTTAATGAAAAGTCTCAATACTGCTTTTTCGTTTGCACCACCTTCGATTCTTTCCTTAACGATTTACCTATCTGTACTCAACGATTTCTTCGAAGGGTTTCCTCGGTCTTTTGTCCGGAGCTTCGTCGGCAAAGCCAACCGCAACAATTCCTGTCAACTGGCTGTCTGTTCCGATAAAATCCATCAGCTCATTATAGGCAAAACAAGTATTTGCAATCCACAAAGTACCTAATCCATACCCTGTTGCTGTCAGAATCATATTTTCAATCGCTGCACCTATGGACAGCGAATCACATATTTCAACAATTCGCTTTTCATTTTCAATGCTTGCAAATGGAGTATGCTGATTGGTATTAAGCACTGCTATAAGGCATGGGACCTCCTGCATGATTCTGACTGTATTCTCAGCATCCGGTATGGCAAATGCCCATTCCGGCATAAGTTCATGAGTCGTTTTTTCTGAATTTATACCATGACGCATGACATCAACCAGTTTATCTTTTTCTTTCCCCTGATATACAATAAATTTCCAAGGCTGCCTGTTTTTAGCAGATGGTGCAAGGGAAGCACTGTATATGATCTCTTCAATTAACTTTCTTTCGATCTCATCTGGCTTATATTTTCTTATACTTCTTCTATTCTCAATTTCTCGTATCATAGATTTCTCTCTCCCTTAGAGCCTTGCCCTCAAGGCTCATTTTCTCCTATGATTTCCAACCTATCCATCCCAACATGACATTTCAGGGAAAGCACCTCAACACCTGCGTCCTTTGCCTCCTCCAGTGCAATGCCAAATTCGGGATGCATTGCCGTATTCGGCCTGACTTCACTGATTTCCTCCATTTGAATCACAAATGCAATCAAGCATTTATATCCTTGTCCGCACGCAGCTGCAAGTTCCCGTAAATGCTTAACTCCTCTTTCCGTCGGGGCATCCGGAAAATATCCAACTCCGTCTATCTCAAGGGTGCAGCCTTTGACTTCCATTAGATATTTTTGCTTTCCTTTTTCCATATAGAAATCCATCCGGCTGTTTCCAAAGGCATACTCCGGTTTAATACAATCATACCCCTGTTTGATCAGCCATTCTTTTACCACTTTATTCGGCGCCTGGGAATCAATGTTAACCCACATCCCATTCTTTTTAACCGCAATCAAATCATAACGTGTCTTTCGATTTGGATTCTTTTCTATGCAATCTTCTAAAATCACTTCCGCCCCTGGCAGCAGTAATTCACGACAACGGCCCGTATTCTTTACATGAACCAATTCTACCTCTTCCGCTCCGTCAATCTTTACCCGCGCAATAAAACGATTGGGACGTTCTATGAAAATTGCTTCCACTATCTTATCATATTTCATGTGCTGTTTCCTATTCTCTTATCATTCGATAGAATGTTCCGGTACCAATTCCTGTTGTCAACTCATAAGCTTGTCCATCAATCCTAAATCCTGCTTTTTGATAGCACTTTACCGCTCTGAATATTCCATGTACGAACTTCCAGATACAACGGCTTGTTAGGATATAACTTTTTTGAAATCTCATAAGTAATCAAGAGCATTCGTTGACCATAATGTTTATTACACAAATCAGGATTTACGCCTATTCCAATAAATACCTCTTCTTTTTCCTCCAATATATTGACAAATCCTACCAATATGCTTTCATCCCAAAAACCATAATAATTTTTTTCCCTTTGGGGATTCATGAATCCTATCTGTCGAACTTGCATTTCTTCATAAGAAGGAAGATTATACAAATCGTATTCTCCGCCATATTTCCATGCACATATTTGTCGTTTTTCATCTTCGGATAGATTTCTATATACTAATTCATTCATAACATTTGCCTCGTCGAACTTAAAGTTATCAGTCTGTTTCATCTTTTTATAGCTTTTATTGGATCTTCATTAGGATGTGTGGTATAGAAAAACGCTTTGGAATCTCAATTCACAGCAGCAATGTCGAATCAGTCCTGCTCCAGCTTTACCTGCTCACCTGTGTCTGCCTCAAATTCCTCTAGCTGCTTAAGCCAATATTCCTTATCTTTATTTGTTATCGTTCTTATGACTTTACATGGATTTCCTGCCGCTATCACACTATCCGGAATATCCTTTGTGACAACCGACCCTGAGCCTATGACAACATTTGAACCTATGGTCACACCCGGATTGATGACCGTATTGCCACCGATCCATACATTATCGCCTATTGTAACCGGCTTGCCAAGCTCCACACCGGTATTTCTGATCATCGCATCTATCGGATGACATGCACAGTATATATTGACCCTTGGTCCCAGAAATGCATGATCTCCAATGATGACATCACACTGATCCAGAACTATCAGCCCTGTATTTGCATAGAAATAATCTCCCACGTGTATATTGGTTCCATAGTCACAATAAAAAGGTGGCTCTATATAACACTCCTTTCCCATGTGTGCAAATAATTTTCCAAGATACTTCTCCGGTTCTTGTCATAGTCTCAGACCTCGAAGCACTGTTGAACTTATCTACCAGATCCTTCGCCTTACCCTCCGGATCCCAATCCACACATCTGTATAATTTACTTGCTTTCATTCTTCCAAGCATTTTCTCTACTCTATCCATAGCATTTTCTCCTCGCATTTATAATATTTACTCATCATGTTTATAACTGACTAAAGGATACCATTGTTTATGTCTGTAATCAACTTCTAGCAACAGAAAAATGGACTGTGAAAATAGGCCCATTTTTATCTATCTTTTATTAATACACATAAAGGTACATTCCAAACCAATGCAGCGCAGCCCCCAGCATCACAAAGATATGCCAGATAAAGTGCATCCCCTTGCTGTCCTTCACAAATGGAATCATGCCGAGCGTATAGACAATACCACCGCCCACGATCCATCAAAAGCGGCTTGTCATTTCTGAACCAGTCTGGAATGAACATGATGGCGCTCCATCCGATGACGAAGTACAGCGTATAGTGTATCGGTCGGAACCTGCCTGGTCCGAACACACATATGATGGTGATCCCCGCTATGATAAGCGCCCACTGCACACAGAACAACACTATTCCAAGCACATTTTCCCAGTACACAAGGTACATCGGAGCAAATGTTCCGCCTATCAGCAGATATATCGAGGAATAGTCAAATCTTCTCCAGATACGCTTGACTGCTAGCCCGGATTTGTATGAGTGATACAGGCAGCTCATAAGAAACATCAATATCAGTGATATTCCATAAAAACACGATGCCATCACTTTGAGCCCTGTGTCTGACTTCAGGAGAAGAAGGACAAAGCCGGCTATGGCAAGTCCTGCTCCTATTCCATGGGTGACTGCATTTCCCACTTCCTCAAGCACGGTAAGTTTTGGTGGCTCATTCAGTTCCCTGTAGTGCTGCCTTTTTGCTCTTTTTGCCTCTTTCTTCTCTTCTTTTCTTTTCTCTTTGTCCAGCTCAGCTTTCTGCTGAGTGCTCATATCTGATTCCGAGTTCTTTATTTCTGCCATATTTAATCCTGAAACTCCTTTCTATCTATAATTTATTCTGCTATCTATAATCTACACTGTCTTACAACCGCAGTTTCCTGCACCGTACAGAGTACAGCCCCGGGTTCATCATCGCAGACCGCTAAAGTGCCTCAAACACCTGCACGCTACGTATCCCACTACCAGTACTATAATATACACAAAATTTGATAAAAGAGCAACAAGTACTCCCATGCTCTGCTTCAGATTCGAGATTCTTATCCGAAAATGATTATTGACAGAACCAAACATCCCCAATATAGCTATGAAGGAATCGAAATTCCTTCCATCTGCATAAAAGAAAAACGAGACGACCAAAATATTGACTCTTCTTATTCTGGATGTTTCTGTGATATACTTATATGGGGTCGTATCAGACCGGAAAGGAAATATTATGTTACAAAAATTATATGTTTTTTTCAGGAAAGAAACCGTTTTGTCAATTGCAGTGATCCTGGCGCTTCTTTCTATGTTCTGGGTCAGACCGGATAAGGCTTATTTTACTTATATCGATTTCAGGACTCTCGGGCTCCTCTTCTGTTTGATGGCAATTGTAGCTGGTTTGAAGGCTGTTGGTGTTTTTGATATACTTGCCAAAAAATTGCTGATGGGAACATCGGGAACTGTGGGTGTGATCAGGCTGTTGGTACTCTTATGTTTCTTCCTGTCAATAGTGATCACCAATGATGTGGCATTGATTACTTTTGTTCCTCTTGCACTGATCATTGTGCATAAACTGCCAAAGGAACTGGGCAATTACTGGCTTCTTAAAATAGTAGCCATGCAGACAATCGCTGCTAATCTCGGAAGCATGCTCACACCAATCGGAAATCCGCAGAACCTTTATCTATATGCCAGAGCAGGGATGTCCGCGGCAGAATTAATAACCCTGATGCTTCCCTATTCCGCCACAGCACTTATCCTTCTTCTGATATGGATACAGGTAGCCGCTGCCAAAGCACCTCACGTATGCGGTTCCGAAAAAGATAAAACTCTTTTGGGATTCTCTGACAGAAAAGAACTTAACATGGAATACCTGGCCGCTTACCTGATCTTATTTACAATCTGCCTGCTCACTGTTGCACGTATCATTCCATACCAGATTCCTCTTGTATTGGTTCTTATATATATGCTGCTAAGAAACAGGGAAAATATAAGCAGGGTGGATTACTCCCTGCTTGCCACCTTTATCGCATTATTTATTTTTATCGGCAACCTTGGAAGGATTTCGCAATTCAGCAGTTTTCTGGAAAGAATCATGGCAGGAAGGGAAACACTTACTGCTGTTCTTGCCAGTCAGATTATGAGCAATGTTCCCGCTGCGCTTCTTTTATCCGGCTTTACAGATAATTACCGGGCTTTAATTGTCGGAACCAATATTGGAGGTCTCGGCACTCTGATTGCATCCATGGCAAGCCTGATAAGTTTCAAATATATTGCAAAAGAAAACAGGAATCTGAGAGGGAAGTATTTGGGAATATTCACAGCCTCCAATATTATATTCATGATATTCATGTTAATATTGTATTTTTTTCTTAGATAAAGGTTTTCCCGGAATTACAAAAGCTATAGCAATTCTTTCTTCGCAAAAATTCTCCGCGGCACTCTCCCATCCTGGAAGAAAAGCCGCGGAGAAATAAATATATTTTCGGTGCCAATACAAAGATCATTAATCTTTACACCACTTTACAACTTTCAAATTGTCTTATAAATATAGTTTTTTCAACCTTCCTATTTTAGTTTTCTATATTCTTCATCACTTACCGGTTCAAGCCATTCATTGGAACTATTTTCGCCCGGAACTTCTATTGCCAGATGTGAAAACCATTCATCCGGTGCGGCGCCATGCCAGTGTTTCACTTCTGCCGGAATATTGATGCAGTCGCCTGGCTTCATTTCTACAGCATCTTTCCCTTCTTCCTGATAATATCCTCTTCCGGCAACACATACCAGGATCTGTCCTCCCCCACTTTTTGCATGATGGATATGCCAGTTATTTCTGCATCCTGGTTCAAATGTCACATTGAAAATTCCAACCTGAGATGTAGAGATTGGTGCAAGAAAACTTCTGCCAGAAAAATACTGTGCAAAGCCATCGTTTGGTTCACCAATTGGAAATACCATCTCTTTTGCATGCGCCCGCATCGCTTCCTCTTCGTATGGCAAATCTCCTTCGCCTGTTTCCCACACTTCCTTTGCAAGATTGAAAACAGCCCATGCTTTTGGCCATCCTGCATAGAATGCGGCATGTGTGATCACTGCAGCAATCTCTTTTTGTGTCACACCATGATTTTTTGCATTTTGAAGATGATATTTTAAAGAAGAATCCGTAATTCCAGAAGCCATCAGCGCAACCACTGTGATAATACTTCTTGTTTTTACGTCGATATCCTGGTTATTCCAGTTTTCGCCGAAAAGTACATCATCGTTAAAATGTGCAAATTCCGGTGCGAATTCACCAAGTGTATTTCTTCCTGCTGTCTGTACTATTTTTCCCATATTCTGTATACCTCCATAACGCTGTTGTTTATAAAGAGTTTACCCATTCACTGATTTCCTGTTTTGTTCCACAATTTAACAGTCTGCCTTCTGTAATAACTGCGTCTGGTGCAGATGACTGCAATTCTTTCACAGTGTTCCCAAATCCACTTCCTCCGGATGTTGCAAAAAGCACAATCTTTTTACCACTGAAATCGTAAGCTTCTAAAAATGTATTGATGATTGTCGGAGCCACATACCACCAGATTGGGAATCCCAGAAGGATCTCGTCATAAGAACTCATATCCATCTCTTTTTTCATAATCGCCGGTCTATATTTTTTATCACTCATTTCCACACTGCTTCTGGATTTTTTATTCATCCAGTCAAGATCAAGCTTTGTATATGGAACTTTCGGCTCAATCTCAAACAAATCCGCTTTTGCTTCCTCTGCGATCATCTGTGCTACTTTTTTTGTTGTTCCGCTTGCACTGAAAAATGCCACTAATTTTTTACTCATAATAAAAAGCCCCTTTCTATACGTATTTTTCACAAAAAATAGATGTATAAGATTTACATTCATCTTACACATCTATTTTAAGCTCTATCGCTTCATTATGTCTAATGCTTATATTGAATTTTGTTTTATGCCTGAAAAGCATTAATCTCCTCGATCATTTTACGGACTGCCAAAGAATATGGGATATTCCGTCGCCAGGCAATCACCGTACTAGTCTTGATTTCAGGAGAAATTCTTCGCTGTACAAGAATATCCTCTCGCCAATACTTTGCAGCACCCTCAATTGAAATTGGATACCCCAGTCCATTTGCTGCCATAACTCCGGCATTCGTTCCAAGATTACTCGTAAAAGCAATCTGTAATTTTGAAAAGTCTTTCCCAAACCAGTTGGCAAGTTCACTTTGAACGTTCATTCTTTCCGGCAGGATCAAGGGCTTTCCAATAAGATCTTCTTTTTTTATAAACTCTTTTTCTGCCAGCGGATCATCCGGCCGCATTCCGACACACCAGTGATCGCAATCTGTGATCCGGATATAATCCAGCCCTTCGGTGTCCACCGGCTCCATGAATAATGCAATATCTACAATTCCTTTGTTCATCATCTCATACACTGCATCTGCTGTTGCAGTATGCAATACAATCTGAACCAGCGGATATTTTTCTTTATATGTTTTACATATCTTTGCCAATGTCTCCACTGCTGCAAATTCACCGCATCCAATGGTTATCGTGCTCTCTACAACCTCTTCTTTTCCTTTCAGTTCCTCAAGCGTCCTTTCCTCAAGATTAAGAATCTCCAAGGCACGCCTTTTTAATAAAATTCCTTCATCAGTGAGCGATATTTTCTTCCCGTTTCGAATAAATAATGTTATTCCCAGGTCCTCTTCAAATGCCGCCATTTGTCTGGATAGCGTTGGCTGGGTAATATGCAATTGTTCTGCTGCTTTTGTAAAGCTCTGTTCTTTTGCTACTGTTAAAAAATAGCGTAATAATCTTAATTCCATATCTTTATATTCCTACAAATTTTTCTTGTAACCATTCTATCATATTGCATCCCAGACATATCTGCACAAAATACCGTGGGTTATTTTTGGGTTATTTTCTAACCGCCTATGCCCTTCAGACTGTGATTTTACTGGCTTTTGGGCGAAGCTTTCAAAGAGTGCCGTGGCATATAAATAGTATTTTTATCATTGTTCTTATAACGCCTCTTCCTTTTCCACTATTATAGCTGATCGTACTTGGCCGCACTCCCTTTTGCCTTATCTACCGGATACTTTGCTTCATTCTGCGACATCTTCATATTTATGATTTCATCTGCATCCAGTTCCAGTTTGTCTAACAGATTCTGACTATAAACCAAAACATCCGCCAATTCCTCCTTGACATGTTGCAGATCATATTCTTCATCAGACCACTGAAAACACTCTAATAACTCTGCTGCCTCAATTACGATTGATTTTGCAAGATTTGCCGGCGAATGAAACTGATCCCAGTTTCGATCTTCTGTAAATTTTCTAATTCTGTCTATTGTTTCATACTTCATAATTAAATACTCCTTTATTTTGCTACTTCTAACAATGCTTTCTGACAAAGTGAAATTATTCAGTTCAGCATTTTCAGACACACTCTAATGTTTCATCAACACTATTTTATACATGCAGATTTTTCTGCATCTCTTCTTTAAATTCTCTTCCTTTAAACAATATCACTGCTACAAGAAACAGGAAACATATTAACGCTCCAAACATACTTACTGTTGAATTTTTCACCACTTTGCATAAGAGTAAGATTCCCGGAAGAATCAATCCGTATCCGGCAGCCATAATTTCGTAAATAAGATACTCTCGCACAGGACATTTCCGCACCTTAGCGATTACAAACATCGCTGTAAGTGTAGATACACTCATGATCGGCAGCACAAGATCTACAGACCAACTGTGCCAACCGGTCAGTGCATCCCATATAAAGCAGATAATAGTACCGATAAAAAGCTGCCACATCGCATTTTTTCAGCAGGTTATAGCGTTTAAAAAATCCAATCGATGAGGCAATCCACATTGTCACAACGCCTCCGGCTGTGAATAAGGTCCAGCGAATTCTAGGATGGAAATTATACTCCGTAACAAGCATTGCTGCAACAATTGCAATACACAGAAAGCTATAAATTTTATAGACTTTCATTTCCTGTTCGCTTGGCTCATCTGTCTTTGGAAATTCAGGTTTTACTTTTTCAGATGCAATTCCCTGTTCTTTTAACAAGCGATAAAAATTACGTTCAATGTTCACTGTGTCGTATCTGGATGTAAATGCAAATGATAATTTATCCTGAAAGAACACAAACACAATTCAAACTTAGGAGTGTTTGTGTACACACCAAATCGTTCGATATAAGGTACATAACTCGCATGTATTTTAACCGCACTCATATTAGAGAAGATTGCTGTCGTGTTCTTCTCTGAATATTTTGCCCCGGCCTGAATACATAGATTTTTCAGTTCCAAAGGTGCAAGCCTCAGAATCGGATGCAGTTCCAAAGCAAGCAACTCGCTGATATGTGCTGACATCTTTTCTTTTGTCAGTTCTGTCTCAAAAAATTCTTTCGTATATTTCAGTATTGCCTCAAAACTTTGATCTTGTGTAGTAAAATTATATCCCGGCTCAATCCAATTAAAAAAATTCAGCATCGATAAAGACGGGAAAAACTTTCTTAAGTTAACCGGAACCATTAACACGACCGGCTTTTTCTTTTGCATTTTAGACATTTCTTCATTTATTGCCATCATAAATAATGCTGTCAAAAAGACTGTCATAGATACTCCGAGTTCCCTGCTCCGCTTCAATACTGCCTGAACTGAAGCAACAGATTCATGGACGTGCAGATGATTCCATCTTTCTTTTTCTCCGTTATCTGGAAAGCATGTAGTTTCTTTTTTCGGTCGTTTTCTGATCTTTTGAATTAATATTTCAAAAACTATCAACTTCTTGATCTTGTACCGTCATATCTTCTGGTAACAATGAAACTGGTTCTAATCCATTTACTTTGTGAATAAGATAGAGATAATTTTTTTACCAGTTCTTTTAAAAATTCTGTCGCTCCTGTGCCATCTGTCAATACATGGAATACTTCGAAGTTGATTCGTTTTTTATAATAGGTTACTTCAAAAAGCAGTGTCTTCTTATCCTTTATATAGAGTCTACTACAAGGCTCTTTGTACTCTTCCTTTACAATCGGTCGTAAATTACATGGCTCAAGATAATGCCAGAATAATCCTTTGCGAAGCACCATTAAAAACGTAGGAAATATTTCTATTGTCTGATTCAATGCTTCCTGCAAAACGTCAGGATTACTTCTTCTTTCAATTCGCAGTAAAAACGAAACACTCTCGTATCTTTTTATTACTGGCAGCAGAATATAATTTTGCTGCATTATCTAGTTTTCTCCAACGTGCTTTTTTCTTACTCACAGTGTTTCCTCTTTCAGAAATTCATTGATATAGGTGAAACTTCCTGTACATGAAGCTGCTTGATCCCCAACGCAAAATATCCATGTAATGCATCTTTGATCCGATGTATCTCCACATAATTTCCAGCCTCTTTTAAGCGCTTCCCATATGCTTCCCCTTCATCTCGAAGTGGATCAAATTCACATGTAAGAATCAATGTATCAGGTTGATTCGCTAAATCTTCTGCTATGTATGGTGCAAAATAAGGATTCTTCTTATCCTCTTTATTCTCGCATAAAGATCAATTATAATCCTGCATCTTCCCAGCTGTCAAAAGATAATCTGTTCCATTTTCCTTAACAGATGGAAATGGTGAATTTTCTGTATAATCATTATATGTAGCCGGATAGATCAGTATCTGTCTTTTTGGCATAAATTCTCCACAATCTCTAGCCATCAAAGATAATGCTGCACAAAGATTCCCTCCGGCACTATCTCCGATCAATGTAATATTTTCGGGTTTTATGTTGAGCATAAAATCTCCGGAATATAATGTTTTCGCAACGGCATAACAATCTTCCAGACCTGCCGGGAATTTATCTTCCGGTGCCAGTCGGTATTCAACTGCAACTACATATTGTCCGGTTGCATTAGCAAGCCGGGCACAAATTCTTTCATAATTATCGATACTCTCTGTAACCCAGCCGCCGCCATGTATAAACAAAAGCATCTTTTTATCTTGAATATTATGTTTCTTTTCTTCACTTTCACGAAAACTTTTTTCAGTTGGAAAGAAAATACGAATCGGGACTGCATGACTCCCGTTATATATTTTCTCATCTATTTTTTTATAAAATATCTTCATCGGATCCAATCGTTTTAAATCCGCCATATGACGAAATGCTTCTACTTCCACACCATCAAAAGACAGAGCTTTCAAAATCTTCTTCGCTGTCTGATTAATCAATACTATATTCTCCTTATACCCGTTCTTATGTCTGTAAAAGACTACGAGCCCATTATATCATAAAGTGCTTATTAAAGTGAATTTAATATTGCAAAAAGCACCAGCCAACTGAATGACTGATGCTTTTAACATTAATATACTTTATTTTGTATAAACTGTATTCCCTTTTGCAATTACTTCAACAAGCTGAAGTTCCTGGTCAAGAATACAAAGGTCAGCATCATAGCCTTCTTCAACCTTACCTTTTCCTTTGAGCCGAAGAATATCTGCCGGATTAGATGTAATTGTAGAAATAGCTATTTCTAAAGGAATTTCTGTTTTAAATACACATTCCTTTACTTCCTTCAGAAGCAGCTGGACTGTCCAACGCCCATTCCAAGGAATTCTCCATCACTACTGTACATCGGAAGGCTTCCCTGTCCATCAGAAGAAATTGTCATGCGGTCAGGATTTACTCCTGCATCCAGCATCCGTTTGATACCATTACATACACGTACCTCATCACAGATAGTTTCCCAATAGTCAATATCTTCATTTCCGGTAAAGTCTACTGCTCCGCCTTTCAGCGCATACTCAATCGACTTGCCAAAAAGCATCTCATTTCGATTGATATGTGTTGACAGTATTTGAGAAGCCGGTATCTCTGTCTCATCTACCACTCGTTCAATAAGATCTAAGCATCTCGGACTGTCGCCAAGATGAACATTTACAATACCAGCTTTCCCGGAAAGAACACCGCCAAGTCTTGTATCCGCAACGACACGCGCAAATTCCTCAAAAGTCGGCTGTGAAGAACGATGATCAGAAATCGCGATTTCTCCGGTTCCAATGATTTCCTGAATCATCATAATATCTTTGACAATACTGTCCGTCAACGTGTGAACCGGAATCTGATAACTGCTGTATAACAGTATGCAGACATTCCCTGCTCATTCAATCCTTTTGTCTTTGCAACCAGTGCACACATATCACGACCGATTCCATCCGTTCCAAGGCAGCCAACAACTGTTGTTACTCCAAACTTCGTAAGTCCTTCCATAGTTGCTTCCGGAGTACGATTGGCGAATCCACCTTCGCCACCGCCTCCAAGTACATGAACATGACAGTCAATGAATCCCGGAGTTAAAAGTAACCCCTCTCCATTGATCATTTCTGCCTCAGAAAGAAATCCGTCTGCGCATATAGAGCCTGCATCTTTAATCTTGACAATCTTATCATTGATTATAAGTACATCTTTTTTCCCCAGATGCTGTGGGGCATAGACATCAATATTCTGAATTAATTTCATCATAAATCACTCTCAATTATCAAATGTATGTTTTAGAATCCAGTTCCAACTGCAATAAGAATTGTAATAATTGCACCAATCATTAATACACCAAGGAATTTCCACATGAATTTAATCCAGTTAGACCACTCAATCTTTGCAATTGCAAGAGATCCGATCAGGCATCCTGATGTAGGAACAATCAGGTTTGTAAATGCATCACCAAGCTGGAATGCAACTACAGCTGTCTGACGTGAAACACCTAACAGGTCTGACAGTGGAGCCATGATTGGCATTGTAATCGCAGCCTGTCCGGTTCCGGATACAACGAAGAAGTTGAATACGGACTGGAACAGATACATAAGTACTGCTGCAACTGCTCCGGAAACTCCAGACAGTGCATTTGAAATATTATACATAATTGTATTAATAACCGTAGGTGTTGTCGGATCAGATCCACCAAGAACCTGCATGATGCCCTGTGCCATAGCAACAACAAGTGCAGCACCGATCAGGTCTTTTGCTCCATCTTTGAATGATGTTGCGATATCATTCAGTTTCATATCGTTCAGTTTAAAGATAACTCCAATCACACCGGAAACAATTCCCATAATGAAGAACTGAGTAGCAATCTCTGGCATGTAGTATCCTTGAGTCATAACTCCCCAAACTACCCATACTACTGTAGCAGCCAGTGTCAGAAGAACTAAAATGTGTCCAAGACCAAATGAATGTCCTTCGTCAATTCCTGTTTTTTCATTCTGCTCACGGAAATATGCATCGGTCTTATATGCGATTGAGATTGTCGGAGTCTTTTTGATCTTTGATGCATAGAACATAGTCATTCCACAGCCGAGTGCTGTAAATACTACCCACATTACCATACGGAATCCTGCTCCGGAGAATACGTCAATACCTGCAATTCCCTGTGCAATACCTACAGAGAATGGATTCATCCATGATGAACCGAAACCAATCTGTGTTGCAACATAAGTAACAAGAACTGCAATAACTGAATCGTATCCAACTGCTACAAACAACGGACAAAGAATCATAGTAAACGGAAGTGCTTCTTCTCCCATTCCAAAAACTGCTCCACCAAGAGAAAACAATACGAAAAGTATCGGAATCAGCAGTTTTTCTGCTCCCTTTGCCTTACGGATCAATCCAATCAATCCGGATTCAATCGCTCCTGTACGGATCATGATACCGAATGCACCGCCTACTACCATAAGAAATGCGATAATCTCGATTGCAGAACTACTTACGATTCCGTTATACATATAGTTGAAGAATCCTGTTCCACCATCTCCACTAAAGAGTGCTACTCCTTCTGTTACTACATTTCCTGCATCATCTGTCAGATACTGGAAACTTCCGTCTTTGATTACTGTACGGGTTTTCTCAACACCATTGATCATATACGAAATATCCTGTGTTTCGTAAAATCCCTTTGGTACAAGGAAAGTCAGAAGTGCAGCGACAACAACTACTAAAAAGATAATAATGTAGGTGTCAGGCACTTGAAATCCCTTGTTAAAAGACTTTAACCCTTTTCCTTCTTTTTTGCTCATTTTCGAGTTTCCCTCCCATTTTTGATATACTATATCAGTGTACCATAGAATGCCTAAAATATAACTAAAAATTTACATATTTTATCAATTTTTGTCATTTCCCTGTATTTTTATACATCAAAAGATAGGTGTTTTATTCAATCAATCACATCATTCTGAAATCTTGACAAATGTTCATAAGGTAAGATCAGTCTTCCCCTGAACAGTCCGCACCCATCATTGATCAGGCTGTTATCTACTGCGGAAAACATATTTACATCCAGATCTGCCAGTTCCAACTGCAAAAGACGCATACCCCGTTCATAGCTTCATCGAAATAAACGCACTCGCCTTCTGGAATAGCATCACGTCTTGCACGCTCATCCTGCTGTTTCTTCTCATATCCCAGATGATTCGCCGGACCAATTTCCGCAGTGTCATCCATTTTCTGGGTACGTAGCTGCACTTCCATGAAAGAACGGGAACTGTTATCATAAACTGTGATATGTAATGACTGATATCCTTCCCCGCTGGTTCCACAGATATAATCCCGGTAATACATCTTCACATCTTCATTAAGAAGCGGCGACGTACTTTTCTTTACTCCATAGGCAGACTCCACCGTAAACCCTCGTTCTTCCAGGAACCCGGAAGAACATTGGCAATCTCATAAAGATAGCGGATCGACGCCGTTTCCTGATCTTCTCCTGGTTTCAGATGACACTTGGGCATACACAACACAATTCTGTATGCAATAAAATCCCGAAAACAACTGAGTTTATTTTTCAGTTCCGACACAGGAGGATAGGTTCCATGTTTTGTATAATAATCGTAAATATATTCCACAATATAGCCGTTAAATTTCTCTTCTGCCCGGATCAGCGATTTGATCCTTCCTTTAAATGTAAACGCAAGAAACGGATATTCATGAGCCATATATTTATAAAATTCCCGGATCTTCTGGGACTGGGCCGTAAGGAAATCATTGTGTTCTAAAAGCTCTGTGATCTGAATCAGGAAATTCACATGCATCATATCAATTTCATTATGAGTAAGTTTCGCTTCTTTTCTCAGATCCCGGGTATATTTCTGTAAAATTTTTAAAACCGTATCTCCTGAATACAAGTAATCATTTAATGTAATCATAAGCTTTTCCTCTTTTGGAGTTATAGCGTGTTTGAAGATTGTAGAAATGATTTTTCAGACACGCTATAATCTATAACCGAAATTTAGTTTTTCATTAATTTTAATGCTTTGTCAATATATCTACTGTTCTGTCAGCCTTTAACCAAACTGCTTCTTTTTCTTCATGAGTAACAAAGATCAACGTCTTTCCCTCCGTCTTTTTCAAAATATAATCAATTGTTTTTGCTCTGGTTTTTTCATCAAGACCTCTGAGAGGTTCATCCATGATCACACAGTCTGATTCAGCCAGCAATGCCCTCAGGATAGATACTCTCCTGCGCATTCCTCCACTCAGTTCACGAACCGGTTTCTGCCATATCTCAGTAAGCGCAACTGCTTTATACGCCTCCTCCAGTTCTCTGTCTGTTATTGTTTCTGTACATACCAGTCTTATATTAGAAGCAGCGCTCAGATTTTCACACAGACGATCTTCCTGAAATACTGCACTGAGTTTCCTGTCACTTACCCCTTCTATTTTCCCCTTATCCGGAACATCCAGTCTCAGAAGAAGCCGTATCAGTGTTGTTTTGCCACATCCGGATCTTCCTCTGATGCAAGTGGTTTTCCCTTCCGGAAAAACACAGGACAAGTCTTGCAGTACCTGCTGTTCTCCATATGCTTTACTAATATGATCTACCTTTATATCCATATCTCTTCTCCGCCTGTAACAGACCTCATAAATAAATGCATTTAAGAGGATTATCATAAATCAAAATTTCCGTTATCTATGTTCTATCATATAAACTACTCTGCTTACAATTCCAAGAAAACACTTTTCAAATACAAAACTGATCACAATTATCACAATTGTCCACGCAAAAAGATCCGGAGTATTCAGATATATTTTTGCATTATACAGTTTCTCACCAATAGAACCTGAAGGTACTCCGATAACCTCTGCTGCCACTCCTGCCTTCCAGCACATTCCAAGAGAAAGCCTGCATGCTGAGAGAAAATAAGGCAGTACCTGCGATACATAAATATACCTGATCTGTCTTCTGAGATTCACACGAAATACTTTTGCCATTTCCAGTATCTTCCTGTCCGTCTGTCGTATTCCCTCAAGGATATTTGTATATATCACCGGCAGAACCATAAGAAAGGAAATAAAACTGACAGATTTTCGAAGGAATCCATATCAGGCACAAAATAATAAAAGATGCCACAGGTGTAGATTTGACCACTGCGATCACAGGTGCTGTCAGGATTTCCACTGTTTTTGACCAATATGCCCACACTGCCAGAAAGATTCCCAGAAGCACAGCCAGAAGAAATCCTGTCACAATGCGTACAAAACTAAATCCGACAGACTGCCAGAAATTTCCGCTGAAAATCAGTTCAAAAAGCTTTCGGACAACAGAAACAGGAGATGCCAGAAGGATCTCCTGTTTCAGATACATACTCGCAAACTGCCAGATTGCAATCCAGAAAAGTACTGCTAATATGCGAATTCCTGTATATTTCGTTCCATTGTCAGTTTTTGCTCTATCGTTTGTAATAGAATGCATCATCCGGCAACTGTCCTCCTATAATCTCAGGATTCTGATCATCCAGAGTTGCCAGATATCCTGAAAGCATGGTTTTCATCTCATCACCTTCAATAAACACAATACTGCAGTCAGGGATTGCTTTCTGTGCAACTTCTTTTGCAATAATATCATGATCTCCTATGATCTGGGCCGCAGCTTCTGTGTCACTGTTGACAAAATCTACAGATTCTTTATAAGCATCCATAAAATCATTTACTTTATCTGCATGATCCTGAACAAACTCATTGTTTGCGATCACAACTCCTGTCACAAGTTTACTTCCGTCATCCATGGAATCTTCCCACAGTTTGTTCAGATCCAGGGCAACCTTCAGCTTATCGTTTTTCATCAGCGCTGTAGTTACAAAAGGCTGCGGAAGAAGTCCGACTGCTGTCTGATCCTGCACAAGTGCGGAAACTACCTCTGCGTGCTCAGATTTAAATTCAACAGTCACATCTTTTTCAGGGTCGATTCCATTCGCTTTAAGAACAGAGTTCAAGGCATATTCCGGAGTTGCACCCTTCCCACTGGCATAAATAGTCTTTCCCTTAAGATCCTCCACAGATTTTACACTGTCTCCATTCTCCACAAGATAGAGAACACCCAACGTATTGACCGCCAGAACACTGACATCCTTATCTGTCTTCTGATACAACGTTGCTGCCAGATTTGCCGGAACAGCTGCAATATCAAGCTTGTCCTGTACTACCATCGGAACAATCTCATCCGGAGATGCAGCAATCGTAAAATCGTATCCGTCTTCATCAAGAAGCTGCGCCATTCCCATTGCTGTCGGACCTTTCAGGGCGCCTATCCGGACAGCATCCGAAGATGATCCTTCGGATGCCCATACGCTGACCTCTCCAGTGTTACCGGTCAATCCTGCACAGATACACAAAGCCATTGCACAAATCATCAATTTTCTTTTCATTTTACTCAACATCCTTTCTTTATTTAAGAATTTAAAAATCATTTACAGCAGTTCAGAAAAATAATACAAATAAGGCGCAAAACTCTGTCTTTATGTCCCTGATTTCAAATCTGCCAGTATTTTTCTTAATTTACTTCCATAATCTTTTCCTGCTGCCCAGCCGCCGCCATAAGGATTTTCCTGGATTCCCAGCCATTCCACGTAAGGCGCCGTCTCTCTTGTCACGTAATCGAAGCGTTCATCTACACATTCCTGATTCAGGGAATCTGTGGAGGCGTAGGCTTTGAGATGCTGAACCTGAGCACGTATTCCTGTTCTTACATCTGGAAATGCGATTCCTTTGACTCCACCTCCGGTTGTTCCAAGACCTGCGAAATTGAACTGGTCGATTCCCGCATCACCACCGAAACTCAGCCATCCGGTTTCCAGCATTGCCTGCGCAAAAACTACTTCACCACGTACATTCTCGCATTTGCCTCCTCTACAATAATATTGCAAAAGGTATCTATATCAGATGCTCCGCCGCCACTGAGTTCTTCAGATGGGTAAGTGCATCCCTGACTGTTGTATAATGAACACATTTCATCGACGGAAACAGTTGTTCCACCCATAATCGTGTAGTATCCATAAGTATTATCTGTCGGGTCTTCATCAGAAATTATTTCTTCTCCGTTATTTTCTGCATTTTCGAGATATTTAGGTTTGGAGATCTGTCCCTCTCCTGAATGATCAGTTTCCTGACTGTTTTTTTCTGCACTATCAGTTGTTTTAGCTATCGTGTCGTCATCTGGGGTATCTGCAGCATTGTCTGCTGCGCTGTTTTCTGTATCAGTGGACGCTATCCCTTCACTGGCACTTACCAAAGCAGGTGCCCCGAACATCAGGCACCTGTTATTGTCATAAGCACCAGAAATATTTTCCCGGCACTTTTTTTCATCTTATGCGTTTACCTTTCTCATTGCAGCTTCTACCACATGACCAACCAGTACAGAAGTTGTTACACTTCCAACACCGCCAGGTACAGGTGTAATAGCATCTACGATAGGCTCTACTGCTGCGTAATCAACATCACCGCAGAGTTTGCCTTCTGCATTTACGTTGATACCTACATCGATGATTGTCTGGCCTTCTTTTACATATTCGGCACCAACAACACCGGCGCGGCCTGCTGCTACAATAATGATATCTGCTTCACGTGCTACAGACGGCATATCTACAGTTCTTGTGTGGCAGATCGTAACAGTTGCGTTCTTTTTAACCAGCATCATTGCTGCAGGTTTACCAACAACAAGGCTTCTTCCGATTACTACTGCCTTTTTGCCTGTGCAGTCGATTCCGTAATGATCAAGGATTTCCATACAAGCCTGTGGTGTACATGGCGGGAAACCAATCTTCTTGCCTGTGAATACACCGGACATGGAAAGGTCTGTCATACAGTCAACGTCTTTTTCAGGAGCAAGTGCATTCTCGATCACTGCCTGATCCAGATGTTTTGGAAGCGGACGGAATAATAATACGCCGTGAATGCTGTCATCTTTGTTTACTTTATCGATTGTTGCAAGAAGTTCTTCCTGGGAAACATCTTCCGGAAGTAAGATTTTCTCACATGCAACGCCTAAAGTTTCGCAGCGTTTTGTTGCTCCTCTTTCATAGGAGATATCACTTGGGTTTTCACCAACACGGATGATGCAGAGGGTAGGATTTACTCCTTTTCCCTGAAGCTCTGCTACGTTTGCTTTGATTTTCTCGTTTAATGCTGCTGTTACTTCTTTACCTAATAACTGCTTAGCCATTTGTCGTTCCCTCCGAAATTATACGTTATTATTCTATACTGTATCTGAATGATTTCAGCATAACCGCCTCATAAATCATATGCACTCTGTAAAAAAATACATCTCAATAAATAATGTTACACTTTATTAAAAGAGACGGAAAACAATACAGAAATTTCTATTTTGTTTACTATTATTTCAGTCTGCCAAGTACGCTGTTAAATGTGTCATCTGCGATCTTTGTATATTTCTCAAGCATCGCATCTGCTTTTCTGTTTAATTCTTCTGCATACTCTCTGTCAGCCATGGATTTTGTGTTGATGTATACGTTCAGGCTGGCACCCTGTAATGCTGCTTTACAGAAAGCTGCACCAACGCCTGCATCACTGATGGCAAGCTTAGAGCCTTTTGCACCGAATTCTACGATCAGTTCAATTGCTTCACAGCATTTCTCCATGATCTCCATTGGTACAGAGCAGGCATCTTTTAATACGATCTCCATGACTCTGGCTTTCTCAGCTTTCTCTTCTTCTGTTTCCTTTGGCATTCCATATGCCTTTGATAATGGCTCGAATACTTCTGCATCACGCTCGATCAGACGAAGGAAATCCTTCTGTAACTGATCGCATTTTGCTTTTAATTCGTACATTTCGTCTTCAACATCCGCATATTTCTTTTTTCCTACAGTAAGGCTTCCTACCATATTTCCAAGAGCAGTTCCTACTGCACCAACTAATGCAGACGCACCGCCGCCGCCCGGAACCGGAGCCTTAGATGCCAGAACTTCAACGAATTCTGTACATGTACTTGTTGAAAATCCCATTTTTTCTCCCTCTTTCTGTTTATATTTACTTATTTAACTCTGATATTTGCGGATTATTCTGCTGTTTCCATAATCCTGATATCATTTGTCATTTCTGAACGCATTTCAGATATGCTTTCAGAGAACCAATGATCACATCTCCCATAACTGCCATATCCTCTGCCTGGAAAGAGACAGGGAAGTTGTCAGAAAAGAGAATCTGTGAAGACGGCGGAAATTCCTCATCGCCCTCCCAGAGGATCATCTGTATTTTATATTCCGGAAAAATTTCTACTTCATAGGCAATATCTCCATGCTTTACAGGGATGGCACTGATATGCTCCATGATCGCCTTAAAATCTCCCAGACGATTTCCATAGGAAAATGCCAGACGTTTGATACATCTGCCGTCAAACTGTCTTAAATATACTTCTCCCCATGGCATCTCACGGTATGTTTTAAATTTTCCGGAGCTCTCAGATTTCACACCGTTTAAAAGAAAACGGATGGTCAGGATCCTGGCATAGATCATGTTCTCCAGTGGATAAAAGCCTTTATCATCCGGAGTATGTGTTACTTCAAAATCCGGCCATGTGATCTGATACTGTGTTCCAAGAAAAGTTAAAGTCAGTTTTTGGGTTTCTTCATCGTAAGGAATAGACAATCTGGAAGCGATCTCCTTCGGGTCTGCAGCTGCAAACTCCTGAGTGTAATGCTCCCACGGCATTCTTTCCTTACTGTCTTTTTCATAATTTAAGTCATTTAAACTAAATGCCATATAAATCTCCATAAACAGGACAGATCAAAGGGATCCAAAGATCTGTCCTGTTATTTTATTTCTCTAGATATTCATAATTTCTCATATAGAAATTACTGAAATTCATCAGCGGTTCTGAATCTCTTCCATTACAGTTGGGAACATACTTGTATCTGTATGAGGAATGAAACATGCACCTACAAATTCATCCATATAGATCGGCACTGTAGAAGTTCCATATATGTCATATTGGAAGCAAGTTCATAAGTCTTCTTCTCTGCAGGTGTTGACAGAAGCATCAGATAGGCACCTGTCAGAGATGAGTTACCAATGTAGTGGAATTTCTCGATGGGGATATCCGGGAACATACCAATGTTGACTGCATTCTGCATGTTGATACCGCTTCCGATACCACCTGCAACATACACATCATCGATCATGCTCACATCGAAGTCCAGAGAAGTCAGCATTGTGCGGATTGCTGAGAAGATTGCACCTTTTGCACGAATAAAGTTATCAATATCAACTTCTGTGATCTCAACATCCTTTACAGAACCTGCCTCTTCCTCAAATGCAAGGATATAACTGCCCATTCCATATTTGTCATGTTTGATTCTCTTTCCTTCGCGGATAAATTTACCCTTCGTTGATAATTCCGCAGATATAAAGTTCACTGATCACATCGATGATACCGGAACCACACAAACCTACAGGTTTGGTTCCCGGATCACCTACGATCTTGTAGGTAGGCTCCATAGTCTCTTTGTCAATGGTACATGCTTCGATAGCTCCGTCTGTGGCACGCATACCACAGCTGATATCACCACCTTCAAAGGCAGGACCTGCGGAACATGCGCAACTCATCATAAAATCTGAGTTTCCAAATACAAGCTCTCCGTTTGTACCAAGGTCGATAAACAATGAAAACTCCGGTCTGTTCCAGATCTGGCTGACCAGGGTTCCGGCTGTAATATCGCCGCCTACATAGCTTCCGATATTCGGCGCCATAATAATATGAGCGTCTTTATTAATATCAATTCCCACATCAGAAGCAAAGAGGGAATTGGTCTTAAAGAATGCAGGGATATATGGTTCTGTACGTAATGGATCAGAATTAATTCCTGCAAACAGATGATTCATAGTTGTATTAGATGCCACGCACATTCTGTATATGCGGTTTTTCGGGAATTTGGCACTTTTGCACATCTCGTTGATCATCGGATTGATGGTTTCTTTGATCACAGCATCCTGCAGCTTTTGCTGGCCGCCCGGTTTCTGTGATTCTACAATTCGGTTAATAACGTCTGCACCAAAACGGATCTGTCCGTTTCCGGCAGAACTCTTTGCCAGAATTTCACCGTTTTCCATATTGATCAGTACAGCGGAAACAGTTGTTGTACCAATATCGATTGCCAGACCACCGATTACTACATCTTCGTCTTTACCGAAGATATCATACACAAACATATCGTCAGAAGTAGCGCGGATCACACATTTTACTGAAAAATTACTCTCTCTCAATACATCCGGAAGCTTTTTCAGAACTGCATAAGGGATTCTGACTCTGCTGATATTCAGATACTTCCGCAGTGCTCTTGTAAGTCTCTCGTTATCCGGCATTGTGTCATCCAGAGACGGAGGATCCATTGTGACATCCACAACCTCCAGACTGTTTTTCAATTCGATGCCTGCAAGTTCTACATCTCTTTTGGCATTTTCAAAAATGGCTATTTCCTCTTTAGAGCTTAAATCAGCTACTTTCATTCTGCTCTTATAGGCAGATGCAATATCAGGTACCAGCACATTTACATCTGCACTGATCTTGCTGCAGCATGCAAGGCGCCATCCTTCCTGATATTCTTCGTCAGAAATATGTAATGTCTTTTTGCTCTCCAGTTCTCCGCTCTTTAACTGGACACGGCATTTTCCGCAGGCTCCGTTTCCAGAACATGGTGCATCGATCGCCACATTGGCTCCACGAGCTACCTCAAGTAAATTGTCCCCCGCATTGGCAAACGCTTCTACCACACTGCCATCTTCGAATGAAAATGTTACCTTAAACATTCGGCAACCACCTTTCTCATAATCGTTAATAGCCTGTAATAAAACAAGGGCCGAAGACCGAAGCCTTCAGCCCCCATAATTATGTATTCAATTCGTATGAAACTGATTAGATTTCCAGATAGGAATCTGCATACAGTGTATTGCCTTTGAATACATCACAGGATTTGATAGTTTCCATCAGACGAAGGTCGTTAGGGTTAACGATTGCTGATGTAAGACCATTCATCATAGCCATTGCTACAAGAGCAGAGTCCATGATCGGACGGATATGTTTTGGCATACCGTTACTGTTGTTAGAAAGACCACCTGTAGAGTTCAGTCCCATTTCAGAGAACATCTTGATAGCTTCAAGAACTTCCATCTGTTTGTCCTGCATTCCTTTTACAACGAGGAATAACGGGTCAAACCACAGATCTTCTGTATCCATGCCCTGAGCCATACCTCTTTCAAGCATGTTCTGGCAGTGCATCATACGCTCATCATTGTCAGCTGCTACCATACCAGAGGAGCAAAGTGCGATACAGATTGCATCATTTGCTGCTGCAAGGTCGATATTGGAAATTCTGTCACCTGCGTCTGCAGAGTTAACGATTGGTTTTCCTTTTGCTCTGTTGTATACAGAAATACCAGCTTCGATAGCTTTCTGGTTTGTTGTATCCAGTGCAAGCGGAACATTATCAAACTCAGACTGAAGGAGCTGAACAGCCCATTTCATTAAGTCTTCGCCATCATTTTCTGCAGGTCCGATATTTACATCGAGGTAAGTAGCACCAGCATCCAGCTGCTGTTTTGCTCTTTTGATGATCGGTTCAGGATCTCTTTCTGTAAATGCTTTGTTTACTGCCGGTGCAGTAGTGGAAAGTCTTTCTCCAATTGTTACGAATTTTGCCATAACCCTGTTCTCCTTTTATATTTATTTATACAGAGAAATCTGACAATTGCAGATCCCTCTGCATACATTTTTCTTTATACTCCGGCCGGTACAAAACCGACCAGATGTTTACGGTCATTAGATCTGGCCGTCTGCCTGCAGATCCTTTAAGAATTTAACAAGCTGTACAGCTTCTCTTGGTCCAACGATGATTTCCCATCCAGGAAGTTTTGCTTCCAGATCACCCTTCAGAACCGCTACTTTACCAGGAATGATCAGTTTTCTGGATTTAACCTTCGGTTCAACATTCTCTTTGATATAAGAAGAAATACTGTTACCGGAGAATTTACCAGCTGCCCATGATGTCAGTACGGAAAGTCCGCCTGCATCATTGATTACCAGGTTAAGCGGAACACCGGAACGCTCCAGCTCGCCGGATACTACGAAATATGTAAGAGCAAAGTCTACAGTAGTAACTACTACTGCATTCTCATCAGCACCATTTAACGGATAGATGCCTGGCTCAACTTTCATTGGCTTCTGCGGGTCAGTGTAAACGTTCTGACGCAGACCATATAATGGAAGAGCCTCTGCATATGTCATCTGCTCCATAACGATGATGGAACCATATTTCATTGTAAACATAGATGCTAAAGCTGCCTGTAAGTGAAGGTCACCTTTTGCGATCTTAACAAGGTTTACGATAGATGGATAACCAAATGTTCTGTCCTGATCTTTCAGAGCTGCACGACGAACCTGTACAGTGTTTGCAAAGGTTTCTTTAATGTCAGCGCCTGTTGTATCAAGAACAAGATTCTTGTTTCCAAGTTTTTCAAGAGCTGCTGTTGTATCATATAATTCATTTAAGTCTTTACCGGATACACCGAGAACAACACCTGCTTCTGTAGCAACTGCGTTCATTGCTTCATAGTTGGAAGCATCAGCACCGTTTAAGACCGGTTTGCTGTCTTTGCATACTGCAAGAGCTGCTTTAGCGATTTCAGGATCTTTACATCAAGAACTAAAGTTCTGCCAAGACCTGCTGCTTTTTCTACAAGTGCAGTATATTTAGCTGCATCTGCGCCTTCACCACAGTTTACATATACAAGTTCAGCATACATTCTTTCGCCGATACGGTCATAATCTACCTTCGGGATTTCTGCAAGTTTTGCCTCTACTGCAGCGTCATCCATGCATGTGCACAGAGCTACTGCATATCTTGGCTTGCTTACAAATGTTTTTTCATGTCTGAATAATACTGTTTCTCCACCCAGAGTGTGCTCTTCTGCACCAGTACCAATTTTGATTGTCTTCATTGGCGGAGCAGTAGCCTCGGAAAGAGATGCTAAAGCTTCATCAGACATATGCGGACATTGTTCGATTTTCATAGCGCCCTGAGCAACTTTCATAGAGAAAGCCATACAAGTTGGGCATCCGCATTCCTTACAGTTTTTCTTTGGTGTTAATTTAAAAATCTGAATACCATTCAGTGCCATTTTATTTGTTCCTCCTATTCAATTACGCAAGTGCTTTGATCATTCTGGAAATAGCTGCAACAGCTTCCGGATGTCTTAAGATGACTGCATCAGATCCGGCTGCAAGGTCAGCAGCAGCTGTCATAACTTCCATATCGATTCCACGCTCTTCTTCCGGTCCCCATTCAGGCATATCTTTCTCAGAAGCTGTTGCTTCTTTTACGCCCCATGTTTCAGCGGATACCGGTGTAATGATAGGCATCTGCAGCATGTTATCATTCTGAGATAAAGCTGCACCTTTAATACGGTCCATAGTGGATACAACATATTCATATCCATATCCGGCAGCAGCACTACCGATATTCATAACAATTTTCTGTGCATTAACGCCTAACTGAGTAGTTACAACGTTAAGCTGTTTAGCAAGGTTGATATCTACGGCAGATTCTGCACCTACGATCTGATCGTAAGCAAGTCCTGCTGCAGCACCGATTGCTTTGTAGTTTTCTTCTTTTTCTGAAAGATCAGTACGTTTCTTCCCTGAAGAGCTTCTGCTACCTTAGGAAGGAGTTCTGCGTCTTTCTCTACATTCTTGCATCCTTCAACTACTAATGGTGCATCAATTGCATCTGCAACTTCTTTAACAACTGCGATAAGTTCATCAACAGATTTGTTTACACCGTTCGGATCTCCACCCTCAAGAATCAGAGCTACAAAGTCAGCACCTTCCATAGCTGCTGCTTTTTTAGCCATTTCTCCGATTGTGGATGCTCCGTCATAGTATGCTTTGATACCTTCGGATACAATATTCTCAAGACCCATATCAGAGATTTCAACACCGATCTTAGGTGCGTTTTCTGATGGTGCATCAAAAGAATAAAATGGATAAGTAGAGTCTCCGCCGATTGTTACAGTCTTATCTCCGCTACCAATTGTGACTGTATTAATCTTTGCATTAAATTTCTGAAGTTTCTGATTAAACGGCATTTCTATTTGGCCTCCTTAAAAAAATTACTATGTACTTGCCTCTACGCAGACAAATCACATCATCTCATATAGTATACTACATCATCGGGTCCATTGACAAGGCTGGATGATTATGTTCTGTTAAAAATGCAACAAGCTCTTCTGGATCTGTTGTATTTGTCTCGTCACCAATCATATCAGTAAAGTTGTCAATACCATACAGTTCCTTTGCTGTCTTATTCAAACGCTCCGCAACTGTCTCTTTTAATTCCTTAGGCATCCATACGATACGTTCAATACCGCCTTCTGCCTTCATGAACTTCTTGGATGAAATAAAGTGTTTACCATGTCCCATGAATCCTGGTGTCTGAACACCGCCGCCAGTCATAGATGCCATCTCTGAGAATGTCATTCCGAGAGGTGTCATTCCTGCATATTCACGGTTGGCGATTACTACACCATTAGAAAACGGCTCAATACCACAGATACACTCGAAGCATCCACAGGAAGTCATAGGATCCTGCATAATGGAATAAAGCGTAACGTGTTCGAGAGCTCCTTGTGAGAATTTTTGTACAGCTTCATCAACATCCTCATAAGAACCAAGGTTCTCATCAATTGGTCTTTCCTTTGTAATGATCTGACAAGGTCCGTTTGGATCCAGTTCATTTGTTGCTTTTGCATCCAGCCATGAAACGGCTCCGCAAAGTCCAAGTCTCTCTGGTGTAACAACACATACATGAGACGGTGAAAAAGCCTGACAAAGGATACAGCTGTAATATACGTCTACAGTTTCATCTGTAAGATTTTCAAGACGTGCATCACGTTTATCGAATACAGGGATTGCTACCTCATGACGGATTCTTGTACACTCAGCCGGATCAGTATAAACGGTTACCTGACATTTATCAACTACAGCTTCAAACTCATTTTTTACCTGTGTATACAGAACCTCACCGATATGTCTGATACGGAATCCTGCATTGTAAGCTTCCTTACCGATACGGATTCTCTGCATATCTCTCTGTCCTGTATGATAAACTCCCTCAATACAGTTAATGTAATTGTGGAATTTACGCTCAATTACAGGTTCAAAATCAGGCTGCATTCTCTTTCCCGCTACTTCTACCACGTAAGCGATCGGATTCTTGCTTCCCAATTCCATTTCATCTACATCTGGTCCTACAACTGTAATCTTGTGGTCCTCTACCTCATCCATGCTTCTTGTCTGCACAAGTTCTGCACAATCCACACGGGAACCGTCGAACTCAACCTGCATATCTTTACGACGGATAATCTCGCCTTCGAATGCAGACGCAAACGCAACAGGAATATCAATATTGGTAATTTTGATCTTAATATTTCTGGCTTCCAGAGAAACCTTATTAAAATCAGCAACATTCGGGCATGCGATCAGCGCACCCGGAACTTCTGTAATGTTTTCATCTTCATTGGAAATCACAGGGAATCCAAGTTTGATTGCTCCTGCACCAGCAGCCAGAATCACATCATCGATCGGTTTAAACGCATTGACAAATGCCGGTACTCTCTCTGATGTATACTTGATCAGAGCGGCTGCATCTCCAGGAGTAACGTTTCCGAAGATCAGAGCTGCACGAAGTGCCACGGATACTACATGGATTACAGAAGTAATATCTTTTCCAAGTGGTACGATTCGAACATTATAGCCCATTTTCAATCCAAGTTCCTGCGCCTGGTCAATAATTCCTCCAACCAGTGTAACAAGAATTCCCTGTGCCTGATAACTCTTTACCAGATCTACACCTTCCTGTGCGGTAGGTGCGGATCCAATAATAACAGCTACACCAGGAATATCACCGGTTACAAGAGGTACACCAAGTTCACGGATTATGGAATCCGGAAGGTGTCCATAGTACGGTTCACTGTATGGCTCCGCTCCATCCAGATACTTCAGTACTTCTATGAACTCTGCACAAAGTGCGGTAGCGACTCCGGACATCAAAGCGTCATCTAACTGATGCTCTCTTGTCATAAGAGATTTAATCACACCAAGTGCTTCTTTCATTTCGCCAAGGGTCTTCACCTTGACTCCTGTTACTGCATAGTAACATGGCAGACAGTAGGCAGTATGAGGAAATTCAACTGCCTTGTCTGCGCCGTGCTGTGCAATGGCTTCCTCTACAGCCTGACAGGTTAACCCGTAGACTGCATCATTTCCGTTAAAGATTCTGTCGATTAACAATTTGCACATCTCCATTTCGTATTTAGAATAATACTATGGTTTTATCTATATAACGCTTTAGGCGTTTAAACCCAGGAGACGTTTAGTGGCTTCCGCATTGCCCATCCACGCCTCCGGGCAAAACCACCAATCTTTACATCATCGGATCAAGAGCTAATGCCGGATGGCCTTTTTCTGTAAGGAATCCAACCAGTGTCTCCGGATCAGTAGCGATTGTTTCATCACCGATCATATCTGTAAAGTTTTCAATACCATAGAGTTCATTTGCTGTCTTATTAAGACGTTCAGCAACAAACTCTTTCAGTTCTTTCGGCATCCATACGATACGTTCAATACCGCCTTCTGCCTTCATGAACTTCTTGGAGCTGATGAAATGTTTACCATGTCCCATGAAACCAGGTGTCTGAACACCACCACCTGTCATGGATGCCATTTCTGAGAATGTCATTCCAAGAGGTGTCATGCCTGCATACTCACGGTTAGCGATAACAACACCATTGGAGAATGGCTCGATACCGCAGATACACTCGAAGCATCCGCATGATGTCATAGGATCCTGCATGATAGAGTACAGTGTAACGTGCTCTAATGCACCCTGGGATAATTTCTTAACAGCTTCATCTACATCTTCATAAGAACCAAGGTTCTCATCAATAGGTCTTTCTTTTGTAATTACCTGGCAAGGTCCGTTTGGATCCAGCTCGTTGGTAGCTTTTGCATCCAGCCATGAAACGGCACCGCAAAGTCCAAGTCTCTCAGGTGTAACAACACATACGTGAGACGGGGAGAATGCCTGGCAGAGGATACAGCTGTAATATACATCTACAGATTCGTCTGTCAGAGTATTCAGACGGTCATCACGTTTCTCGAAGATCGGGATAGCAACTTCATGACGGATTCTTGTACACTCAGCAGGATCTGTATAAATAGTAACTTCACATTTATCAACAACTGCGTCAAATTCATTCTTAACCTGTGTATAGAGAACTTCACCGATATGTTTGATCTTGAAGCCTGCAGCAAATGCATCTTTGCTGATACGGATTCTCTGCATATCTCTCTGTCCTGTATGGTATACACCTTCGATACAGTTGATGTAGTTATGGAACTTACGCTCGATAACAGGTTCAAAGTCAGGCTGCATGTTTTTACCTGCAACTTTAACAACATATGCAATGCTGTTCTTGCTGCCAAGTTCCATGTCATCTACTTCCGGACCAACAACTGTAATCTTATGGTCTTCTACTTCACTTGCATCACATGTATGTACAAGCTCTGCACAGTCTACACGGGAACCATCGAACTCAACCTGCATGTCTTTACGACGGATAATCTCACCTTCGAATGCAGATGCAAAAGCAACCGGGATATCGATGTTTGTAATTTTAATCTTGATGTCACGTGCTTCCAGAGAAGTCGCATTCCATTTGGAGATGTCTTTCTGGCAGATCAGGCTCTTCGGTACTCTTGCAACATCTTCCTGGTTTGTGATAACCGGGAATCCAAGAGCGATAGCGCCTGCACCACAAGCTACGATCACATCATTTAACGGTGCAAATGCATTAACAAATGCAGGTACACGTTTCATTGTGTAATCCATCAGAGTTGCAGCATCACCTGGTTTTACGTTACCGAAGATAAGAGCTGCACGAAGTGCTACAGATACTACATGGATAACTGCTGTAACGTCTTTTCCAAGCGGGATAACACGTACGTTAGCACCTGTCTTGTATCCAACTTCCTCTAACTGGTCAATAACGTCACCAACCAGAGTGATCAGGATACCCTGAGACTGATAGGATTTAACAAGGTCTGCTGCTTCCTGAGCGGAAGGAGCTTTTCCAAGGATAACTGCTACACCAGGGATATCGCCTGTTACAAGCGGTACACCAAGTTCACGGATCACTGCATCTGCAAGATGTCCGTAGCAAGGAGCTTCATAAGGAACTGCTCCGTCAATATATTTCAGAACTTCGATAAATTCTGCGCAGAGAGCTGTAGCAACACCTGACATAAATACGTCATTTGTTCTTTTCTCTCTTGTCATAAGAGTTTTTACTACTGCAAGAGCATCTTTTAACTCTGCAAGAGTTCCAACCTTTGTTCCTGTTACTGCATAGTAGCATGGTAAAGAATATGCTGTATCAGGGAAGCTGACTGCTTTGTCAGCGCCGTATTTTTCAATTGCCTGGTTGATGGCACCCTCTGTAAGTCCATAAACCGCGTCGTTTCCCGCAAAAACACTTTCAAATAAAGTCACTTGTTCTACCTCCTAATATATGATTACTGACGATCTATCTTTTCTTTTATTTTAATGATCTCATCGGTAACTGTCTTGCTGAAGTCATACGGGGATTTTCCCTGTCTGTCTGCATCAATTACCTCTGTGTTGTAATGAATCATACCTAAAAGATCTTCCTGTGGAATCCGTTCTCTGATAAAGTTTTCGTCATCTTCATTGCGCACTTTGTTTGCGACAACCTTTACCTGAGACACTCCTAAATCTTTTGCCAGGCGCTTTACATTTTTATATGTCTGCACACTCCTTGCACCTGGTTCGATCACTACGATAAATGCGTCAACTCCTTCTGTGGTTCCTCTGCCGAGATGTTCCAAGCCGGCTTCCATATCAAGAATTACTACATCTTCTCTTCTAAGTACCAGATTATTGATAATGCGCTTTAACATTACATGTTCCGGGCATACACATCCGCCGCCGCCTGTCTCGACAGTTCCCAGGACAAGGAGCCGTACACCATTACAGACCTTACCATATTTCTCCGGAATATCGTCTACTTTCGGATTCAGATGATAGAACTGATTTCCTGCTGTAGCCCCTGTACGTTCTTCCACCAGCTTACGCATCTTTGAAATCGGTACAATAGAATCCAGAGTTTCTTCATCAAAGCCTAAAGCAAGACCAAGATTCGCATCCGGATCCACATCTGCTGCAAGTACCGGTCTGCCCTCTGCTGCATACAACCTGGCCAGCGTTGCTGCAAAAGTGGTTTTGCCTACGCCGCCTTTTCCTGTAACTGCTATTTTCATTTTACGTCATCCACCTTTTATTACATTTTAAGATCACAGCAGATTAGATTCCTAATGCTGTTCTCTTCTCTTCAATTCTTTCGATCATCAGATCAACTAATTTCTCAATATCTGTTTCTACTGTATAAGCAGCGCCTGTCCATTTTCTTGTTCCCTCTGTAAGAAGCTCTCCCATTTCTGAAGAACCGGAAACATATGGATCAACACCAAGGAATGTATCAATACCGGTACCTACTACATAGTTACCGATGGATACAGCTTTTTCAGACATCCACTCAGGAGCACATCCAACTACAGGAAGCTGATTGATCTGAAGACCTGCATCTTTTGCAAGTTCAGCAGCAAGGATCATCATACGGGAAATATCTACGCATGATCCATGTGGAGTACCGGTGGGATATCAGCTAGTTCACAGACACGTTTCAGACCTGCACCGCAGAGATCTTTTGCAGATTTGTCCATAAGACCTGCTTTTGCAGCTGCCTGTGCAGAACATCCGGAAGCAATGACAACGATATCATTGGCGATACATTTCTTCATCAGTTCAATATGTGCATAGTCAGGACGGATCTTAGGATTGTTACATCCAACCATAGCAACAGCACCACGGATAACACCGGAAGTGATGCACTCAAGTAATGGTTTTGTTGTTCCTGTCTCATCAACCTGAGAGTTTGTAACACCGTCAAGAACCTTAACGATTGCTTCTACGGAATAACCAACTGTAGCTTTCTGTTTCAGCTGTGGGATATGTACAAGTTCAGGTTTTCTGTTCTTGAAGTTATCAATAGCCATCTTAACGATCGCTTTTGCATTCTCTCCTGCTGTCTCAGCATTGAATCTGATAAATTCAGCATCAGGCATCTGAGCGATTGGAGAAGTTGTGATAAATTTAGTATGGAAGCATTTGCTTAAAGGTCCTAATGCAGGGAAGATACACTGAACGTCTACTACGATCGCTTCGCAGGCACCTGTCAGCACTACATTCTCCTGCTGCAGGAAGTTACCGGCCATCGGAACACCGCGACGCATAGCTACTTCGTTTGAAGTACAGCATACACCGGAAACAGTGATTCCTTTTGCTCCTACAGATTTTGCATAATCGATCATTTCTTTGCTGTCTGCATATTCACAGATCATCTCAGAAAGGCTCGGATCATGTCCGTGTACAACGATGTTTACATTCTCTTCAACCATTACACCAAGGTTAGCTTCAGTGTCAATTGGCTTCGGAGTTCCGAATAAAACATCAGAGAACTCTGTTCCCATCATGGAACCGCCCCATCCATCAGCCATACCGCAGCGGATAGACTGTTTTACAAGAGCTTCCGGAAGAGAAGAACATCCCATATGAGCCATATGTAAAGAAGTGGAAACCTCACGGTCGATCGCACGTGGTGCAATTTCATTTTCAATCAGTTTCTCTTTCTGTCCTGCAGGCATTCTGTCAAGGAATCTCTGATATCCGAATGGTTTACCATATTCCATCAATCCTGTCTCAGCCATTTCATGAGCCAGATCATAGATATCTTTTCCTTCTGTCTCTACGCCCCATTCTTTTGCGATACGGATCAGTTTCTCAGGATCTTTTACCTGATAGTTTCCGCCGTCTTTTGCACAATATAATGTGTGGCAGATTTCACGACCGTGATCAGAGTGAGTAGCTGCACCACCTGCTGTAAATTTCAGGAAGTTTCTTCCTACGATACCATGAACGTCACATCCGCAGATACCTCTTGATGCTTTAGGGGTAATACGACATGGTCCCATAGCACAGATACGACAGCAGACACCCTGCTCACCGAATTTACAATGTGGAGTCTGTTTTTTACACGAAGCTGCCATGCGTCAGCTCCAACCTTTGCACCTGTCTCCAAAAGTCTGGCAGTAGCCTCTTCAAACTCTTCCACTGTAGTTAATTTGAATTCACTCATTATAGACCTCCTTTAATTCTGGTTTGTGTATTCCTTTAAGATACACATTTTTATTTTATTAATAATCCCACAGGCAGGAAATCCCGGTTATCTATAGGTTATCTATATCTGAAGAATTGGCTCCGTTAAAGATAACTGTGATAACCCATCCCATCCCCTCCCATGGGTTATTTAACTTAAAAAATAAAGATGTAAACTTGTATTTATCTCTGTATATATAGATTTCCTATGCGCAGAAACATCCCTCATCGGATTCTCGTCCGACAAGGGGTGTTTCTTATAATTTTAAATTATCAACGATTGCACGAAGTGCAGTCTTGACAGGGTTGTCTTCCGGAAGTGTGCTTGTAGGACGTCCTTCACAGTCATATTCATAAACTGTTTCATCCTGTGGAACAACACCAAGAAGTGTCAGTCCCTGATTTGCAATCTCTTCCTGAATTCCCTTATTCAATTCTCCTTTCGGAGCTCGGTTAATGATCAGACCAACTGTATCAGGATGCATATCACATTCTTTAATGAGTTCTGCAATCCTGCCTACTGCCTGTACGCCTCTTCTGGAGCAGTCGCTGACCAGAATGGCAGTCTGCATGCTCGGAAGAACACCTCTGCTGATATGTTCCATTCCGGCTTCATTATCTACAACAATATACGGATAATTATTCTGGTATTTTGCAAGCTGAGTCTGAAGAAGACCATTAACATAACAGTAACAGCCTTTTCCCTGAGTTCTGCCCATGACAAGAAGATCAAAATCATCATCTTCTACAAGCGCATCTTCAAAACGCATTTCCGCGTAATCAGCCTTAGACATTCCGGTAGGAATTGGATTCTCTTTTGCAAGCTCTGCACGTGCAATTTCTTCACGCACATCGCCAAGAGTTGTCTCTACCTTTACGCCAAGAACCTCATTGAGGTTTGAGTTTGCATCAGCATCTACTGCAAGAATCGGCCCTTTACCCTTTTCACACAAGTACTGGATCAGCATTCCGCATAATGTTGTTTTTCCCACGCCGCCTTTTCCTGCGACAGCAATTACGTGTGCCATAAAACCAGGTGCCTCCTAAATCTGTCTTAGTATTCTTTCTATAAATAAAAAATGATGTTAAGGTCAAAAGGTGTTTTGTCCCTATCTTAATATCAGTCACATTTCAGTTTCACAATACTGTTGGCAAGGTCAACCATTAAAATAGTTCCCTCGACCACTCTCTCATCTCCCATAATATCACGGAGAATCAATTTATTCCCATCCACATCTATACGGGAAACATTTTTAAAAATAACAGAATCGTCACTTTCTTTATATACAGTTGCCAGACACATGTGATGTCGCCTCCTATTTCATCTCTTCCTTAACAAGCGTTAAAGCAAGTCCAAGTCTCATATTGCCTTTCTGAAAATCTGCAACAGCTTCCTTAATAGTCTTACATGCTGCATCCATTCCCATCTTGCAAGGTTATCAGCCATCTGATCCAGTTCCTGAGCATGATGCTCATTGTGCTGAAGCATATATGTCAGAAGAGCCAGTGTCTCATTCTTACAGTCACCTTCACTGCAGGATCCGCAATGAGCAGTATCACAGGCATGATCTGCATGAGAATGTCCATGATCATGACCTTCGCCATGAGTATGCTCATGAGTATGAGTCATACCATCTTCATGGGTATGTTCATGGGTGTGTCCATGCCCATGCTGGACAAGATTCCCATTTTCATCTTTGATTAAATGCATGGTTAAATGCTCCCTTCTATTGAAAAATACACTGAATTTATAAAATTCAGTCTTTTTTTATGACAATAAATTATCAATTTACTGATATTATACATCTTTTTTTTCGTTTCCGCAAGCCATTTAGCATAAATAATCACTAAAAAAATTTTGAAATATATGCTTTGAAATAGCTTTTTTCACAAGAACTGTTAATACTTTAACCCTTATGTTATATTGTTAACAATGTATTCTTGCAAAAACTTAATAATTTTTATGTACTTCTGACACATTTTTATGTTATACTTGGACAAGATTATCGGGCAAAGCAGCTTGCCCAAAGTGTATATAGGAATTGGAGGAATTGTTTTGGATAATACTGTTTTTCTGAATACAAACAGAGAGATGCCTTTACTCGGACTGGGAGTATACAAAGCCACCGGGGAAAATGAGGCCGAAAATGCTATTATTTCTGCTGTTGAATCAGGATACCGTCTGATTGATACAGCCTCCGTATATAAAAACGAAGAAAATGTAGGACGGGGAATCGCCAGCTGTGGAATACCGCGAAATGAACTTTTTATTACTACAAAAGTATGGAATACCGCACAGCGTCTGGGAGACATTCAGGGTGCTTTTGAAAGAAGCCTGGACCGGCTCAAACTGGATTATGTGGATTTGTATCTGATCCACTGGCCGGTTCCGGGATGTTATCTCAGCACCTGGAAAGTACTGGAGGAAATCCAGAAATCCGGGCGGGCTCTTTCTATTGGTGTCAGTAATTTTGAAATCCGTCATCTGGAAGAACTGGAAGCCAATTCCGGAATCATACCTGCTGTAAATCAGATTGAATGCCATCCTCTCTGCTATCCGAAAGAGCTGATTGATTATTGCCAGGATAAAGGAATCCAGGTACAGGCATATGCCCCGCTTGCAAGAGGTGCATATCTTGATAATGATGTTATGTGTGTACTCGGAACCAAATATGCCCATACTCCCGCTCAGATTGGCCTGCGCTGGGCTACCCAGAAGGGAATATCAGTAATCCCGAAATCCGTACATCCTGACCGCATCAGAAGCAATGGCAATATTTTTGATTTCACAATCGAACAGGAGGATATGGATCTGATTGATACTCTGAACGAAAATTTCCACAGTTCACATGTTCCCGAGGATTTAAGGGACATTGCATTCTAATAAAGAGCAATCGGAAAAATACTTTATCATGCAAATACAAAAAGCAGATGTATTTATATAACATCTGCTTTTTGCATATTTATCATCTCTGTCTATAGAATTTTCCGTAAATGATGCATTCGAAAGTTTTTCGTAACCATTCAGCAGTCAGCTATCCCGCGAGGTACTGAACAGTTACAGTTTTTCTATAACATCTCAGTTAGTTTTCTGTCCGTCTTCCCATGGAAGCATCGGCGTCTCCACTTTCTTATCTCTTACCATAAGGTCGATCACCGCTTCCGCTGCACTTTTTCCTTCGAACAAGACTTTGTTTATTTCTGTGATGATCGGCATTTCCACATCATACTTCTCAGCCAGTTCTTTTGCTGCTTTTGCGGAATAGACGCCTTCCACGATCATTTTCACTTCAGCCATTGCCTGCTCCATGGTATATCCTTTTCCCATCAGATATCCGGCTTTCCGGTTACGGCTGTGGACACTGGCACAGGTAACGATCAGATCTCCGATTCCGGACAGACCATAAAAGGTTTCCATACGTGCTCCCATTTTAACACCTAGACGTGAAATTTCTGCAATTCCTCTTGTGATCAGGGCTGCTTTGGTATTATCGCCGTATCCCAGACCATCTGCGGTTCCGGCTGCCAGTGCGATCACATTCTTTAACGCTGCGCCAAGCTCCACTCCCAGCATATCCGGCGTGGTATAAACTCTGAAAACAGGCTCATAAAGATTCCCTGCAGATATTCTGCTGTCTCTCTCTGGTGAGAACTTACCACACAGGTAGTCGGAAGTCCCTTTCCAACCTCTTCTGCATGGCTTGGGCCGGAAAGCACAGACACATTTGCCTGTGGAAGTTCCTGTTCAATGATCTCGCTTAAAGTAAGAAGAGTTTTTTCCTCCACACCTTTGGCAACATTTACAATTTTCTGTCCGTTTTTTACAAAAGGCGCCATACGCTTGCAGGTACTTCTGGTATAAGGCGAAGGAACTGCCAGAATTGCCACATCTGCATCCCGCAGGCTTCTCTCAAGATCTATTGTGATATCAATCGGTTCAGGAATCTTTACACCCGGAAGTTTGCTCACGTGTTCCCGCTTTTCTCTTAATGTTGTTATCTCCTCCCCAAGCGCCGACCAGAGAATCACCTCGTGTCCATTATTGTAAAGAAGGATAGACAGGGCAGTTCCCCAGCTTCCCGCACCAAGCACACTTATCTTTGCCATATAAATACCTCTTTTTA
>ENA-OUNI01000059-OUNI01000059.1-human-gut-metagenome-genome-assembly--contig:-NODE-59-length-39968-cov-3.076077_pt1 | contig 39968 bp, 52 predicted proteins | sample MGYA00242499_ERZ504580 | MGnify/ENA primary metagenome ERZ504580 (study PRJEB26092, sample SAMD00036315) | human gut metagenome | host: Homo sapiens | study: EMG produced TPA metagenomics assembly of... | reverse complement strand
AACGCGATCGCGCTCGCACAGGATATCAAAGTGATCCAGAACAAATGCCTGATTAAGGCGAACTGGCCGTGAAAACTCTTTACTGCGCGGATACCAACGAGAATGAGCTGGAAACGATCGAACATACGATGCCTATCAGCCAGATCGTCGAGGTGGACGGCATCGATGAGGATTGCGGCAGCGATATCCGGCTGGAGGTCATGGGGCTGGAGGTCACGCCGAAATCCGATTCCTCCGGGGAGCTGCGGCTGCTCGATATGAATGTGCGCGTATGCGCATGCGTGCGCGCTTACCGGGAGGTGGAGGTGCCCGTTGTGACGGACGCGTATTCCACGCAATATGAGCTGACGGTGGAGCAAAAGGGCGTTGATCTCGATCAGCTGATTGAAATTTTCAACGAAACATCGCTGTGCAAAAACACGGTCAGCCTGTCCGGCACAAGCGTGACAAAGGTGCTCGACCTTTGGTGCTCGGATGTAACGGCAAATTCCTCCTTTGCCGACGGGATGCTCACGGTTTCCGGCACGGTGACGGTCTGCATGCTGGTGCTCGACCACGACGCACAGCCGAATTACCTTGAGCGGCCTGTAGATTTTGAATATCAGCGGGCTCTGAAATCCGATGCGCAGAAGATTCGCTGCGACCCCACCGTGCAGGTGACTGCACTGGATTATGTGCTCAACGCAAGCGATCAGATGGAGGTCCGCATCGAGCTGAACATCACCTCTTCCGTTTTCTGCTCCACCAGCTTGCGGCTGATTACGGAAATCCGGCCCAATGAGGAGCAGATCAAGCGCTCCACCTCCGCTGCTTTGACAATCTATTTTTCAGATGCGGGTGAGTCTGTATGGAATATCGCACGCCGCTATAACACCACGATGGAAGCTATCATGCGTGAAAACCATTTGGAAAGCGAACAGGTTCCGGAGAAATGCATGCTGCTCATCCCGGGTATATAAAAGAAAGCGGACAGTAAGGAGGATAAGCGAATGGAAGATCGTAATATTTATCAGGATATCGCCGAGCGCACGCAGGGGGATATCTATATCGGCGTGGTGGGGCCTGTGCGCACAGGCAAATCAACCTTTATCAAGCGGTTTATGGATACGCTGGTGCTACCCAACATCACGGGCGACTATCAGCGCGAGCGGGCGACGGACGAACTCCCGCAATCCGCGGCTGGCCGGACGATCATGACGACCGAGCCAAAATTCATCCCGGAGGATGCGGTGGAGATCGCGCTGCCGGATCAGGCGCATTTTAAGGTGCGCATGATCGACTGCGTGGGTTATATTGTGCCGAGCTCGCTGGGCTATATCGAGGGCGACCAGCCGCGCATGGTGAAAACGCCGTGGTATGAGAATGAAATCCCCTTCAACATGGCGGCTGAAATCGGCACGCGCAAGGTCATTTCCGAGCATTCGACCATCGGCCTGGTCATCACAACGGATGGCAGCATCAGCGATATTCCGCGCGCTGAGTATGAAGAGGCGGAGGAGCGTGTTGTCAAAGAGCTCAAAGAGCTCAACAAGCCCTTCATCGTGCTGCTTAACTGCATGTATCCGCAGACGAATAACGCCCGTGCGCTTGCCTCCCAGATGACGGAGAAATACGGCGTGCCGGTGCTGCCCGTCAATTGCCTAGAGCTGGAGGAAGAAGAGATCCGCCAGATTCTCTCGCAGGTGCTCTTTGAGTTCCCCGTTAAGGAGATCTCCTTAGACATGCCGCGCTGGATGACCTCGCTTGATCCGGAGCACTGGCTGCGCAAGGCGGCCTATGGCGCTGTGCAGGAGGCTGCGTCCGCGGTATCGCATGTGCGGGATGTAAACGGCTTGGTTACGAAGCTGACCGAATGCGAATATATTGAAGCCGCGCAGATTTCCCACATGAACCTGGCTGAGGGCAGCGCGCGTGTGAACGTGCTGATGGATCAGGAGCTGTTTTATAAAATCCTTGCAGAAGCGACAGGGCTGGAAATCGACAGCGAACAGGGCCTGATGAACTGCATGATGGAGCTCGCACAGGTGAAAAAGGCCTATGACCGCGTGAAAAACGCGCTCGACGAAGTGGAGGCTACAGGCTATGGCATCGTGATGCGACGCTCGATGAATTGTCGCTTGAGGAGCCGGAGATCATGAAGCAGGGCGGGCGCTATGGCGTGCGGCTGCGTGCCTCCGCTCCATCCATCCACATGATGCGGGCAAATATCACCACCGAGGTCGCGCCGATCGTTGGGTCGGAATCCCAGTCGGAAGAGCTGGTGATGTACCTGCTCAAGGAGTTTGAGGATAGCCCGGAGAAGATCTGGGAGTCAAATATCTTCGGTACGTCCCTGCATCAGCTGGTGAACGAAGGGCTGCACAATAAGCTCTACCGCATGCCGGCAGATGCACGTATCAAGCTACAGGAAACGATTGAAAAGGTGATCAACGAGGGCTGTAGCGGATTGATCTGCATCATTCTGTAATGTGAGCCGTTTGATATTGGAGAGAGAAGCGAGCCCCTCCTCCGGTGGAGATTCCACTGGAGGAGGGGCCAAGTTTGTTTTGCTTAGAGGATGAATGATACTGTTCGATTGAAAAAATTTGAATGAGCGGGCGATACCATTGTGGTACAGCGCACTTTTCGCAGGAGCCTTGGCTTATTGTATGTTCTCTCTGTATACGGAGCCCTAATCGAATGCCTTGGAGCGAACGGCTTTTTAAACGAAGCCTTTTCAATTTTTGAATTTCTGATATGATAGGGGGCGTAGGAACTGTGAAACATCTATTTTTTCCGAAAGGACTGACCGTAAAATGGCCGATAAAATCGGAATGGTATCCCTCGCTGCCCCAAAAACCAGGTGGATGCGGAAATCATGCTCGCAAAGCTTGAGGATGCGGGCTATTTGCTCGCGGATGATCCCTATGACGCGGATCTCGTAATTGTGAACACCTGCGGCTTTATTGAGGATGCGAAGCGCGAGGCGATCGACAGCATTCTTGAAATGGCGGAGTTGAAAAGGGATGGTACGATCCAGCGCCTTGTGGTGACAGGCTGCCTCGCGCAGCGATATCAGCAGGAGGTACTCGATGAAATACCGGAGATTGATGCGCTTATCGGTATCGGCGCGAATGACGATATTGTAAAAATATGTGAAGCGGCCATGGCCGGGGCTGCAATGCCTTCCTTCCCGCCGCGCGAAAATATGCCGTTGGAGGCAGGCGCATATTGACCACGCCGCCCCACTGGGCCTATCTGAAAATTGCCGACGGCTGCTCAAACTGCTGCGCCTACTGCGCCATTCCCGGCATCCGTGGAGCGTTCCGCAGCAGGGAGATGGACAGCGTCGTGGAAGAGGCACGCGAGCTGGCGGCTTCTGGCGTGAAGGAGCTGATTCTGGTCGCGCAGGATACCACGCGCTATGGGGAAGATCTCTACGGCGCGTTCATGCTGCCTGCGCTGCTGGACCGGCTGTGCGAAATTGAGGGCGTTGAGTGGCTCCGCTTGCTCTATTGCTACCCGGACCGCATTACGGACGAGCTGCTGGATACGATAGCGCGCCAGCCCAAGGTGCTCCACTATCTCGATATACCGTTACAGCACTGCGATGAGCGGGTGCTGGGCCGCATGAACCGCACAGGCTCGCGTGCGAGCCTGACGGCGCTGATTGAGAACATCCGCGCGAAAATTCCGGATATCGTTCTGCGCACCACCGTGATGACCGGCTTTCCCGGCGAGGATGAAGCAGCTTTCACGGAGCTTGCAGAGTTTGTGCAGGACATTCGCTTTGATCGGCTCGGCTGCTTCGCCTATTCGCAGGAGGAAGGGACGCCTGCCGCCACATTCCCGGATCAGGTGGAGGAAGAGGTGAAAAAACACCGGGCAGAGTTGATTCTACAGGATCAGTATGGTATAGTAGAAGCGAATAACCGCGCGCGCATTGGGCAAATCTACCGGGCCGTCGTAGAGGATTATGACGCTTATACCGACAGTTACACGGGCCGCACCTGGATGGATGCGCCTGAGATTGACGGCACGGTGCGTTTTACCTGCGGCTATGCGCTCGAGGATGGCGACTTTGTCGATGTGGAAGTTTTCGACGTTTCCGATTACGACCTGATCGGCGAAGTGGTTTAAACCGGAAGGGAGTACATACCGCATGAACACCCCAAATAAATTAACTGTTCTGCGCATGATTTTAGCGCCTGTTTTTCTGGCTGTTTTTCTGGCGCAGAGCATTCCATACCACTATTGGTGGGCAGTGCTCGTATTCAGCGCGGCCGCAATTACGGATGCGGTCGATGGCAAGCTCGCGCGGAAAAATGATCAGATCACCGTATTCGGAAAGCTGCTTGACCCTGTGGCGGATAAAATGCTTACCACCGCCGCTCTGCTAGGCTTTATGCAGGTTGGCCTGTGCAATATTTGGATCGTTATGATCGTGCTCACCCGCGAATTTGCCGTGACGAGTGTGCGCTTGATTGCCTCCGCGGAGGGCGTGGTGATCCCGGCGAATATCTGGGGCAAGCTCAAAACCGTCAGTCAGATGACCTTTACGATCGTGATTATGCTGCTGGCGGCGGTGCAGGAGATGGGCTCGCTGCCCGCATCGTTCCCATTGGCGCTGATTTCTAACATCCTTTTGTGGATTACGGCTGTGCTGACCGTCGTATCCGGTGTGATTTACCTGATGCGAAGCACGAAAATTATCACTTTTACAAAATAAACAGACGGGCGGGCAATTTGTTCCCATTTTCGTTGCAAAATAGAAGTAGAATTTTTTGACCCGCCGGTATATAATGATAGCAATCCATTGATTTTGAAATGCGTTTACCGGGAGAAGTAGCCGGGGAAAGCCGCACCAGAGAGAGGGCGCATTCGCTGCGAGCGCCCTTTGCACGCGCCCTAGTGAAATGCACCCGCCAGCACGCGGGGGGAAATTGGGGCGGCGCCCCGAAAAGTATCCCCGTGCGGAAGGCGCCGTTACCGCCAAAGGGTTCGGGCTAGTCTGCTCTGACCCGCTGAGAAAAAATCGCAGTGGAACCGCGGAAAGAAATCCGCCTGCGCTGAGTGCCCGTTTGGGCCGCGCGGGCGGTTTTTTGTTTTTAGCGGATTCCGCCGCAGGGGAGGAGATTATAATGTTTCGTCAGCTCAAAGAGGATATCGCCTGCGTGCGCGAGCGCGATCCCGCGGCACGCAGCGTGTTGGAGGTTTTGCTTTTATACCCCGGCCTGAGGCATCCGGATGCACCGCCGGGCCAACTGGTGCTATCGCCACCGGCTGTTTTTCTGGCACGCTGGATTTCCCAGCGCGCCGCGCATAAAACGGGGATTGAAATCCACCCGGCCGCAAAAATCGGCCGCCGATTTTTATCGACCATGGCACGGGCGTGGTCATCGGTGAAACGGCGGAGATTGGGGATGACGTGACTATCTACCAGGGCGTCACCCTAGGCGGCACAGGCAAGGATACGGGCAAGCGCCACCCGACCATCGGCAACAATGTGATGATCGGCGCGGGAGCGAAGGTGCTAGGCCCCTTCAAGGTGGGGGAAAACAGCAACATCGCCGCGGGCGCGGTGGTGCTCGAGGAGATCCCGCCGGATTCCACGGCGGTGGGCGTGCCTGCAGGGTAGTCAAGCGCAACGGCGTGCGCGTCGATAACCTCGACCAGGTGCACGTGCCCGACCCGGTGGCGCAGGAGCTTTGCTGCATGATGCTGCGCATCGAGCAGCTGGAGCGTGAAAACGCGGAATTGGAGAAGGAGCGCGGGAAACGGGAAGAAACCTGACCGTTTTCTCTTGTAAAAGAGGATGGAATCCGATAAAATGACCATTAGAAAAAAGAAGGAGCGATTTTCATGAAGGTTTATAACACACTGACCCGGCAGAAGGAAGAGCTGCAACCCATCACGCCGGGCGAGGTCAAAATTTATGCATGCGGCCCCACGGTTTATAACTATATCCACATCGGCAACGCCCGCCCGCTATGCGTGTTCGACGTGCTGCGCCGCTACCTTGAATACCGTGGCTACAATGTGCGCTTCGTGCAGAATTTTACGGATATCGACGATAAGATCATCGCCGTGCCAATGAGGAGGGGCTCACCTTCTCCGAGGTGTCGGAAAAATATATCAAGGAATTTTGGGTGGACGCCAAGGGGATGAATATTCGTGAGGCAACCGTTCACCCGAAGGCGACGGAGAATATCGACGAGATCATCGCTATTATTTCTGCTCTGGTCGAAAAGGGCTATGCATATGAAGCGCAGGGCGACGTGTATTTCAGCCCCGCGAAATTCAAAGAATACGGCAAGCTTTCCCACCAGCCGCTGGAGGAGCTGGAGGCGGGCGCACGCATCAATATCGGCGAAGTGAAAAAGGAGCCCATGGATTTTGCCCTTTGGAAGGCCGCGAAGCCGGGTGAGCCGAGTTGGGATTCCCGTGGGGCAAGGGCCGGCCGGGCTGGCATATCGAGTGCTCCGCCATGGTTCGCCGTTATCTCGGCGAAACGATCGACATCCACTGCGGCGGGCAGGATTTGATCTTCCCGCACCATGAGAATGAGATTGCGCAGAGCGAATGCTGCAACGGCGCGCCCTTTGCGCACTACTGGATGCACAACGGCTTCATCAATGTGGATAACCGCAAGATGTCGAAATCCCTCGGCAACTTTTTTACGGTGCGCGACGTGGCGCGGGAATATGGCTACGAGCCATCCGCTACCTGATGATCTCCTCGCAATACCGCAGCCCGATCAACTACAGCATCGATATCATCGAGCAATGCAAGGCCTCTTTGGCGCGGCTTTACAGCTGCCGCGATAGCCTCGATTTTGCGCTGAAAACGCGGTGGAAGAGCCCGGCGCAGAGGATGATGCAGTGCTCGCAAAGCTGGCAGAGCGCAGAAAGCAATTCGAAGAGGCGATGGATGACGACCTGAACACGGCGGACGCGCTCGCAGCCGTTTATGAGCTTGTGCGTGATATCAACACGCATGTGGCGGCGGGCGTGCACTCACGCAGGCTGTGCGAGCAGGCTTCTGAGTTGTTTGACACGCTGTGCGGCATCCTGGGCCTCGTCTACAACCGCGCGGAAGAGAAGAGCCTGGATGATGAGATTGAAGCGCTCATCGAGCAGCGCAATGCGGCGCGCAAGGCGAAAAATTGGGCGGAGGCGGATCGCATCCGCGATGAACTGAAGGCGCGCAATATCATTTTGGAGGATACGCCGCAGGGTGTAAAGTGGAAATACGCCGAATAAGAATAATCAATAAATGTATCATGCAAAGCCAGGCCCTGCGCAATTCATCGCAGGGCTCGGTTTGCCATAAAGGAGTATATTTTTCCATGCGAATCGGTATCATCGGCACCAGCGCCATTGCCGGGCATTTCGTGGAAGGCGCGCGCCTGGCAGGGGGCATTGACATAGCCGCCGTCTATTCCCGCAGCTTGGAAACAGGGGAGGCTTTCGCGCGCGAATGGAAGATTCCCATTGTCTATACGTCCCTTGACGCGTTGGCAGAGAGCACGGCCGTGGACGCGGCGTATATCGCCAGCCCGAATGCCTTTCACTATTCGCAAAGCAAGCGGATGCTTGCCGGCGGAAAACATGTGTTGTGTGAAAAGCCTATTGTGACAGCGCCGGAACAGTTTGATGAATTGTGCGCATTTGCAGCGGAAAAAGGCCTCGTCTATATGGAGGCGATTATGATGCGCTACCTGCCTGCACGGGAAATCCTGCACAAGGCAATGGGGCAGATTGGGCGGATTTCCGCCGCGCGCTTTGATTTTTCGCAGCTCTCCTCCCGATATCCGGCCCTATTAAAGGGTGAAGTGCCCAATATTTTTAACCCTGCTATGGCGGCAGGCAGCCTGATGGATTTGGGGGTTTACTGTGTGTATCCGGCTATCGATCTCTTTGGCGAGCCGGAGCGCGTGCGCGCGTCGGCGGGCTTCCTCAGCACCGGAGCGGATGGGTTCGGCAGCGCGTGCCTTTCTTACCCGGAGCGGGAGGTGCTGCTCTCGTGGTCAAAAATCGGGCAGGGCTATGCAGGCTCCGAAATCCTGGGCGATCAGGCAGCATCACCATCCAGTCCATTTCAATGCTGGCAGGGATGGAGCTGCACCTGCCGGATGGGACGCGGCGAACACTCTGCGGATTGCTTAACAAGGCGGAGGCCATGCGGGGGGAAACGGAAGCATTTTGCCGTTTTACGCAAGAGCCGGGGCGCTTTTGGCTAGACGCCGCGCGGGCGGTGGAGCTGACTAGCAGTGTCTGCCGCGTGATGGAGCAAATTCGCCGGGAGGCCGGAATTTCTTTTGGAAAGCTACCATTATGAACTGAAATCCGCAAAAGGGATACTTTTTGCGGATTTTTCATTTATTTTGCACAACTGAGGTTGGCTCCAAGGCGAAATCGTGCTATAATTCAGCCGTATGAAACGGCGCATAGGTAAATAGGGAGCGTCCATGGGTCGGGCAGGAGGAATCGGGATGGAAGCAAATCGGGAAGCACAGCAGCAAGCGCTCCGGGCGCTCGACCAGCTCAACATTCCCTATGAACTGATCCGTCATCCCGCTGCGGGGACAATCGATGAAATTGCCGCAATGGGAATCCAGAAATATGGAGAGATCCCCAAAAATTTATTTTTGCAGGATCACAGCGGCCGCCATCTTTTTCTCCTTGTAATTCGCAGCGATAAACGGGCGGATTTGAAGGCAATTGCCCGTCAGCTGCCGAGCTCACGGCTGTGCTTTGCCTCCGAGGAGCGGCTGGAGCAATGTTTAGGGCTGAAAAAGGGCGCCGTTACGCCGCTTGGTTTGATTCATGAAAGCGGACGCGCCGTGAAGGTCCTTTTTGACCGGGATTTGAAGGGATTGGAGCGGGCCGGCTTTCATCCGAACGATAATCACGCCACCGTTTTCCTACGCTTTCAGGATCTGTGCCGACTGCTCGAGGCGTATGGGCATCCCTGTCGGTTTTTAACTGTATAAAATTTAATCAGACGGGAGGAAACGCATTGCCATTGATACGATACTGTGGGATTGGAACGGCACGCTGCTCGACGATGTGGATGTGGCGGTAGCAGTATGAACGATCTTTTGGCTCGCCATGGGAAGCCCCTGACCAGCCGGGAGGAATACCGTGAAATGATTGATATTCCGGTGATTAACTATTACTGCAAGCTCTTCGATTTTGAGCAGACGCCCTTTGACGAGCTGGCAGACGGCTTTATGAAAGGGTATGACCGTTATATCTGTTCTGCCGGCCTGATGCGGGGCGCGCGGGAAACGCTGGAGCGCCTGCGTCAAATGGGTGTGCGGCAGATCATCGTCTCCTCTTTCCATGAGGCAACGCTCAACGGCTATCTCCGCCGTTTCGGCATAGCGGATTATTTTGAAGCAGTTAGCGGAGCGGGGGATTATATCTCGGCAGGTAAAATCGAGCGGGCGCGCAGCCTGCTTGACCGGCTTCACACTCTACCGGAGCGGACGCTTTCCGTAGGCGATATGGTGCACGATTATGAGCTTGCGCAGGTGCTTGGCACGCATTGCGTATTGCTCCCAAACGGGCAGCAATCAGAGGAAAGGCTGCGTAAAACCGGTGCGTTCGTGGAAAAGGACTTGGCCGCAATCCCCACATTGATCATGGAACGATAGCAATTTGGAAAAAATCCGCCAAGGGCTGGCCGGCGTGGTTCGCCCGGCGGTTAAAAAGGATCGAGAAAGGAACGGGATTGTTGATGAAAAAGATCATTGCGTTGATTACGCTGCTTTGCGTGGCGCTCTGCACGCTCTTCTCCTTGCTTGCCCCGCCTCCCGACGGCACGCCTACGAGCACGGGCTACCGTTACGAGGCTGGATTTGAAAAGGCCGTGGGGAAGTATGCGGATTTTGCAGCGTGTTATGAGCCCTCCTATCTGCGCGGTGCCCGGGCTGAAGCACACAAATATTGACGGAACCGTGTGCACGGACATGGTTCCGCAGGGCTTATGCATTGCGGGGGACTATTTGTTGATTACAGCCTATGATGCAAAGGAAGCGCATAACTCTGTGGTGTATGTGCTCTCCCATGCGGGAGGCAACAGGGGAGAATACTTGGCCACGCTCGTCCTGCCGAACCGCAACCATGCCGGCGGTATCGCCTTTGACGGTTCCTTGATCTGGATTGCCCAGAGCAGCGATAAAACGCTAAAAGGCTTTTCTTATGAAACCTTGCAGCGGGCTGTCGCCTCCGGTGCGGATAGCGTGCGGGTGGAATATGAGATCTCGACGGACAAGCTGCTGAAAACTGCCTCGCTCGTCACCTATTATGACGGCCTGCTTTGGTGGGCACCTTTGCGGAGAAGGAGAGCGGAATTCTCTACGGCTATCAGGCGGAGATCAACGGGGACATCGCTGCGACAACGGCTGTGCGCTTTATGGAGCTCCCGGCACAGACGCAAGGCGTATCCTTTGTGCAGGAGGGCGGCAAGACGGCGCTGCTCGCCAGCTGCTCTTATGGCCGCAAAATGATGCGCGCTCCATGTGTATTACCCTGCCTATGATGCACCGGCGGACAGTGGCGAAATCGCTTTAGGCGAGGCCGCGCGCATTTTGACCCTGCCTCCAATGCTCGAGGAGATTGATTCCGACGGCGACTATACCTATTGCCTGTTTGAATCAGCGGCCACAAAATACAGCACGGTCCCGTTGAATCGATGCCTTTACCCGGTCGACCGGATCGTTCCTCTGCGTACAGCAGAGTTGATTGGTTAAAATCGGGCCTTGTTGCTGTTAGATGCTATCTATGGATTTATAGAACCCTTAGGTAAAATTAGAGAGAGCAAATTTGATTTGGTGGAAAGTTATCGTGAATTTATACAAACTTATTCTTTTGTAAAAACAGCCAAGAATGCCTTTTGAATGTTGTGACATGTCAATAGAAAAAAGGGAATATATGGGTTTGGTATACCTTTTTTAAGAAATTCCATAACTTTTCTCGTCAAAAAACTTGCAAAGACCCAGCGGATTGTGTAAAATGTATAGCGTAGTCATGGGCATAATGTATAAAAAATTGAAGAGCCAAATTAATGAAGCATTGGGGGCTATTTTATGTCAAACAGATTGTTCCAAGGCGTCATCCATCAGATGAAGGATGCCATTGACCGCACGGTGGGCGTGGTGGATGAAACGGGCACCATTATTTCCTGTAGCGAGCTCGGCCGGATCGGTGAGGTTCAGGAGTCCTCCCTCTCTGATGTTTTTACTGGCGGCGAGGTGACCACGATCGATTCCTTTACCTATCGCGCATTTGGCACCCATATGCATCCGGAATACGCCGTGTTTGTCGAAGGCACGGATGACATTGCCCGCCGTTATGTGGATATAATTGCCGTTGCATTGAGCAGCATAAAGCAGTATTATGATGAAAAGTACGATCGCAGCAACTTCATCAAAAACGTGATCCTCGACAATATCCTGCCGGGAGATATCTACCTCAAGTCGAGGGAGCTTCGTTTTAACAACGACGCCACCCGCGTCGTGCTGCTCATCCGCATTCTGGAACACAACGACGTATCCATTTACGACGTTATTCAAAACCTGTTCCCGGATAAGACCAAGGATTTCGTGATCAATATCAACGAAACGGATATCGCGCTTGTTAAAGAGGTGCGCGCGAATATTGAGCCGAAGGATCTTGAAAAGCTCGCCCGTTCTATCGCCGATTCTTTGGGCACAGAATTTTATACGCACGCCCTGGTTGGCATCGGCACAACGGTCAGCGGCATCAAGGAGCTTGCGCGGTCTTTCAAGGAGGCGCAAGTTGCCCTGGAGGTCGGCAAAGTGTTCGACACGGAAAAAACCATCGTCAGCTACGACAACCTTGGTATTGCCCGCCTGATCTATCAGCTGCCGACAACGCTGTGCGATATGTTCCTGCGCGAGGTGTTCAAGCGCGGTTCGATTGAGAATCTCGATCAGGAAACGCTGTTTACCATCCAGCGCTTCTTTGAGAACAACCTCAATGTTTCCGAAACATCCCGCAAGCTGTTCGTGCATCGCAACACATTGGTCTACCGCCTGGAAAAGATTAAGAAACTCACAGGCCTTGACCTGCGCGAGTTTGATGATGCGATCGTCTTTAAAGTGGCTCTGATGGTGAAAAAATATTTGGATTCCAACCCGGTAAAGTATTAATTCCGGTACCGGCTGTCAACCCCCGGCGGATGGCCCTGCCGGGGGTTGGTTCTTTAGGGTGTGCCTTTTGTTTTTTGCATATGCCGGATGCTGTTCTCAGCAGGCATGTGCATCCCTATGGAGGGGAATGGGCGCAGCTGCGCCCCGAAAAAGAGCCTGCGGGTTTTGTGCCACATCCCGCAGCCTACGCCCATGGGGCGCAGGGCCGCGCTTTTTCACGCTGCGATGTTTTGCGGCGCGTTTGATCAAAAGGCGTCCTATGTGAAGAAAGGACTGTGTGCAGTGATTGAGTTCCACAACGTTTCTAAAACGTACGAAAACGGCACCATGGCACTCAAAGACGTAAGCCTGCAAATTCAAAAAGGCGAATTTGTGTTTATCGTCGGCGCTTCCGGCGCTGGCAAGAGCACCTTCCTCAAGCTCATCATGCATGAGGAAACGCCGACCAGCGGCACAATCCGCGTGGGGAAGTTTGATCTGGCCGCAATGAAAAAGAAGGAGATTCCGCTGCTGCGCCGCACCATGGGCGTGGTTTTTCAGGATTTTCGCCTGATCCCCAAGATGACGGTTTATGATAACGTGGCTTTCGCCATGCGCGTCATCGGCGCCCGCCCGGCGGAGATCCGGCAGCGCGTGCCGTTTGTGCTTCGGCTGGTGGGCTGATGACAAAGGCCTCCTGCTACCCGGAGGAACTCTCCGGTGGAGAGCAGCAGCGCGTCGCCCTTGCGCGGGCGCTAACCAACAATGCCAACCTGATTATTGCGGACGAGCCTACGGGCAATATCGATCCCACCATGTCCTATGAGGTGGTAAAGCTCTTAACCTGCCTCAATGAAATGGGGACGACCATTGTCATGGTAACCCATGAGCACGAGCTTGTGCGCGCTTTTGACCGCCGCGTGATTACCTTGGGTAACGGCTGCATCGTTGGCGATACGGCGGCACAAGCGCCTCAGGAGCCAGACGTACCGCAGCCCATTGAGCCGCTTTCCGATGCGGTTCAGGCGGGAGGTGCCCTATGAAAAAAAGAGGTAGTTTTGCATATTTAACCAAAGAGGGATTTCGCAGCCTTTGGTCGAACCGGCTGATGAGCGTTGCCTCCATCGCCGTATTAATGTCGTGCATGATTATCATCGGCTGTGCGTCGATGATCTTTATCAATATCAATGGCATTCTGGGCCATATTGAGCAGCAGAATGTGATGATGGTCTTTCTGGAGGATACCGTTGGAAAAGAGGAGGCCGATCAGTTGGGCGTAGAGATCAAGCGCTGCCCAACGTCAAGGGATGTGTGTTTATCTCCAAGGATTCCGCATGGGAGAAGCAGATGGAAAGCCTTGGCGAAGACGCTGCTCTGCTGGAAGCTTGGGCGAGAATCCGCTGCCGGACGCCTATAAAGTAACGGTGGACGATCTCTCGCGCTTTGAAGAAACCGTTGCAAGCCTAAAAAATTTACCCGGCGTGCTTTCCATTCAGGAAAACAGTGAGCTTGCCGGAAAGGTGATGGAGATGCGCCAGTCTGTTACAGCCATTGCCGGGATTATCATTGGCATGCTGCTGTTGGTATCCTTGTTTATCGTGTCCAACACTGTCCGGCTGACGATTTTCAGCCGCCGGCTGGAGATCAGTATTATGAAGGACGTCGGTGCAACCGATGGTTTATCCGCTGGCCGTTTATGGTGGAAGGATGGCAATCGGCGTTTTATCCGGAGTGCTGTCTCTTGGGGCCGTGTGGGAATTTATGCGCTGGCGATCAAGGCGTTCAGCAGTGTGCTCGTTGCTTTCGGAATAGGTGCGGCGCCGTTTTCCGCCTATGCGGGCTGGATTTTGCTCGGCTTTATTGCGCTGGGCTTACTCACCGGCATGGTGGGCTGTGCGATTTCAATGAAGCGCTATTTAAAAAATGGAGGTGGAAGCCTTGGATAAAGGGAAAAAGGGGCTGCGCTCGTTGTTGTGTATTTGCTTGGCCTTGGGGATTTTTTGCTCGGCCCAGGGCGGATGCCCTATGCAAGGGCTTCAACGATTGAAGATTTGCAGGATCAATACAACCAGCTTGACCAGCAGATTGCAGCCAATAAGAAAAAGCTGAGTGCGATTGCTTCCGATATGGCGGATCAGCAGGCATATATTGATGCGCTCAATGAGCAGGTTGAGGCGCTACAGAAGCAGGCTGAGGTCCTACAGGAGCGCATTGCGCTGCTCAACAGCGATATCAGCAGCCTGAACCGTCAAATTGAAAGCTTGAATACGAAAATTACCCAAACGCAGCAAAAGGCTGATGATCAGCAAAAGCAGGTGGAAGAAACCTTTGAATTGCTGAAAAAACGAATGCGCGCCCTATATATGTCCGGCGGCGGAACCCAGCTGGAGTTTTTGTTAGAGGCGGGGGATTTTGAAACTTTTCTGACGCGCACCGAACTGCTGCGCGGGGTGGCAAAGCACGATACGGAGCTTGCGACCGCCTGTCGGAAGAGGTAGCTTCCTTCAACAAGCTGATTCGGAGCATGGAGGCGGACAAGGCCTCCTTACAGGAGCAGCAGAAAACACTAGTTGCTCGGCAAAGGGATGTGACAGCCTCTGCTCAGCAGCTGAGCGCAAAAGAGGATGAGGTGAACGAGAACGTTCAGAAGACGAACGCCTACATCCGGCAGCTCGATAAAAACAGCGCCGCCTATCAAACGCAAATGAAAAAGCTTCAGGCCGACCGGGATGCCATTGATGCACAGATTGCCGCTTACATACGCGAACATGCGTCGTCTTCCGGCGGCAGCAACGGCGGCTCTTCCTCGGGCGGATCTTCTTCCTCAGGCGGGTCTTCGTCAGGCAGCCAGAATACCACGAGCCAATATCTGCTTTGGCCGCTGCCCGGCTACCACTACATCACCTCTTATTTCGGCCCGCGTGACCTGGCAGGTTATAAATACCATTACGGAATTGATATCAGTGGCAGCGGAGTTTACGGCCACGATATCGTGGCTGCGGAGAGCGGCACTGTCCTGCTCGCCCAGACGGATAAATCCTGGGGTAAATTCCTCCTGATTGATCATGGCAACGGCATGCTTACGCGCTATGCGCATTGCAGTAAGCTCTTGGTTTCCCAGGGGGATCGGGTAAAGCGCGGCCAGGTGATCGCTAAGGTGGGCGATACAGGCAACGTAACCGGCCCACACCTGCATTTTGAGGTTTACGAGGGAGATCAACGGTATAATCCGCTGAATTATCTTGACCCGAAGGATTATAAGTGACAAAAGAGAGGTAGCCTATGAATAAGAAGTACCACTCGGCGTGACCATTGCGCTCATTGTTGTGGCTATCACCGCTTCCATTGCAATTACAATGGAGATCGCAATGCACACCTATGATAATCTGATTGAGGATCTTCCCAAGCGGGAGGAGATGTATTCCGGGCTTTCCGAGCTGGATGATATTGTGCGGAAGAATTATTTCGGCAAAATTGACGACCAGCTGCTCAATGCCAAACTTTCCGGCGGGTATATACAGGGATTAGGGGATGACTACAGCTATTACATGACGGCGAATGAATATGTTACCTATTATAACCGGATCCACGGCAAGATGTCCGGCATCGGTATCAGCGCCGCGCTCAATCCGGATACGGGATTCATCTCCGTAGCAGAAGTTAACGCAGGTTCGCCTGCTCAAAATGCGGGCCTCCGAAAGGGCGACAGATCATCGCCATCGGCGATACGGAGGTTACGAAGGATAATTATGACACAATGGTCAAAAACCTGGAGGGCGATAAGCTCACCAGCATTGATATCACCTATCAGCGCGGCGGTGAGAAAAAAACAGTCAATGTGATGCGCGGATACAGTGTGAAATCTGTCTACCATGAGATCATCGGCACAACAGGCTATATCCGCATCACCAGCTTTTATGAAAATACGGCAACGCAGTGCCAGGAGGCGCTGGATGCTTTGGCAAAGGAGAATATCAAGAGCATCGTCGTTGATGTGCGCAATACCTCTGAAGGCATGATGGAATATGCCGCCAAGGTGATTGATCTGTTTGTGCCTCTGGCCACAGAAGGCAACAAGGCCATTGCCCTGGCTGTCAATAAAAAGGGCGACACAGTGGAGACCTTTACCTCCGATGCAAAGGATTATGCAGGGCAGATTTGCGTGCTGGTCAATCGGAACACCCAAGGCCCAGCTGAGCTTTTTGCCTGCGATTTGAGGGATTTTGATAAGGCTCAGCTGATTGGGGAAATCACCAAAGGCAATGGAAAGCGGCAGCAGGTATTCAACCTCTCCGATGGGGGAGCGATTGTGCTGACTACCGCTTCGATCCTGCCTATAAGAGCGAGAGCTTCGACGGCGTCGGCGTGGCGCCTGATGTGGAGGTAGCGCTGACGCAAGAGCAGCTGGAGCAGTTGGAAATTTTGCCGCACGATCAGGATGCGCAGCTGCAAAAGGCGCTTGAAATGCTCAGTGGCGTTTGATGGCATAGGCGGATTGTGGAAATTCGAATCAGCCGTTAAAAATTGGAAGCGTGCTGCAAAAGCTCACTGCTTGCAGCACGCCTTTTTGGCTGCTACCGGTTCTGTTAGAAAAACCTTGTAAAAGGGAGCGAAAAGGCGGTCAGATTTGCATGCCTTTTGGCTTAATTGTACGGATTTTTCGCCCGATCTGCTTTATCAGGATAAAATACTTGTAAAATCAGGATAAAAATATTATAATAAGGCGTAAATCTGTCCGGAGTGGGCCGCGTGTGCGCCACTGTGTCATCTGACGGAGGCGCCGGTTTCCGCAACACAGTGGTTTTTCCTTTTGAATACGGCTGTTTCTGTCGGGCGGGTTGGGCGCGGAAGGCTTCCGCCGCGCAGAAAAGGATGATAGTTCATGCGTATATCAGTTGCGATGGCAGTGTATCACGGAGAAGCTTATCTCGATGCGCAGCTGTCCTCCATTTTGTCTCAGCTTGAGCCAGAGGACGAAATAATCGTATCAGACGATTGTCCCGGCGCAAAACGGAGGAGATTGTCCGCCGCTTTGCCGAACAAGACCAGCGCGTGCATTATGTGCAGGGGCCGGGCCGCGGGTTGATTGCCAATTTTGGGCATGCGATCTCCCTGTGCGGGGGAGACGCCATTTTTCTCAGCGATCAGGATGATGTTTGGATGCCGGGCAAAGCCAACAAGGTGAAGGCTGCGTTGGAGGCAGGCGCTTTGCTTGTGTTGCATGACGCTTGTGTCACGGATGCGGACATGCATCCTTTGGAGCCCTCCTTTTTTGCTGTTCACGGATCAAAGCCCGGTTTTGGGGCCAATTTGATTCGCAATTCCTTTATGGGCTGCTGTATGGCTTTTCGCAGAGAGCTTTGCGGGGCGATTCTACCGCTCCCGGAGGGCATCCCTATGCACGATCAATGGATCGGTCTGATTGCAACCAGGTTGGGCCGCGTTGTTTTTTTAGAAGAGCCGTTGCTCTTTTACCGCCGCCATGGCAGAAATGTATCCGGTGGTAAAACTTCGGTTTCCACGAAGTTGCGCTGGCGTTTGTCGCTGGTCAACCAGTTGCTGCGGCGTTTTTTATCTGCTTTCACGCCACGGCGAGAACAAGCTGGAAAACTGAAACGGGCTTAGATCGTTTTTCGTTTGTTTGCATGGAGGGGAAAACGATCCGTTTGTCCGCGTGAAAGGAACGATCACAACATATGGAAGAATATACAGTGTCTGGCTGTATTGTAACGCATAATAATCGAAAATGCGTCCGGAAAGCGGTGGAAACTTTTTTCCAGTGCACAAAGGGGGTAACAAGCCGCCTTTTTATTGTGGACAATGGTTCCACGGATGATACGGTTGCGCTGCTGCGCCAGCATTTTCCCGCCGAGCGGTTTCCCAATTTGGAGATCATAGAAGAAGGGCAAAACCACGGTTTTGGCGGTGGTCACAATTTGGTTCTTCCCAAGCTGCATTCCAAATATCACGCGATCATCAATCCGGATATTTTTTAAAAGACGATGTGCTGACCGAAATGGTGCATTATATGGAGGAGCATGAGGAAATCGGGTTGCTTTCGCCCCGCATCTGCTTCCCGGATGGGCGGGAGCAGATTTTGGGCAGGCGCAACCCTTCCCTGCGCTATCTCATCGCCAGCCGATTTCAGCGGGATGATCCAGAAAACCCAATTCTACGCGAATACGCAATGCTCGATGAGGGGACGGACCATCCCTTTGAAATTGAAAACGCATCCGGATGCTTTATGTTGCTGCGGACTTCTCTGTTTCAGCAAATCGGCGGGTTTGATCCGCGCTATTTTATGTATTTTGAGGATGCGGATTTAACGCGCACCATTCGCAAATATGCGAAGGCTGTCTGTTATCCCCTCGCTACTGTATACCATGCGTGGGAGCGGGGCAGCGCGCATAACACAAAGCTGTTTTTGATCCATGTCCATTCAATGCTTTCTTATTTTACCAAATGGCTCGGCCGTAGAGAGGCCTATCATGAGAAGAAGCGAGGCGTTCATGAATGACGGCAGTCACACCGGCATCCCCAGCGGCGGGCAATCCAGGTCGGCCCCCGCGTAAACAGTATGTTAAAAATTTTTGGAAATATCGTTTTTTGCTCAGGGAACTGGTCAACAAAAAATATTAAGCTCCAATATCGGAACTCTGTGTTGGGCCTGTTTTGGACGTTTTTGCAGCCGCTGCTCACGATGATCGTGCTCAGCCTCGTGTTTGGCCAATTTTCGGCCATGACGAGACCAAAATTTTGAATTATCCCACTTATCTGCTTTGTGGCCGCTTGATCTATGAGTTTTATACGCAGGCGACCAAAAAATCAATGCGTTCCATTTTGGGCAATGCTGCTATTATTAAAAAGGTGTATGTGCCGAAATATATTTATCCGCTTTCTAATATTATTTCCACCTTTGTCACCTTTTTGATCTCCCTTACGGTACTAGCGGTTGTAATGGGATATTTTATGATTTTTACCGACACGAAAATGCATCTGACCCCTTATGTGTTTCTCGCTATTGTGCCGATTTTGATTTTGCTGATCCTGTGCATGGGCGTAGGAATGATTCTCGCTACGATGCACGTGTTCTTCCGGGATGTGGAATATCTCTATGATGTGTTCTGCATGCTTTTGTTTTATTTAACGCCGATTTTCTATCAGGTTGATCAGCTTCATCTGCAAACGTGGATGAAATATGCCCTGATGGCCAATCCACTGTATTCTCTGGTTTCCATGTTTCGCTCCTGCGTTCTGTTCGGCGAGATGTGGAATATGAACTGGCTTTATTATTCCCTCGGCTTCGCTCTCGTTTCGCTCCTGATTGGCTTTTATGTATTTTATAAGAATCAGGATAAATTCATTTTGCATATTTAGGAGGCGGAAAACGTGGGGAATCCAGTCATTGAAGTTGACAATATCAGCATGATGTTCAACCTGAATAAGGAAAAAATAGACAATCTCAAGGAATACGTGATTAAATTTCTGACCCGTAAGCTGCATTTTACAGAATTTTGGGCGCTGCGTGATATTTCTTTCTCTCTCCAGAAGGGCGAGCGGCTCGGCGTACTGGGGTTTAACGGCGCGGGAAAGAGCACGCTGCTGAAGGTGCTCTCCGGCGTGATGAAACCCACGAAGGGCTCAGTGACCGTCCATGGCACGATTGCGCCGCTTTTGGAGCTGGGCGCGGGCTTTGATATGAACTACACGGGGAAGGAAAATATCTTTTTATACGGCGCGACGATGGGCTTTTCTCGGAAGTTTATGGAAACAAAATACGACGAAATTTTGGAATTCTCTGAGCTTCAGGAATTTATTGATGTGCCAATGAAAAACTATTCTTCCGGGATGCGCGCGCGCCTTGGGTTCGCGGTAGCCACTGTGGTTGATCCGGAGGTTTTGATCCTCGACGAGGTGCTCTCTGTGGGCGATGCCCGGTTCCGCCAGAAGAGCGAAGCAAAGATTATGAATATGTTTGACAAGGGGACAACGGTTGTTTTCGTATCGCATAATACGGACCAGGTGCGCCGCATCTGCAATCGTGCCATCCTCCTGCAAAAGGGCCAGATCATCGCGCAGGGAACCACAGAGGAGGTCTGTGCGATTTATGATGAAATGACCAAGAAAAAATAAAGGAATCAAGGATGCCAACTGTCTGATTTTCAGCGGGCGGCTTTGTCGGGGCCGGCTTCCGGAAAGAAAGGATCGTGAATCAAATGGTTTTGCAGTGGTGCTTGCCGGCGGCGTGGGCAGCCGGATGGGAAATACGCAGACACCAAAGCAGTATTTGCCGCTTGGGAGTAAGCCGATTATCGTTCACACCATCGAAAAGTTTTTTGTGAACGCCGCGTTTGAAAAAGTGCTGGTTCTATGCCCCAAAGCCTGGGTTGCACATACGCGGAATATGGTTGTAAAAAGCCTAGGGAAAACAGACCGCGTAGAAGTAATCGAGGGTGGCTCCTCCCGAATGATACGGTTTATCGCGCGCTCTGCCATATTGAATCCAACTATGGTATGGATGAGGAAACGGTGATTGTTACGCATGACGCGGTGCGCCCCTTTGTAACCCACCGGATCATCTCTGAAAATATTGCCGCCGCCCGGCAATACGGCGCGTGTGATACGGTCATTCCAGCCACAGATACGATTGTAGAGAGCCAAAACGGTTCAGAAATCTCCAACATTCCGCCCCGCTCCCAGATGTATCAGGGGCAAACGCCGCAGTCCTTCCGCGCCAAAAAGCTCAAAGAGATCTATGAAAGCCTCACACCGGCGGAGAAGGATAGCTTGACGGACGCCTGTAAAATCTTTGTCATGAAGGGAGAGCCGGTTTATCTGGTAGAAGGCGAGGTTTTCAACATTAAGATTACCTATCCATACGACCTAAAAGTGGCTCAAACGCTGCTGGGAGGGGATGCAGCCGATGATTAACGCGGTTTATCAGCTCATTGCGCCCCGCATGATTGATGTGACCTATCAGGAGATGCATCTGTCTGGCAGCCAGGTCTTGATTCGGCCGCTTTATCTCTCTATCTGCCATGCCGACCAGCGCTATTATCAGGGGATGCGTTCAGAGGCCGCCTTGAAGGCGAAGCTGCCGATGGCGCTCATCCATGAATGTGTTGCCGAAGTCATCTATGACCCAACCGGCGCCTTTCAGGTGGGCGATCGGGTGATTCCGATCCCCAATTCCCCCACACAGACGGATGATATCATTGCAGAGAATTATCTGCGCTCTAGTTTTTTCCGCTCCAGCGGATACGATGGTTTTTTGCAGGATTATGTGATGCTTAAGCCTGATCGGCTGGTGCCGGCGCCGAAAAGCGTGCCGCTCCAGGTGGCCTCTTTTACGGAGCTCATCAGCGTTAGTCGCCATACGATTTCCCGCTTTGATTCTATTGCGCATGCGCGGCGAGATCGCATTGGCGTTTGGGGCGATGGCAATCTCGGCTTTTTTACAGCGCTTCTGCTGCACTATCTCTACCCGGAAACGGAGCTGTATGTGTTCGGTACGGTGGCGGAAAAGCTCGCCTATTTCACGTTTGCTCAGGAAACCTTTTTGGTAGACAAGCTGGAAGATAGCGTTATGGTCGATCATGCGTTTTGAATGTGTTGGGGGCTCCGGCTCCCGCAGCGCAATCAATCAAATCATTGACCATATCAATCCAGAGGGCACAATTGCAATCATGGGCGTCTCCGAAAATTTTGTGGAGATTAACACCCGCATGATGCTTGAAAAGGGGCTGCGCATGTTTGGCAGCAGCCGCAGCGGCCGCAAGGACTTTTTGCAGACGGTTGAGCTGCTCGACCGCTATGAGGAGCTTGGTCATTATTTTGAAAACCTGGTGGGCGCACAGGTAGACGTTCGTGAGATTTCAGATATCCACAACGCCTTTAATTTGGATTTTAATCGTAATTTCGGAAAAACGGTTTTGAAATGGGAGAAATAACACAACAATTTTGATATAGAAAGGGCGTATTGCGAAAATGTGCATGGCTACATTTTGCAGCGCCCCTTCCTGTTATACGCGGGCTTGACGCTTTTGTCTGAGGATGGAAAGGAGAGGATGGCAGCTTGACGCCAAAAGTATCCGTTGTGATTCCTGCCTATAATGCGCAGCAATATTTGGGAGAAACCCTCGACTGCTTGGCCGTTCAAACACTGCGGAGATTGAGGTGCTTGTGGTGGATGACGGCTCCGCCGACAGCACGCCGGAGATCCTGCGGGAATATAGCGAAAAATACCCCTTTATCCGGGCGATTCGTCAAGAAAACGCTGGGGTTGCCGCCGCGCGCAATCGGGGGATTCAGGAGGCAGCAGGAGAATATCTCTACTTTTTGGATTCCGATGACCTGATCGAGCCGGATGCGTTGGAGCAGCTTTACCAAACCGCCAGGCAGCACGAGGCGGAGCTGGTGATCTGCAAAATTCAAAATTTCAGCCGCACGGGGACAAGCTGGCAGGAGCATGCCGGCCTGTTGTCGCAGCGGGATACGATCAATCCCTATGATTATGATCTCCTATGGAATTATCTGGTCGGCAATAAGCTATATCTGACGCGGCACCTGCGGAGAGCGGTGTGCTTTTTCCGCCGCTGCGCTACTCGGAGGATGGCGCGTTCAATATGCGCTATGCTTACTGCTGCACCCGCATCAGCGGCTGCCCAAACACTTTTTTGCGCTATCGCCGCCGGGTGGCGTCGGAGGGTTTTTCCGTCAGCCAGACGATTAGCCTGCCGCTACTACGGGATTATATGGCTGCCAACGGGATGATTTATGATGCGGCGGCGGAAGCCCTCAAGCTGCCTACGCAGGGGGTTGACCGGGAGGCCTATCTGGACGAGGTGCTGTATAAAACGGCCTATGTGCTAATCGCGCAGTTTTACAGGCTTTTTTGGCGGGCGGATGAGGCATGTATCACCTATATCGCGCAATCCCTGCGCAAATTGCGGGAGCAAATGTCGGCCGACCGTTTTACACAGCTCTGTGATTTCAACAGCGATATCGAGGTGCGCGAGCTGATTGAGGATCGGGAAATGATGGCGAAGCATGCCCGTGTGTCATTTTTTGTAACGGCGAAAGGGTCGCGGGATCAGATGGAGGCTCTTTTTGAATCGCTCTACATGCAAACAATGCCGTGCTTCGAGGTGTTTGTGCCGCAATCCACAGCAGATGCGGGGCTGATTCCGGCACAATGGGCGGCCTGCGCCAACCTGCATGTGCTGCCGGATCACAGCTTCCTTTCCACGGCCAAAAAGCAGGCGCGTGCACGCCTGCATGCCCGTCTGCGCACCTGTAATGCGCTTGATCCGCGCCTGCTGCGCTTTTTATACCGCTTCCCGATCCCGGCAGGGCTGAAGCAAACGGCCTTCAGTGTGCTTGTACAGATGCTGATCGTTTATTTTAAAAGGCAGAATGCCGCTTGAAGCCATAGAGCTAGAAGCGCACGAAACGAAGCGTAAGGAAAGGGGCGTTATCTGTGAAGCGGCTGTTTTTTACTCTGTATGCCGCAATGTTTCATCTGTTTCGGGTTTTTCCGGTGCAGAAAAAGCGCGTTGCATTGATCTCAATGCATAACGCGGATTTTCACGATGGCCTGGGTGAGGTGGAACGGGCGTTTCAGGGCAAAAAGGAAGCTATTTTTTTACCAAAATCACGCGCCGGGATCTTTGCCTGCAAACAAATGCGGGCCCGGCCGCCTTTTTGCGCTCTGTTTGTCGTGCGATCGGTTTTTTTACCCGGAAAGCCTATGGGCTAGCCCGTTCTCGTTATATTTTTCTCAATGATAATTTTATGCCGCTGGCAAGCCTGCATTTGGGTAAAAAGGTGGTTGTAACGCAGCTTTGGCATGCAGAGGGCGCCTTTAAACGCTTTGGGCAGGATATCAGCCAACCGCCGGAAATCCGTGCGCGCGAAGCAGCGGGCAACGCCAAGCTGACCTTTGTCATTTGCTCTTCTGAAAGTGTTGCGCCGCATTATACAAGCGCCTTTCATGTGCGCCCGGAGCAGGTGCTTCCGCTTGGCTCACCGCGGACCGATTTTTTCTTCCGTCCGCAGGATATCACGGCTCTGCGCGCCCGTTTTAATGAGCAATACCCGCAGTGCAGGGGAAAAAAGCTGGTGCTCTATGCGCCAACCTTCCGGGATGACCCGGAAAAGGATCGGGAGCTGCTTTCCCGGCTGGATACGGGGCTTTTCAACCGATATCTGGGCGAGGAGTATGCGCTGTTGGTGCGGCTGCACCCACAGATTCATGCGGATACACGCACGCTGGAGGGAGCAGTCGATTTAACCGCATATCCGGATGTGAGCGAATTGGTGCTCCTATGTGATGTGTTGGTGACGGACTATTCCTCCATTGTGATGGATTTTGCGTTGCTGCGCAAACGCTGCATCTTTTATGCGTTCGATTTGGAGGAATATGAGAAGGACCGGCCGTTTTATTTTGACTATGAATCCTTCGTGCCGGGCAAAATCGTCCGGACGATGCCCGAATTGCTCGATGAGATTGAGCATGGCGTCCTTGACCTTGCGCGGCTGGAGCGATTCCGCGCGTTCCACTTTGGTCGGCCGGATGGCGGTGCGGCCGTTCGCGTTGTGGATTACGTAACAAAAGCTCCCTATCCTTCATAAGCTTTTGTGAGTCCCACCGCGGGGCTCACATTTTGTATTTTTGCAGCCGTTTTTAAAAAAGGCGGTTTTTTATCAAACGGAAAGGATGCGTTGTGTTGATGCTAATGCGGGAGATTATCCGGAAAAAAAGGGATGGAGAAGCGCTGACAGATGCGGAAATTGCATTTTTTATCCGCGGGTATCTGAACGGAAAAATCAGAGATTTTGAAGCTTCCGCGCTGCTGATGGCGATCTGTTTTCAGGGGATGGATGAGCGGGAAACCCTCACGCTGACGCTTGAGATGGCTCGTTCCGGCGAACAGCTTGATCTGTCCTCTCTTTCGGGCGTAGCGGCCGATAAACACAGCACAGGCGGCGTGGGGGATAAAACGACGCTGATCGTGGCGCCGCTAGTCGCTGCAATGGGTGGCCGTGTGGCAAAAATGTCCGGGCGGGGGCTCGGCCATACGGGCGGCACCATTGATAAACTGGAAGCGATCCCCGGCTTTCAAACGTCGCTTTCCCGCAAGCGATTTTTGCGGCAGGTGGAAGAGATCGGCCTGTGTGTTGCCGGGCAGACGGGTGAACTCGCCCCGGCGGACAAAGCGCTATATTCCCTGCGGGATGCAACTTCCACGGTGGAGAGCATCCCTCTGATTGCCTCCAGTATTATGAGCAAAAAGTTAGCGGCTGGCGCGCAGTGCATCGTTCTTGACGTTAAATGCGGCAGCGGCGCCTTTATGAAAACAGAAGAGCAGGCGCGTCAGCTTGCGCAAGAGATGGTGCGCATCGGCAGGGGCGCGGGGCGGCGGGTTTCCGCTCTGATTACCAACATGGATATTCCGCTGGGCTATGCCATCGGGAATGCGCTGGAGGTGATTGAGGCGGCAGAGATCCTGCGCGGCAGGGGGGATCAAGCATTGACCGGCTGTGCGTGGCTCTAAGCGCGCAGATGATGGCTCTAAGCGCGCAGGGGAGCATAGCCTTTTACGAGAAAAAGGCGGAGGCGGCGCTCCAGGATGGATCTGCCTTTCAGAAGCTGCGGGAGCTAGTGCGCGCGCAGGGCGGGGATGATTCTGTTTTGGAGCACCCGGAACGTTTTCCACAGGCAAAAGTAAAAATGCCCGTATCATCACCTGAATCCGGTTTATCATCCATATGGATGCAGAGCTGATCGGCCGCGCCGCTATGCTGCTCGGCGCGGGGCGTGTCGAGAAGGAGGGTGCGATAGACCCGGCGGCGGGAATCGTTCTGCGAAAGAAAACGGGGGATTTCGTCCACCGGGGGGAAACGGTTGCGCAGCTGTTTACCAATCTTGAATCAGAGAGGCAAATTGCACAGGCGGCGGCGCTGTTTCTTACGGCGATCCATTTTTCACAAATCCAGCCGGTCGAAGAAGCGTTGATTTACAACGTAATTGGAGAAAATCGGGAATAACAGCATAAAACGTATTTACCTCTGCTTCTCAGATATGCTATACTAAAAAGAGATACTATCGGAGAGGAGAATAGGGCGAGATGAAGCATCGCTTGGAAGATTACCCGGGTGCAGGTGAGCTGACGCTTTGGTATGAAAAACCCGCACATACGGATTATAAAGGCTGGGAGCAGCAGGCGCTGCCCATCGGCAATGGATATATGGGAGCAAAGGTGTTTGGCGGCATTCGCCGCGAACAAATCCAATTTAATGAAAAACGTTGTGGACAGGCGGCCCCGGCACGCCGGGCTATGCGCTCGGCTGCGCAAGGGATGATAACGGCCAGGCGATGCATGAAATTCAAAATATGCTCGCAGCAGGGGAAAATGAAGCGGCTGAGAAAGCGATGCGCGGCCTTCAGGGCTCTGAAGCGGGCCTTGGCGCCTACCAGAATTTTGGAACGATGTTTTTTGATTTTCCCGGCCTGCGTGAGCGCTCCTGTAGGCAATATCGCCGCACGCTTGATCTGCGCACGGCTGTTTCCTGCGTTAGCTTTGCGCACAAGGGGCTGCGCCACACGCGCACCTGCTTTATGAGCTATCCGGATCATGTGTTCGTTGCAAAGTTTGATGCGGACGGCAGTGAAAAGATCAGCTTTCGCTTTTGGGTGGAGTCTGCGCAAAAAGGGAAATGCCGTGTCAAAGGGGCGGATACGCTTCTCCTTTCCGGTTCCCCACGCGGCTGTGTGGGCGGAAAGGATAGCCCGGATGCAAACAACTTGCGCTATGCTGCGGCCTTCCAAATCGTTGTCAATGGTGGAACGGTAAAGCCGCACGGGGAGGATTCCCTAGTGGTCAGCGAGGCGGATAGCGCTGTGCTCTACCTCTGCGCGCAGACGGATTATGAAGATCAATTTCCGCATTACCGCAGCGGGATTGACCCGGTCCCGCAGGCGTTGCAGCGTGTGCAGGTTGCGGCGGAAAAGGGTTATGAGGCGCTTTATCAGGCGCATCTGGCGGATTATCAGGCGCTTTTTGACCGAGTGGAAATCCAGGTGGGGCAGGAGGAGGAGACCTCTCTACCGACCGATAAGCTGTTAAAAAAATATAAAAAGGGGCGGCAGAGCAGGTTGTTGGAGATGCTCTATTTTCAATATGGGCGCTATCTCTTGATCGCCTCTTCCCGTGTGGGGAGCCTGCCGGCGAACCTGCAAGGCGTATGGAATGCCAAAAACAACCCGGCCTGGCAGAGCGATTATCATCTGAATGTAAACCTGCAAATGAATTATTGGCCAGCTCACACCACGAATTTGAGCGAAACCACTTTGCCCCTCTTGCGCTATCTCCAGGCCATGCGTAAGCCTGGCCGTATTGTGGCGGCGAAATATGCAGGCGTTGGCGAACGGCTCGCAAACGGTGAGCCGGATCCGTCCAAGCGACTGGATGGATGGCGCATACGCAGACCAGCCCGATGGGAATGGTTGGCCCCGGCAGCGACTGGCGCTGGGGCTGGCGCCCGCAAACGGCGCCTGGATGCTGCAAAATGCTTATGATTGCTATACCTTCAGCGGCGATGTGACGCTGCTTGCCAAGGAAATTTATCCAATGATGGAGGAATGCGCGCGCCTGTGGACACAGCTGCTGATTTTTGATGCAAAGAGCGGCCGCATGGTATCCTCTCCGAGCTTTTCCCCGGAAAATGGGCCGGTTACCGCAGGGGATACTTATGATCAGGAGCTTGTGTGGCAGCTCTATACCGATGTGCTGGATGCTGCGCGTGTATTGGCAGAAAACGGTTGGGAGGCTTGCCGGATCAGGCGCTGCTTGAAACAATTCGCAAGCAGCTGCCCCTTTTAAAACCGCTTCAGGTGGGCAAATGGGGACAAATTAAGGAATGGTTTTTTGAGGATCAGTGGCCTGACCGCGGCTTTAAAACCAAAAAAGTGCAGAACCATCATCGTCATATGTCGCATCTGCTTGGCCTCTATCCTGGCAGCCATATCACTGCGCAAACGCCGGAATATCGGCATGCCGCCCGTGTTTCTATTGAGGATCGGGGCGACGGCGGGACCGGCTGGTCAAAAGCGATGAAAATCTGCGCTTGGGCGCGCCTGCTTGATGGCAATCACAGCTATAAAATGCTTGGAGAGCTTTTAAGGCACAGCACGCTCGATAACCTCTGGGACACCCATCCGCCCTTCCAGATCGACGGGAATTTTGGTGCGGCTGCGGGCATTGCGGAAATGCTTTTGCAAAGCCATGCGGGTGTGATACAGCTTTTGCCCGCCCTGCCCGACGCATGGGCAACCGGCAGCTTCAGGGGCCTTGTGGCGCGTGGGAATTTTGTGATTGATCTAGCCTGGCAGGAGAAAAAGCTCGTGGAGGGCAGTATTCATGCCCGCGCAGGCGGTGCGTGCAAGCTCTCCTATCCCGGCATCCACACCGTGCATATTTTGGATCAGAACGGCACGCCCGCCGCTTTTGCAGTGCTCGATGCGGATACGATTGTGTTGGATACCAAACAGGGAATGTCCTATTCCATTCGGCGGTGAAGGTGACACGCCTTGATTTACCGCCTGTAAAATAACGCGGTAAAAGGGGCAAATGTCCATGGGCTCAAAAGGCGTGTTGGGCTGGCGGCGTTTTCTCTTTACCGCAAAAGGTTGACGGTTTCTATGGAGAAATTGCTAGAGCTGCAATTTTTAGATATTCTTCCAACCCGCTCCGGTTTTCTCTTTGTACGGAGGGAGATTCTCGATGAAACGCAAATCCGCCTCTCCTTTCACGAATTTTTGTTGCACACGCGGGAAGAGGTTCCTGTGCGGCGGAGCGTATATCTGCGCCGTAAGTTCGGCGCGGGTTATGAAACGCTTGTGCGGAGCTTGGCGACTATGTTTCCTGCGATACGGCCCGGCTTCCGGATGGGAATTTGGCCGTGCTTTATCCCGGAGGAGAGCTCGGATTTTTTTCAAAAGAGGGCCGGCCGGTTTGGCGCGGGGAATTGACCTATCGCGGAGCAGGGGTTTCCGACTTGGCAGTAGATGGGGATTTTTTTGGTCGGCTGTGCCGGAGCAAAATGCTGTGATCTGCTTTTCCACGGCGACGAAACGGATTGCTCTACGCATCAGCGGCGGCACGCAGCGCGCGTTTGACGGGCCGTGTTCGCTTGTGCGGTATGGACGGGTGCTGTATGTATGTAATGAGCGTTCGCACCAAATTAGCACACTTAGCCTCGACCGGTATGCGGTGCGGGATTATCAGCACTTTCAGGAGCCTGTTTATAAATTTTTTCGTTGGCAAAAGGAGGAAATTGCCGTTTTAGCTTCTGGCGTATACCTCCTGTAATCCCTTCCCAGCCGGATAAAACGGAGAAAAGGGAAAATACTATTCCCGAATCGTTTTGACGGGCGGGGATGAAATAGATGGAAATCAGCGAAGTAAAAATCAGGCGCATTTATCACCAGGAGGAACGGTTGTGCGCGATGGCCTCCATCGTGATTGACAATGCGGTGGCAGTGCATGAGGTGAAAATCATCAATGGGCCGAATCGCAAATTTATCGCAATGCCCAGCCGTAAGGAAAAAGACGGCACTTACCGCGACCTTGTGCACCCGCTCAATCGGGCTGCGCGCGAGGAGATTGAGCGTGCCGTATTCGCAGCTTATGAGGCGGCCTTGCAGGAGGAACAGCTTCAGCCTCCACAACAGGATCAGCAGGCAGAGCCTGCGCAATAGATGAATTCATCAAAGGGGAGGGAGAGAGCAATGGTTTTGACTCTCCCTCCCATGTTTGCGCCTGCATCGATCAATTGGAGCAGGCGGGCTTTGAGGCTTGGGCGGTTGGCGGGTGCGTGCGTGATTTGCTGCGTGGCGTCCAGCCGCACGATTATGACTTGACGACGAGCGCCCTCCCGGAGGAGACGCTGCGCCTGTTTCCGCATACGGTTCCAACCGGCATTACATATGGTACGGTCACGGTCATCGCCCAGCGGGAGCCTCTGGAGGTGACGACCTTTCGCACGGAAGAAGCTTACCATGATTTTCGAAGGCCTTCAGCGTTCTATTTGCGTCGCGGCTTGAGCAAGACCTGGCACGCCGGGATTTTACAGTGAACGCAATGGCCTATGCTCCGTCCAGAGGTCTCACCGATCTGTTTGGCGGGCAGCATGACCTGGAGACGCATGTGATCCGGGCGGTGGGAGATCCATCCGACCGTTTTAAAGAGGATGCCCTACGTGTTTTGCGCGCCTTCCGGTTCGCTTCGCAGCTTGATTTTGCACTGGAAGAGCACACGCTCTGCGCAGCGCTTCTGTATGGGGAAAATCTTGCAAAGATCAGCGCAGAGCGTGTGGCGGCGGAGCTGATGAAATCGCTGGCGGGGCAGAGGCCCTCCGCGCTGGCGCCGTTGCTATGCAACGGAGCGCTTTCCTTTTGTGGGCTTACCTCTACAGAGCATGGCGTTTTTCCATTGCTGGACACGCTTCCGCCGGACGGCGCTTTGCGTCTGGCCGCCCTGTGCCGGATCTGCGGCGCGCAGGTGCATGCCGTCTGCGCCGCGCTGAAGCTGAGTAACGCAATGAATCAATCTGCCGGCGCGTATGAGCGGCAGTTCGCTCAGCCGCTTCCCCAAAGCAGAGCGGAGCTGAAATCGCGTTTCCAAGCCTGTCGCCGGAGTGCTGGGGGGATTTGCTCGCGGCAAGAGCATGTTTATTCGGGGAGGATAATGCATCCCTGCGCGATCTGTTGCAGGATATTCTAGCGAAGCGCGAGCCATGGCGCACCGGCCAGCTCGCCGTGAATGGACACGATTTGAGAGCGCTCGGCATTCCCGCCGGCCGGGAAACGGGCAAGGCATTACAAATGCTTTTGCAGGCTGTTTTGGAGCATCCGGATTGGAATACAAGAGAGCGGTTGTGCACAATGGCGTCGCAATGGCTGGGAGGGTGATACGATATGTTTGAAAACTATGAGAAGGACTATATCATGCGGCAGATCAAAATGCTCGGCCAACTACTCGCCCGGTTGCTGCTGCGCTCCGATGGTGTGAAATATGAGTTGCCTTTGAAAGCGCCGTATTCAAAGGCGGATGAATTGCATCAAGCGCTGTGCCGCCTGTTGGCAGAGGGAAAGATCAACGAGGCGGAAAACTGGCTCTATGAGGAGGTCGGCCAGTTGGGTCTCCCCGGCCTGCGCGTGGCAATTGATTTCTATTTGCAGCTCAATGAGCGGGACGACGCCTATTTGGAGGCGCATAATTTCACACGCGCTGAGATTGAGGATGGGCTGAAAAATATTGCGCAGCAATATGGTGTGGTGCTGTAACAGGCAGTGCTTAAACTCTCGTTTACCTCTTCAGATGTGCAGAAGCGGCTTAACTTCCAGTGGATGCGATATCAAAAATATGGGTTCGGGATTTGGGCAGTCAAACAGAAAAGCGGTGGCGGACGGAATTGGAATGGCAAGCGGGAGGATCCATATGGATGCTGAATTTATCAACATAACAACAGAAAACCTGGCTCAGGAGCATTTATGCTGCATTATCCGCAGCAAAAAGCCCCATCCCGGTATCGACGCAAAGCGGCAGTGGCTTTCGGACCGGCTCAAGGAAGGCCATGTCTTTCGCAAGTTAAACGCAGCAAAGGCCACAGTTTTTATCGAGTACGCCCCTCTGGAAACCGCTTGGGTTCCTATCATTGGCGACAATTTTTACTATGTGTACTGCTTATGGGTTTTGGGCCGCGAAAAAGGAAAAGGATATGGCAGAGCGCTGATGGAGTATTGCTTGGACGAGGCCAGGAAACAGGGGAAATCCGGCGTTTGTATGCTTGGATCGAAAAAACAGAAGGCCTGGCTTTCTGACCAGGCATTTGCGAAGAAGTTTGGGTTTGAGGTGGTGGATACAACCGAGTATGGATATGAATTGTTAGCCGTTTCTTTTGACAAGACAGTGCCAAAGTTTGCAAAAAATGCAAAAAGCCAAGGAATTGAGAGCAAAGAGTTAACAATCTATTATGATATGCAATGCCCCTATGTGGATCAAACGATTCGGGCGATCAAACAGTATTGTGAGACGAATGATGTCCCCGTCTCCTTCATGCAAGTGGATACTTTGCAAAAAGCAAAGGAGTTGCCCTGTGTGTTCAATAACTGGGCTGTGTTTTATCAGGGGAAATTTGAGACAGTTAATTTATTGGATCTGGAGGCCCTAAAAAGAATTTTAAAAAAAGGAAGATAGCATTCGCTTCCCCCATTTATGACTCGCATGCCGTATGAGCAGAATCGGGCATGGCGGCTGTAATAGCAAAATCCCAACGGTTCGAGCTGGCGGCGTATCCGAATAGGAAGAGAGCACGTGGAGCGGATTAGGCGCATCGCGACAGATACAGGTTGGACGAAAGAATGAATATTTATAAGATTGCAACAATACAGGAACATCCGGAATTAAAAAATCGTGCGGCAAACTGGTTTCATGAAAAATGGAATATTCCACTTGAAGCATATTTGGAAAGTATGGAGGCCTGTATACAAAATGCAAATGCGGTTCCACAATGGTATGTAGTCCTATCGGAGGGTAGAATGGTAGGGGGAATTGGCGTCATAGAAAATGACTTTCATAACAGAAACGATTTAACGCCCAATGTTTGTGCCCTCTACGTAGAGCAAACTGATCGCTGTCAAGGGATCGCTGGAAAATTGCTGCGTTATGTCTGTGAAGATATGAAGCAAAAAGGGATTGATACGCTTTATCTCATTACAGACCACACCTCATTTTATGAGCGTTATGGTTGGAAATTTTTATGTATGGTTCAAGGCGATGGTGAAGCAGATTTAACCAGAATGTACATCCATAAGGCGATATAATTTCCCGATCATTGGAATGATGGGATACGCCTGCTTCTTCTAAGGCTCACGCTTTGTTTTACAGTTTGATTGGTTTGGGCTTCCAGCCCAAGGCGGCCTCTGCATGGCAAAAGCGCATCAAAAGAAACAGGAACACAGCGGGCCTGCCCCCCATAGAATGGTAACGAAGCATTCTATGGGGGGTTTTATTTGATGAAAGAGATACACAATTGTCTGGTGATCGGTGGGGATATGCGTCAGATTTATATGGCGGAGGCGCTGGGGCAGGCTGGCTTTACAGTTAGCCTGTTTGGGTTTGAACACCTGGAAGAAACCAATCATGTGGGAAGCGGCAGCTGTCGGGATTATTATGAAGCGCTCAAGGGCAAGGATGCTGTGATCTTTCCTCTGCCGCTGAGCCGGGACAACGTGTCTCTCAATGCGCTTTGCCGGGGAAGAGATTCTTTTGGCGGATATCCTGCACGCGGTGGAAAGCGGCCAGATTGTGTTTGGCGGCATGCTGGGCGAGCGGGAAAAGCAGTACTTAAAGCACAGGGGGATCGAGGCGTTTGATTATTTTGCGCGGGAAGAGCTAACGGTGCGCAACGCCGTGGCTACGGCGGAGGGCGTGCTGCAAATCGTCATAGAAGAGCTTCCTATCACAGTGCACGGCTCCCATGCCCTTGTAACGGGTTTTGGGAGAACTTCCAAGACCATTTGCGCCCTTTTGCGCTCGCTTGGCGCACAAGTTACCGTTGCGGCGCGCAAGCAGGCGGATCTCGCCTGGGCGCAGGTGGAAGGGATGCACGGCGTGTTTTATGAAGAATTGCCCGCCTATGCAGGCGGATTCGATTATGTGGTCAATACCGTGCCCGCCCTTGTATTGGGCGGCCAGGTTTTGGAGAAGTTGCAGGCGGATTGCCTGCTTGTTGAAATTGCGTCCGCGCCGGGGGGAATCGATCTGGAGGCAGCCCAAGCGCGTGGGCTCAAAGTGATCAAAGCCAGCTCCCTGCCGGGTAAGGTAGCGCCGAAAACGGCGGGAGAATCATCAGCGATACGATACGGAATGTCATCAGAGAGGGCAACGGCTGAGCCAAAAATACACCACAGCCGCAGGTTTACGCGGGGGATATGGATTGACGCAAAACACGGCCGCATCAGCGCCGCATCTGTTGACCTTCATGAAAGGGAGAGTTATACATGAGTGAGATTACCGCCGGCTTTGCGATGTGCGGCTCCTTTTGCACCTTTTCCAAGGTGCTCCCTCAGATGAGAGTGCTTTTGGAGAAGGGCATGCATATTGTGCCGATCATGTCGCAAGCGGCTTATAGCATAGATACCCGCTTTGGGAAAGCGGCTGACTTTCGCGTGGAAATTGAAGAAATGTGTGGGGAGAAAATTATCCACACCCTGTTTGATGCGGAGCCTATTGGCCCCAAAAAGCTGCTGGATATCCTGATTATTGAGCCGTGTACAGGCAACACCATCGGGAAGCTTGCAACCGGCATCACGGATACGCCGGTTACGTTGGCGGCGAAGGCGCATCTGCGCAACAACCGCCCTGTGCTTATCGGCGTTTCAACCAACGATGCATTGGGAGCGGCCGCGAAAAATATTGGCCAGCTACTCAATTATAAGAATCTCTATATGATTCCCATGCGCCAAGATGATTGTGTAAAAAAGCCAAATTCTATTGTTGCGGATTTCACAAAAACTTATGATGCCGCCATGGCTGCATTGAACGGCGAGCAACTCCAGCCCGTGTTGGTATAAAAACGCTCGAATGATGCGGTAAAACAAGATCCGCTGCAAAATGCCTCGCATTTGCAGCGGATCTTTCTGAAAAATCACATTTTTACCGTTTCGAAGCAGACTTTGGGCTTGAGCCGCCCAAAACGGAAACCTCTCCTTTTCTCCCTCCTATGATTCCAATACAATCACCGCCCCTGCGAACCTGCGGCGCGCCGGTATTCCCGCGGGCTTTTGCCGGTGTGGTTGCGAAAGCACTTATTGAAATGGCTCAGGCTGCTGTAGCCGAGCTGGCAAGCAATCTCGATCGTGGTCATCTGTGTCGTTAAGAGCAGACTGCATGCGAAATCCATCTTGGCCTTGGTCAGGTAAGCGGTGACAGTGTCGCCGGTATACTGTCGAAAATACTGGATGACGACAGGGGGCGAGTAGCCTGCCAAACGATAAACATCGGCTGCGCTGCAAGAAATATATTCTGGCGAGTGGATCTTTTGCAAGAGAGCCTGCATCCATTCTGGCAGTCGGCGGAAAAAGGCCGCCATTTTTTATATAAAAGGGAGATTGCATGCACCAGCATCTCGCAGATAACCAGCACGCTGAGCCGATCGGGCTCCTCCGCGGAGCGGGCGATGAGGTTCAGCTGCTGTGCACGAGATTGAAAAAAAGCGAGTTCCACATCATTCAGAGCGATGCACAGCTCTTCCCCGCCGAGCAGCGCATCGAGGCTGATGCCGAGCGCTTCGCACAGGCTGGAAAGCTTCGCCGTTGTGACTGGCAGATTGATGTGGATACAGCGGCTTCCCGCGATGGGTGTAAACTGGTGGCAATCCTCCGGACGGATCAAAAACAGGTCGTTTTTGGAGAGGCGCTTCTGCGCTCCGTTGAGGATGTGGTTGGTCTGCCCGCAGGTAATGATAAAAAATTCGTAGTGGTTGTGGTTGTGCAGAGAGGTGTGTGGGGCATCCCACCAATGGAAGGATACCCCCTCTTGTAGAAGCCGTTTGTTATTGCGATAATCAACGGTTTGCATAATTTTTCCACCTGACTTTTTGATTTTATGCAAGATATATCAGCATAAGACGTTCCTCTATGCTTTCCATTCTATCCGATGAAATTGGTTTATGCAATCCCATCATACATATCATGTAGAAAAAATTAAAAAACGCCTATTCCTTTAAAAGAGTGCGCAGACGTATGTGCAGAGACATGCTACAATGCAAATGGAAGGCAGGAAGCATAAACAAAAAAATTTAGTCTATTTATTAAGGAAAGGATGGTCACAATCATGCAGAATACGATCGCCGCCGGCGCGCGTAAGGCAACCAGCCCGCTTCGCTATGCCGTGGGAATGTTTGGTACATCGATTCCCATCAACATGTTTAAGACCTATGCCGCTTTTTTCTACATTGATAAGCTGGGGCTTATCACAACGCAGCAGTTTTCTCTTGTTTTGTTTCTTTATACCTTTGTCGACGCGATCGACAACCCCGTTTACGGCTTTCTTTCCGACCGTACGCGCACCCGATGGGGCCGCCGCAGGCTATGGCTGATGCTCGGCGCGCCGCTTCTTGTGCTATGCTTCATCCTGTTCTTCAATCCGCCTGCCAGCCTTGCGGCAGGGTCGGCATTTTCCTACATGCTGCTGATGTATATCCTGACCGGCACGCTGGATTCCCTCATCAATGCAAATTACGGCGCTCTGTTCCCGGAGCTGTTTCGCACGGAGCGGAGCGGGCGAAACCAATGCAATGCGTCAGGTTTTCAATTGATTGCAATGGTAGTATCCATTGCGCTGACGCCGATGGTCACGGATGCGATTGGGTTTTCGGCAACGGCCATCCTCTACGGTGTGTTGGCGGTTGCAGTGATCTGGTTTATGAGCCTGGGTTGCCATGAGGATCCTGCGGCGATGGAGCGCCCGAAGCCACGGCTGTTCCGGAGCCTTTTCGACATCCTCAAAAACCCGAAATTTTGGATTTACGGCATTACCAACGCCTCCTTTTTTGCAGCGCTTGGCCTGGTGCAGTCCGGCGTGCCGTTCTATGTGAAATACCATCTTGGCGAGGGCGGTGCAAGCTCAACGATCCTGCTCGGCACAGTGATTGTTATGGCGATTGTTTTTATTCCTGTCTGGGTGCAGATCGTCAAAAAGATGACGCTTATGCCGGCCTGGAGGCTGGCGCTCCTGGTCAGCTCAATCAGCGTGATCCCGCTGTATTTTACCAATACCCTTATTTTATCCGCAATCGCCGTTGTGGCGGTCGGCTTTGGCATGGGCGGCGTGTCTACGACAATGGATATTGTGGCCGCCCGAATTCTAGATGAGGATGCGGCAAAACACGGCGTGCAGCGGGAGGGGACGTATTCAAGCCTGCTCGGCATCCTCAATAAGTCAAGTGGGCTCTTTTCCTCCCTTGCCTATTTGCTGGTCTTTCGGTTTTATGGATTTGAAAGCGGCGCAAATCCCGGCGCGGCGCCGGATCAGGCGGCCCGTTTCCTAACGGTGTTGTTCCCTCTGGCCGTGTTGGTGGTTTGCGTGGTCATGTCCCGCTTTTTAAAGTTTGAGCAGGGAAAAGGGCGGAAGGAGGAGGGGGAAAATGGCAGTGATCACGCTTGATTTTCATTCCAAAGCGCTGAAAATGTGCACACTTGTCACTTTGGTCGTGCCGGATTCCGTGCGCATAAAAGGCATTCCGCTTTCCGCTCGCCGGACCGTCTACCTGCTGCACGGGCTTTCGGAGGACGCTACCGCCTTCCTGCGGTTATCAGGCGCGGAGCGGTATGCGCGTGCGCACGATCTCGTGCTGGTTATGCCTACGGGCGGGCGCAGCATGTACTGCGACGGGATTAACGGCCAAAATTGGTTTACTTACATCGCGGAGGAGTTGCCGGAATATCTGCATCTGCTCATGGGGCTGTCCCGCAGGCGGGAGCAAAATTTTATTGCTGGGTATTCAATGGGCGGCATGGGTGCTGCTCGCATTGCGCTGACCTTTCCGGAGCGCTATGCGGCTTGGGGGAGCTTCTCCGGCGTGCTCGATCTCCGCCCCATGCTTTTAGCGCTTAACGATGAAATGCGCGAAGATTTTTCCTTCCTAGTGGAAAAGGCAGCGGAAATCAACACGACGCCGCTCAACCCGATCAACCTGCTCAACGCGGAGAAGCACGCGGGCAGCCGCGCCTATCTGGCCTGCGGAGAGCAGGATCCAATGATCTTCGGCAACCGTAGCTTTGCTGGGCGCGCGCGGGAGGTTGGGCTCGACGTGGCGGTCGCCTTTGAGGACGGCGCGCACGATTGGGATTTTTGGGACAGGCATCTTCAGAAATTTTTGATGATATCGGGGGATAACGCTTTGGATCATATAGTCATAGAGCATCGCATTCGCAAGGAAGATGAGGGCAAATACCTGTCGCTTCCATTTGATGTGCCGGAGGAGGTGGAGGGCGTTACTGTCTCTTATCAATATCCCCATAAAAGCGCTCTGCACAATATTATAGACCTTGGGCTGGAGGATGAGGACGGTCGCTTCCTCGGCTGGTCTGGCAGCGCGCGGGAGAGCGTGACCGTGGGGGAACACGACGCAACGCCCGGCTACCTCATGGGCCCGGTCCGGCCGGGAAAATGGCGGATTCTCATCGGAGCCTATCATGTGGAGGAAGAGGGGGTGATCGTCACCTATGAGCTTCGATTCCATCGCCGGCAGGCACAGTGGCTATTCGGCGATTTTCACATACATTCAGACGCTTCCGATGGGCAGCACGATATTACAACGCTCGCTAAAATAGCCAAACATAAGGGCCTCGATTTTATCGCCGTGACCAATCACAACAATTATGCGGAGAACCTGCGCCTGCCACATTTTCCGGGGATCACCCTCGTCCCTGGTGTGGAGTGGACGCATTACAAGGGCCATATGAATTTCTTTGGGATCGGGCGGCCGTTTCGCAATTCCTTTGTGGCAAACAGCCCGGAGGAGATGCGGCGGATCGTGCGGGAGGCGAGAGAGGATGGCGCGGTAATTTCGGTGAACCACCCGAAGTGCAATTTCTGCCCTTATCTTTGGGAGGATGAGGCGTGCTTCGATATGATTGAGGTGTGGAACGGCCCAATGCGCCCCGTTAATCTCCGCGGCATCGCCTGGTGGACAAACATGCTGAAAAGCGGCCGTAAAATTGCGGCGGTAGGCGGCAGTGATTTTCATCACGATCGCCGCCCAGTGCGCTTGGCACATCCTGTCACAGCGGTTTACAGTGCCTCGCGCAGCGCCGCCGACATCGTTGATGCGGCGTTGCATGGGCGCAGCTACATCATGAATGGACGAAACGGCGTGCGCCTCAGCCTTACCTGTGGAGAAAAGAGCTTTGGCGATACCGTTGCCGCAGGAAAAAACCATTCTGTGCGGTTTTCAGCAGATTATGCACCCAAGGGCACGGCGTTGCGGCTCATCGGCGCACAGGGGGAGCTAGCGCGTGTCAGGCCACAGAAAGGGAGGCTCCAGGGCGAGGCAACGGTTACAGAAACGCCGTTTGCTTATCTGATTGCCTCTGTTCGGCTGCCCGGGTTTGGGGATTATCCACTGGCTATATCCAATCCAATTTATTTTCACTGACGCTCAAATGCCGTTGCAGCACCGTATTAGGATCACTAGAGGTGCTCCAAAACAGAAGCGGAGAGGAAAAAAGCATTGCTTTCCTGCCATGGATGTGATAGCATAAAATTACATTCCTATTCGAAATCACAATGTTTGAAAGGAGCAAACACAATGGAACATACGCAAGATGAACTCAAAGCGATCATGGAAAAATTTGCGGCCTCTGGTTGGGATCTCATTGCCGTGCCGGCCCAAGAGTGGCTTAACGGAGGCGGTGATAAAGCATCTCTCATCGCTGCCATTGAGCAGGCGGATCGGGAGTGCGGAAGCTGCGGGTGCGAATTTGACCCGCTTTATAAGAGGGCGCTTGCCCTACAGAGCGCGTTATAAGCCTCGCATGAAGTCTGACGGGTGGAGCCATTCTTTTTGAAAAAGGAGTGGCTCCGCTTTCTTTTTTTACAATGGGTCTGCCCGGTCATTGTGAAAAACGGATATTCCGCCATATGCTTGGTAACGTGGGGCGCTTCAGAGAGCGCCCGCTGCTCCACACCGCAAGGAAAGGCGAGAAAATAGCGCGAATGGAGCTTGCTATTTTGCTGGATTTGATAGGATGAAAATAGAA
>ENA-OUNI01000058-OUNI01000058.1-human-gut-metagenome-genome-assembly--contig:-NODE-58-length-40223-cov-2.985659_pt1 | contig 40223 bp, 52 predicted proteins | sample MGYA00242499_ERZ504580 | MGnify/ENA primary metagenome ERZ504580 (study PRJEB26092, sample SAMD00036315) | human gut metagenome | host: Homo sapiens | study: EMG produced TPA metagenomics assembly of... | reverse complement strand
AAAAAAAGAAAAGAAGCTGGCCTGAGCGTGAAAGAAGTTGTATTACTACTACAAAAAAAAGGTATATCTGTATCTGATAAAACGGTATATAGTTGGGAAAGCGGATATCGTCAGCCCGACGCAGAAACCTTCCTTATACTCTGCGATATCTACCAAATCACTGATTTAGATGCGGAGTTCGGTAAAACGGAAAAACCCCCTGAATCATTGTCGGCTGATTCAGGGGATAAAGAAGAAAAAATATTTATATGTCTCAAGAAACTATTTGCCGATCTAGACATTGATGTTAGTAGTTTGACTGAAAGACAAAAGGTCGTTCTTCAGCTTCTTGCCGAACTCATTGTACAAAACTTTTAGTGCTTTGCTATAAGAATTAAACGCTAATTCCGGATGCTCGGTCTTGCAAAGCGTTTTTGCTAAACTATGTAAGAATTCATCTTCAATTTGTTTCTTATTATTTTGTTTTTCTTCCATATTTTAACCCTCCTCATAATAAACACACGCCACAAAACGGTGCATTGCATTTAGCCTCCGTCTGCTGTATAATGAGGGCGCGGAGGCACTACGGTGTTTCCCCCAAGGATAAGGCAGCCGCGCCCGCCAAAGCATAAGCTGTCTTATTCTTTTTTGCCCTCAGTAAGAACATTTGTTCTACATCTATGGTATCACTCCTCTCTCTGTGCTGTCAAGGCTCACTTATTGGTAATCCATTCATACGTTATCAGTTCTTCTGGATGAACACTTAGCGCGGTTGCCAGTTTGCAGATCGTGGTGGTTCTCAGGTTGGGACTATCCTGTTTCTCGATTCGCTCAATCCATTCACGGGTAATGCCGGACCGGGACGCTAATTCCCGGATCGTATACCCCTTAATGAGCCTGATTTCCTCAAGTGAGACCTTGCAATATACATGCCATAACACCTCATGGCTATTATTGCAAGCGCCAATCATGTTATGTGAAAACTGTGAAACATCACCACTTGAAAATTATTCTAGCACACTTTATTTGAATTGTGGGAGAAGTATAGTTCTCTTTAGCGAAAAAAGGTGCAAGAAGTGAAGGTCGAATTTTTGTACAAATAGTAAAAATAATTGGCATTTAGCACAAAACAAACGTTCAAGTGCAACATTTGACGATTTTTTTCGTTATATAGATTGAGGAGCAAATTTCTTTAATATGCATTTAAAGAAGAATTATTTGTTACACTATTACCATTTAATTTCAGAGGGTGTTAATGCAGAAAGGAATCGGTTTATGTCGCTTTTCGGAACAAAAGAGAAGAAAGAAATTGCCAGACTGAAAGAACAACTAACCCCTGAGCAAATAAGCCTTGCCGAATTGCAAGGTAAAATTGAGGAATCAACTGAAAGACTGAATACGATATTACACCAAATTGACAATTCAACCGCCGAACTCGCAAGTTTAAAAAATCAAATAATTGAAACCGATGAGGAAATTTTACTTCAGTCGTTTGGCCTTTATGCGCCTCGATATAGCTTTACAACTGTGGATGAGTACAAAGAAAAGCTTACCAGCATACGTAACTGGCAGAAGGCGATGATCAAGATAAAACCGCAGTAACCGGGGCCACGAATTGGCAGGTGAACGGCAGCGCCGCGCAGGGGAGAAAGATGGTCGCCAATATGCAAAAGCTGCTTTTACGCGCGTTCAACGCAGAGTGCGACGATATTGTTGAACATGTCAAATTCAGCAATCTAGAAAGCAGCGTCAAACGTATCGGCGCATCAAGGGAAGCTATTTCAAAGCTTGGTGCTATGATGGGGATCACTGTTACCGAAGGATTTTATCAGCTTAAAATCGAAGAGTTGTATTTGGCGCATGAATACCAGGTAAAAAAGCAGGAAGAAAAAGAAGCGCTGAAGGAAGCACGAGCCAGAATGCGGGAGGAGGCCAAACTAGCAAAAGAGCTGGAGGAGGCCCGGAAGAATATCGAAAAGGAGCAAAAGCATTATTCAAAACGCCCTGAAAAAAATTGAAGCTCAGATTCAGTCTGCTGGCGAGAGCAACGAAGAACTGCTGGAGAAAAAGGCCGAAATTGTTGCCCAGCTTGAAAAGCTTGAATCTGCGATCAAGGATGTGGATTATCGTGCCGCAAACCAAAAAGCGGGATATGTCTATGTCATATCGAATATTGGGCCTTTGGCCCCGACGTTTATAAAATAGGCATGACAAGGCGGCTTGATCCTACAGAGCGCGTTGATGAACTGGGAGACGCGTCTGTACCGTTTAATTTTGACGTGCATGCGATGATATTCAGCGATGACGCACCGGCGTTGGAGGCTGCGCTTCATAGGCTTTTGCGGATCGTAAGCTGAATTTTGTAAACACTAGAAGAGAGTTTTTCAGGGTCACGCTTGATGAGATTAAGGCAGTTGTAAAAGCGAATTTTGACAAGACGGTTGAATTTATAGATGTTCCCCCGGCTGAGCAATACAGACAAAGCCTACTGATGGCGCAACAAGCCAATCGGCGCGAAGGAATAGGATGATGGATGGCGCAGCGAATAACATACTAATTACCGGCGCACTGTCGTTGATAACTTTAGCTATTAAATTCCTATTTACAAAATATAGTGCGCAGAAGTCAAAGAACCGCGATGTGTTAGAAGAACAATATCTAAAAGTGTTTGCTCCCCTGCATAAACTTATTTTTTATAAAAGATCGGAAGATAGCGAAAGACTTAATCATGACATCGATCAGATCATCGCGAGCCAGTATCACCTGATTCCCCAGCAAATAATTAAAACATATTTGAAATGGGGAACAGAAGCGGACGATGACACGTCGTTTGAGGACTACATAGATAAATGCTATAATGTAATCGCTGCAAAATTAGGATATACACAAGTTACGGAAAAATTCTATACCACAAAATCAGGGAAACTGTTTGTGCGTCTCAGAAATAGCAATGATGTTGAATCGATTCTCGACACTTTGAATAAAGCTAATAATATTGTTTTCGCTGTTTCTTTCGCGCTGACCATTATTTCAATTATAGCAAGTATAATTTATTCTTTTATGCATTGAGGGGTTTTATGAAAGCAGTCATCTACGCCCGGTACTCGCCGGGCCCCAACCAGAAGGATAAGAGCGTTGAGGAACAAATCGCAGATTGCAGGCAGTTCGCGCGTGAGAATGATATCATGATTGTTGGCGACTATGCTGACCGTAAAAAGACTGGCCGCAACGATAATCGGGCCGAATTCCAGAAGATGCTGAAGGACAGCGCGAAGGGCCTTTTTGACGCCGTAATCGTGTGGAAAATCGACCGCTTTGGACGAAACCGCGAAGAGATCGCCATAAATAAGGTCAAGCTGCGCCGGAACGGCGTCCGAGTGATGTATGCGAAAGAACACATCCCGGACGGCCCGGAAGGAATTATACTGGAAAGCACCTTGGAAGGACTGGCTGAATACTACTCCGCGAATCTGTCCCAAAACATTATGCGAGGGATGCGCGGCGTCGCCATGAAGGGCCAGTCGACCGGGGGAGGGGGCCATTCACTCGGGTATTATGTCGATCAGGACAAGTATTTCCAGATTGATGAGCACGGTGCACAGATCGTCCGACAAATCTTTGAGATGTATAGCAGTGGGAAGCAAGCCTCCGAGATCATCAAAGAGCTGAATGGTAGGGGTCTCAAAACAGCCAACGGAAAGCCGTTCAATCACAATTCTATCGCGCGGATCCTTTCCAATCGGCGGTATATCGGTGAATACCATGGCACGATATCTTGATCCCGGATGGCATGCCACGCATCATAGATGATGAGACATTTGAGAGGGTGCAGAAGCGATTGGAAAAGAATAAAAAAGCGCCCGCCCGGAAGATCCAGGCCGGCAGCGAAGAGGAGTTCTTGCTCACGACGAAGTTGTTCTGCGGGCACTGTGGCGCGACGATGATCGGGGACAGCGGCACTGGTAAGAGTGGGAAGAAGTACAGCTATTATACCTGCTCAACCCGCAAGCGCGTAAGGACGGGCGGAAATGCGATAAAAAGAGCGTCCGAAAGGATGAACTGGAACGGTACATCGTGGAACAGACTGTCGCCCACGTCCTGGTGGACGATGTGATCGAGTATATTGCGGATAAGGTGGTTGAACTGCAACGTAAGGAGCTTCAGGACACCTCGATGCTGGACTATTACAAATCGAGCCTACGCGACACCGAAAAGAGCCTAAAAAACATCGTGACAGCAATCGAGCAGGGAATTTTCACACCAACCACGAAGGATCGGTTATTGGAACTGGAAGCGGAGAAGGCTGACCTGGAGGAATGCATCCAAAAAGAGGAGATCGCCCGTCCCACCTTTAGCAAGGAGCAAATTATTTTCTTTCTGGAGCGATTCAAAGGCGGCGACGTCAATGACCAATCTTACCAGCGGCAGATTATTGATACGTTCGTCAGCCGCATCTGGATTTACGATGATAAGACGGTAATCACGTACAATTACAGCGGAGAGGGCAACACGATCACGCTGGAGGCGGCCGAAAAAGCCGCAGATGAAGCTGTGGGCGGGTGTTCGGCTCAGCTCCCGCCATCTCCACCACGAAAGTCAGGTTAAAATAAATGCAGGTTTGCATTTGCTTTAACCTGACTTTTTTGTTATACTGCAATCAAGGTTATTTATATAATATACGGAATACAGAGCAATCATTTAAAATTCTAGAGGAAGAACAGTGTTTAGAGAGATATTAACAGAATTAATTAAAGATAACGAATGGGCAAAGTTGCAAAAACCGTGTGATGAGAGTGAACTTGCTAAAGCAGAAAAATATGTAGGGTATTCCCTCCCCAACGAATTAAAAGCACTCCTTAGGGAAACAGACGGAGATCAGTGGTTTTTGCTTTCGGTCAAGGAAATAATAGAAAATGTTGAGAGAAATAGAAGCGTTATGGCGGAATACTTTGAGGAAGGCGAGTTCGAAGAAAAAGTAAATCGAAACATCTATTTTGCAACAAACGGATGTGGTGATTACTACTGTTATCGTGTTCTTCCTAATGGTGAAACCGATACATCAGCGATTTATATTTGGGAGCATGAGTTGTTTGAAATTCGTGAGGTTGCTAAAGATTTGATTGACTTAATCAAAAAGTATTATAACGATGAGATTTAACCAAAAGAGCAAACAGAGATAACTTCCAATTTGTTGTGTGGGTTATGAGCATAACCTCGTTTGCATCTATTTCTACCTAATGACACAAACCTGTGGCCCGCATTTTGAGTGCTGCGGGTTCTTTTTTACCCAAACGCCCCCCTGTGATGAGGCCATTTTTGTCTTCCCCAATATAAAGAAAGGAAAAGAGAACGATGTTTTTTCAAAAGAAAATGGCGCCCTATCCCTCCCGAACCTATCCAATTATGCAGCAGCCTTCTTTACAGCCGAACGAGGGCCAGTTAGCGCAGATGCAACGCCGATTCGGTATGTTCCTCCACTTTGGTGTCAACACGTTCAACAACACGGAGTGGTCGGACGGAACGCTGCCGGTCGAGAGCTACTGCCCCTCTGCGATCGATGCGGACAGTTGGGTGCGCACGGCTTATGAGGCGGGGATGAATTATGTCGTCCTGATCACCAAGCACCACGACGCTTTTGCCTGTGGGATACGCACACCACCACCTATTCCGTCAATTACTCCCCGAATCAGACCGACGTCGTCCGGGCAGTGGCGGATGCCTGCCGAAAATATGCCTCCGGCTGGGCCTCTACTATTCGCTTTGGGATCGGCACGAATTATGCTACGGGGATGACGAGGCCTATGTCCAGTACATGGAAAAGCATTTGACGGAGCTGCTGGACGGCCGATATGGCGAGGTGGTGGAGCTCTGGTTTGACGGCGCGTGGGATAAACCGTGCCGCGCGTGGCAGCTGGATCGGCTATATAACCATGTAAAGCAGATGCAGCCCATGTGCCAGATTGGCGTGAACCATACCGTTGGGAAATACAGCGAAAAGAAGGGCGGTCCGCAAAAACGCTATGAGCCTAGGAATTATCGTGACCGTGACCCTCTGCGGATGTTTCCCTCGGACTTTCGGCTGTGGGATCCGCACATGTGCCGGGAGGACGACCCGAAAATATACACCTTTAACAAAAAGGAATATTATCTTCCCTTTGAGCAGACGATCTGTTCCCGCAAGGAGTTCAGTTGGTTTTATTCCGATACGTATGCAGACAAACCGCTGATGGACGCGCAGGAGATCATCCGGAATTATCGCATTCTTGAAAAGACAAATAATATGATGGTGATCAATTTGCCGCCGGATCAAAACGGGAAGCTGGTGCAGGGCGACGTGGATAATCTGATGCGCGTAGCCGGGGAGCTGGGCATTCGCAGAGAAATAGAAAGGTTCATGGTTGAGACCGCCGGCTCTTCCAAAGAACTGATATTTCATCATCAGCCTGTTAGAGGCTTTCGTGCCTTTGCTTTCATGCGGAAAAAGATTCCCCCTCGCCCCTTCTCATATGGGAAGAGGCAATGGGGAATTTATCAATTTAATCATATTCATTCATGGATATGTCTCTTTTTGTTTCTTGGGATGCTTTTGAAACACAGCTTCATGTTTTTATCAGATGCGCGTTGATGTTACCTACCAGTCCATAAATATCGATCCACGTTTACGTCTCTTAGAGGAATACTACTAGTTTAAGAAGCTTGATGAAAAAGTGCATGGAGTTTGTCACAAGGCAACAGGAATTGGATTTGCTTCAATGGGTCATATTCTTTCTCACAATATGTAACTAGTAAGTCGCCGTTTGATAATGAGCGCATACCTACAAAATAAGGCTTCTTAAGGGGAATGGGGAAATTGGCTGCTATTATTTTACCACTTTCGACCTCAATTGCATAGAGCGGGCATTCTTTTTCTTTATAATGTGTCGTCGTCCTTCACATTACTTTCTATAAAGAAAATATATGTGCTGTTTTGTGATTCTGAATTGATTGTGGAAATCGCATAGGAAACATTTCCGTCTGCCCCTTTCATGATCAATTCTGTTCCGTTTGACGTTCGTTTGCAAATGTAACTCGTCAGGCTTTCGTAGGTGCGAAAAACCATATAATCGCCGACCAGCAAAAATCCAGAGGTTGTTCCTCGCCGATGATGTTTTCAAATCCCGGTACCGCCTCCGTTTCCAGTAATTTTCCATTATGATCATAGTGATAGAGAAAAAACTTGTATGAGCCGGAAATCCGGCGGCCAAAGCCGTAAATCTCACCGTCTTTCACGGCGAAGCGCTCAATCAACGTGCCTTCGCTATCCGTCCAATCTACGTCGTTTTCATATATTTCACGGATGATTTCTTTCTTGGTTCCATCAAGAGAATAAATTGTGGCGACTGTTAATGTCGCATATTCGATTTTTTTCGATGGCGCCTTTACGACATAGTAAGAAAGAAAATGCTCTTCATCAATTTTGCAGAGATAGATGAGAGGTGAATTCAACTTGAATTCATCGACGATTTCTACCTTGCCTGTGTTGCAGTCGATTCGTGTCAGCTTCATATCGTGCCCATCTTCTTCTTCAAATTGAGAAGTATAGCTTCTCCACTCATATAAGTATCGGTTCTTAAGTGTGATATAGGAACCTGAGCCAACTTGCCAAGATGGAAAGCCATCAAGGTATATCAAAGGAATTTCTTTGTAAGTTTTTTCATCAATTAAGATTTCTGTGATATCTATTTATTGTTTATCTGCGTTATATAGCGATTTTGCTCCGAAATAGTTTTGACTAAATTTTTCTGTAATTGTAAGCCCAATTTCATTTTTTTCTATGGCCTTTTGAAAAGAAGCATCCCAATTCATTCGATGGGTATCAAAATAATATGTTTAAAGAAAGACTAACAATTTGTCTGTAACATTTGATGCGTCCTATATGCGCAGTCAGGCGATGCCGAAAGCAAGGCCTTTCGCGCCAGATTATTTGTGGCGGCGCAAACCGGTGCGTGAGGATGACGAAAAAGGGGACGGCTCTTTTTTGCTTTTTCATGTTCACAATTTACAAATTGTCTATTGACTTTGGACTTCAATCCTTTATGATGGAAGAAAACGGAACACGCCTGAAGGAGGCTGCAACATGGCGAACCTGATCGACATAGAGCACCTGTCGAAATCCTATGGAAAAACAAGGTGCTGGAGGATATTTCCGTCTCGTTTGAGGGGGGAATATCATCGGGCTGCTCGGCCCGAATGGCAGCGGCAAAACCTCGCTGATTAAAATTATGACCGGCCTGATTAATGATTATGAAGGCAGCGTAAAAATTGACGGTCACAGCCCAGATCCGTATACGAAGAGCATCGTTGCTTATCTGCCGGAAAAAACCTATCTGGCAGATTGGATGCGGCCTGTAGACGCGGTAAACTATTTTGCCGATTTTTATGAGGATTTTGACAAGGCAAAGGCGGTTTCTATGATCAACAGCTTTCGCCTGCCGATGAAGCAAAAGATCAAATCTATGTCCAAAGGCATGCAGGAAAAGCTACAGCTGGTTCTGGTAATGTGCCGCAAAGCGAGGCTCTACCTGCTCGACGAGCCGCTTGGCGGCGTTGATCCCGCTGCCCGTGCGTTTATCCTGGATTTTATTATGAAGAACTATGCGGAGAATGCCTCCATTATCCTTTCAACACATTTGATTAACGATCTGGAGCGCATTTTTGACCGTGCGCTGATGATCGGCAATGGAAAAGTGTTGGTCAACACTGCGGTGGAGGAGATCCATGCCTCCGGCAAAACGCTGGAGGAAACGTTTAAGGAGGTGTTCGCTTATGCTTGGGAAATTAATTAAGCATGAGTTTCAGTCGAGCGCCCATTCTGTAATGAATATTTACATAGCCGCTGCGGTCGCGCTTGCCGCAATGCTGCTCTCCTATGCGGTGAAAGTCACCTGGGTTGGCGTTATCGGATCGATCGCCCTGATTATCATCGGGCTGATCTGCGTGGTGATTACCCTGGTGGCGGTTGTTACCAATTTTAACCGGACGCTTTACGGGGCGGAGGCTATCTCAGCTATACACTGCCGGTCAAAAGCAGCGCTCTGCTTGCCTCTAAAGCGATCGTCTCCTTTGTTTGGGTGTTGCTCAGCTATATTTTTATGATCGCAACGTTTTTTATCGTCTTTGCGTATGTGCAGTCTTCCATTGGCGAAGAGGTTGGCAGCATGATGGATATGCTTATGGCCACGGCTGGCCTACCCTCCATGCAGGCGATTGGGAAGGCGCTTGCCGTAACGGCGGTGGGCATGTTCATTCAAATCGCGGTGTTTGTATCCGCCGTGTTTTTTGCTGTGACGGTGGCGAATGTCCGCCCGTTCCAGCGGTTTGGGATTCTCACGGCGCTGGCGGTTTTTTTTCTGATCTATATTGTGATGCAGGTTCTTCTATATGTGGCGACCACCTACATCCCGTTGACCGTTGTGATTAACACGGCAGGCAAGATTGTAGTTTCCTTCTCCACCAGCATGGCGGCCAAGGGGGCGCAGGAGGGGATGGTAATCGGCATCGCGGGCTTTGTCATCGAGCTTTTAATTGCCTCCGGCCTGTTTGTGGGCACCAACGCATTGATGAAAACAAAAATCAATCTTAAATAATTTTATTAGGCGGAGGGCGCTTCACGCGCTACTCCGCCTTTTTTGCGGAAAAACGACAGGAGGTGTTTCATTGAAACTGATTGATATCTCTTCCGATTTGCTCACGGCACCGGTTTATCCGGGCGACCCGGAGCCACGCCTGCACGTGGTTAGCCGGATCGCAAATGGAGATGAGTGCAATCTGTCCGCTCTGTATGCCTGCCTGCATACGGGCACGCATGCGGATGCACCCATGCACTTTATCGAAGGGGGAAAGAGCATTTCAGAAATGCCGCTCGAGTGTTTTATCGGCCCCTGTACCGTGCTGGAGATCGAGCCGGGGCCGGTGACGGGCGAGCAGATTGACGCACTGGTAAAGCCCGGCTGTGAACGCGTGCTGTTTAAAAGCGGCGGCGGCGCCTATTTTTTGGAAAGTGCAGGCGATGAACTGGCCATGCTCGGCGTGCGTTTGGTAGGGACAGATGCGCAGTCTGTTGGCTGCCCTGGAAATCAAGCCCGCCCACACCGTGCACTTTTGCAGGAGAATATTGCAGTGCTGGAAGGCCTATGTTTGGAAGCGGCACCGCCGGGAGATTATTTTTTGATCGCTCCACCGGTGAAAATCGTGGGCCGGGACGGGGCGCCTGTGCGTGCTGTGCTGGCGTCAGACTATATTTTTTGGGGTGGGGGCCGGTAAAATATGAGGCAATAAATGCCGCAAAAAGTTGCCTCTGGCCACTGATCAGGGAGGGAATTGTTACATCTATTGTGATTTTTCGACAAAACAATTGAAAAATCTCATGAAATCTGCTATACTCAACAACGCAGTGTTTTTCAGAGGAGAGAAATCTGTACAGAGGTGTGGGAATGAAACGATTCTTCGATTTTATTTGCAGTCTGTTGGCGATTATCCTCCTTTCGCCGGTGTTGTTGTTGCTCAGTATGGTCATCTTAATAGATAGCGGGCGGCCGATTGTGTTTCGGCAAAAACGTGTTGGGCTTAATAATCAGCTTTTTGATATCCGCAAATTCCGCACGATGAAGCAGGGCACGCGAAACGCGCCAACTGCTGATTTGAAAGAATTTGACCATTGCGTGACCCGGTGCGGGCGTTTTTGCGCAAGACGAGCTGGATGAGCTGCCGCAGCTGTTTAACATTCTGCGGGGGGAAATGAGCTTTGTTGGCCCTCGTCCGTTAATCCCGGAGGAAGAGGAAATCCGTTCCCTGCGCGAAGCATCCGGCGTTTACCGGATGCGGCCCGGTGTGACGGGCCTTGCACAGGTGAATGGGCGCGACTTATTGACCGCGGAGCAAAAGGTGGCCTATGATGCTTACTATGTGGAGCATCATACGCTTTCATGGATATTCGGATTCTGTTTCAAACAATTGCCGCTGTTTTAACCGGGAAGGGCTTTGCAGAGGGTGGCGAATTGCAGCATCACGGCGAGCAGGGCGAGGATGATTCAGAAATTGAATAACAGGATTGTGTGCCGGTAGTTGCCCAGGGCTTTTGGCCGTGGGCTTTCTTTCATTATAAAATAGAATAGAAAGAATCTTCATTTGAAGATTCGCAAAATAGCTGAGCGGCAGAGGCCCATCGGCTGTTTGCTGCTGTGTTTCTAATTGGGTGAGAGATGAGCTGGCAGATGAGTGATCCAGCCGGTTTTTCACCGCCTATTTACGAAGATTGATCGGGAGTGTTTGGCTCATGGAGGAAATAATTGACGGATATGCCGAATGGCAAAACCGCCCCGACCTGACCGGAATCGGCCGGATGCCGGAGCGTGCTGCATTTTTTCGCTATGCGGACAAACGGGAGGCGCTTTCTGAAGCGGGGTTGCAGTCGGCCCGTTGTATGCCGCTCAACGGGAAATGGCGCTTTCGCCTTTACCCCAATCACCAGAAACGGCCGGAGGGGTTTGCCGATCCAAATTTTCGCGCAGCAGGTTATAATACGATTGAGGTGCCCGGCTCTTGGCAGATGCAGGGCTATGGCGTGCCGCAATACTGCAATATGCAGTATCCATGGGAAGGGAAGGAGGAGCCTGTTCCGCCCTATGCGCCGGTGGAAACGAATCCGGTGGGGTGCTACCTCAAAAGCTTTCAGCTCCCTGTCGCCTGGGCGGAGAAACGCGTTTTTCTCCGATTTGAGGGAGTGGAATCCGCCTTTTATCTTTTTGTCAATGGGAACCGGATCGGCTATGCGGAGAATTCTTTTGGCCCCTCAGAATTTGAGTTGACGGCGTTTTTGCATCCGGGGAAAAATCTAATTGGTGTGGAGGTTTACCGCTGGTGCACTGGAAGCTGGCTGGAGGATCAGGATTTCTGGCGGTTTGCAGGCATCTTTCGGGATGTATACCTATATGCTGCAAATGAGAGCTTCCTAGCGGATATTGCCCTTTCAGCCTGCCGGACGCCGCCTATCAAAACGGGGAGCTGGAAGCTTCCGCGTGGGTCGATACGCCAAAACCCGGCCAAAGGCTTGAGATGACGGTGCTCGATGGCGGCGTCATTGTTGGTTATGACAGTGCGGATGTGCCGGAGGGAGGCCAACTTTCCCTGCATGCAACAATTGCGAAGGCCAAGCTATGGAGCGCGGAGAAGCCGCACCTTTATACAGTGCTGTTTGCCCTAAGCGGGGATGAAGGCGTGCTGGAATATGTCCCCTTGAAAGCGGGCTTTCGCCGTGTGGAGATCCGGGGCGGGATTTTGCTGCTCAACGGCCGCCGACTAGTGCTCAAAGGCATTAACAGGCACGAGTTCTCCTGCCGAAGCGGGCGAACGCTCACACGGGAGGAAATGATCGCGGACGCCCTGGTGATGAAAGCGAATCATATCAACGCTGTGCGTACCGCCCACTACCCCAATCATCCAGCCTGGTATGATATCTGTGATGAATACGGGCTGTATCTCATTGATGAAAATAATCTGGAAGCACATGGCACACAGGGTGGCGTCGCCCCGGGCTGCCCCGCGCTGCCGGGTAGTCTGCCGCAGTGGGAGAACGCCTGCATGGGCCGCATCCGATCGTTGTATGAGCGGGATAAAAATCACGCCAGCATCATCCTGTGGTCACTCGGCAATGAGTCGGGCGGTGGGGCAAACATTCAGAAAATGCACGACTGGCTGCGGGAGAAGGATCCTTCCCGCCCGGTGCATTATGAGTCCGTTTGGGGCAATCCGGAGCAGGATCTTTCCGTAACGGATGTATACAGCATGATGTATGCGTCGCCCGAGCAAGCGCGGGAGTTTCTCCACACCCATCCGGATCGGCCGTTTCTGCTGTGTGAATTTGCCCACGCGATGGGCAATTCCTGCGGTGGGGTGGAGCGGTATACGCGGATGCTGGAAGAGGAGCCGCACATGCAGGGCGCATTCATTTGGGATTTTGTCGATCAGGCGATTCTCACCAAGGATGACCGGGGCAGAGACTATTTTGCCTATGGCGGGGATTTTGGCGACAGGCCGAACGACGGCAATTTTTGCGGCAATGGGCTGTTATTTGCAGATCGCACGCCAAGCCCGAAGCTTGCGGAAATTCGGCGGCTTTATCAGAATATTTCGTTTCGCGCTCTTGATGCGGAGCGCGGGACGATTGAAATTGGCAACCACTTTTTGTTTACTGACCTGTCAGAATTCGAATTCCGCTGGGAGCAAGTTTGCGGTGGAGAATTCCTGCGCGGCGCGTCCTTCTATTTTGCTCTGGCCCCGGGGAAAACGCGGCTGTTGGAGCTGGAGCTCAACCGGATCTGCCGGCAGGAATGCTATCTGAATCTTTCTGTTCTCCTGCGTGAGGATACCCCTTGGGCAAAAGCGGGCACAGAGATTGCTCGCGCACAGTTTGTGAGCAATCCAATGGCGATTGGGCGGCGCTTTGCACGCCCGGAAAAGTATCTGACGATCCTGGAAAGCTATGGCGCGCTTTCGATCCAGGGAGAATCGCTCTGCGTGCGTTTTTCTCGGCGGACGGGGCAGCTCGTCTCGCTTTGTAGGAAAGGGCAGGAATATTTATCTGCTCCGCTTCGCCCGTCCTTCTGGCGTGCTTGCACGGATAACGACCGGGGAAACCATATGCCGGTGCGCTGCGCCGTGTGGCGCTTTGCAGGGCAAAACTGCATTTATGCGCCCTATACGGTGGCTGCGCAGGATGCACCGCGAGGCGTAGTGCGGGTAACGAGCCGGTTTATCATCCCCTCTGAGCCGCGTGTGATGGGGTGCTGACCTATACCATCACGCAGGCGGGCGTGCTGATTGAGCTGCAATTCCAGCCGGATGGCAGGCTTCCCGAGTTGCCGGAGGTTGGAGTATGCTTTGAAACGGCGGCCAGCTATGAATCGCTCACCTATCTGGGGCGCGGGCCACAGGAGAATTACAGCGACCGGCAAGCAGCCGCGGATATTGGCCTTTACAACATCCCGATTGATGAAATGTATGTCCCTTATTTGCGTCCGCAGGAGAATGGGGCGCGCACGGATGTGCGCTTTGCCTCGCTGCAAGGGGAAAAGCGTTCGCTGCGCATTGAAAGCGTGGAAGAAACGCCCTTTACGCTCTCGGTTTGCCGCTGGTCGCCGGAGGAATTGGAGACGGCTACCCATGAAAAGGATCTGCCGGAGAGCGGTCGGCTCTTTGTGCGTGTATTGGCACGGCAGGCAGGGCTCGGTGGGGATAATAGTTGGGGCGCGCTCCCACAAGAGCAGCATCGGCTCCCCAGCGGCAGGCCGTATCAACTGCGCTTTGCACTGATTCCAGAATAAAAAAGAAATCCCCCTTTCCCAATGGGGAGGATTGCGCCGTTCAGTATGTGTGAATGACCAGTGGAAACGGCATTGTATTAAGAGACAAACCCTCCGAACAGTGGGAAAGGATGCGTTATTTTGAGGAAAGAAATGCGAGAGAGAAGGGAGATCGCTACGCGGCCCAAATTTAAATAGAGGTGATTTTCAAAACAGAATAGGAGATTGATGATGCATAACATTCCAGATCCTAACGTGGTGTTTCAAAATGAATATGACTTTCTACACGGGTAAGTCGAATTGCTATATGTAAATTCGACCCAGGAAATCCATATAAAATGAGAAATCACCGAACAGCTTGTGGTGTGCGAACATTTGTGCTATACTCATAACCAATCAAAGGGGGGAGCGCCGTGCAGATCAATCGTCTATTCGAAATCATCTACCTGCTGCTGGAGAAGGGGAGTGTTACAGCGGCCGCGCTCGCGGAGCGGTTTGAGGTTTCCGTGCGCACGATTTACCGGGATATCGACCTGCTTTCCGGTGCAGGGATCCCAGTTTATTGTAGCCGCGGGCGGGGCGGCGGCGTAAGCCTACTGCCCGATTTCGTATTGGATAAGTCCCTGCTGTCCGAGCGGGAACAGGATGAAATCTTATTTGCGCTGCAAAGCGTTGCTGCCACACATGCGGGCGGGGAAGAGGTGCTCGAGCGGGTCAATACTCTGTTTCGCCGCCAGGGGGCAGATTGGATCGAAGTGGATTTTTCTCATTGGGGTTGGGATTGGGGCAGCGATGAGGGGGAAAAGCGGAAATTTAACCTCCTTAAGGATGCCATTCTGAGCCGTCAAAAGCTGCATTTCATTTATTACAGCGCCGCAGGCGAAAGAAGCGAGCGCACCGCTGCGCCGCTGAAGCTGCTGTTTCGGGGTGGAGGATGGTACTTGCGTGCCTGGTGCGAAAAACGCGGCGCCATGCGCACCTTTAAAATCTGCCGGATGGACGAAGTGGAGCTTTTGCATGAGGGCTTTGACCCGGCTAGGCTTTCCACTGAGGGAGAGGAGGCGGGGGCGAAAACAGATAACGGAGGCGATCAGCCTCCGCTCCAGATCGTGCTGCGGTTTGCGCCGCAGATGGCCTATCAGGTTTATGATCTATTCCCCCATAGCGCGATTATCAAGGAGGAGGACGGTAGCTTCACCGTGCGGACCTATGCGCCGGATGCGGAGTGGCTCTACAGCATGCTGTTACAATATGGTGCGAACGTCCGTGTCCTCAGCCCGCCTCAGGTGCGTGAAAAATTGCTCCGCCGCGTGCGGGAGATTGTTTCGCTTTATGAGCCTGGCCATATATGACACGCAGATGTCAGCTTATTTTTGTTATCCTGAATCCATCGCAATTGGAAAGGATGGTCAACATGGATGAAAAAATATTTTGCCAGAGCTGCGGGATGCCGATGACGCAGGAGGCGCACTTTGCAACCAATGCGGATGGGAGCCGGAATAACGACTACTGCTGCTACTGTTATGACAAAGGCGCGTTCAAGCAGGATTGCACGATGGAGGAAATGATTGATTGCTGTGTAAAGATCGGGCAGGATATGGGCATGTATTTGGATCCGGAGCAGGCGCGCAGCAGATGCTCGCCTGGTTCCCCACGCTCAAACGGTGGAAAGGGAACGCGGCGCAGGGCTGAGGCAGCGGCAAACTTCTTTGGCTGTTTTACAATGCTTTGCGGGCGGATAACCCTGGCCACGATCCCCAATTTCAGCAAAGGCAGGCGATCAGATGCTTCCGCCCATTGAAACGGTGCCCGCCAAAACCATTGTCACACGCACAAAAAGCAGCGAATGGTTCGGCACGGATTACAATATGAATCTTTACCGCGGCTGTTGCCATGGCTGCATCTATTGCGACAGCCGGTCGGATTGCTACCGGATTGATCATTTTGACCAGGTGCGCATCAAGGAGAACGCGCTTCAAATTGTGCGCGACGACCTGCGGCGCAAGGTGAAGCCCGGCGTTGTGGGCACGGGTTCGATGAGCGACCCCTATAACCCCTATGAGCGCGAGCTGGAGGCCACGCGCCATGCCTTAGAGCTGCTGGCAGCCTTCGGCTTTGGTGCGGCAATCGCCACAAAAGGCACGCTTATTACTCGTGATATTGATATCTTGCAGGAAATCCGGGCGGAGATGCCCGTGGTCTGCAAGCTGACTATTACCACCTGCGACGATGCGCTTAGCCGAAGAATTGAGCCGGGCGCGCCGCTCTCCTCCGAGCGGTTTCATGCGCTTGCGCAATTGATAGAGTCGGGCCTGTTCGCGGGAATTCTGCTGATGCCCGTACTGCCGTTTCTGGAGGATACGCCGGAAAATGTGCTGGGGATCATCGCACGCGCGGCACAATGCGGTGCGAAATTTATCTACCACTTGCTGACTGACCTTGCGGGAGAACCAGCGGGAATGGTATCTCGCAAAGCTCGATGCGCTTTTTCCGGGTGAAGGGCTGCGGGCGCAGTATGAGCGGCAGTACCGTCGTGATTACCGTTGTGTGAGCCGCCGGGCGAAGGAGCTGTGGGGACTGTTTTCCAAAGCGTGTGAGGAGGCGGGCATTTTATATCAGATGCAGGATATCGTGCGGGCGAGCCGGTTGGGATACGAGGTACGCAGCTGAAGTTCTTTTAAAAGCGGAAGAAGTGGAAGAAAGAAAGCGTGGCAGAGGCGTTGTTTCGCTTCTGCCACGCTGAAACGATTCATAGAACCGTTTTTTATATTACACTATTCAACCGGCAACTCCGTTGGCGTAGTCACGCGTTCCAGAAAAGCCCTTACCGCCTTTTCATAGCCCTCCCGGTCCTCCAGATATGCCATCGCGTGCGCGGCGCCTTCCACAAGGAGCTTCGTCTTATGTGTTGGGCACGCATCATAAACTTCATGCACCATCGGAGTTGGCACAAAATCATCTCGGCTGCCATGAATAAAAAGGAAGGGCACCTTCGCTTTTTGAATCTGCCTGACGGGCTCATCCTGAGCAAAGCGGTAGCCTGCAATCAGCCCGCATACCATGCTGGCCGCCGGAATCAGCGGCCAGGCGGGCAGCTTGTAGCGCAGCTTTGCCTCGTGGGCGAATACATCCTTTGCAGTAGAAAAGCCGCAGTCCTCAATGATCCCCTTCACCTGGGGAGGAAGCGCCTCCCCGGAGGCGTTCATCACAGTTGCCGCGCCCATGGAGATCCCCTGCATGACAATTTCACAGTCCTGGCCGTAAGTGTCGACGATGTAATGGACCCATGCGATGCAATCAAGGCGGTCGAGCCAGCCAAAGCCGATATAGCTGCCCTCGCTCTTTCCGTGCGCGCGGTCATCCGGCATCAGCACATGATAGCCGAGCGAGTGGTAAAAGGGCAGCATGTAATAATATTCACGCATTGGGCCGCTGCGGTAGCCGTGGATGGCGAGGAGGAATTTGCGGCTATGCTCCATGCCGCCCTCAGCGGGCACCAGCAGGCCGCGCAAATTGAGACCGTCGTGAGAGGTAATCGCAACCTCCTGTGTTTTATGCGAGGCCACCCAGTCGTTTCCCTCGCGGACAGCTTTGCGCCAGCGCTCCAACTCCTCCGGCGTGACATGACTTTTGTTCATCGGGTCGCCGGGATGTTTCTCCCGTACCAGAACCATTTTGAAAAAAACGGCGCCGACTGCTGTGGCCAGAAGGAAGAGCACAAGGCATACGGCGGCGGCGATGAGCAAGGAATTCCAAATAATCTCCATAAAAGTGAACCTCTCTCTATTGAAGTATGCTATCATTCTATCAGGCGCAGGCATTATTTACAATCGCTTTTTGTGAAAATGCAGATTTTATCAGCGCGATTGACAGAATTTCTGTTCAAAACAGTTGACAGATCATGCCGGATGGGCTATAGTATAACCGTCAAGCTTTTCCATAACAACTGAATAGAGGCGGCCCCGTTCATGTATTGCGTGTGCGGGGCCGTTTCGTGCAAGAAAAGGGGGTTCCTCATAGATAATAGAAAAAATCAGGCAAGAGGCTTGACGGGCGGTTCCCCATCTGCTATAATACTCGGGTACAAGAAAGAAGGACGCCTTTTGTTCTCACCTGCCGGGAGTGCCCGCGTCAGGTCAATACCGGAATACAGGGCAAAGTAGCCCCTATTTTTGTGTGTTGAGCGTGGACGAAGGATTGTCCGCGCTTTTTAATTTTGGCCCTGCCGGTAACCCGGCGGTGCCCAACAGGTTTTGGAGGTGCTTGAACATTAGCAACAAAGACATGCAGATCAATGAACAAATCCGTGACCGGGAGATCCGGGTGATCACGGATGCAGGCGAGCAGCTTGGCATCATGTCTGCGCGGGAAGCGCTACGTATCGCCGAGGAGAAGGACCTTGACCTTGTCAAAATTGCTCCCCAGGCCACGCCGCCCGTATGTAAGATTATGGACTACGGGAAGTACCGCTTTGAGCAGGCCAAGCGGGAGAAGGAAGCAAGAAAAAATCAGCATATCGTGGAGATCAAGGAAATCCGCCTGTCATTGAACATTGACAAGCACGACTTTGAAACCAAAGCCGGCCATGCCAGACGGTTCCTGAAGGAAGGGAACAAAGTCAAGGTTTCCATCCGGTTCCGTGGCCGCGAGATGGCGCACCCTCAAAACGGCTTGGAGATTATGAAGCGCTTTGCACAAGAGCTTCAAGAGGAGAGCAGCGTAGAAAAACCCGCCAAGCTTGAGGGCCGTTCCATGATTATGTTCTTGGCAGCAAAACCAGTGAAGTAATAAGGAGGATATTTATCATGCCGAAAATTAAAACCCATAGCGGTGCAAAAAGCGCTTTAAAATGTCGAAAAACGGCAAACCGATCCGTGCCCATGCCAACAAATCTCACATCCTGACCAAGAAGAACACAAAGCGCAAGAGAAACCTGCGCAAAACGAGCGTGGCGGACACCACGAACCAGAAGCAGATTAAGCGCCTGGTTCCGTATAAATAAGAGAGACACGCAAGAAACATTTACATTAACGGAGGTAACCTACCATGGCTCGTATCAAAGGTGCGATGATGACGCGCAAGAGAAGGAATAAAACACTTAAGCTCGCAAAGGGATATTACGGCTCCAAGAGCAAACTGTTCAAAACTGCGAAGCAGGCTGTTATGAAATCCGGCCAGTATGCTATATTGGCCGCAAGCAAAAAAAAGCGTGATTTCCGCCGCCTGTGGATCACCCGCATTTCTGCCGCCTGCAAGCAAAATGGGATGAACTATTCCACCTTCATGAATGGCCTGAAGAAGGCGAATGTAACGCTCAACCGCAAGATGCTTTCTGAGATCGCCATTGCGGACCCGGCTGCCTTTACCTCCCTGGCCGAGCAGGCAAAAGCAGCGTTGAAATAATGAATTGTGAAGCCGCGCCCGGGGTGACTCGGGCGTGTTTTTCTTTGCATTTTCCAGCGCTTAGATCAAGGAGGAATCCTATGGAGGAGATTACCAGCCGCTCAAACGCCCGTGTGAAGGCTGCCGCGCAGCTGCTTTCCTCTGCCGCCGCGCGGCGTGAGGAGGGGCTTTTCGTATTGGAGGGAGCCCGGCTATGCATGGATGCGGGGCAAACAGGCATACCGTTGCGTCAGCTTTTTTTAACCCGCCAGGCATTGGAACGCTACCCGAAGGAGACGGCCTTTTTGAAGGAAAGAGCCGCTTCCGTTTTTTTGATTACAGAGGAAATTAGCCGCCGTTTGGGGGATACACAATCCCCGCAGGGCATTTTTTGCATCTGCGAGGTACTTGACAAACGCCCGGGCGACGATACAATAGAAAAGAATGGCAGCTATATCGCCCTTGAGAATATTCAAGATCCATCCAACCTTGGCGCGGTCGCCCGCACGGCGGAAGCGCTGGGGTTAAGCGGCCTGATTGTTTCGGGCGGATGCGATCTTTATAGCCCCAAAGCGCAGCGTGCTGCCATGGGCTCCCTTTTGAGGGTGCCTGTGCTGCGCATGGATTCCATGGAGGCAGCCCTGCATGCCTGCCGGGCGCAGGGTATGCGGCTTTTTGCATCCACGCCGCGCGTGGATGCGCTTCCCGTTGCAGAGGCGGGCCTCGGACACGGACAGTGTGCGTCGTTGGCAATGAGGGAGCAGGCGTCACGCGGGAAACGATGGCGCTTTGCGATGCGCTTGTAACAATCCCAATGCGCGGGCGTGCGGAGTCGCTAAACGCTTCCGCTGCGGCCGCAATCCTCATGTGGGAAATGATGCGTGAGCGGTAATTCCCGTGCCCTTCCCCTGAATGAATGAAAAGGATGGCATATGCATGGATGACCGATGCTATTGGATTTGGCTGCAATCCGCGTTGGGTGTGCAATCGCGTTTGGAGGAGGCCATTGCTTATTTTGGCACGGCGCGCGCCTGTATGAGGCAGGCGAGCTGGAATGGAAGCTCGCGGGCTTGTTTACGGCTAGGCAGTTGGAAAAGCTGCGTTCCCAAAGGCTGACGCAGGCAGAGGAGATTTTGAAGCAGTGCGCGGGCAACGGCTGGCTGGCCCTTACGCCGGAAGACCCGTGTTATCCCAAGAGGCTGCGGGCTATTCCGAATTTCCCGGCCGCCTTGTATGTGTGGGGGCGGATGCCGGATTTGGACGGGCGTGTGGCCTTGGCCGTGGTTGGCGCGCGGGAAGCTTCTTTTCAGGGTAGGCAGATCGCGCAGGGTTTATGCAAAGCGTTTGCCCAAGCGGGTGCAGTTGTCGTCAGCGGCGGGGCGCTGGGCATTGATTCGGCGGCTCATATGGGCGCGCTGGAGGGTGGCGGGGAGACGGTTGCGTTTCTCGGCTGCGGGCTCGGTGCACGTTATTTGATGGAAAACCAATATCTGCGCGAGTCGATTGCCGCACATGGGGCGGTGGTCAGTGAGTTTCCGCCTGGCACGCCGCCTGGCCGCACAACCTTTCCGGTGCGAAACCGGCTGCTCTCCGGTGTGAGCTGTGGAACAGTCGTGATTGAGGCAGGTGAAAAGAGCGGTTCCCTGATTACGGCGCGCTGCGCGCTAGAGCAAGGGCGGGACGTGTTCGCCGTGCCTGGCGATATCGTCAGCTCCGCCTATACCGGAGCAAACCGGCTCATCCGGGATGGGGCGAAGCCGGTGCTCACTGCAATGGATGTGTTGGAGGAATATCAATACCTGTATCCGGACACACTCCATCTGACCGGAGCGGATAGGCCCTTTGCAAAACTGCAAAAAAACAAGGGCAGGCACTTCACAACATGCATAATTGCGCACGGATGCATAATATAAGGGAAACACAGGCTGTTTCCGCCCAAGCTGCCGGCAGCAAAAGCATGCCGGAGCACCTGAGCGCACCGGCGAAACAGTTGTTGACGCTTCTCAGCGCGGGCGCGCTGTATGTGGATGAGGCGGCCGATCGTTTGCGCCTTCCGGCGCAGGATATCCTGCGCGCTTTTACAGAGCTGGAGCTATACGGTTTGGTGCGGCCGGAATCTGGCAGGCGCTATACATTGTTATAAGAAATAACCGAGAGCTACCCGTTCTCGTGAGCGGCGCATACCGCGTTGCTCCATCTGGTCATAATCAGTTTTGTCACACACCCTGCCTTCGTAATTTTATATATTTTATTTTTTAGGATGATGATATGTCAAAGCTTGTAATTGTGGAGTCTCCGGCAAAAGCCAAGACGATTCAGAAATATCTGGGAAAAGGTTATGAAGTAACCGCTTCGATGGGCCATGTGCGAGATTTGCCGCCTGCGCGCCTTAGTGTGGATGTGAAAAAAGACTTTGCGCCAAAGTATGCGATTATTAAGGGGAAGGAGCAATTTGTGAAAGACCTGAAAAAAACCGCCGCCGCAAGCGACAAGGTTTTTCTTGCGACCGACCCTGACCGCGAGGGAGAGGCGATCTCGTGGCACCTTGCAACGATTCTGAATTTAGATTTGAGCGAGGCCAACCGCGTAACCTTCAATGAAATCACAAAAACGGGCGTCAAAAACGGCATGGAGAACCCTCATGTGGTGGATATGGATCTGGTCAACGCGCAGCAGGCACGCCGGATCCTTGACCGACTGGTGGGATATAAGCTCAGCCCTTTTGTTTCTCAAAAAATTCACCGTGGACTATCCGCCGGGCGTGTGCAGAGCGTAGCGCTGCGGATGATTGTAGACCGTGAAGAGGAAATTCGCGCCTTCAAACCGGAGGAATATTGGTCGCTTGATGCAAAATTTCTTACCCCGAGCACGCGCCGCGTGTTTGCCGCCGCGTTTTACGGCAATGAGCAGGGCAAGATAAAAATTGAAAATAAGGAGCAGGCCGATGCGATCCTTTCGCAGCTCGACGGCGCGCAATACCGTGTAAAAACAGTCAAAAAGGGCACACGCCGCAAAAGCCCGGCCCCGCCCTTTATCACATCCACCCTGCAACAGGAGGCGTCGCGGCGCATGGGCTTCCAGGCCCGCCGGACGATGAAAGCGGCGCAGGAGCTCTATGAGGGCGTTGAAGTGGAAGGCATTGGCTCTGTGGGCCTTATCACTTACATGAGAACGGATTCTCTACGCATCTCCGAGGAGGCGCGCGCGCAGGGCAATGATTATATCAAGGAGCATTGGGGTGAGAAATATCTGCCGGATAAACCGCGTTATTTTAAATCCCGTGCCAACGCGCAGGATGGGCACGAGGCGATTCGCCCCACCATGCCGGAGCTCACACCGGAGCAGGCAAAAAAGAGCCTGACGGCCGATCAATATAAGCTGTATAACCTGATCTGGAAGCGCTTTATGGCGAGCTTGATGGCCAATTGTATTCAAAATACTGTCCGCGCGGAGATTGAGGCGCTGCCTGCACAGGAGCCGCAGGAAGGTGGACATTATCTTTTTACTGCCAGCGGCTACTCCATCAAATTTGATGGATTCACGGTCCTTTATGAGGAGAGCACGGATGATGCAGAAGCGGACGGCCGCCTGCCGGAGATTAAGGAGGGCGACAAATTAAAGCTCAAGGAGATCGGCGGCAACCAGCACTTTACACAGCCGCCGCCCCGCTATACAGAGGCCTCGCTGATCAAAACGCTGGAGGAAAACGGCATTGGCCGCCCGAGCACATATGCCTCCATTATCTCAACGATCACTGGCCGGGATTACGTCAAGCGCGAGGCAAAGCAGCTGCACCCCACGGAGCTGGGCGAGGCGATGACGAAGCTGCTGCGCGAAAAGTTCCCCAAGATCGTCAACACAAAATTTACCGCCTCCATGGAATCGTCGCTCGACAAGGTCGGCGAGGGCCAGGAGGATTATATTAAGATGCTTCATGCGTTTTATGACGACTTCGACGTGACCCTCCAAAAGGTCAAGGAGGAGATGAAGGACGTCAAAATCAAGCTCGCCGAAGATGAAACGGATATCCCCTGTGAAAAGTGCGGGCGTATGATGGTGGTCAAGGTAGGGCGGTATGGCAAATTTCTCGCCTGCCCCGGCTACCCGGAATGCAAAAATACAAAGCCCCTTGTGCAGGAAACGGGCGCATTCTGCCCGCGGTGCGGCGGCAAGGTGATTATGAAGAAGTCAAAGCGCGGCTATCCGTTTTATGGATGCAGCAATTATCCGGACTGCACGTTTATGACCTGGGATCAGCCCACAGCGGAAACCTGCCCAAAGTGCGGCAAATCCCTCTTCAAACGGCGCGGCGGCCTGATCGTCTGCCTAAATGAGGATTGCGGCTATGAGCGCAAGGCGGAGCGCAAGAAGAAGGCGCCGCCGAATCGGAAGAAAAGCCGGAAGCAGAATCGTAAATTCAGAAAGGAATCCAATCCATGGAGAATCAGGCAACAGTAATTGGCGCGGGGCTCGCAGGCTGCGAAGCAGCTTGGCAGCTGGCGCAGGCAGGCGTTGAGGTAACGCTCGTTGAGATGAAGCCCATCCGCTTCTCTCCCGCCCACCACAGCGCCGGATTTGCGGAGCTTGTTTGCTCGAATTCCCTGAAAGCGGAGCGGCTTGCTTCCGCCGCGGGCCTGCTGAAAGCCGAGATGCAGGCGCTGGGCTCGCTGTGTGTTGCCTGCGCCTATGAAAGCCGTGTTCCGGCGGGCGGTGCGCTCGCGGTGGATCGAGAGCAGTTTTCCCGCCTAGTCACAGAGCAAATCTGTGCGCATGCGCGCATCACGGTTGAGCATCGGGAGGCGACGGCGATCCCGAAACAGGGCGTCACGGTTATCGCGGCAGGGCCGCTCGCCTCCGACGCGCTCGCGGGGGAGATTGCCGCGTTATGCGGCGAAGCGCTGAGCTTTTTCGACGCCGCCGCACCAATTGTGAGCGCAGATAGCGTTGATATGGATTGCGCCTTCACCCAATCCCGTTATGGTCGGGGCGGGGAGGACGACTATATTAACTGCCCGATGGACAAGGAGGAATATGAGGCGTTTTATGATGCTCTCCTCCATGCCGAAAGCGCCCCACTGCATACGTTTGACAAAAAGAAAGGCGTTTACGAAGGTTGTATGCCTATTGAGGTGATGGCCTCCCGCGGGGCGGATACGATGCGCTTCGGCCCTTTAAAGCCGGTAGGGTTGCGAGACCCGCGCACCGGGCATAGGCCGTGGGCGGTTCTGCAATTGCGCAAAGAGAATGCGGGCGGAACGATGTATAACCTCGTAGGCTTCCAGACCAACCTGAAATTTGGCGAGCAGAAGCGCGTGTTTTCGATGATCCCGGCGCTCAAAAACGCGGAATTCCTGCGCTACGGCGTGATGCACCGCAATACCTTTCTCGATTCTCCGCGGCTGTTAAACGCGGATTACTCTATGCGCAAGAGACCGGATTTGTTCTTTGCCGGGCAGATCACAGGCGTGGAGGGCTATATGGAATCAGCCGGTTCCGGCGTCCTTGCAGGGCTCAACGCAGCGCGCAGGCTTCGTGGGCAAGACCCGCTGGTTTTGCCGCGGGAGACGATGCTCGGCGCGCTGGCAGGCTATATCAGCGATCCGTCGGTGAAGAATTTTCAGCCGATGGGAGCAAATTTCGGCGTACTGCCGCCGCTGGAAAGGCCGGTTCGTGAGAAAAGGGAGAGATATGAATCGCTTTCTACCCGGGCACTGGAAGCTCTTTCCGCCCGGCTGCGGGAGGAAGGCATCCATCAATAAAACGGCATGAAAATGCACAACATATGGAGAGAAGGTCGGACGGATGAAAATCATTGCAGACGCATTCGGCGGGGATAACGCGCCGCTTGCCATTCTGAAAGGCTGCGAAACGGCAGTGCGCGAGCTGGGGGTTACCATCCTCCTCACGGGCGACGAGGCAAAAATCAAGGCCTGCAGCGCAGGAAGTGGGATTTCCCTCAAACCGAATGGAAATCCTCCACGCGCCGGATGTGATGGGCATGGAGGATGCGCCGACGAGCATTGCGAAGGAGAAGGGGAATACCTCTATGGCGATCGGCCTGAAAGCATTGGCTGAGGGCCGGGGTGATGCGTTCGTCTCCGCGGGCAGCACGGGTGCGCTGGTGGCAGGCGCAACGCTTCTTGTCAAGCGCATTCGTGGGGTGCGCCGCGCGGCGATTGCCAGTGTCCTGCCATCGAACGAGGCGCCGTTTTTGCTGATGGACTGTGGCGCGAATGTGGAATGCACCGCGCAGATGCTCGATCAGTTCGGCGCAATGGGCAGCTTTTATATGCAAAAGGTGCTCGGTGTGGAACAGCCGCGCGTGGGGCTTGCCAATATCGGCACGGAAAAAACCAAGGGCGGGCCGCTCCAGCTGGAGGCCTATGGGCTGATGGAGGCTTCCTCTTACCATTTATTGGCAATGTCGAAGCGCGCGACGTCCCCTTCGGCGCGTGCGACGTGCTGGTGGCGGATGGCTTCACGGGCAATATGCTTCTAAAAATGTATGAGGGTGTGGCCGGGGCGATGATGGCTAACATCAAGGGCATTTTTAAACAGAATGCGATCACAAAGCTCAGCGCTTTGATGATCAAAAATGGGCTGATGGATTTCAAAAAGCGGATGGATTACACCGAGTTCGGCGGAGCGCCTCTGCTGGGTATCTCAAAGCCGGTGATCAAGGCGCACGGCTCCTCCAATGCGAAGGCATTTTGCAGCGCGATCCGGCAAGCGAAGCAGTTCAGTGAAACAGGCGTGATCGAAAATATTGCAAATGCAGTGACAAAGTCCGCCCAGGCGTCGGAAGCCTAACGGACGGTAGCTACACGCATTTTTAGAGCGGGCATGGAAAGGACGGTCATACGGATGAACGGTCAGGAACAGCTCAAGGAGCTGGAGCAAAAGCTGGGGTATGCCTATCGGGATCAAAACTTGCTGGAGCGCGCGCTGACGCACTCCTCCTATGCGAACGAGCGGCAGGTGCCCTATGGCAGCAACGAGCGGCTGGAATTTTTAGGGGATTCCGTGCTCGGCTTTATCACTGCGGATTATTTTTACCGCCATTTTTCTCATCTGCCGGAGGGCAAGCTGACGAAGCTGCGCGCGGCTACGGTATGTGAAAAATCCTTGCACGGCTTTGCGCTGGAGGTTTCCTTAGGGAAATATTTGCGCCTGGGCCACGGGGAGGAGAACACGGGTGGCCGTGAGCGGCCCTCAATCCTAGCGGACGCATTTGAGGCGGTGATCGCATCCATTTACCTCGACGGCGGGATCGAAAGCGCGCGCACCTTTGTGCTGCGTTTTATCAAGGATGCGGTGCAGCACAGCCTGCCCTTCAAGGATTATAAAACCACGCTTCAAGAGATCATCAGCAGAATCCGGAGGAGGAGCTGGAATATGTGCTCACGGATGAGAGCGGGCCGGATCATGATAAATCCTTACTGTGGAAGTGCACCTCAACAGCAATATCATCGGCTGTGGCACGGGCCGGAGCAAAAAGCTTGCCGAGCAGGCGGCTGCGCGCGAGCGCTCGCGCTGATGGGCCTGTGAGCGGGAAGCATATTAACATTGCCCTATTCATTCCGCACGAGGGCTGCCCGCACCAGTGCAGCTTCTGTAATCAAAAGAGTATTTCCGGTGCGTTGAAAAAACCGCGCGCGGCGGATGTGTCAGCCGCTGTAGAAACGGCCCTGCGCACCTTACGCACGCGGGATTGTGCGGGCGCGCAGCTCGCCTTCTTTGGCGGCAGCTTCACGGCGATTGATAGGGCATATATGCGGGAATTGCTGGATGCAGCGCAGCCATATCTGGAACGGGGGCAAATCGCAGGCATCCGTGTTTCTACCCGGCCGGACGCGGTGGAAACGGATGTGCTTTCCCTTTTAAAGCAATCTGGCGTGACCGCCATTGAGCTCGGCGCGCAGAGCATGGATGACCGCGTTCTTTTGCAAAACGGCCGTGGTCATACGGCGCGGGAGGTAGAGTCAGCCGCTCGGCGTATCCGTGAGATGGGCTTTGAGCTCGGCCTGCAAATGATGACGGGCCTGCCGGGAGATACGCCCGCAGGCGCAGAGAATACACTTTGCCAGCTGTTGTCTCTTGAGCCTGACACCATGCGGATTTATCCGACCATCGTTTTAGAGGGCACGCTTTTGGCGGAACAGTACCTATCCGGCACATATTTGCCACAGCTGCTGGAAGAAGCGGTTTCTCTCTGCGCCTCGCTTCTTCTGCGGTGTGAAGAGGCCGGCGTGCCGGTAATCCGCCTTGGCCTGCATGCGGGCGGCGATGTGGAGAAGGGCTATATCGCCGGGCCGTGGCACCCGGCGTTCCGGGAGCTGTGCGAAGGCGAAATTTATTATCAAAACGCGCTTTACGCGCTGCGGGAATGCCTGCCGGAAGGTCGAAAGCAGCTTTGAGAGTGGCTCCGCATTGTGTTTCCCAAATGGCGGGTCAGCACCGCAGAAATCTAAAACGGCTGAAGGAGCAAGGCTTTGACTGCCGGATCGCAGCGGATGCAGGCTGCAAAAAATATGAAGTAAAAGCAGGGCGCCAGATATGAGATGTCAGACGTTGGGCGGATCAATCCTTTCGCTCTGATGACTGAGATCTGATGTCTGCCGGCTGAATTTGGAGGTTCCATACCGGATGATTTAAAATCACTTGAAATGCAGGGCTTTAAGTCCTTCCCGGATAAAACGGTGCTCACCTTTGACAAGGGGATCACCTGCGTTGTCGGCCCCAATGGCAGCGGAAAGAGCAACGTTTCCGACGCGGTGCGCTGGGTGCTCGGCGAGCAGTCCACCAAAAGCCTGCGCGGCTCGAAGATGGAGGATGTGGTATTCAGCGGCACCGGCGTGCGCAGGCGCAGGGCTTTGCGAGGTGACGCTGCGGCTCGATAACCGCGACCGCGCCCTCTCGCTCGATGAGGACGAAGTGGCCGTAACCCGCCGCTATTACCGCTCCGGCGAGGGCGAATACCGTATCAATGGAAACGCCGTGCGGCTCAAGGATATCCATGAGCTGTTTATGGATACGGGCCTCGGGCGCGATGGCTATTCGATCGTCAGCCAGGGCAAAATTGCGGATATGATCTCCGCAAAATCCGGCGAACGGCGCGAGATGTTTGAGGAAGCGGCTGGGATCTCCCACTACCGCTACCGGCGTACGGATGCGAATCGCCGCTTAGAACAGGCGCAGGAAAACCTGGTGCGCTTGAAGGATATTCTCTCCGAGCTGGAAGCGCGCGTGGAGCCCCTGCGGGAGCAGAGCGAGAAGGCGGAGCGCTTTTTGGTGCTGGCGCAGGAGAAAAAGGAGCTGGAGATTGGCCTTTGGCTGCATACGATCCGGCAGTCTAACGAGCGCTGCGCGAGCAGGAGCATAAAATTTCGCTTGCCAATGCCCAGCATGAGGGCGCCGAGCGGGAGCTCGCGGAGATTGAGGAGGAGATCGAATCGATCATCGCCCAGTCGCAGGAGGTGACGGTGCGCATTGACGAGGTGCGCCACGGGGCGGCCCGGCTGGAGGAGGAGGCCGCTCGGCTGGAGGCGCAGGCGGCAGTGGCGGATAATTCGATCTTACATAACAATGATACGATTGCCCGCATTCAAAAGGATCAGGAGCAGGCGGAGGAAACCTGCCGCCACCTCGAGGAGCGCATCGCGCAGGAGCGCGGCGCGATTGAAGCGTTAATCCGTCAGGCGGGGGAACAGCATGCCGCGCTGGAGAGGCTAGCTCGCCAGGCGGCGGATTTCAATGTGCAGGGCGAGGCGCTTGCGGGCCGTTGCGCATCCATTTCGGCAGAGATCGCACAGCTTGGCGGCCAAGTGGCGGATTGCCGCGTGCAGTCCTCGCATGCGGAGAGCGCCATGGCAGAAATCACCGCACGCATGGCGACGATCGACGAAACGTTTGCTGCCCGCAGCGAGCTGATTGAGCGGCTGACGCAGGAAAAAGAAGCGGCGGAGACCGCCTATGCAAAATGCGGGGAGGCGGTGGAGGAGCTCTCAAATGCGATGAAGGGCTACTCCATGCGGCTCGATTCCCGCCGCGTCAGGGCGGAAAAGCGGAAGAAGGAGCAGGAAAACCTGGAGCTTGACCTGCGGCAGAAAACCTCGCGCGTCAATATGCTCGAGGATATGGAAAAGAATATGGAGGGCTACACAGGCAGCGTGCGCGCTGTGATGCGGGAGGCAAAACGGGGCAGCCTGCGCGGCATCCACGGCGCGCTTTCCCAGTTGATCTCCGTGCCGGAGCAGTATGCCGTTGCTATTGAAACGCGTTCGGCGCAGCGCTCCAGAATATTGTGACGGACAGTGAAGGCGACGCCAAGCGGGCCATCCAATTTTTGAAGGAGACGAAAGGCGGTCGGGCGACATTTTTGCCATTGAGCGCCGTGCGCGGCCGGATGTTGGAGGAACGGGGCCTTGCCCAATGCGATGGTTTTGTCGCCGTTGCATCTGACCTGGTAAAGTGCGATGCAACATATGAAGCGGTTGTTAAGGCGCAGGTTGGGCGCACAGCGGTTGCAGAGGATATGGATTGCGCCATTGCCATTGCGCGAAAATTCAGCTACCGATTCCGCATCGTCACACTCGACGGCCAGATCATCAATGCTGGCGGCTCGATGACAGGCGGTTCCCGGATGCAGAATGCGGGCTTTTTGAGCCGCTCGAATGAGATTGAGAAGCTGCGCACCGAGATGCAGGCAGCGCAGGCGAAGCTCAGTGAAGGCGCTGCCGCCTATAAGACGGCGCGGGAGGAATTCTCTGCGGCGCAGGCGGAGTTTGAAGGCGCGCAGGCGGATTTGACGCGCGCACAGGAGCAGCGCGTGCGCAGTGAAAGCACGCTCCGCCTTGTTGCGGGCCAGTTGGAAACGGCAAACGCCACGGCCGGTGATTTGCAGCGCGAGCGCGATGCGGCTGCGATGCGGCTTTCCGGCTTGGAAAAGGAGCTGGAGCAGGCGCATATCAGAGAAGCGGAGCTCTCCTCCCGGATGGAGGAGGCAGAGCAGCGGCTTTCCGCCGTTACAGAGGAACGCGAAGCGCTCGCCGCGAAGCGAGCCGCTTTAAGCGGGCAGGAAAATGAGCTGCAACTCTCCCTGCTTGCGGCCGAGAAAGACCGCCAGGCCCACGCGGAGACGATCGAGTCGCTGGAACGCCGCCGCGCTGGGCATCTGGCGCGCGCAGAGGAGCTTTGCGCGGAAATTGCCGGCGTGGAGGAGAAAAACCGCGCCCTTGCCGAGGAAAAGGCGGAGCTGGAAACACAGGCGCACAGCTTCGCGGGCAGAGCGGAGGATCAAAAGAAGAGATTGAGGGTTATATTGCGAAGCGTAACGAGCTGGAGGCGCGTTCTTCAAAGCTGCGGCTGATGGAGCGGGCGAAATCCGCCGAGCGGGAGAAACTCAGTGGTGAGCTCGCTAGGCTGGAGGAGCGCAAGGCCGCCATGCGCAAGGAATATGATGAAACGGTTAATAAGCTCTATGACGAATACCAGCTCACCCGCCGGGAGGCAGAGCAGCTCTGCCCGGAGCTGAAGGAGCCCGCCAAGCGCAGAGGCGGCTTTCGGAGCTGAAGGCGCAGATTCGGGCGCTGGGGAGCGTCAATGTCAGCGCGATTGAGGAATATAAGGAGGTTAGCGAGCGCTACACCTTCTTAAAAGAGCAAATCGGTGATGTGGAGGCGTCGCGCGATGAATTGCTCCGGCTGATTGATGAGCTGACGAAGAAAATGTCCGATCAGTTCCGCGAGCAGTTTTATAAAATTAACAACCACTTTGGGGAAACTTTTACCGAGCTGTTCGGCGGCGGCAAGGCGGAGCTGCTGCTGGAAGACCCACACGACGTGCTGGAGTGCGGCATTGATATCAAGGTGCAGCCGCCGGGAAAAAACGTGCAGAATATCGATTTGCTCTCCGGCGGAGAAAAGGGCCTGTCGGCAATCGCACTCCTGTTTGCCATTCTGAAAGTGACGCCCTCGCCGTTTTGTATTTTCGACGAGGTGGAGGCCGCGCTCGATGATGTTAACGTTACGCGCTACGCGCAGTATTGCCGCCGTATGACGCGCAGCACGCAGTTCATCCTGATTACCCACCGCCGCGGCACGATGGAGGAGGCGGACGTTCTCTATGGCATTACGATGCAGGAGGAGGGCGTATCCAAAATGCTGGAGCTCAAAACGGCGGAGATGGCGAAGAAGCTTGGGATCGGGTGAAACATTGGCGTTTTTCTGGGCGGATACATGGATTTCTCAGCCGCAGTATGATATGATAAAAAAGAATCCGTTTGATTCGGCCGGCTTTTTTGATGAGCACGGCTCGAAGCATCCGGCTGTTGGATCAAGAAAGAATAGCAGGGGGCCGATTTCATGGGGCTTTTTAAAAAATTAATTTTGGATTAAAAAAGACGCGGGAGCAGATGTCCGGCGCAATCGATTCCGTGCTGGAAGCGAGCGCCGCAATTGACGATGATCTTTTTGAGGAGCTGGAAGAAATCCTCATCATGGGCGATGTGGGCGTGACAACGGCGCAGCACATCATCGACGAGCTGCGCGACCGCGTGAAAAAACGCGATTTGAAAAACCGGACAAGCTGCGCCGGGTGATCCGGGAGGTTGTGGCCGATATGCTCTCCGGCAAGGAGGGGATGGAGCTTGATACGATCCCATCTGTGATCCTGGTAATCGGGGTAAACGGAGTAGGCAAAACGACCACCATCGGCAAGATGGCGGCCTACTATAAGGCGCAGGGCAAAAAGGTGATTTTAGCGGCGGCGGATACCTTCCGCGCCGCTGCAATTGAGCAGCTTGAAATCTGGGCGGACCGTGCCGGTGTGGAGATCGTCAAGCACCGCGAGGGCGCAGACCCGGCGGCGGTTATTTTCGATACGATTGCGGCGGGCAAGGCGCGGGATGCGGATCTGATCATCTGCGATACGGCGGGTCGGCTGCACAATAAAAAGAACCTGATGGAAGAGCTTGCTAAAATTTATCGGGTGATTGACAGAGAGCTTCCTTACTCTGACCGTGAGGTGCTCCTTGTGCTCGACGCGACCACGGGCCAGAATGCCGTGAACCAGGCGCGTGAGTTTATGAATGCGGCGGAAATTACGGGCATCGTGCTGACAAAGCTCGACGGCACAGCCCGCGGCGGCGTGGTGCTGAGCATCATGGACGATTTGAAAATTCCGGTTAAATTTGTAGGCGTTGGCGAGCAGGTGGACGACCTACAACCCTTTGACGCCGAAGCGTTTGCGCAGGGTCTGTTTGAAGAGGTCAGCCGGGAAGAGGATGGGCTACAGGAATCATAAGCTGTTGGAAAGCGGAAGGACGGTCATCAACATGGGTAGGGGAATCAAAGCGGTTCGGGCAGCAGGCCGCTTCTTTTGGCAACTGTGGAAGAAAATATACCACCGTTGGTATGATCGCGGCGGAGAGCGCAATCATCCGTTGGAACTTCGGCACAAAAAGCATCCGGGCCTCTGGGATTACCTCGGAGACCCGAAGCGCGATCAGCGCTCCAGCAAATATGCGGTGCGCCGCCAAAAGCGTTTGGAGAGGCGCAGGCAGCGTAGGCTGCTCCGCAGGGAGCGGCGTTATTTGCGCAGGCAGCGCTGGAGAACGCGCCTGGGCAATCCGGATTAAGCTAAGCACAAAAAAGGCAGAAGCAGTTTGGAATCGCTCTTTCAAATTGACTGGCGCAGGAAAGGAATGACCATCCGTATGGATTTTTAATAGCGACCCATAATTTAAAAAAAACGCGATGAACTCGCGCGGATTTTATCGCCCCTGGGCATCCGCGTTCTCACTGCGGAGGAGGCGGGCGTTGCGCTCACCGATGTGGAGGAGACAGGCCAAACCTTTGAGGAAAACGCCTATCTCAAGGCGGAATCCGGATGCAGGGAGAGCGGTTTGCCCTGCATTGCAGATGATTCCGGGCTTGAGGTGGATGCGCTGGGCGGCGCGCCCGGCGTGTATTCTGCGCGCTATGCGGGCGAGCATGGAAATGATCAAAAAAACAACGCGCTTTTGCTGAAAAACCTCCAGGCTGTTCCGGCACAACAGCGCACGGCGCGCTTTGTCAGCAGCGTGTGCTGTGTGTTCCCGGATGGGAGGCAATTGACCGTGCGTGGCGCCTGTGAGGGGACGATTGCATTTGAACCGCGCGGCGGGGGTGGCTTTGGATATGACCCGCTGTTTCTCGTTGGGGGAAAAACCTTTGGAGAGCTGACAGCGCAGGAGAAAGACCGTGTCAGTCACCGTGGGAATGCGCTGCGTAAGCTGGCACAGGAGCTGCCGGCGTATCTTGAAACAGGAAAGGATCATCTATGACAAGTAAGGAAAGAGCGGCGCTACGCGCGCAGGCAAATTCTTTGGAGGCTGTGTTCCAGGCAGGCAAGGGCGGTGTGAACGATGCGCTGATTGCGCAGACGGACGACGCCTTGCGCGCGCGGGAGCTCATCAAGCTAAAGGTGCTTTTGGAAACAACGCCGGAGCCGCCGAAGGCGATTGCACAGAAGCTGGCCGAGGCGACTGGGGCCGATATTGTTCAGGTGATTGGCGGCAGCATTGTGCTATACCGCTATAGCCCGGCGCTTCATGAACCGGTGAGGAAGGAAAAACCAAAGTCGGGCATTGGTAATCGCCCCAACAGCCGCAAGAGTGCGGTGCGCTGCGCCAGAAGCGGGAGGGCGGCCGCTTTTCCACACGGCAGGGCCGTGGCAAATAGCTCGGCCAACGGAGGAAAACGCAATGGCAGGGGAAAAAATGTTGGAGCCGGGTAAGCGGCGCATTGGCATTTATGGCGGAACCTTCAACCCGCCGCACAGCGGCCATGTTCATTTGGCGCGCACGCTCGCACAGCGCTTGGGCTTGAGCGGGTGCTCATTATCCCGGCTAACCTTCCGCCGCATAAGCAGGCGCATGAGCTCGCGAGCGGGGCAGATCGGATGGAGATGTGTCGCCTTGCGTTTCCAGACGAACCTTTTGAGATTAGCGGCCTGGAGCTTTCCCGCGGCGGGAAGAGCTACACCTGCGATACGCTGGCAGCATTGCAGAAACAATATGGCAATGCAGAATTTTATTTGTTTATGGGCACGGATATGCTGCTTTCTTTCCACCAGTGGCGCAACCCCGGTGAAATCCTGCGCATGTGCAGGCTGGCCGTGGCGCGCGGGGGGGCATGGAGGAATATGCCTCGTTGGAGTCGTATATCCGTGGCGGCCCACTGGGAGACCTCAGCAGCCGGGTCATCCTCTGCACAGTGCGCCCTGTGCCTGTTAGCTCTACCGAACTGCGGAAAAAGCTGCGGGAAGGCGTCGAGGTGAAAGACTGATCCCAGGCGAGGTGTGCCATTATATTCTGGAAAAGGGGCTTTATCGGATGTTGGATACGCAGCGAAACGAAGAATTTATCGCCGCTATACGCGGAAAGCTTCGCCCGGAGCGCTTTGCGCATTCGCTCAATGTAGCACAAGAGGCAAGGCGGCTAGCCCAAAAATATGGAGCCGATCCAGAAAAAGCATATACAGCGGGAATCCTGCATGATATAATGAAAAACAGTCCGCCGGAGGAGCAGCTTGCCGTTTTGGAGCAAGCGGACGCTGTTCTTACGGCAGATGAGCGTGTAAACCCCAAGCTATGGCATGCGATGGCAGGCGAGGCCTATGCACGCACGGCTTTGCAGGTAAAGGATGCGGATATTTTACGGGCGATCCGCTACCATACCACAGCCCGCGCAGGCATGAGTGTGTTGGAAAAGGTGCTCTATATTGCGGATTTTATCTCCGCGGACCGCGATTATAACGGCGTGGAGGAGATGCGCGCGGCGGCTGGGGTGAGCCTCGAATCCGCGATGCTGAAGGGAATGCGTTTCTGCATCACAGATCTTGTGCAGAGCGGGCAGGTGATTCATACCGATAGCGTGGAGGCGTATAATGAGATCATTATCGCTGGAACTGCGTAGGAAAGGGTGGTGGACCATGCATAAAACAGAGCGCCGGGTTCAGATAGGGATGTTGCTCTATTGCCTGTTTGTGTCTTTTTGTTTTCTAACAATCTGCACAAAGAGCTCTTTTTTATATCCTCTGAATAATGGAAGCGATATCCAATGCTTTTTCACCGTGGGTAAGGGTATGATGCACGGCCTTGTGCCCTATCGGGATCTGGTAGAGCAAAAGGGGCCGTTGCTCTATTTTTTATACGGCCTAGCGTCGCTTGTATCGAGCCGATCTTTTTTTCGGCGTTTATCTGCTGGAGATTTTATCGTATACGTTCTTTTTGTTTTATTCCTATAAAATCGTCACGCTGTTCTTCCAGCCGGCAGTATCCAACTATTTTTATATCGCCGCGCCCTTGATGGCGCTGGTGAGCTTTGTCTCCCCTAGCTTTTTTCACGGCGGGGAGACGGAGGAATATATCCTGCCGCTGCTCGCGTTCACGCTATATATCCTATTGCGTTACTGCCGGGAAGAATACCCAAAACCGATGCCGCTGAGTTGGCTTGTGTTGACGGGCGTCTGCGCCGGATGCGTGCTGTGGATGAAGTTTTCCCTGCTGGGCTTTTGGTTTGGCTTTATGGCGGTGGTTGCGTTTGCGCTCTTGTTTACGCAGGGGCTTGGCAGGGCGGTTATCAGCTGCCTAGTCTTTTTGGGTGGGATGGCGGCAACGGCGCTCCCCTGGCTTGTTTATTTCGGGGCGCACGGAGCGCTGAAGGATCTCATCGAGGTTTATTTTTATAACAATATTTTTGGTTATTCCACTCCGATGACTATGGCCGAGCGCATGCAAAGTATCTGGCAGGTGATCGTGCGTATGAGCGAGCGTTCGCCATGGCTGTTCGGCACGGCGGTAGTAGGGATCGCCGGAATGCTGGTTTTTCGCAAGCTTCACAAAAATTGGGTTGGAGCGGTGGGGCCGCTGTTATGCGCGGTGTTCCTAACGCTCGGCCTGTATTGGGGAGGCCGGTCGTATACCTATTATTTCTTTATCTATGCCGGTTTTACCTGCCTTGCCGGGGTGGTTGCGATTCATATTGCCGCGGGGCTGTATGAGATGGTTTGGGGCAAAGGGCCAAAACGGAATTCCCAGCCGGGCAAAGGGATGCTAGCGCTGGCCGCCGTTCTGACGCTCGTGCTAACGGGCGCTTCTTATCAGTTATGTGCAAACACCTATTTGCTCGGTGTGCCAAAGGAGGATTGTGTCCAATACAAGTTTGCGGATATCATTCACGAAAAGGAGAATGCCACGCTGCTGAACTATGGCTTCCTCGATGCCGGGTTTTACTATGCAGCGGATATCCTGCCGGTGAACAAATATTTTTGCCTGCTCAATATTCCGGATGAAAACCTGCCGGAGATGCGTGCTCAGCAGCGCCAGATCGTGCAGGAGAAGAGCGTGGATTTTATCGTGATGATGCTTAACGTAAATACGGATGTATACGATCTCATCTATCCCTCCCTGTTTTCAATTATGAGGTTGCGGCGGAGCAGATTGATACGGTCGATAATGTTAGCCAAGTGAAATTTGTGCTGTTTCGGGCCAAAGATATTGAGTAGCCTTGTAAAGATAACGGTTTTGGTGAATGATAAAAGAGAGTTTAACACACGGAGGGATTTGATGACAGGAATTGATCTGGTAAAGGCTGCTGTCCGCGCACTGGATGAGAAAAAGGCGGAGGATATTGAAGTGATCCAGATCACGGAATTATCCGTGGTGGCCGATTACTTTGTGATTGCAAACGGAACGTCCAATACACATGTGCGCGCTCTTGCGAGCGAGGTAGAGGATGCGCTTTCTAAGCAGGGCGTAGAGGCGGGCCATATTGAAGGCCGCGCCACGGGATGGATTCTGCTGGATTATGGCAGCGTGGTGGTGCATGTATTCCACAAGGAGAGCAGGGCCTATTATAACCTTGAGCGCCTATGGGCGGACGGCAAGAAGATTGAAATCGACGATATGATCGACAGCTGAGGCATTTTAGAAAGCTGGCGCCTTTTTTAAAAAGGATAGAAAGGATGGACTGTAGATGAACTACGATTTTAAACAGGTGGAAAAGAAATGGCAGGATCGGTGGGAGGAAACGGGCGTTTTCCATGCCAAAAACGAATATGACCGCCCGAAATTCTACTGCCTGGTAGAATTCCCTTATCCTTCTGGGCAGGGGCTGCACGTCGGCCACCCGCGTTCCTATACGGCGCTGGATATTGTGGCGCGTAAAAAGAGGCTTCAGGGCTATAACGTGCTCTATCCAATGGGGTGGGACGCCTTCGGCCTGCCCACGGAGAACTATGCCATTAAGAACCATATCCATCCGGAGATCGTCACGCATGATAACGTGGCGCACTTTAAGCAGCAGCTGCAATCTCTTGGCTTTTCGTTCGATTGGAGCCGCGAAGTGAACACAACGGACCCATCTTATTATAAATGGACACAGTGGATATTCCTTCAGCTCTTCAAAAAGGGACTTGCCTATAAAAAGGAGATGGCTGTCAATTGGTGCCCCTCCTGCAAGTGTGTGCTGGCCAATGAGGAGCCGCGGGCGGCGTGTGCGAGCGCTGCGGCAGCGAGGTGGTGCGCCGGGTCAAAAGCCAGTGGATGCTAAAATTACGGCCTATGCCCAGCGACTGCTCGACGATCTGGACGAGCTTGATTTTATCGACCGTGTCAAGGTACAGCAGCGCAACTGGATCGGTCGCTCCACCGGCGCGGAGGTTGATTTTACCGCCACAACGGGCGATAAGATGACTGTTTATACCACCAGGCCGGATACGCTCTTCGGCGCTACCTATATGGTGCTTTCCCCGGAGCATCCGCTGATCGAAAAATGGGCGGACAAAATTGAAAACCTGGATGAAGTGCGGGCCTATCAGGCAGAGGCGGCCCGCAAATCCGACTTCGAGCGCACAGAGGTTAACAAGGATAAACCGGCGTTTGCATCAAGGGCGTGCGTGCGGTAAACCCGGTCAACGATACGGAAATTCCAATTTTTATCTCCGATTATGTTCTTGTCTCCTACGGCACGGGCGCGATCATGGCGGTGCCCGCGCACGATACGCGTGACTGGGAGTTTGCAAAAAAATTTGATCTGCCGGTTATCGAGGTGGTCCAGGGCGGCGACGTGGAGAAGGAAGCATTTACAGACTGCGCGAGCGGCGTTATGGTCAACTCTGGATTTTTAACAGGTATGACGGTGGATGAGGCGAAGGGAAAAATCACCGAATGGCTTTCTGAAAACGGGAAAGGTCGCTCCAAGGTGAACTTTAAACTGCGCGACTGGGTGTTCTCCCGCCAACGATACTGGGGCGAGCCGATCCCGATCGTCTATTGTGAAAAGTGCGGCTATGTGCCGCTGCCGGAGGATCAGCTTCCGCTGAAGCTGCCAATGGTGGATTCCTATGAGCCGACGGAAACGGGAGAATCGCCGCTTGCCAAGATGACGGATTGGGTGAATACCACCTGCCCGCACTGCGGCGGAAAGGCTGTGCGCGAAACGGACACCATGCCTCAGTGGGCGGGGTCCTCCTGGTATTTCCTGCGCTATTGCGATCCGCATAATGATGAAGCGCTTGCCTCCAAGGAAGCGCTTGAATACTGGACGCCGGTGGATTGGTATAACGGCGGCATGGAACATACCACGCTCCACTTGCTCTACAGCCGCTTCTGGCATAAATTCCTTTATGATATCGGTGTGGTGCCCACTAAGGAGCCCTACCAGAAGCGCACGAGCCACGGCATGATTTTGGGTGAAAACGGCGAGAAGATGAGCAAATCCCGCGGAAACGTTGTAAACCCTGACGATATTGTCAATGAATACGGCGCGGATACCATGCGGCTTTATGAGATGTTCATCGGCGATTTTGAGAAGGCGGCCCCCTGGAATTCCGCTTCCATCAAGGGCTGTAAGCGGTTCCTTGACCGCGTTTGGAATCTTCAGGAGATTGCGGTGGATGGCGACGCTACCGCCCGGAGTTGGAAGCGCCTATACACCGCACGATCAAGAAGGTAACAGAGGATATCGACAACCTGAAGGCAAACACCGCGATTGCCGCGATGATGAGCCTGCTCAATGCGATCGCAGATACAGGCGCGGTGACGAAGGGCGAATTGCGCACGCTGACGCTTCTGCTTAACCCCTTTGCCCCGCATATGACAGAGGAGCTTTGGGAGCAAATGGGCTTCGGCGGCACGGTGACGGATCAGCAGTGGCCTGCTTACGACGAGGCAAAGTGCAAGGATGAAACGGTTGAGATCGTTGTGCAGCTCAACGGCAAGGTGCGCGCGAAGCTCTCTATTCCGGCAGAGATGGAGGCGGCTGATGCGATTGCGTTGGCAAAGCAGGAGGAGAAGATCAAGGCAGCGATTGAGAATATGCAAATCGTGAAGGAAATCTATGTCAAGGGTAAGCTGGTGAACCTGGTGGTAAAACCACAGAAATAAAACGGCAGACGATCACCGCATCATGAAATGATGTGCATGACTTTGATCAGTCAGCGCTCCACTGGATTTGGTCGATTGCTTACTGGATTTTGCAAT